>OERM01000467.1_pt1 | contig 10797 bp, 8 predicted proteins | sample 1540021 | NCBI WGS metagenome assembly OERM01 (sample SAMEA3891245, study PRJEB23780) | metagenome | biome: terrestrial biome; feature: animal house; material: water of meat washing | place: Italy | collected 2015-05-12 | reverse complement strand
AACTAAAGGTTTAGTAACGATTACAGCTACACCAGAGAACGGTTTAACAGAGCTGGTGGACAAGTTTATGAAAGGTGAAGGTGATGCAGATACAGGTTCTCTGTATTTCCAGAATGCTTCTTGGTGGGATGCACATGTTGACTTAGGTGGTCACATCTCAGACAAGGATATAAAGGATATGACCGAAGGTATTCCTGCTTGGCAGCTAGAGATGCGCTCCAAAGGTATGCCTCTGTTGGGTTCAGGTTTGATTTATGATGTATCTGATGACTCAGTTAAGTGTGAACCATTCGATATCCCTGATACATGGAAACGTGTGTGTGCGGTTGATATCGGTATTGATCACCCTACTGCTGCTGTTTGGTCGGCTTACGACGCTAACACTGATACTATTTACATCTATGACTGCTATAAAGAAGGTGGTTACACTCCAGCTTACCATGCTCCGGCTATTAATGGTCGAGGACAGTGGATTCCGGTGGTGTTACCTCACGATGCTGACAACCTTGAGAAAGGTAGTGGTTCTTCAGTGGCCCAATTCTATAGGAATGCAGGGGTTAACGTACAATCTGAGACCTTCTACAACAAGATTGGAATGGATGGTAAAAAGAACTTCTTTGTAGAGCCGGGAATTACAGATATTCGTGAACGTATGATGTCAGGTCGATTCAAGATCTTTAATACTGTAAGATTGTTAAAGAACATGATGACTTGATGGATGCGATGCGTTATTCTGCTTGCTCCGTAACACATAGAGGTCGTAGTAAACACGATGCTAGCTACGGAAGTTCGTCGCTTTATCAAGAAAATATTAACAGATGGAATTCGAGTTACTAAATACAAGTGTTTCTAGTGAGGGTTAAGTCAGTTATTGCCCTCATTAGCTTATGGTATCAGCATACTGACATGCTGATGTGAGGGGAGTGCAACGGCCCCTCTTAGTAATTCCTTCCCAGCTATCAACCGAGGGAGAGATTAGATGGCTAAGAAGAATTTTAGTGAAGATGTATTGGATGAACTGCGCGTTGACCTTCAACGTCGATTCAACTACGCTCAAGGCTACGTAGATATCGCTGTAAAAGGCTATGCTCGTGAAGCTTGGGAATATTTTTATGGGAACCTTCCTGCTCCAGTTACAGCTGGTAGTTCTAGTTGGGTCGATCGTACAGTATGGGAATCAGTAAACGGTACACTCCAAGATATCATCAACGTATTCTGTTCAGGTGATGAAGCAGTAACGTTTGTAGCGGACAACCAAGCAGATAGTGATGCAGCTGACGTAGCAACTAAGCTCGTTAACCAAATCCTGTTGCGTGATAATCCGGGATACAATGTTATTTCCTCAGCGGCACAAGAGTGTCTTGTCACTCGTAACTCTTTTATCAAATACTATTGGGATGAACAAACCTCCACTCAGACAGAAGAGGCAGAGGGCGTACCTCCAGAAGCACTTGCTGCATATGTGCAGGGATTAGAGGCTGGCGGTCTTGAAGATTTAGAAGTATTTACCACTGATAATGATGACGGTACAGTGGACGTCAAGGTTAACTACAAACAAACAGTAAAGCGTGTGAAGGTTGAGTATGTCCCTTCCGAACAAATCTTTGTAGATGAACATGCAACCAGCTTTGCTGATGCACAATATTTCTGTCATCGTGTACGTCGTTCTAAAGAAGATCTCGTAGCTATGGGTTTCCCTAAAGATGAGATTGAAGCCTTTAACGATTGGACTGATACGATGGACACCACCCAATCGACTGTTGCTTGGTCACGTACTGACTGGCGTCAGGATATAGATTCAGATATCGGTGTAGACACTGATGATATCGCTTCTATGGTTTGGGTTTATGAACATTACATCCGTACTGGTGTACTGGATAAGAATAAAGAAGCAAAACTCTATCAGGTTATTCAAGCAGGTGAGCATATTCTCAGTTGTGAAGAAGTAACTAGCATTCCTTTTGTAACATTCTGCCCTTATCCTATTCCGGGTTCATTCTATGGACAATCTGTTTATGATATCACCAAAGATATTCAGGATTTGCGTACCGCTTTGGTTCGTGGTTATATCGATAACGTAAACAATGCTAACTATGGTCGTTATAAGGCTCTTGTAGGTGCTTATGACCGTCGTTCTCTACTGGATAACCGTCCGGGTGGTGTAGTAGAAATGGAGCGTCAGGATGCGATTGATCTCTTCCCTTACCACAATCTACCTCAGGGTATTGATGGCTTACTAGGAATGTCAGATGAGTTGAAAGAGACTCGTACTGGTGTTACTAAACTTGGTATGGGTATTAACCCTGATGTGTTTAAGAATGATAACGCATATGCAACTGTTGGATTGATGATGAATGCTGCTCAGAACCGTCTCCGTATGGTCTGTCGTAACATTGCTCACAACGGTATGGTTGAATTGATGCGTGGTATTTATAATTTAGTCCGAGAAAATGGTGAGGTTCCTTTACAAGTACAAACCCCTCGTGGTATGGTTCAGGTTCATCCTAAACAACTGCCTGCTCGTCACAATCTACAAGTTGTTGTAGCTATCTCTCCTAGCGAGAAATCAGAACGTGCACAGAAACTCATTAGTCTGAAGCAATTAATTGCTGCTGATGCTCAGTTAGCACCTCTGTTTACTCTGGAGCAAGATCGTTACATGACTGCACAGATCTTCGAGTTGATGGGAATTAAAGACACTCACAAATACTTAATGCCTCTGGAACAGTATCAACCGCCAGAACCTTCTCCGATGGAAATCCTCCAGCTTGAGATGACTAAAGCACAGGTTGAGAACGTACAGGCTTCTTCTCAGAAGATGATTGCTGATGCATTCGACCAGCGTGAACGTACTACGTTTGAACAGCAGAAAGCTGCGGACGAGTTCAGCTTACGTCAAGAAGAACTGCAATTTAAGCAAGAGAATGCTGCTGATCAGATGACTTTGGAGAATCGTAAAGAAGACAACAGTGCTACACTTGAACAAGCTAAGCATAAGTTGGCTCTGCTCCAGCAACAGGTCCGTCAGTATGAATCTGTACTTAAAGAATTGCAGATGACTCTTAACCATCAGGTCGATGTTGAGAAGGTTGCAAATCAGGCTAAAATTCAAGATAAGACTTTGGAACTCCAAAAGAAAGAAGCAAATGAAACTAAGAAAGAACAGCAAAGTTCAATCAAAGATTCACGGATTCCTAACCGTCGTCTTGGTAGTAGAAAATAAGGATACTGAATGAATACAAGACAGCAATTCAATAAAGAGCACGCCGCCGCTTTGGCGGCTCTCAATCACAACGGCATTCTTGACGCAGCATTAGAGGCATTAAAAGAAACCCTCATGAGAGATATTGTATTAACCGAGGCTCATGAGAATAAGAAACGCGAAGAGTGTTATCAAAAGTATAAAATGGTTGGTAGCTTAAAAGAGGTCATAAAAGCTGCTATCAATAATGCAGGAGATATTTCCTAATGGCAAATGATTATATTGACCCGAACGATTTTAAATCTTTCCTCCAACTAGACGACTTAAAAGGCTCCTTCAAAGAAGAGCTTAGTCAATTAGAATCAGAACGTGAACCAGAAGTGAACATTGATGATGAATTCCCAGAACAGTCTGAGACTTTTGATCTTGATGCTTCCGACCTTCTCGGTGATGACGATACGTTAGCGTTCGAAGATGAAGATGGTTGGGAAGATCGTGAAGAGGAAGGCGAAGAAGAAGAGGAAGAGTCTGAGTTCTCTGATGAAGACGATGAAGAAGATGATTCCGGTGAAGCAGATCACGATGAAGCTGCTAACAGTGATGAAGATGTCGAAGAAGGTGAAGTCTTTGACGTAGATTATGAAACTGTTATCACCCTTCCTGACGGTCGTGAGATGACTATTGAAGAGTTGTCTAATGGCTATTTGACTGGTGCAGAAATGTCCGAACGTGAGACTACTTTGCAGCGTCATGTTGAAGCTTTTGAAGAACGTGTTGCTGGCTTGGGGGATGTATTAGAACTAGCTGCCCTAGAAGCAGACCGAGTAATTGAAGATTACAACGGTTTTGATTGGGACAAACTTGCACAAGAAGATCCTCAAGCTTATGTAGAAAACAAACGTTTCTTAGAAAAATATACAGCTCGTCGCCAACAGCTTGAACAAGCTCAGCTTAAAATCAAGCAAGAAGCACTAGCAAAAGAACAACAGCTCTTCCAAGCTAAATGTACTGAGTGTGTAAGCGTACTTAAACGTGAGATTCCTAATTGGGATGACAACTTGTATCAGAACCTGATGCAGTATGCAATCGACCTAGGTGCTACAGAAGAAGAAGTGCTGAAAGAGAACCGTCCGTCAATCTTCCTAGCTCTGCACAAAGCGTACCAGTTTGATAAAGGTAAGCAGCAGGTGATGGCTAAGATTAAACGTCCCGGCTCTCCACGCAAGGTTGTGAAGTCCGATGCTTCTAAGTCTCGTTCTTCCAATACGCCAGACAACGCTAAGGTTGCCAAGGCATTCTCAGAGGGTCGTATTCGTCACGAGGACGCATTTAAGTATCTCGTAGATTAATCGACAAATTTATTTTTAATAGTATAGGAGCTAATATAACATGGCAAATCCAACTTTATTTGTATCTTACGACCAGAATGGTAAAAAACTCTCTTTTGCTAACTGGATTTCTGTCCTGTCTCCGCAAGACACTCCGTTTGTGTCTATGACTGGTAAAGAGTCTATCAATCAGACTATTTTCAGCTGGCAGACCGATGCTCTGGCGAGCGTAGATGCTAACAACGCCCACGTCGAAGGCTCTCGTGCTGAAGACGGCGAAATGAAACCGACTGTAATCAAGTCCAACGTTACTCAGATCCTGCGTAAAGTTGTTCGTGTTTCTGATACTGCTAACACCACCGCTAACTACGGTCGTGGTCGTGAACTGATGTATCAGCTGGAGAAGAAAGGTAAAGAGATTAAACGTGACCTCGAGAAAATCTTGCTGTCCGGTCAGGCTCGTACCGATATTCTGGCAGACCAGTATCTGACCAACTCTGCAACTGATCCTGCTGTTGTAGGTCAGAATGATACCTCAGCTGCTCGTAAGACTGGTGCTTTCCAGTTCCTGTGTGCACACAATGGTGTTGCTGGTGGTGTTGTTAAGAAAGAAGATGGTCCTGCTGACCCGGATACTGGTGCAGTAACTGTTAAAGTTGCACAGAATGCTTCTAACCCGACTACTAACATCGGTTTTGATGAAGCTGATATCTTTGATATGACTCTGCAATTGTATACCGCTGGTTCTGAAGCAGACATCATCATGATTAACCCTGCTCACGCTAGTATCTTTGCTAAGCTTCAGGAAAACTCTGTTGGTTCTCGTCAGCGTATCTTTGAGAACACCAAACAGTTCATCTATGAAGTTAACAGCATCACTGACCCGCTGGGCCAGAGCTATAAAATCATCGTTAACCGTTGGATGCCTGCTGATGCAGTTTACTTCTTCCGCAGCTCTGACTGGACTCAGATGGTTCTTCGTGCTCCGAAACGTACTGAACTGGCTAAAGATGGTTCTTACGAGAAGTGGATGATTGAAATGGAAGTTGGTCTGCGTCACCGCAACCCGTATGCTTCCGGCGTTCTGTTCACTGCTGCGGGAAAGGTGGCGGCGTAACAGTAGACAGTGTGACTGTTAGCCCTGCGTCTTTAGCAAGCCTAGAGACAGGGGCTACTCGGCAGTTCACTGCAAGCGCGGAGAAAAGTGATGGTTCTACCGAAACAACTGGCTTTACTTGGTCAGTGACAGGAGGTGGTTCTATCACTCAGTCGGGTTTGTATACTGCTCCGAGTGCGTCTCAATCCACTGATGTATCCATTACTGCAACTTTAGAAGGTGTTTCTGGTACAGCAACCATTTCTGAAATTGTTGCTCCTGCTCCTACTATTGTAGCTAAGGGTCCAATTACGGGTAAAACTGGTGGTTCTTCCACTAACTTCACTACCATGTTTACTGTAACTAATTCTACTGCTGCGGATTACACGTTTGTTGTAACCCCTACAGAAGCTGGTACAGTAAGCGCCGCTGGTGCGTTAACCTTAGATGCTGCTGCAAGTGGCGAAGTTACTGTTCAAGCAAGTTTGACAGCTGACCCGTCCATCAATGCAACATGCACTTTTACTGGTGTAACACCTGCTTAAAACTAGACCCTGCCTTCGGGCGGGGTTTTTTCGTTTTAAGACCTATACAAGCAAGTGTGTAATGTATATTCTTTGTCTACATATAACAAGGAGGACAACCTATGGCAATGCCAGATTTCAGAGGAGCTTTTACATATAACCCAAATACAGGGCATCTTTTCTGGTCTATGAGTAACATATTCAATAAACAGAAAGGTCAACGTGCTGGATGTATTAATAGTAAGGGATATCGTGTGTTAACCTTCAAGAAGAAATCTTACCTAGAGCATAGAGTCATAGCTGAACTCTTTCTTCCTAAAGTAGAAGGGAAGGAGTATGTCAACCATAAGAATGGAATAAAAGATGACAACAGGATTGAGAATCTAGAGTGGTGTACTCAACAAGAAAACTGTGTACATGCTTATGAAACAAAACTCTCAACACCAAGGAATCTTGAGGATAATCCTAATTCCAAACTTACTAAAGAACAAGTTCTTTTCTGTTTAGAGAACTATAAACCGAGGGACAGACAGTTCGGAGCTAGAGCTTTAGCTAGGAAGTTTGGAGTCTCTTCAAGCACAATAAGCCTAATAATCAATGGCACAAACTGGAAGGAGGTATCCTATGTTGCCTGACGTTCAATATCCCATCAATACCTACGGATGGCTTAAGAAAGCTGTGTCCCTCTGGGCTGACAGGGATGATGATGAATTTGTTAATCAGATTCCAAACTTTATTAATTTTGCAGAGAAAGAAATCTATCGTAACTTACGAATTCCTCCTCTGGAAAAAGAAGTATACTTAGATATTAAAGATGGTGTGGCTTTTATTCCACCAGACTATTTAGAAGCTCAGTGGATGATGAGAGCAAGCAATGGACATATGTTCCGAGTAACTTCTCCAGAAGAATTAGATTGGTTGAAAAGAAATAACTCAGTAAACCCAACTAACTGGAATCAGGGAGAAGTGAGTTTTACTAGATTGGGGAGTCGGTTCCTATTCTATCCAGCTATCAACGCTGACACTCCGGTCTATCCTGATGATGGAAGCCCTCTTATTCCAGCGGAGAATTCGGTAATTCTTAGCTATTATGCAGACCCTCCTGAGTTTCATGAGGATTCTGATACAAGTGCAATTTTAACAATAGCTCCAGAGCTTCTTCTATATTTCACATTACGTCATGCAAGCTTATTTGTCCAAGATGATAATGGGGTTCAGAAGTGGTCTGCTTTAGGGAAAGCTATTCTAGATGAGGTAGTTGAACAGAGTAAGAAAGCTGAATACTCAGGTTCCCCTCTAGTAATCCCTAATACTATTAGCCGTCTTAATAGCTCACGAGAAGTGTACGGCATTCGTAGATACAGATAAGGAGAACATATGATCGTTTATAACAACCAAGAACCTACTACAGTAAATAATGTAGGCCAATTTGGTGCAACAGAAGGTTCTATCGGAGCCTATAAACAAGCAGCTGAGTATGCTGCTGATTCTAAATATTGGGCACTTTTAGCTGAGTCTAAGTTTGGTACAGTTGATGATCTTATTGCTGAAGTAGAGAAACTTTATAAGCAAGGTATTCTATTACAGCAAGATATTGAAGATCTGAAACAGGACTTTAAAGATCAAGATGCTCGACTGATGCAACTGATTGCACAGACTAACGCAGCTGTTGCTAATGCTAACAACTCTATTGCTTTGATTAACCAAAAACTGATTGAAGTCGATCAGCAACTTGATATCCTGTTGGCTATGAAAGTTACAGTGACTACCCTTCCTCCGGGTTCTGAAGCTACTGGTTCTTTCAATAACCAAACTGGTGAAATCAAACTTGGTATTCCTGAAGGTGAGAAAGGTGCAGATGGTTCTGTTACTGACCTATCTACTGCTCCTACCGGTACACCAGAATTGGGGGACATTGGTTTCTATGTTGACAAAGATGATAATACTGTTCACAAAACAACTCTCGAAGATATTGCCAACTTGATACCATCTGTTCGTTCTATTTCTGTTAACGGAGGCCCTACACTTGACGGTGAAGTATCTCTTACGATCAACAAAGAAACTGTAGGTCTTGGTAATGTTTTGAACGTGGCTCAGTATAGTCGCCAAGAGATTAACGATAAGTTTGATAAAACAACTAAAACATACCAATCGAAAGCTGAAGCTGATTTAGATGCTCAATACCGACAGGTAGGGGAAAAGGTTTTGGTGTGGGACTCAACGAAGTATGAATTCTATACTGTTGCAGCGGATAAGACCCTCACTCCAGTTAAAACAGAAGGCCGTATCCTAACTGTTAACTCTCGTGCTCCTGATTCAACAGGTAACATCGACATTACCATTCCAACAGGAAACCCATCTTTATATCTAGGTGAGATGGTGATGTTCCCTTATGACCCAGCTAAAACTGTTTCATATCCGGGAGTTCTTCCTGCGGACGGTCGTCTTGTTCCGAAAGCAAACGCAGCAGACCTTGGACCCTCTTTAGTCAGTGGTCAATTGCCTGTAGTTTCTGAAACAGAGTGGCAAGCTGGTGCTCGTCAATATTTTTCTTGGGGTAAATTGGCTGATGGTATTACTGATGCTGATTCTTCTAATTTTATTAACATAAGACTTCCTGATTGGACAGGTGGCGAAGCTATTCGCTCCCCTGACTCTGATAAAGATGCTAACTACAAAGGTCGTGTTTTGTCTCAGGTTCCTTATATTGTTACAGTTAACGGTAAAGCTCCTGATGATGCTAACGGGAATGTGATTCTAACAGCAGCTAATGTTGGGGCAGCATCTTCAGGCGCTAACTCTGATATCACATCCCTTAGTGGATTGACTACCCCTCTTTCTGTTGCTCAGGGAGGTACAGGTGTTACTGATATTGGTGCACTCCGTAGGGCCACCTTGGTCCAAGGTGTAGAGTGTAACGATCAGACGGGACCAGAGAGTTATAATAGTTTCCATTCCCCGAATACACAATATGCGTGGAAGATGAATAACTCTGGCATTGCTCAAGTAATCAAAGTTTCTGATGGCTCTACAGTGCCTGTTTCTTTAGATTCCGGTGGAACAGGAGCTACCTCTGCTTATGATGCCCGTATTTCTTTAGGTTTGGGGAGATTTAGGGAAGAGGTTGGGGAAACCAAAGTTATTTCTCCTGACTACGGATCGTACATCTATATCAATGACGTATCTTGGGGGTGTTACAGTGCATCAAAAGGGACCGTAGCTTTGAATATTGCTCAAGGAGGTACAGGAGCGACCTCTGAAGCTGCTGCTCGTGTCAATCTGAAGGTGGATAAGCTTGTTCAAAGTTCAACAGACACAAAACTTCTGGACGGTTCTGGAGAACACACCTTCTTTATTACAGATGCAGATTGGGGGTATTTCAATAACTCCGATTCTTCTCGAATAGCTTTGCCGGTAATAAGTGGTGGTACAGGAGGGAAGACTCCAGCCGAGGGTTCTGAAAAACTAGGAGCTATGCACTATCAGTATGGTCAATCGACTTTTTATGGTAGTGAAGATTTGCCAACAGGTATTGGATTCTACAGTCAAGATGTTTCCCCGTTCCCCGGGGGTAATGGAGCACCCTACTCCTATGCAGAGATTATGACCATCTCTGAAGGAGGTCGTGGTGGGAATTGGTCTCAGATTGGTTTCTCTACCATCACCAACCAAGCTCCTCGGTATCGTCAAAGAACCAATGATCCAGCTTTAATTACAAACTGGAGGGATTTCTTAATCCGAGATTTAAACACAACAGTAGATGTTAACGGTTTTGTCAAAATAGCGTCGCCTATTGTGAAAGTTAAGTCTGACGGCTCTTTTGAAGTTAACGATGCAGCGGTTGGTGCGACAGTAGAGAAGCTGGGGGTTGGTATTTATAAGGTTTCTGGTGTCTTAGGTTTTAACTCTGACCCTTCTTGGGGCGGGACTTCTGGTGGTTTCTCAGTTCCTTACAACTCTAACGGATTGGCTCTGCTCTGGGTCGACTATGAGATTGAAGAAACTGGTGATATTATCCTGAAAACCTACCATCGCGTCCATGCTGATGCTCCTATTTTTGCTAGAAACGAAATAGATGGATTAGCGGATGGGGATCCTGTAGATATTCCAGAAGGTCGGTGGATTGATCTTCGTGTCGAAATGCCATCCAAGTAAATTTAAGAATGCCCTCTTCGGAGGGCTTTATGGAGGATTATAAATGTCTAGAGAGTTAATGCCCAAATCTGGGATAATGATGCCTCACGTGGTAGTTACTAGAGATGCCGCAGTTGTGGGTGTATCTACTGTAGATGGTGTTGCTGGCGCTATCGACCTAACTAATAAATATTTACAGAAGACTACAGCTGAAAACACCTATATGACAAAAACTGAAGGTGCTACTAAGGTTTATGTTGCAGACTCTATTGCTCCTATCATGTCTGGTGCTTTGTTTAAAGACGACCCTGTTGTTGCAAACGATGTAGCTTTCCGTTCAGGTGGGGCCAATGGTGTAGAATCTGTTGATGTGATCAAAGTCACTCCGGAGAATACTATCAAGTTAGGTAGTTATGCTTCTTCCGTTCAGGGTGTAGAGATTCACTCAGCTGGTCGTCTTCAGGTTGTTGATCAAAACGACAGTGGTATAGAAACTAAATACCCTGTGTACTC
>OERM01000461.1_pt1 | contig 11050 bp, 10 predicted proteins | sample 1540021 | NCBI WGS metagenome assembly OERM01 (sample SAMEA3891245, study PRJEB23780) | metagenome | biome: terrestrial biome; feature: animal house; material: water of meat washing | place: Italy | collected 2015-05-12 | reverse complement strand
CTCGTCGGGCTCATAACCCGAAGGTCGTTGGTTCAAATCCAGCTCCCGCTACCAAGTTTCTAAAAAGAGGCTCACAACAAGGTGGGCCTTTTTGCACAGTGGATATTAATTTTCTGTGCAATAATTGGGGCGATTACGCCCTTTTTTATTGGCTATCGTGTAGTGTCGATGTGAGCCGGATACGGTGAAAGTCAAAGTGTCATGTTCCACTACTACTATAGTTTGTATTGGCTTGTAGTGGTCTGTTTCGGCCATTGAATCGCACAAAAATGACGAGAGTAAATGAAGCTATCAAATAAAACTCAAGCACTCCAAGACTTAATTGCTCCTGCAGTGCAAGCCTGTGGTGTTGATCTTTGGGGAATTGAATTCCTTCCTCAAGGAAAACGTTCTTTATTGCGCATTTATATCGACAAAGCTGTCGACGAAAATGCAGAACCCATCATCAATGAAGATGGTGAAGAAGAGCAGGGCCGTGGCATCGGCGTACAAGACTGTGTACGCGTGACCCAGCAAGTCGGCGCAATGATGGATGTCCATGATCCAATTTCAGGTGAATATGCACTTGAAGTGTCATCTCCGGGTTGGGATCGTCCATTTTTCCAACTTGAACAATTACCTGCATATATTGGTCAACAGATCGCTTTCCGTTTGATCAGTGCGGTCGATAACCGTCGTAAATTCCAAGCTAAATTGGTTGCTGTAGATCTTGAAGCTGAAATGATTCAAGTCGAAGTGGAAAAGCAACAGGTGCTTGAAATCGATAGTAATAATATTGATAAAGCCAATTTGGTCTATCAAGATTAATTCATTTAATAAATAAGAATCTGAACGAATAGGTGGCTTATGGCACGTGAAATTCTTACCGTAGTTGAAACGGTTAGTAATGAAAAAGGTGTACCTCGTGAAGCGATTTTCGAAGCCTTAGAACAAGCGCTTGTTGCTGCGACTAAAAAGAAATTTTACGAAGGAACAAACTCTGAAGAAGCTCAGCTTCGTGTAGAGATTGATCGTAAAACGGGTGAATACAGCACTTTCCGTCAATGGGAAGTGGTTGCGGATGAAGATCATGAGATGCCAGCATGTCAAGATGCGATTTCAGATGTTGATCCTGCACAATGGTCGATTGGTGATATTCGTGAGCTTGAAGTGCCTTCAATTGACTTCGGTCGTATTGCGGCGCAAATTGCAAAACAAGTGATTGTTCAAAAGATTCGCGAAGCTGAACGTGCGCTGATTGCAGATGCCTACGAGTCTAAAGTGGGTGAGTTGATCTACGGTGAAGTGAAAAAGCAAACCAAAGATGGCTTTATCATTGACTTAGGTGACAATGCTGAAGCGTATCTTGCACGTGAAGAAATGATTGCAAAAGAAATTTTGCGTCCGAAGCAACGTGTAAATGCGATTTTGTTCAATGTGAACCGTGAAGGTCGTGGTGCACAACTACAATTGTCACGTGCCAAGCCTGAAATGCTCATCGCTTTGATGAAGAAAGAAATTCCTGAAATTTCTGAAGAAATCATTGAGATTAAAGCGGCAGCGCGTCAACCTGGTGTTCGTGCTAAAATTGCTGTGAAAACCAATGATCATCGTATTGATCCAGTGGGTGCATGTATTGGTATGCGTGGTACACGTATCCAAGCAGTTCAGCAAGAATTGAACGGTGAGCGTATTGATGTTGTTGTATGGTCTGATGATCCTGCACAGTACATTGCAAGTGCTTTAGAGCCAGCAGATGTATCGGGTATTGTGATTGATGAAGAAGAACGTACAGCGGACATTATTTTCGCAACTAGCGATCAATTAGCGCGTGCGATTGGTTCACAAGGTCAAAACGTACGTTTAGCCTCTGAACTTACAGGCTACAAACTCAACATGATGCTTGAAGATGAGTATCATGCTCGTCAGCAAAATGAAGCACAACAATACTTAGACCTATTTGTATCGCGTCTAGATATTGAAGAAGATTTGGCAATGGCATTGGTTGAAATGGGCTTTACTTCTTTAGAAGAGATTGCTTATGTTCCAGCTGAAACATTTGACGAAATCGAGCTAGATGCTGAAGTTGTTGAATTACTTCAAAGTCGTGCCAAAGAAGTTGCATTGGCTGATGCATTACAGCAGCAAGAAAACATCCAAGATCCAAGCGCGGAACTCGTTGCAATGGAAGGGATGACGCAAGAGATTGCTTATGCACTTGCAGCACGTGGTGTCATCACAATTGATGACTTGGCTGACCAAGCGACTGACGATATTGCTGATATTGAAAGTCTAGGTACAGAGAAAGCAGGTCAACTTATTATGAAAGCGCGCGAATCATGGTTTAACTAGGAGATCTACATGACGGATAAGACGATACAAGAGTTAGCTCTCAGTGTGAACCGCCCTGTTGAGAAGCTCCTAGAGCAGGTTCGTGATGCTGGTTTACCACAGCGTAAATCGGACGATATAATCTCTACTGAACAACAAGATGCCCTCGTGCACCATTTGAAGAAAATTCATGGTCAAAACGATGGTCAGGCAGGAAAAATCACGTTGAAACGTAAAACGACCAGTACCGCTAAAGTAGCGAGTACTTCAGGTAAGGCAAAAACGATTAATGTAGAAGTTCGCAAGAAACATACATTTACCAAGCCAGATCCAGAACAAATTAAAGCGGAAGCTTTGGCAAAAGCGCAAGCTGAGCAACAAGCTCGTGCGAACGTTCAAGCTATGGTTGAACCTAAAGCTGAAACTCCAGCAGTAAATAAAGCGGCTGCAAACTTTGAAGCAATGCGTGCTGCTGCAAAGCAAGAAACGACGAAGCAAGAAGTTGCGAAAGCTGCGGTAGTTGTGAAGCGTAAATCAAACAATAAGCCTGTGGTTAAAGCACAAGTTAAAGTTGTTGAAACACCTGAACAGAAAAAAGCACGTGAAGCTCAAGCCGCTCAATTAAAAGCGACCGAAGAAGCAGCACGTCGTAAGGCAGCTGAAGAAGCGCAGCAACGTACACTTGAACAAATGCGTCAAATGGCATCTAAGTATTCTAACGAAGATGCAACTGCGACCATTCGTGTTGTGGATGATTCTCCACTTGCTGCGGGTCTAGTTGGCCAAGCATATGAAGATTCATTTGCGAAAGAAGACCGTGACATCAAACGTGGTACCAATACACCAAGTACACGTGCACCGAAAAAAGGTGGTCGTCGTGGTCAGGAAGAGCAAAGTTTCAGCAAGCAACCTAAACGTGGTCTGAAAACAAGTCAGGCTGGTAAACATGGTTTTGAAAAACCAGTTAAGAAACAAGTTTATGATGTTGAAATTGGCGAAACTATTGTTGTTGCAGATCTTGCAGCAAAAATGGCGATTAAAGTACGTGAAGTAATTAAATCACTCATGAAAATGGGTGAGCTGGTTACTCAGAACCAAGCGATTGAGCAAGAAATTGCTGCATTGATCGTAGAAGAAATGGGTCATAACCCTGTTCTTGTATCGGATACGCAAGCTGAAGATAACTTACTTGAAGCAGCTGAAGGCGCGCGTGGTGCTCAATCTACACGTGCACCAGTGGTGACCATCATGGGGCACGTTGACCATGGTAAAACATCGCTTCTTGATCGTATTCGTCGTGCGAAAGTTGCTCAAGGCGAAGCGGGCGGTATCACACAGCATATCGGTGCGTACCATGTAACAACGGACAAAGGTATGATCACTTTCCTTGATACCCCTGGACATGCTGCATTTACTGCAATGCGTTCACGTGGTGCGAAAGCGACTGATATCGTGGTTCTTGTTGTAGCAGCAGATGATGGTGTTATGCCACAAACTGCGGAAGCAATTGATCATGCACGTGCAGCTGGTACACCAATTATTGTTGCAATCAACAAAATGGATAAAGAATCGGCTGATCCAGATCGCGTATTGAACGAATTGACAGTAAAAGAAATCGTGCCAGAACAATGGGGCGGTGATGTACCTGTTGCAATGGTTTCAGCACATTCTGGTCAAGGTATCGATGAGCTTCTAGATTTGATTTCAATCCAAGCTGAATTGCTTGAATTGAAAGCATCTGAAGAGGGTGCTGCACAAGGTGTCGTGATTGAAGCACGTGTAGACAACAGCCGTGGTGCGGTAACGTCTATCCTTGTTCAAAACGGTACATTGAAAGTAGGTGACCTGGTTCTTGCGGGTGCATCTTACGGTCGCGTTCGTGCAATGACAGATGAAAACGGTAAACGTATTCAATCTGCAGGTCCTTCGATTCCAGTTGAAATTTTAGGTCTACCTGAAGCGCCAATGGCGGGTGATGAAGTTCTTGTTGTAAGCGATGAGAAGAAAGCACGTGAAGTTGCTGATGCGCGTATGGATCGTGAACGTCAAAAACGTCTTGAGCGTCAAAGCGCAATGCGTCTTGAAAATATCATGGCGTCTATGGGCAAGAAAGATGTGCCTATCGTCAATGTGGTATTGAAAACTGATGTACGTGGTACATTGGAAGCATTACATGTTGCTCTTGCTGACCTTGCAACAGACGAAGTTAAAGTTCGTATCATTGGCTCAGGTGTTGGTGCGATCACTGAATCTGACGTCACACTAGCTGAATCTTCTGAAGCAGTTCTTCTTGGCTTTAACGTACGTGCGGATAACGCAGCGCGTCAAAAAGCGGATGCTGACGGCATCGATATTCGTTACTACTCAATCATCTATCAATTGATTGATGATGTGAAAGCAGCGATGAGCGGTAAGCTTGCTCCAGAACACCGTGAAACAATTCTGGGTGTGGCTGAAGTACGTGAAGTGTTCCACTCAAGTAAGTTTGGTGCAGCAGCAGGCTGTATGGTACTTGAGGGTATGTTACATCGTAATAAACCAATTCGTATCCTTCGTGATGACGTGGTTGTGTTCCAAGGTGAGCTTGAGTCACTTCGTCGCTATAAAGAAGTGGTTGAAGAAGTTCGCGCAGGTATGGAATGTGGTCTTGCGGTTAAAGGTTATAAAGACATCAAAGAAAAAGACAAGATCGAAGTCTATGATGTTCAATTGATCAAACGGAGTCTTTAATGGCGGGTAGTCAACGTCTTAAGCGCATGGCGGATACAGTGCAACGTGAGTTGTCTGAACTAATTCGCCAAGAGTTGAAAGATCCACGCTTAGGTGGTCTCGTGACCATCTCTGCGGTGAAGGTTAGTCCAGACTTAGGTTATGCTGAAGTATATGTGACTGTGATGGGCCGTGAGCTTGGCGATGAGCAAAGTGAAGCAGCCAATAAAGAAACGCTAGATGTGCTGAACAAAGCATCTGGTTTCTTGCGTCACGAACTCGGCCGTCGTATTAAGACACGTATTACACCGCGTTTGCGTTTCCATTACGATAAAACCAATGCATATGGTAACTATATGTTTGGCCTGATTGCTGAAGCAGTAAAGGATTTACCCGCTGACGAAGCAAACAAAGATGATGAATAATTCAGTCTAACTGAATCAAAAAGCCACCTTCGGGTGGCTTTTTTTATAATTGTATATAGATAAAAATAGATGGAGATTTTAAAAATGTTGTATCTGAGCGAGCCTCAATTATTAGAGATCCAGAGTCTGGATCCGTTGAGAGAATCTAAATTTAAGTATAATTCTACTCGATGGCTGAGTTTGGATCAGAACTTGAAAAGTATTACAAAGGACTATTGTGATGATGATATTTCAAGAGAACAGGTCATTAAATGTTTTAGGGATTATTTTGATTGCAAAGTTAGTGTGGAGTTACCTTTTGTACTGACGATGATTTGGGGTTTTGCTGATATTGGTTATGGTACATTTAGGACGAATAAATATTATACTTCAGAGAATATGGAGCTCATGGAGTTGGCGTTCACGCATGTAAAAAGGAAGAATATTCAACAAGCCTATAGAACATTGAAGTTAATTAATGGTTTGAATATTAGCTATATTTCTAAATTGCTCTATTTTTCAACTCGTGCTTTGGAGCATTCGGACTATTGTTTAATTTTTGATATTCGAGTGGCTAGAGCCTTAATTAGACTGACTTGTCCGGCAACACTAGTGAATTTAATTGAGGTGACACCATCCAATAAGTTTGAACACTATAATCAGTACAATATACAGATGCATCAATTAGCGCAACAACACCATATCAGTGCCGAAGCGCTAGAAATGTATTTATTTTTATATCCTTAAGGATACAAACGTTTAAAGACGATGTTCAGTGTCTTCATGCTTATTGCTAAAAGCTCTGCGGCGGGTACGTTGCCAAGGCAGTGGACGGTTGAGTGCTTCTGGAACGTCACCACTCAGCGAGCGTAAGCGCAAATGTAGCGCCGCTTGCGCCATCAAATTCGCCGATACGGGTGCGGTTAAGAAGGCAAACAGTGTTAATAACAGCTCAGCAAAACCAAAGCGTCCTTGGAATGCAGAATAGATCATTGCCGCGATCAAGAAGCTCCCTAAGCCTAAGGTGCTGGACTTGGTTGGGGCATGCAGGCGCATGAATAAATCGGGCAGGCGCACCATTCCAATCCCTCCGACCAGCATGAAGAAAGTGCCGATCATGAGAAAAATGGAGACTAAAATTTCCATCGTAAGTTGCATCGATCTCGCTCCTAGTCAATCACATGACCTGAGGTGAAGTAGCGTGCTAAAGCGGCTGTAGAGACAAAGCCGAGCATCGCAACCAAAAGAGCACCTTCAAATAATGAAGTGCTGGCCCAGTAAATGCCTAATATAATAATGAGGCAGATTGCATTTAAAAAGAGTGTATCGAGTGCTAAGAGTCGGTCTACAATCGATGGGCCGATGATTAAGCGAATTAAGCACAGCAACATTGAAATGGTGACGGCGATTAAACAAATCCCGAGGGCATAAGGCAAAATAGTCATGCTTTGTCTCCTGCTTCGACACCAAAAATTTGCATCAACGGTTTTTCATAACGCGCTTTGATATTTTCAATCTCGGCATTTTCATCATCGGTGCTGAGGGCGTGAACTAAAATGTCCCCACGATCTTGATCGATGCCTGCTGAAACAGTGCCTGGTGTGGTGGTAATAATCATCGCCAGTAAGGTGTTTACTTCCTCATGTTGTGTTTCCAGCGGAACGCGAAACCATTTGGGTTGTAGACGATCAATTGGGCCGAGGACCAATTTAGCCACTTGAATATTCGACACCACAATGTCGTATAACACCACAAAAAATAGTTTCAGCGCCGCTTTCCATTCAATATTTGGAGTGTAAGTAATGAATGGTCTGATCAGACGCGGAATAAAAATGGCCAGTAAAAATGCCATCACTAAGCTGGCTGCATCGACACTATGTGCCAACATCACCCAGCTCAGCGCAACAATCACCGAGACAAAAGGGTGGGGTAACCAACGCTCCAAAAACGACGTTTTTTTCATGTTTAAGGCTCCACCATCGGTTGTAGGCTTTCAGCATCGGGATTCACTTCAGCCTGTTGTTGCTGTTGCATTTGGCGTTTTTTGTATTCGGAAATATGTTCGCCTTCCAGTGTTTCTTCTGAAATTAAATATGGAATCAAATGTGCATTTGGATCCACCCGTTCGCCACCATATTTGGTTTCAGGTAAATTTTCACTGTCGAAAGGTTGTACGCTAATGGTTTGCCCATGCTCATCAGTTTTGAGTAAAGTCTGTTCATAGAGCACATTATTTTGGATTTGCTCAGCCGTTTGGTAAGTGTACTTTTGAATTGGACCTGCAAACACCATATAAGCGATTAAACCGACCAACAAGAGATAGATGGTTTTGTCATTGCGCTTCGGTGCTTGTTCAGGCAAAGCTTGGTACGCGGCATAAGCAGCTTCATCAGGGTTGTCTTCTGGTTTAGTTGCGCGCCAAAAAATCACGAAACCCACACGTGTAAACGCAATAATACTTAATAAACTCACCACTAAAACGGTCACAATAATCAGCAATTGATACGGTGAGTGTGCGGTGGCTTGAAGAATAAACACTTTGCCTAAGAAGCCACTAAAGGGTGGTAAACCTGCCATCATCAAGGCAATGGTGAAATAGGTTAACGCCACCACCTTATGCTGTTTCATTTGCGGTGCAATTTTAAAGTGGTCTTTAAACTCACCACGTTGAGAGGTAATCCAACCACTTAAAATATAGAAAGCTGCCGCAATAATGGTACTGTGCACCAAATAATACAGTGCCGCTGCCCATGCCAAGGTATTGAACAGGGAAATGGCGATTAAAATCGTGCCGACAGAAGACAAAATCATAAAGCCAATGAAACGACGTAAGCGTTCCGCACCCATCGCGCCAATCACACCATAGACTGAGGTAATTAAGCCAATCGGTAATAGAATGTATTGCAGGATTTCACGGCTAATCGCATCGTCAAATACGGTGCCATTAACACGTAAAATGGCATAAATACCGACTTTGGTCATGATGGTGAACAGAGCCGCTACAGGAGTGGTTGCGACCGCATAGGTTTTTGGTAGCCAAAAACCGACAGGTAGCATGGCTGCTTTAATGCCAAAGACTGTAAACAACAACAGCCCGCCAGCAACAGCAATACGATGTTGATCGCCTTCTAATAGAGGCATCAAACGTGCAACATCCGCCATATTGAGGCTGCCGATGCTGCCGTAAATCATGCCCAGACCAATCAGAAACAGAGCTGATGCCAACAAGTTAATAGTGACATAGTGAATGCCGAGTTGAAAACGCGCTTTGCCTTGGCCATGCAGTAACAGGACATAGGAGGCCATCAATAAAATTTCAAAGAATACAAACAGGTTAAATAAGTCGCCTGTCAGGAAGGCACCGGTTAAACCCATCAGTAGGAAATGGCACATGGCATGGAAATAACGGCCACGTTCATCCCATTCTTTGCTGGCAAACCACATCACTGGAACAGCCAAGCCGTAGGTTAAAACCAACATCAGGGCAGACAGTTGGTCGAGGACTAAAACAATACCAAATGGTGCTGCCCATTCACCAAGGTTATAAACACTGATTTGCCCTGAGCTGGCAAAGATCAGATAGTTGACTGCTGTAAATAAGCCCAACAGGCCAGAGGTATAACTGATGCCTCGACGCCACGGTTGTCGCCAGTCTTGTGCTAAAGAACCTGATCCCGGATTACCCAGTAATACCAAAATAAAGGCAGTAATGGCAGGAATTAAAATACTAAAAATTGGGGTGTGTTCGGTCCAAAATTGGATGAGGTCATTCATTATGGCTCATCCTCACGTGGGTCAATTTGTGGTATTTCTTCTTTAGAGTCAACGTGGTCGGTTCCTGTTTCATAACGACTGCGTAAAGCCAGTTGTACAATAAACGCCGTGGTAGCAAAGCCAATCACAATCGCGGTTAACACCAAGGCTTGTGGCAAAGGGTCAGTGGCTTTGCTGGCTTCCGTGAGTACCGCGGGTGCATTAAGTTGAAGTCGCCCCATGGCAAATAAAAATAAATTGACGGCATAACCAATCATGGCCAAGCCAAGTACCACAGGGAAGGTACGGGCACGCAAAATCAGATAGATGCCTGTGGCAGTCAACAGACCAATAGCGGAGGCAAGTAACAGTTCTAAACTAATCATATTAATCCCCCTTTGGTACTGGACCAGACATACTAGAGTGACGTGAGTCCCCAAGTACTGAAATAAGTAGCATGGTTGCACCTACGACCGTGATATAAACCCCGACATCGAACAGTGCAGCTGTCGCTAGGTGCATTTCGCCTAAGATCGGTGGCGACACATAAAAGTGTGCACTGGTGAGGAATGGACGTCCCCAGAACCATGCACCTAAGCCTGTTAATCCTGCAATGACCAGACCTGTTCCAATCCAGATTTCATACAAACGACCAGACTTGGCTTTGAGCAGCTGTTCTGCATGATCTTGACCGAGTGCCATGTACTGAATAATCAAGGCCAAAGCGGTAATCAAACCCGCGATAAACCCGCCCCCAGGCAGATTGTGTCCACGCAGGAAGATATACAGACTGACCACCAAGGCAATCGGTAAAATCCAAGATGCAGTGATACGAAGCATCAATGGCGATGGATTAAAACGGTAACTAAGACCTTTGGTCATGGTGGTGCCGTGGGTACGCATACCATCCATTAGGCATAGCGCACCAATGCCTGCAATGCCGAGGACGGTAATTTCACCGAAGGTATCGAAACCACGGAAATCGACCAAAATCACGTTGACCACGTTGGTACCGCCGCCTAATGGAATCGACTGCTGCATGAAGAACCATGAAATGGAGTTGTGATCACGGGTCAAGATAAGCCATGTGATCCATGCAATGCCAAGCCCGCCGCCAATCGCAATCAGGGCATCTCGCCAACGGCGTGATACACTCGACTCATAGGGAGTGAGTTGTGGTAAAAGCGATAAACTCATCAATAACAGTACGGTGGTGACCACATCTACGGTGATTTGTGTCAAAGCCAAATCAGGCGCAGAGAAGCAGACAAAGACCATAGTTACGACTAAACCAATCGCGCCACTGATCAATACCGCTTTAATCCGTTCGTGGTGGAACCATAGCATCATCCAGCACGAAGAGAATAACAGTAGCCACAGTACGATCGCTAAAGCAGGGGCATGGGTGAGTTCACGGGTACCTGTGGTCAGCCCTTGTCCTAAAAATGGAAGTGAGACTATGGCAATACTGAAGATCACAATCCAAAGAATATAGCTTTGTAATTTACCGTTTTCAGTCAATCGTTTAAATTTGCGCGAGTTGAGCAGGAGTGACTTAAGGAATAAGTCAAAGGCAACTCGACCTTGTAGACGACCTAGATATGGATCGAGATCAATTTCTCGAATTTTGCCACCCTTCGCGAGACTGAAATAGAAAATCAGACCGCCAATCGATGCAATCAGGCTCATCAATAATGGCATGTTAAAACCATGCCATAGAGCAAGATGTACGCCTTCAAAGTCCATCACTTGGGTGCTGGCGCGTGCTGTGCTGTTGACGATGTTTTCAACCAAGAGAGCAGGGAATAAGCCGACTAAAATACAGAGAATCGCCAGTAAAGTGGCCGGTGCACGCATGCCAAACGGCGGGTCAT
>OERM01000454.1_pt1 | contig 11237 bp, 20 predicted proteins | sample 1540021 | NCBI WGS metagenome assembly OERM01 (sample SAMEA3891245, study PRJEB23780) | metagenome | biome: terrestrial biome; feature: animal house; material: water of meat washing | place: Italy | collected 2015-05-12 | reverse complement strand
GTTTGAAGTTGCCTTTCAAACTTTGCTCTTTCTTTCTGTTGATTTTCATCATCAAGCAAAGTATTTATTTTAACTATCCCATTTATGGTTAAACTCGATTTTACAGCTTTGTCTAACCCTTCAGTAATAGTATTGTTTATATTTAATATTTTTAATAATTCTCTATTATCTGCTTGACCTTGTGCATTTCCTCCCATAAATTCATTAAAACTAAAGTCTTTTCTCCAATGAATTATATTACTGTATTTTAAAGTAACTTCCATTCCATTACCAAAAGTAAACTTTATAAATAAAGTTCCTGATTCATCTTCTAAAAAATCTACATTTCTAGGATTCAATGGATAAAAGCCAGTATAAATTCTTTTACCAGAGTCGTTTATATAGAATTGAGGGTAAATAAAACAATTATACGTAGTTTCTCTTAGCCAAACACATTTTTCTAGAAATTCTGATATAGTCATCAGTGGATTAGGTGACACTTTAAGCAATCTATTAATTGAACTATTAATTGTTTGTTGCTTATCTTCAGCTAAAATTCGTATATGCTTAGGTTTTAACTTTGACATTTCATCTGCAGTACATCTTATGCAATTTTTAACTATATCACTAGCATAAATATCTTCTCCAAACTGACTAAATATAGGAGTTTCACCACTTAACATTTTGGCGTAAACATAATTCCTATACTTATTTATCATATTTTTAAAAAAGCCCAAATCTTCCCCTCCTTTCCTAAGCTACTAATCTCATATACTCACTTCTAAATAAGTCTAATGTTGCATAAGCTATTATCAACGCTACAGCTCCATCTATATGTCTAGCTTTAATATCTTTTATTTTCATTGGCATTATTCTGCCTTGATCATCTAACTTCATAGAAGTATTTTCTAGACACCATTTATCAACAGGATTACCATTATATCTTATTAAATTAGCTTTTAAATCAGCCTCAACCATTTTCATTGGATTATTTAAATTCCTAATAGTTTGCTCTATCTTTTCTAAATCAAAGCCATAGTCTTCCATTTCCTTCTTAAAAGCCCTGGCGTTCCATCGGTCATATCCAACCTTCCAACATCTAATTCTATAAGTTTTATAAAGATTCACAAACCAAGCAACTACTTCGCTATAATCAACTTCATTTCCTTTACAGATATGTATATATCCATCTCTAGCCCATGCCTTAAACATTTCAGCATCTTCTTTTGAGCAACGCTCTAGTTTTCCTCCAGGAATAAAGTACATTTGAATAATATATTTAAATTTATCTTTAATAACTAAAGCTTTAGCTGCTGTCAAATCAGTTGTTTCACTTAAATCTACAGCTCCTATTGCAATTGAGCCTCTTAAATCTTCTAATGTAAAATGTTTATCATTTCCATTGACTATATCATCTTCTTGTAACCAAGCTGCTCCATTGTTTTGTTTAATATTAAAGTCTTTTGCTAATACAAAAGCTCTTTTAGAATTACTGGTTTTAGCCTCATCTATCATTTTTCTTAAAAATGACCATTTCTTTATTACACCAAGTCCTGGATTACTTTTAACCCATGTAGCTTCATCTTGCCAAACCTCTTGTTCAGAATCTTGAGTATACAACCAAATTAACCATCTTGGCCTTTCAATTTCACCTTTTAAAGCTTGCCTTGCCTCAATAAGTCTTTCATCTAAATAACCATCATTAGTAAAACCTTCAGTTGTTAATTCAAAATATAAAGGTTCATCTTGTGTTGAAAGTGCTTGCCTGACTGGCATAACTATAGAATCATCTTTCATTTCAAATACTTCATCTACAGCACCAATTCCAATGTTTCTACCTTCTTTTGCTCCTGTCTTAGCTGAAATCTTTTTAATACAACCTTTATTTTGTCTTGTAAACTTACCTTTTTTCTTTTTCTGTTTAGGATTTCCAAAAAATATCCCTTTGACTGTTTTCCTAGTTACCTTTTCTAGCCTTGGACTTTCTTCTCTCATAGCGTCCATAGCATCTAACATCAACCCAGCTTGTTCATAGTTATTTGAAGCACATAGAATTTTCTTTCCCATCTCTCCACAAAACCACTCTGCTAAACATATAGCACTTATAAAAGGTGTTTTGCCATTTTTTCTTCCAACTAAAAAAAGTACGTCTTGATATTTTCTAACGTACCTCCCAACTTCATCATCATATATTTTTATAGCAAATATTGCTTCAACAAAAGCCTTTTGCCAAATCTCTAATAAAAAAGGATTACCTGCATATGGTGCCTCAAAATGCTTACACTCATTTTCAATGAATTTGATTCTTTTATTTGAATCTTCAAATTCTATTTTTATATTGTGTATATTCTGATAAATAGGATCTGTTATTTCTTTTTTTAATACTTCTAACTGAAGCATTAATTCCACACCTACAATTAATTCACCATTCTTAATCTTATTATAATAATCCAGGATATAACTATTCATAATCACTCATCTCGTCATCTTCATCATCAGTATCTTTACCTAGTAATTTAAATAATTTATCAATGTAGCTTAAATAATTTGGTCTTAATTTTGTAATAAGCTTACTTGAAGATAATTCTTTTTGTTGCCTAACATTTTCAGGATTAACTTTTACAAGTCCACCACTTGAATTTACTATGGCAGCCAATTCATCAAGTTCAATTTTCATTCTAGCAGCTTCTAATATAGCACCATCAATTAATATTAATTGTTCTTCGTCAAGTCCCTCAAATAAAGAAATTAATCTTTTATATTCAGTTTCTATTTTTTCAAGTCTTTCTTTCTCTAAGTTCTTTGATTTTTTAACTTTTTCGGCTTTTCCGCACATTTTTCCCAACCTTTCAAATTATTTTTGAAAAAAAGTCAAAATTACCTTGTGCGTGAAAGTACTCTTCCCCCTCTGCACTCGGAATCCCCCCCAATGAAATTTTTCTAGGGGGGGTTACTCTACAAATCTATCAAACCACTCATCAATTATATTTTTCCATAATGTTTTCTGATGGTTTCTATAATCAATACAGTTATCTAATCTTTTATAAAGTTCTTCTTTATTAGGTTTAAGTAGAATAAGTTCTGCTCCTAATTCTCTTTGCAATAGTTCTCTCTCATACTTATCAGGATAGCCTCCAATAATCCAAGCACTGCCGAACTTCCCATATCGAACCTTTATATTATCTATTAAACACTTCCTAAGAGCTAATACATTAGGTAATAAACTATTTGGTTTATTATATCTTTCTAACATTGTTACAGCTTCATACAATCTATCCATATCAACAACTAAATCATCATCTTGTTTATTAGATAAAACATATGAAGTCTTTCCACTAAGTGGTGGTCCATATACAATGTAGATTCCTCTATGCTTTAATCTTTCTTTATAATGATTATATCCATGCTTTTTATCATGTATCTCATTGTGACATTCAAGATGTACTAACTCAACATTATCAGGATTAAGAGATATATTATAATCATTAACATTTGCTAATGTTAATTCTATCTTATGATGCACTACTATTGTGTCACTTACTTTGAACCCATCTCCACAATGCCAACATCTCGGTTCTCTTTCACTTATTATTATCTTTCTGAAGTTAACCCACTCTTTAGATTTATAAAACTGATCTAATGTAATCCACATTAATAAATAATCCTATCTGTCTTAAAATCAACAATAACTACTTTTCTATTTAGCTTTTGGGTTAATTCCTCTTCACGCTTCTCTAATTCTTCCTTCGTGTATAACATCTTGTTTTCTTTTAGTATCAATAGTTTCCTTATTGCTATTAATATCCTCTTCAATAGTCTTTTCACTAATCCCACTCTCCCTTCTCTGCTTGTTCTTTCTTCACTTTAGTTAATTCCACATTAGCTTTTAATAATTCTATTTCAGCCTTTTGTTTATCAGTAGCTATATTCATATGTTCACTTAACCAATCAAGAGCTCTTAATGCATCATGAAGTTTTAAAGATATTCCACTTTTCCCTTGTTTAACCTCACTTATAACAGAACCATCTAACTCAGCACTATCTTTTAAATATATATAACTACCTTTTATTGTCTTAGTTCCATCTTTAGTATCTATATCAAATTCTTCAGTACCAAATTCCAAATAATCCGTCATAGATGCATAAGCAATGTCAAGGTACCTCTGAAATATATCCTCTTTAGTTAAAAAGATTTTATTTAATTTATATTCTCTTAATTTATCAATTGCATTTTTTATCTTAGGGTTTCTTAGGGACTTGCAACCTTCTACCATGGCCGTATCATAACTACAATTGTATGCCTTTTTATAGGCTTTAGTAGCATTAAAACAATTTATATAATAAGCACAAAAAAGCCTTTGATTATCAGTTAATTCGTCATTCTCTATTAACTCTTTAACTTCTTTTTTAAAAGGCTTTCCATTGTTCTTTTTCAAACTATTTTTTTTAGTAACAACTTTTCCAACTGTTACTTTTAATTCTTCATCCCATTTATCTTCTGACTTCCACTTTCTAACTTGGTTATAACTTATATTTAATTCTTCTGCTATAGTTTTTAATTTAATATCACCACATGAATTTAAATATAATTCTTTTGCTTTATACCTATTAGGGCTTCTAGCTCTAGCCAATTAAATTCTTCCTCCTAACATCACCAAATATTTTTATGCTGCTTACTTAATAAAATATGTTCCTTCGTTATTTCTTGCCTTAAATGAGTAATTTTTTTCTCTAACTTAACTCTTTGGCCAATACTATTAGTTTTCTCAAGTTCACCTCTTAATTTTCTGACCTGATCTTGTTTGTTTCTTATTTTTGAATTAGTTATAAAGCATTTATATTTTTCTCCACAACTTGGACAAACAAAATAAATCATTTCTATATCATTCTTTATTTTCTCTGTTTGAGTACATATTTCAAATTCAACATGACATTTATCACACTTAACTACCATACTATTTCACTCCTATAATATTATTAAAAATGTATAATAACAAAATTTTCATGTATTTCTATAGATGCATTTTTATATCTCCGTTCAAGTTCTTTAACTATTCTTATCTTTTCTTTGAACTTTTTAAATGGTATTGCCTCGCATACTTTCATTTAATACACCTCTTAATTAAAAAAATAAAAAGAACTCAGTTTATTAAACTAAGTTCTTTCTTTAGCTCCGCAGTCCAGAGAGCTTATAATTATATTGGCTTTTTTTGAAATTATAGAATATTTAAGTTGAGAATAGAAAGATTCGAACTTTCATTCATGATAGCCTTACCTATCGAACCCTCCAAGGTATTCTCATATTAAGTGATGCCATTAAATAAACAGCATCACTTAAATGGTGTAATTAACTTTTTAACGTTAGAAGTTAGATTTTTGAATGAATATAATTATTCACAATACAATTCTATCATTTATAAAACACCATGGAAACACCATCTTTTCACCATGATTACACCAAATCCATTTTTAATCCATCAAATCCAAAGAGTAATACGCTTAATTCATCTACACATTCATTTATCCATCTTGATGGCGTATTCTGACCACAATTTAATTTATCTCTGATTTCTCCATAACTTTTCTTTTCTATATAAAACATTTCTAAAGCTCTGTACTGTTCTAATGATCCTGACCTAATTTTATTTTCTTTTAGTTCACTCATAGCCATTTCAATATGTGATACCATTATCAAAGTTCTTAGTTTGCTTCTTCTTATACTCAATATATAAGCTCTATCATCTCCATTCTCAGCTTCTATATCCATTTCACTTATATCATACTTAGCCTTATCTGAATGAGTTTTTAAATTATTAAAATTTCTTAACAATAATTTTGTATTATGTAGAACTTTTTTCTTCTTCTCTTCCCTTTCCTCTTCTTTAAATTCTTTTAATGCTTTTTTTATAGCTTTATCCATTACTTCTTCCTTCATGTTTTCCCCTCTTCTCTAAAACTTTTTAACAAGTCTTTCTATATATTCATTTGCTTCATCTTCATTTTTAAAGCACTTATAATATATCTCTGAGTAATTTACTTTAATATCATCTATCTTTTCTTTAAGGCTCTTTTTAAGCTCTCTTTTAATTCTTTCCTCTCCTGCTAACCCCTTCATCATTCTGTCAAATCTTTTCTTATTTAATATCTTTTCAAGTTCTTTATATTTCCTTAACAACTTTCTATAGCTTTTATCTCCTTCATAAGCCCAAGCTATCTCTAAACCATTAGTCAAGAATTCCTCTTCTTCTGGAGTATATATCATCTCTTTATTTAAAATGCTTATTTTCTTTCCTTGATTAATCATTTCTTTTATTACCCTCGGTAATTCTTCAACCAAAATTCTATCTTTATATTCTTTATATGCACTAACAACTAATAATAAAATTATTGCTGCTATAATAATTACTAAAACCATATTATCCCTCCAATAACTCCGGATTATCGTGTATATTCCCTATAACTTTAAAAATCATTCCTTCGCTAAATCCATCATCTGTGTTATCATATCCAGTATCGTAGAATCCAACTGCATCAAATTTATATTCATCATATTCTACCGGATATCTTTCTTTATCTAAATCTTCTAATATATCACCTTCATATATTTCTTTATTTTCTAAATCAGTTATTCCTATATACTGTCCAACTGTTTTCCTATCCACTTCTACAGCTACCATTTGTATTGGCATTCCCCAATCATTTACTGCGTTAGGATTTTTCATTACCATATATCCTTTAGGATTATCTTGCTTTCCTATACACTTTAATGGTGCTGGTATTTCATAATAAAATCCATAAACCCATTTTCCAGTTTTAATATCTTTCCCTCTAAACTTGATTTCTCTATTCATCAATAAATCTCCTCATATCTTCTTTTTTAATTAACTTTTCTTTTAAATCATCTAATGTATATCCATAATAAGTACATACTTTTCCTAAGAATTCAAAATGCTCTATATTTACTTTGTATTTGCTTATAATATTAAGATATCTTTTGAATTCACTATCATAGGCATTTCTTATATTATCAATTTCTACTTCAATAACTTCATTAGGAATTTTAACATCCATCTCTTTAAAAACTATTTCTATTATCGGATTAATACCTATACTTCTTAGTAATCCTAGTTCATTTACCATCCATCTTAATGGTCCATTCCAATATCCCTCTTCATCCAATGTTAGTTTTGCTCCATATTTAGCTAAATCTTTTTCTAAATACAACTTAGCTTCTTCAGTTAAACGCACTTTAACTCCTGCATTTATGTTAAAAGGTACATTCTTAATTCTCACATTACTCCACCTCTTCAAACTCATACTTATCCTTATTTTTTCTTACTGTAACACTCTTATCTTTTCCTTGAGCTAAATCAATTCCTATATTCTTTTCTCTCTCATATTCCAATGGTCCTTCTCCATAAAGCTCATAACATAATTTTTCATCTGGAATCATAAATACACATCTATCTCCAGTTACTCTACATTTACGTTCCATTCCTCCGTAACTTGCTCTACAACTCATTACTTATCCTCACTTTCCTCAAAATAAAATTTTACTTTCTTATCTACTTCTTTAACTAATCCATATTTCTTACCTAATCTATATATAAATTGTTTTTCTAGTCTATCTGTCATTGTTTCTAATTGCTCTCTAAACTCTTCTAAACTCATTGTACTTTTATAAAAATTACATGCTCTGCAAGATGGCTTATAATTACTTATTTCATTCTTTCCTTTATGTACATATAAACTTTCAACATGATCTACTTGCATATCTTTATACTCAAGTTCACATCCACAATAAGCACAATGACCATTATACATATCATATACTTGTTGTCTTATTTTCTTTGGTATAGTTTTTCTACATTTGCTCACATTAATCATCCTTTATACATTTAATGGTTTTAATATATCTAAAGCTCTATTTAAACTATTTCCCTCTTCATTAAGTTCTTTTAGATATTCTTCTCTATCGCTTATTATTTTTCTTAATCTTTCTATTTCTTCAGTTACTTTTCTTTTGCTTTGTATGCATGTTGAAATTTTCTCTTCTAGTTGTTCAACTATAGATTTTTCTTTAATAACTCCAGTCTTTATAATATCAGTATCAATATATCCAACTTCTTTCATTACTCCTCTTGCTGAAGCAAGTATTGCTTTTGCCATACCCTCTGATTCAATGCCTGTTTGTTTTTGCAACTCATCTTTAATCTCTATAACTTCCTTATTTATCTTTTTCATTTCTTCATTCATCTTTTCCACTTTTTCATCTTTTGCCTTTTTAACCTCTTCAATTTCTTCTTTCACTTCTTTATAAACATTAATTCTCATAGCTGCTGAAAGTTTTGGAAATTCCTTTTTAAGTGTTTCTATTATTTCCTTTTGTTTCTTACCTTCATATATTAATTCTCCAACTCTTGTTTTTACGTTCTTATCCAACTTGTCCATCTCCTCTTTACTTAATTCTCCTAATCCTCTTCTAGCTTTTATATCTTCTTCTAAAAGATTATTAGTTGTATCCCATATTTTTATTAATTCTTTATTTTTAAAATTATATAGCTCTGTTAATGCAGCATTGATACAGCTATATGTACTCATTCTTGTTTCTTCTATACTAATATCCATTTTCTCTTTTTCTTTATTTAAAAGCTTAGTCATTACCCCTATCTGTGTAGGTGTTAAATTCTTTACTGCTCTTAATTCTTTTTCTTTTCTTCTTAGCTGTTGCTTTCTTTGTTGTCTATTAATATTTAAAGCATGTTTAACTTCTTCTTGATCTGCTTCTATATGCTTCTGGAATCTCTTAATAAATAATTCCTCTTCTTTACTTAATTTATCTTCCATGTTTTTACTCCCTTGATTGCCATTCTTTATTTTTAATTTTTCCACACTTAGTACACTCTAAATAAACTAAATCTCCATTCCTGGCATAAAAGGGAACTCTTTTTCTAACTTCTTTGAATTCATGTGTGCAGAACATTCCTTTAAATCTACTCTTTATCATTATCATTTTTATTAAGCTCCTTAATTTTATTTATTAAAATATTTATTTTTAAAGCTAAACCTTTTCCGACAGCTCCATAATTTCCTCTTATCGCCTCATTAACTCTTTTTCTTGAACACTTTAAACATAGCTTTCTTTCACTTTTACCATCAGATATAACTAAAAATCTTTCTTTTCGATGTAGCTCACACCCACATACAGTGCATTCTTCTTTATGATCTCTTTGAGCCATTTCTATGTACATCTCTTATCACTCTCCTAATCTAATATTTCAACACTATCTTTCTCTATAATGTCTTTTACCCAATTATTCCATCCAACATATCTTGTTATTATATATAAATCTTTTACTTTACATTCTTCTACAGATACTAACTCACCTTTTCTGTATGTTTTAGAATTTCCCTCTCTTTTAAAATCTTCTTTTAACCTTGCAAGCATATTAGACTCCCCCTTAAATAAATTTCATTTGTCCTGGTATATTTAGTTTTTTAACATCTGTTATTGTTTTAAAATATTTATTGTTTCCTAGCTTGTCTACCTCTTCTATAAGTCCTAAATACAATAAATCTTTAAATAACTTATTTATATTTTGTTTCTTCATATCTAAAGTTTTGGATATTTCATTTTGTGTAAATTTGCCCATGCTTAATAAAAGTAGAACCCTGTAATGATTACCACTTAATTCCTTTAATCTTGTTATATATTTTATGTACTCATTATTCATAAATTTAGTAATGTTATAGTATTACTAAAGTAATATTCTCTCATTACTATTTTCACTCCCTCTTTTTCAATTTAGCTTTTATAAAAATCAACCCAAGCATTTCATCTACAAAAGTTTTAAACTCACACATTTTATATCCTTTAAATTCTTTTTCTAACTCATATCCTCCTTGAGAGTGAGCTAAATCCCAAACTTTTTTTCTAGTATATTTATACTTTTTTACTACGTGAATATCTCTTTTTACCTTCAGGACTTTTAAGCATATATTTAGCAATTCCTTCAAATCCAAAATCATCTTCTTGTAATCTTCTACTATTCGCTCTACCTTTATTTATTTTAGTCCATAAAATTTCAAGGACATCCCTATCTATATCTCCACTAATAATAAGATGATGATGTAAGTTTTTATTTTTTTGTCCATACTCTATAACTCCAATATATTTAGGAGCTGGTAGTCCTTTCTTCTTCAAATGATACTTTATTCTATCAATGTATTTACTAAAATCTTTTTTTGCTTCTTCTAAATTACTAGGTAAAGTATCTTTAGAGTAAGATAGTGTTACAGCTAGATCTCTCTCTGTAAAATTTGCATGTATTAATCTTATTACATGTTTCTTCGCATTTATTTCATTTATTACTTTCTTTTTTTCTTTTGTCTTTTTTCTTCTAGGTTTTCTATGTTTCTTTTTATCTATAACAAACCCCTTATGTACTTCTACCTCTAACATTTTTCCTGAATAAATTGTCTTCTCTATATACATGCAAACTACCTCTTAAACTAAATTTATAAAATCCCTGTAACTTTAGACTCTAATCCTTACCCGTAAAAGCCACCCTTGACTTTTTTCAAATTTAGAAATAAGATACTTATATAGCGATTTCAAGTATTTTATTTCTAAAATAGTAGATTAGTAAAGTAAATACTAATCTACTATCTTTTTAAATATTTCGGATATTTAATTACACTATTTTTATCTATCTTATCTAACAAACTAGTTATTCTTACATTTTTTGTTAGATAAGATATTTTTATTTTACTTCCTCTATTTTTTAATCCTTCAACTTTATCTATGTCGATAATATTATTTATCGCTAAAGCAATCTCACCAATTTTTCTTTCTGGATCATACTTTACTACACAAAAATAATTTATATTATCTTTAAAATCTTCAAAAAACTCTGCACATTTTCTATACCTTTTTATAAAATCATCAGCATTTTCAACTAATTTTTCTTTGGATATTTTTTCAAACTTTTCTCTTATTAGATAATCATTATTTTCAAATTTCTTATTTAAAGCATTTTCAAGTCCTTTAAAATCAAATTTCTTTTTCATATCATAAACCGCTTTCTATTTTGTATAATTTATTTTTATAGAAATCTCCTTATTTTTTACATCTAAATTAATAAGTTTCTTTAATCTCTTTTTTAATTTATAATTTTTCATCTTCAAAAAACCCCTCCGAATATCCACCTATAACATCAAAATCATTTTCAAAATAAATTGCTAAATTACCAAAACTA
>OERM01000453.1_pt1 | contig 11335 bp, 8 predicted proteins | sample 1540021 | NCBI WGS metagenome assembly OERM01 (sample SAMEA3891245, study PRJEB23780) | metagenome | biome: terrestrial biome; feature: animal house; material: water of meat washing | place: Italy | collected 2015-05-12 | reverse complement strand
GTCCACCAGCTCGGTCGCTTGCAGCAGGCGCGCCAGCTTGTGGTGCATCTGCAGATGCAGCTCGCTGTAGCGGCGACCCGGTTTGATCTCCTTGATGATCTCCTGCTGCTGCTCGTCGAGGGCAGCAATCAGATCGGCAAACTCGCCTCGCCGCCACGCCCAGGTACGGGTGATGTCGGAGGCATAGCCGTGATAATCCGCCCCGGCATCGATCAGGAAGGAGTGGCGCTCCGCATCGGGCACCCGCAAGGTGGACAAATGGGTGTAGTGAAGGATGGCCGCATTGCGGTTGATGGCGACGATATTGCCGTAGGGCGCCTCATTGGCCCCCTGCCCGACCGCCTTCATGTAGGCCAGATTGATCTCGAACTCGCTCGCCCCCGCCATAAAGGAGTCCTTGGCGGCGATATGGCCGCGCACCCCGATCCGGTTCGCCTCGCGCAGACACTCCAGCTCGTAGGGGGTCTTGTAGGCGCGGTGATAGTGCAGGTAGTTGAGCACCGCCTCCGGATTGGGCTGGGTCAGCCCCAGCAGCTCGGCCACTTCCAGATGGCCGCCCAGATAGGCCCACTCCTGCTTGTTGGCAGGTAGATGGTCGGCCACCTGTTCCGGCCGGGTCAGGAAACGGATATCGAAGAACTCGACCCAGAAGGCATTGGGCAGATCCGCCACCTTGTGCCAGAAATCCACCGGGCGGTAGAACAGCAGGATTGGTTTGTTCACCCCGTCCACCAGCAGCCAGCAGTGGGGATTGTCCAGCACCGGCAACCAGGCCTTGAAGTGCGGGTTTACCTTGAACGGGTAATCCTGATCATCGAGGAAGATGCGGTGGGTCTGGCCGGAGTGGATGGCCAGTCCGCTGAGCCCCTGTTGTTGCAGAATGTCGCGGGTGCGCTGCTGCAAGGTATCGAGGTGCTGGGCAAAAAGTTGGCTGTAGCTGCTCATGGCGTCCTGCTCCGAGGTGAATGTGATTGCAGCATAACATCAAGCGCTTGGCGGCTCGACCCGTCAAGCTGCCGCTTCGTGAGGTAACGCATACGTTACAAACGTGTTTGTTATCAACACAAAACCAATCATTAACAAATCAAAAACAATTCAATACACTGCCGGTAGATACATGAAGTCAGGGATTACTCATGGACAACCTCTGCCTGTGGCAACCGGATCCGCTCGGGATGCAGCAATCCAACCTCTACCGTTTTATGGCGGAGGTGAACCGTTTCCACGGCTTGCAGTTGCAGAACTATCCGCAGCTTTACCAATGGTCGGTGGAGAAGACCACCCGTTTCTGGCCGCTGGTGTGGCAACACTGCGGCGTCAAGGGCGAGCTCGGCAACATAGTGGCGGAGAACCGTCAGGATATGCAGCGCACCCGCTGGTTCCCCGACAGCCGCCTCAACTTCGCCGAAAACCTGCTGCGCCGCCAGGACGAGAGCCCGGCCATCATCTCCCGCATCGAAGGTAGCCCAAGCCGCACCCTGAGCTGGCGTGAGCTTGGGGAACAGGTTGCCCGGCTGGCTCAGTGGCTGCGTCATCAGGGGATTGGTCGTGGCGATGTGGTCGCCGCCTATCTGCCCAATATTCCGGAAACCGTGGTTGCCATGCTGGCAACCACCAGCCTCGGGGCGATCTGGACCTCCACCAGCCCCGACTTCGGTGAAGCCAGCGTGGTGGAGCGCTTCGGCCAGACCCGGCCGCGGGTGCTGTTTGCGGTGGATGGCTATCGCTACAACGGCAAAGCTATCGACATTCAACAGAAGGTCGCCAGCGTGGTGAGCCAGATCGGCAGCATAGAGCAGACGGTGATGATCCCCCTGCTCGGCAACCCGCTGCAGCTTGGTCACGACTGGCAACAAGTGCTGGCGAGCCAGCCGGACGCCAGCCTCCAGTTCGAGCCGATGGCTTTCAACGATCCGCTCTATATCCTCTACTCCTCCGGCACCACCGGCAAACCCAAGTGCATCGTGCACGGCATCGGCGGCACCCTGCTGCAACACCTGAAAGAGCACCAGCTGCACTGCGACATCAAGCCGGGGGAGCGGATCTTCTACTTCACCACCTGTGGCTGGATGATGTGGAACTGGCTGGTGAGCGCCCTCGCCTCCGGCGCCACCCTGGTGCTCTACGACGGCTCGCCGTTTTACCCGGATGGCAACGTGCTGTGGGATCTCGCCCGCGACGAGCAGGTCAGCTTGTTCGGTACCTCGGCCAAGTATCTCGACGCACTGCACAAGCAGGGTTACGCCCCCATCAAGAGCCACGATTTGCCGCACTTGCGGCTGATCTGCAGCACCGGCTCCGTGCTGTCGCCGGAGGGGTTTGACTACGTCTACCAGCAGATCAAGCAGGATGTGCAGCTCAGCTCCATCTCAGGCGGCACCGACATCTGCTCCTGCTTCGTCATCGGCAACCCGCTCAGCCCGGTCTATCGCGGCGAGAGTCAGGGGCGCGGCCTCGGTCTCGCGGTGCAGGTATTCAACGAAGCGGGCCAGCCGGTGCAGGGGGAGAAGGGCGAGCTGGTCTGCACCAAGCCGTTCCCGGCCCAGCCCATCTACTTCTGGGGCGACGAGAATGGCGACAAGTACCACGCAGCCTACTTCGAGCGGTTCGACAACATCTGGTGCCACGGCGACTGGATCGAGCTGACCCCGACCGGCGGCATTCTGTTCTACGGCCGCTCCGACGCCACCCTCAACCCGGGGGGCGTGCGCATCGGCACCAGCGAGATCTACCGCTATGTCGAACAGCTCGACGAAGTGGAAGAGAGCATCGTCATCGGCCAGCAGTGGCAGCAGGACGAGCGGGTGGTGCTGTTCGTCAAGCTCAAGGCGGGCTGCAAGCTGGATGAGCCGCTGCGCGAGCGGATCCGCCAGCAAATAAAGCAACACTGCACCGCCCGCCACGTGCCCGCCCGCATCCTGCAGGTGGATGCCATCCCCCGCACCAAGTCCGGCAAGATCGTCGAACTGGCGGTGCGCGAAGTGGTACACAACCGGCCGGTCAACAACACCCATGCCCTCGCCGATCCCGAGGTGCTGAACCAGTATCGCAACCGGCCGGAACTGGCCAGTTGATAACAAACTCACATCCATCCGAGGCGCCGCAAGGCGCCTCTCTTTTGCCCGTTTTGTGATGAAGAGCTTTTACTCGAGATCTGTTAAACAAATGTTTTAAATAGGTGTTGAAAATGTCTCCTTTTGGATCAATAGTGAGCCTCGCCCCCTGCTGGGGATTAAGGAGCACCACTCCCCACTGAGTGGGAACAAGGAGACACTCTCATGATCTACCAAGGCGAAACCCTGTCGGTCAGCTACCTCGAAAACGGCATTGCCGAGCTGAGGTTTGATGCCCCGGGTTCAGTCAACAAGCTGGATCGCGCTACCCTGCTCTCCCTGAGCGAAGCGATCGCCGCATTACAACAAGAACGTGAACTAAAAGGTCTGATCCTCACCTCCGGCAAAGACGCCTTTATCGTCGGTGCCGACATTACCGAATTCCTGGAACTGTTCGATCTGCCGCAAGAAGATCTGCTCGGCTGGCTGAAAAAGGCCAACGACATCTTCAATGCCATCGAAGATCTGCCGGTTCCGACCCTCTCCGCCATCAAGGGCCACGCTCTGGGCGGCGGCTGCGAGACCATTCTCTCCACCGACTTCCGTCTGGCTGACACCAGCGCCAAAATCGGCCTGCCCGAGACCAAACTCGGCATCATGCCGGGCTTTGGCGGCACAGTCCGTCTGCCGCGGGTGATCGGCGCCGACAACGCGCTCGAGTGGATCACCACCGGCAAGGATTACCGTGCCGATGACGCCCTCAAGGTGGGTGCCATCGATGCCGTGGTCGCCCCCGACGCACTGCAGAGCGCTGCGCTGCAGATGATCAAGGACGCCATCGCGGGCAAGCTGGACTGGCAGAGCCGTCGCGCCGCCAAGAAAGCCCCGCTGCGCCTCTCCAAACTGGAAGCCATGATGAGCTTCACCACCGCCGCCGGCATGGTTGCCGCCGTGGCGGGCAAACACTATCCGGCGCCGATGACTGCGGTGAAAACCGTCGAGGCCGCCGCAGGCATGGGCCGTGACGAGGCGCTGGTCGTTGAAGCACAGGGCTTTATCAAGCTGGCCAAGACCGATGTCGCCAAGGCGCTGGTCGGTATCTTCCTGAACGATCAGCACATCAAGGCGCTGGCCAAGAAGGCGGCCAAGCAGGCAAGCAAGGCCACTGGCCACGCCGCCGTACTGGGTGCCGGCATCATGGGGGGCGGCATCGCCTACCAGTCTGCCAGCAAGGGCATTCCGGCGGTGATGAAGGACATCAACGAGAAGGCGCTGGCACTTGGCATGGGCGAAGCCACCAAGCTGCTCAACGGCCAGCTCGAAAAGGGCCGCATCGACGGCATCAAGATGGGCCAGGTGCTCTCCGCCATCACCCCGACCCTCAGCTATGACAACGTCAAGCATGTGGATGTGGTGGTCGAAGCCGTGGTCGAGAATCCCAAGGTGAAGGCCGCCGTACTGGGCGAAGTGGAAGGGATCATTGGCGAAGACGCCGTGCTCGCCAGCAACACCTCCACCATTCCCATCTCCCTGCTGGCCAAGGGGCTGAAGCGCCCGCAGAACTTCTGCGGCATGCACTTCTTCAACCCGGTGCACCGCATGCCACTGGTGGAGATCATCCGCGGCGAGCAGACCTCCGATGAAACCATCAACCGCGTGGTGGCCTATGCCGCCGCCATGGGCAAGTCCCCGGTGGTGGTCAACGACTGCCCGGGCTTCTTCGTCAACCGCGTGCTGTTCCCCTACTTCTTCGGCTTCAACAAGCTGGTCGCCGATGGCGCCGACTTCGCCGCCGTCGACAAGGTGATGGAGAAGGAGTTCGGCTGGCCCATGGGCCCCGCCTACCTGCTGGACGTGGTCGGCATCGACACCGGTCACCATGCCGGTGATGTGATGGCGCAGGGCTTCCCGGCGCGCATGAGCAAGGAAGGCCGCACCGCCATCGACGTGATGTATGAGGTGAGCCGCTTCGGTCAGAAGAATGGCAAGGGTTTCTACGCTTACGAGCAGGACAAGAAGGGCAAGCCGAAGAAGGTGGCCGACGCCGCCAGCTACGAGCTGCTGGCCCCCATTGCCAAGCCGAAACAGGATTTCGACAAGGACGCCATCATCGCCCGCATGATGATCCCGATGATCAACGAGGTGGTGCTCTGTCTGGAAGAGGGCATTGTCGCCACGCCAGCCGAAGCCGACATCGCACTGGTCTACGGTCTGGGCTTCCCTCCCTTCCGCGGCGGCGTGTTCCGCTATCTGGACACCATTGGTCTGGATCGCTACGTGGCCATGGCCGACCAGTATGCCGACTTGGGCCCGCTCTACCGCGTCAGCGACCGCTTACGCGAGATGGCCGCCCAGGGCAAAACCTTCTACTGATTGCGGAAAGGAGATCCATTCATGAAAGACGTAGTCATTGTCGACTGTATCCGGACCCCGATGGGCCGGTCCAAGGGCGGCGCCTTCCGCAACGTGCGTGCAGAAGATCTGTCCGCGCACCTGATGAAATCCATCCTGCTGCGCAACCCCAACCTCGACCCGAACGAGATCGAGGATATCTACTGGGGCTGCGTGCAGCAGACCCTGGAGCAGGGCTTCAACATCGCCCGCAACGCCGCGCTGCTGGCCGGTATTCCGAAGCAGGTGGGGGCGGTCACCGTCAACCGTCTGTGCGGCTCAAGCATGCAGGCGCTGCATGACGCCTCCCGCGCCATTCAGGTGGGTGATGGGGATATCTTCATCATCGGCGGCGTCGAGCACATGGGCCATGTGCCCATGAGCCACGGCGTCGACTTCCACCCCGGCATGGCCAAGTCGGTGGCGAAAGCCTCCGGCATGATGGGGCTGACCGCCGAAATGCTCGGCAAGCTGCACGGCATCAGCCGCCAGCAGCAGGACGAGTTTGCCGCCCGCTCCCACCGCCGCGCTTATTCTGCGACCGTGGAAGGGCGCTTCGCCAAGGAGATCGTCGGGCTGGAAGGCCATGACGCCAGCGGCGCCCGCTTCTTCTACGACTACGACGAGGTGATCCGCCCGGAGACCACGGTCGAAACCCTGAGCCAGCTGCGCCCGGTGTTTGACCCGGTCAACGGCACCGTCACCGCCGGCAGCTCCTCGGCCCTGTCCGATGGCGCCGCCGCCATGCTGGTGATGAGCGCGGATCGCGCCAAGGCCCTCGGCCTCACGCCGCGCGCCAAGGTACGTGCCATGGCCATCGCCGGCTGTGACGCCGCCATCATGGGTTACGGCCCGGTGCCGGCCACCCAGAAGGCGCTCAAGCGTGCCGGTCTGACTGTCGGTGATATCGACCTGTTCGAGCTGAACGAGGCGTTTGCCGCCCAGTCCCTGCCCTGCGTGAAGGATTTGGGTCTGCAGGATCTGGTGGACGAGAAGGTAAACCTGAACGGCGGCGCCATTGCGCTGGGTCACCCGCTCGGCTGCTCCGGCGCCCGCATCTCCACCACCCTCATCAATCTGATGGAGGAGAAGGATGCCACCCTGGGGGTTGCCACCATGTGTATCGGTCTGGGTCAGGGCATCGCCACCGTGTTTGAACGGGTGTGATAACCAGCCGGATCGACGGGATGCACTACTGAGAGTTGTCCCTTTTCGGGGCCAGTCTGACTGGCCCCTTTTCAAGTCTGTGACGATCGCCACACGGGGTGCTCGTCAGTGGTCAGAAGCTGTCTGTTGGCCGTCCCGTTTGGGTCGGCCTTTTTTCGTTTTAATCTTATCAATAGGCTGTTATTGCCTTAAACCTCACATTAGATAGGGGGCTTGCTTGCTTTTTACTCCCCCGACAGGTTCAATCTGCACAAAAAAATGGGTGGATGCACATACATATGTCAATGAGCAAACAACTGCTGATCGTCGATGACGACCAAGAGATCCGCGAGCTGCTCAATGAGTACCTGACCCGGGCGGGCTTTCAGGTATTGACGGCGGCGGAGGGCAACGAGATGCGCCAGCAACTCGCCCAGCACAGCCCGGACCTGATTATTCTGGACATCATGATGCCCGGCGAGGACGGTTTTACCCTCTGCCAGCAGATCCGTCGTGACTCCCAGGTGCCCATCATCATGCTGACCGCCGCCTCCGACGAAGCGGATCGGGTGATCGGCCTGGAACTCGGCGCCGACGACTATATCGCCAAGCCGTTCAGCCCCCGCGAACTGCAGGCCCGCATCAAGGCGCTGCTGCGCCGCGCCGAATTCCGCCAGCCGGAAAAAGAGAAAGAGCCGAGCCGCCGCCTGCGTTTTGCCGAGTGGACCCTCGACACCCTGAGCCACCAGCTGACCCATGACGATGGCAGCCTGCTGGATCTCTCCGGCAGCGATGCCATGCTGCTCGGCATGTTCCTGCAACAGCCCGGCGTGGTGCTGGATCGGGACACCATCTCGGATGCCACCCGCGGCCGCGAAAGCCTGCCGATGGAGCGCGGCATCGACGTACAGATCAGCCGTCTGCGCCAGAAGCTGGGCGACAACGGCAAGAGCCCGCGCATCATCAAGACCATTCGCGGCAGTGGCTACATGCTGATTGCCGAGGTGCACGAGCTGCCATGAGCAACAAGTGGTCCTGGGGGGCGCTGGTGCCCCGCTCCCTGTTGTCACGGATGATCCTGCTGCTGTTGCTGGCCATCCTGCTCTCCCAGACCATTCTGACCGGCATCTGGATGCAGCAGATCCAGAAGCGGGAGCTGGAGGGGATGCTCAGCACCACCCGCAACCTCGCCATGTCTGCCGCTTCCACCGTCAACTTCTTCAAATCCCTGCCGCTGCAGTATCGCCATATCGCGCTGGACCAGCTGCGCAACATGGGGGGCAGCCGCTTCTTCGTCTCGCTCAACGAGGAAGAGATCCACATCAACGCCATCCCCGACAGCGAACGCAAGACGCAGGTGCTGGAGGAGGTTCAGGGAGTGCTGACCCGCAAGCTCTCCGACGCCATGGCGATCAAGGTGGACTTCTCCCGACCCGATGACCTCCACGTCTTCAACAACGACACCCTGCTGGCGGATCTCCCCTCCTCCTGGGCCCGCTACACCCTGTCGCTGGAGCCGCTCAATCCGCCGGTGCTGGTGACCCAGATCGAGATTGAAAAGGGGGAGTGGCTCTATCTGGCGGCCCTGCTGCCCGCCCCCTACATGACCCTCGACGATACCGTGATGCCGAGCAACCAGGTGCGTTTCATCGCCCTGATGACGGTGTTCCTCTGCTTCTTCACCTTTATGCTGGTGCGCTGGCAGACCCGCCCGCTGCGCCGTCTCGCCAAGGCGGCGGTGAATCTGGGCAAGGATATCGACCAGCCTTCGCTCAAGGAGGAGGGTGCCTCCGAGATCGTCGCGGCGACCCGCGCCTTCAACATCATGCAGCACCGCATTCGCCGCTATATCGACGATAGAGAGCGGCTGTTCAGCTCCATCTCCCACGACCTCAAGACCCCCATCACCCGGCTGCGGCTGCGGGTCGAGCTGCTCGACGACGAGGTGCAAATCGCCAAGTTCAACAAGGATCTCGACGAGCTGGAGCTGATGGTGAAAGGGGCGCTGCAGACGGTCAAAGAGACCGACATTCACGAGAATATCGAGGAGATCGACATCAACGCCCTGCTGGAGCAGATGGCGGAGTCGATGAACCTGCACGACGAGCGGCTGACCATCGAAGGCCACTGCAAGTGGCCCTATCGCGGCAAGCTGCTGGCGCTCAAGCGCTGCATCGGCAATCTGGTGGACAACGGCATCAAATATGGCCAGCGGGTGCGCATCATCATCATGGATGACGAGGAGATGCTGATCCTCTTCATCATGGATGAGGGCCCCGGCCTGCCGGACGATCAGTTCGAGCGCATCTTCGAGCCCTATTACCGGCTCAGCACGGATCAGGCCGGCACCGGCCTCGGCCTTGGCATCGCCCGCAACATTGCCCACGCCCACGGCGGCGATCTGGTGCTGGAAAACCGTCCGCAAGGTGGCCTGCAGGCCACGCTCTCCCTACCAAGGCAGTAACCTTATGAAGTGGTTGTCTTTTTCTGTCATCGCCCTGCTCTCTGCTCCCGTTGCCGCCTCCCAGGTGGAAGTGCTGCACTGGTGGACGTCCGGCGGCGAAGCGAAAGCGGTCGAAGTGCTCAAATCCGAGTGGACCAAACAGGGCAACCAGTGGAACGACTTCGCGGTACAGGGCGGCGGCGGCAAGAGCGCCATGACGGTATTGAAGAGCCGGGCACTGGCGGCCAACCCGCCGGAAGCGGCCCACCTCAAGGGCTACGAGCTCAAGGAGTGGGCCGGGCTCGGCTTTTTGCGCGATCTCAGCCCGATGGCCGAACACCTCGGCTGGTACAGTCAGATGCCGCCCATGGTGCGTGCCACCCTCAGCCAGAATGGCGCCCTGATGGCGGTGCCCACCGGCATCCACCGGGTCAACTGGCTGTGGCTCAACCGCAAGATCTTCGAGCGCAACAAGCTGACTCCGCCCACCGACTGGGCCCAGTTTGTCACCGTCGCCGACCAGCTTAAAAAACGGGGCATCACCCCGCTCGCCATCGGCAACGAGCCCTGGCAGCTGGCGGTACTGTTTGAAACGGTGGCGCTCGGTGAGGGCGGTAAAGAATTCTATCGCAAGGCGTTCCTCGAGCAGGACAGCGCCACCCTGACCGGCCCCGACATGGTGCGGGTGTTGACCCGTTTCCAGCAGCTGCGCGCCTATGTGCCGCAAAAATACGCCGGTCTGAAGTGGCATCAGGCCACCAATCTGCTGGAGAGCGGTGGCGCCGCCATGCAGGTGATGGGCGACTGGGTGAAGGGTGAACTGAGCGCGGGCAACTACCGGCCGGGTGAGGATATCGCCTGCCTGCCGAGCCCGGGCAGCGCCGGACTGTTCAGCTACAACCTCGACTCCATCGCCATGTTCAAACAGCGGGATCCGGCCCAGCTGCAGGCGCAGGGGGATCTGGCCCAGCTGCTGATGACGCCGCAATTCCAGGAAGAGTTCAATCGGGTGAAGGGGTCGATCCCGGCGCTGACCAATCCCGACATGAGCAAGTTCGACCGCTGCGCCGTCCGCTCCTATCAGGATTTCCTGCTGGCGGAAAAGCAGGACAACCTGCTGCCCAGCATGGCGGAAGGGATGGCGACGCCGACCAATATGCGGCAGGCAATCCTCGATGTGCTGAGCAACTTCTTCAACGATCCCAAGGCCAACCCGGAGCAGACGGCGCTGCATCTGGAGCGGGCGATGCGCTCGACCCGCTGATCCGGGCACATTGCCAAACGGCAGAAATGACAAAGGCGGAATTGCTCCGCCTTTGTTGTTGAATCGTCATCCGATTCAGGATTGATCGTTCTCGTCCTCATCCTCGTCATAGTAATCGCTGAGCTCGATCCAGAGCCCCAACCCGACCATCACCATGGAGCCGAACCAGGTACCGGTATTCCCGATCGGGCTGCCCATCACTATCATGGCGAAGGACAAGAACCCCATGCCTGCATAGGCTTGTAATCTGCCGTAGGAGACCTGCATATTCACCTCCTTGTTGAATATGGTTCAATTTTTATATTACTCGTCCGGCGCAAGCTGGATAGGGCCGAATAACATTTTGGTTACATATGCTGGTTGATGGGGCGTTTGTTTGATTATTTTTTAGCCCTGAGTATCATTGGCAGCCGAATAGGTTGAAGGTTGATAATAGATGAGTGATTTATTCTGCGGCGCAACTCACGAGTTGGACGCAATCGGGCTTCGTTGCCCGGAACCCGTTATGATGGTTCGCAAGAAAGTGCGGCTGATGGCGGATGGCGAGACCCTGCTGGTCAGCGCCGACGATCCTTCAACCACCCGCGACATCCCCAGTTTCTGCCGCTTTATGGATCACACCCTGGTCGCCAGCGAGACAGAGCAGGCCCCCTACCGCTATCTGATCCGCAAGGGTCAATAAGCCCCCGTACCGGAGCACTCCATGACAACCATTACCCGAATCGGCACCACCCAGCGTTGGTCAGACGTGGTCATCCACAATGGCACCCTCTACGTGGTGGAAGTGCCCGTCAGCGAAGAGGCCGACATCCACCAGCAGACCCGCGAAGTGCTGGCAAGCCTGCAGCGCCTGCTGGAAGCCAACGGCTCCGGCGTCGACAAGATCCTGATGGCCAACATCTATCTCAAAGACATTCAGGACATCGCAGCCTTCAACGAGCAGTGGGATGCCTGGATCCCGGCTGGCACCGCCCCCGTGCGCGCCTGCGTACAAGCCCGTCTGGCCCACGAAGGCTACAAGGTGGAAGTGCAGCTGAC
>OERM01000444.1_pt1 | contig 11489 bp, 6 predicted proteins | sample 1540021 | NCBI WGS metagenome assembly OERM01 (sample SAMEA3891245, study PRJEB23780) | metagenome | biome: terrestrial biome; feature: animal house; material: water of meat washing | place: Italy | collected 2015-05-12 | reverse complement strand
TAGTACTATGGATTAAAAATATTTTTTGTTTATTTTGGTTAAGATGAGAATTAAATATTTAGTTATTTTTTGTAGGAACATCTAGTTTTTTGTAATAACATACATTTTTTTAATTTACTAAACATATTAATATAATAGTAAAGCACAACAAAAAGTAGTTTTATTGAATATATTATAGTGAAGGGGATTTTAAATTGTTTAGTAAAAAATTTAAAAAGCAAATGGCTTATGTTTTAGCAAGTACTTTTGTATTTGGATTAGTTAATCCAAGTGCAATTAAGGTAAGGGCATCAACTGGTGTTGAAATTACGGAAGGGGTTACTGTAACTGCAAAGGGAAATACTGAAGGTAACACAGCTGATTTAGCCATAGATGGTGATTTATCTACCTACTGGGAATCTTCAAATGATTATAAATGGATAGAAGTTGACTTAGGTGGAATTTACGAATTATCAAAAATTGAAATATTTAATAAGGATGAAGCTGTGTATAAATATAATATATATGCTTCAGAAGATGGAGAAAACTTTAATAAAATAGCATATAAAAATAATGAAAATGTATCAGACAGTAATGGTAATGTGCATACCATTGATAATGTAAGGGCAGGAAAGATTAGAGTTGATGTAGTTCAAAATAGTAATAGTGATAAGGTGAATATAGCTGAAATAAATGTATTTGGTAAAAATACAGGAGAAAGTTTACCAGAAATTAAGAAAATTGCTACAAGTAATTTTATTGAAACCCCTTGGGCTACTGAATATGAAAAGTTTAATAGTGATAGTGCCTATGCAAATGAAAAAACTTTAAATGAAATAAAGAATTTAGTTGGTAGAGTAATAGGAGAAGAATTTAAGGACAAGTTTATTTTTAAAATAAGAGATCAATTAAATGGAAATGATGTTTTTGAGGTTTCTGATTCAAGAGATGGAAAGGTTTTAATAAAAGGTAATAATGGTGTTTCCTTAGCATCAGGATTTAACTATTATTTAAAAAATTATTGTAATGTAAGTTACAATCCAATAATGGGATCTAATTTAAAAATGCCTGAAACAATGCCTTCTGTTGGGGAGAGAGTAGTTATAGATACTCCATATGAACATAGATATGCATTAAACTTTTGTACCTATTCTTATACAATGTCTTTCTGGGATTGGGATCAATATGAAGAATTCCTAGATTGGTGTGCTATGAATGGGGTTAACTTAGTATTAGATATAATTGGACAAGAAGAGGTTTTAAGAAGAACCTTAAATGAATTTGGATATAGTGATGAAGAGGTTAAAGAATTTATTTCGGGACCTGCATATTTTGCTTGGTTCTATATGCAAAATATGACTGGATTTGGAGGGCCACTTCCTAATGATTGGTTTGAGCAAAGAGCAGAGCTTGGAAGAAAAATGCATGATAGAATGCAAAGTTTTGGAATAAATCCTGTTCTTCAAGGATACTCAGGTATGGTTCCAAGAGATTTTAAGGAAAAAAATCCAGAAGCACAAACTATTTCTCAAGGGGGATGGTGTGGCTTTGATAGACCAGATATGCTTAAAACATATGTAAATGAAGGGGAGGTAGATTATTTCCAAAATGTTGCAGATGTTTTCTATGAAAAGCAAAAAGAAGTGTTTGGAGATGTAACTAACTTCTATGGAGTAGATCCATTCCATGAGGGAGGAAATACTGGTGATTTAGATAATGGAAAGATATATGAAATAATTCAAAATAAGATGATAGAGCATGATAATGATGCAGTTTGGGTTATACAAAACTGGCAAGGAAATCCTAGTAATAATAAGTTAGAAGGATTAACTAAAAAAGACCAAGCTATGGTATTAGATCTTTTCTCAGAGGTAAGTCCAGACTGGAATAGATTAGAGGAAAGAGATTTACCGTGGATTTGGAATATGCTTCATAACTTTGGGGGAAGAATGGGAATGGATGCAGCACCAGAAAAACTTGCAACAGAAATTCCTAAAGCCTTAGCTAATTCAGAGCATATGGTTGGTATAGGTATTACACCAGAGGCTATAAATACAAATCCTTTAGCGTATGAACTTTTATTTGACATGGCTTGGACTAGAGATCAAATAAACTTTAGAACATGGACTGAAGATTATATTGAAAGAAGATATGGTAAGACTAATAAAGAGATTTTAGATGCTTGGAATATTATATTAGACACTGCTTACAAAAAGAGAAATGATTATTACCAAGGTGCTGCTGAGTCTATTATAAATGCAAGACCTGGCTTTGGAATAAAAAGTGCTTCAACTTGGGGACATTCAAAAATAGTTTATGATAAGAGTGAATTTGAAAAAGCTATTGAAATATTTGCAAAGAACTATGATGAATTCAAAGATAGTGATGCATTCCTTTATGACTTTGCTGATATATTAAAACAATTATTAGCTAACTCAGCTCAAGAATATTATGAGGTTATGTGTAATGCTTATAATAATGGAAATGGAGAGAAATTTAAATTTGTTTCAGGAAAGTTTTTAGAACTTATAAAGCTTCAAGAGAGAGTATTATCAACTAGACCAGAGTTTTTAATAGGAAATTGGATTGAAGATGCTAGAACTATGCTTAAGGACGCTGATGATTGGACTAAGGACTTATTTGAGTTTAATGCTAGAGCTTTAGTAACAACTTGGGGTTCAAGAAATAATGCTAACGGTGGTGGTCTTAAAGATTATTCTAATAGACAATGGTCAGGATTAACTGAGGATTATTATTATGCTAGATGGGAAAAATGGATAAATGGATTACAAACTGAATTAGATGGAGGAGCTAAAGCCCCTAATATAGATTGGTTTAAGATGGAGTATGACTGGGTAAACAAGAAGAGTGATACAGATAAGCTTTATCCTACAGAAGCTTCTAATGAAAACTTAGGAGAACTTGCTAAGATAGCCATGGAAAGTTATTCAGTAACTAATATGGATAAAATATTAGGTGAAAATGAATCAGTTGAAAGAGTTAATATTGCTTTAGGAAAGCCTGTAAGTAGTGAAACTCATGAAGAAACTGAAGCCGATCCTTTAAGTAACATTACAGATGGAAATACAGGAACTATGTGGATTGCTGATAGGGAGGGATATCCTGCAAGTGTAACTGTAGATTTACAAGGAGTTAAAAGTGTAGATGGAATAGAATTTGCTTTTAGAAATCAGGCTGGTGATAGGGCTGTAGCATACAAAGTAGAGGTTATGGATGAAAGTGGACAGTGGAAAATAGTATCAGATAAATCTGAGGATTATTCTAGTAAGGGAGTCATTGAAAAGGTTGATTTTACTGGAAAGGCTCAAAAAGTTAAGGTTTCATTAACTAATGTAGATTTAAACCTAAGTCCATCATATAAAATACCAGAATTAGCAGAAATAATGGTATATGGAGGAAAAGAAAAGGAAGATGAGTATACTAACGTTGCTTTAGGAAAAACAGTTACTGGAGCAGAGGCTGAAAATGGAAAATCATTATCTAATATTACAGATGGAGATTTAAATTCTCTTTGGGTTAGTAATGGTGGAAAAACTCCAGCAACTACATCTATCGATTTACAAGGAACAGAAAATGTTGAGTTCTTAGAGCTTCACTTTGAAAAGCCAGGACTTAGATTCCAATTTAAAGTAGAAGTAGAAGATGCAAATGGAAATAAAGAAAATGTATTAGATATGACTTCAAATAAAGAAGATAATGAAAAATCATATAAAATACCTGTAGGAAAAGATATAAATAAAGTTCATGTTACTATGACAGGAAAAGCAAAAGGTGGACAACATCCAGGAGCTTGGGCAGCTATTGCAGAAGTAAAGGCCATGTCAAAAGAAAAACCAGCTAATTATGTAAATATAGCAGAAAATAAAAATGTAAGTGGTTCTAATTCTCAAAGTGGAAATCCTTTATCTAATATTACAGACGGAGATTTAAGTTCCCTTTGGATAAGTGATAATGGAGCTATGCCAGCTAATGCCACAATTGACTTAGAAGGAAATAATTTTGTAGATTTCTTAGAGCTTCATTTTGAAAAGGAAGGATTTAGATTCCAATTTAAAGTGGAAGTTGAAGATGAGAGTGGAAATAGAGAAACAGTATTGGATATGACTTCTAATACAGAGGATAATAAAAAGTCATATAATATTCCTGTAAAAAAAGAAATAAGTAAAATACATGCTACTATTACAGGAAAAGCTCCAGGTGGTTCATTTGATCAAGCTTGGGCAGCTATTGCAGAAATTAAAGCTATGAGTAAAGAGGCTATAAATAAAGTTGAACAAGCTTCCATAGCATTACCTCAAGGAAATATGAAAGCTACAGCAACATCAGAGCATCCTGATGTAGGAAATGAAGGCTTAGCTAAGTTTGCTATTGATGGAAAGGAAAATACTATATGGCATACAAAATATAATCCTGTAGAAGAGTTACCACAAAGTATTACTTTAGAACTTGGAGGGAGTTACGAAATTAATAAGTTTACTTACTTACCAAGAAGTGGTGCTAAAAATGGAAATATAACTAAATATGAGCTTCATGTAAGTGAGGATGGAAATAATTTTAGAAAAATATCTGAAGGAAATTGGGATGATAGTGGAAGTTTAAAAACATTAAAATTTAATAGTACAAAGGCAACTCATGTTAAACTTGTAGCTTTAGAAGGGGTTGGAGGATTTGCTTCAGCTGCTGAATTAAATGTATTTGCAATTCCAGAAAACCTAGCTATGAAAGATGAAACTAAGGTTGAGGTAACTTCAAATAATTCTGAAGCAAATAATTTAAGAGATGGAAATGAAAATACTCTTTGGGTTCCAGGACAAGAAGAGGAAAAGTCTGTAACTTTTGATTTAAGTAAGGAAAAGGATATATCCGCAATAGATATAGTAAGCAAGGGAAATTCTCCATTAAAATACTCTATAGAGATTTCTAATGATGGAACAGAATGGACAAAGATAGTTGATGAGAACAACAATGAAGAGAATAAAGCTGTATATTCTAATATATTAAAGTCAGGAAAAATAGGAAGATTTGTAAGATTTAATTTTAATAGTGAGAATGTTAAAATTGGAGAAATCAAAATTTATAAAGGAGATTCTACTTCAAGTTTAGCTTCTTATATAAGAGTAGTTGAAGATATATATAATAGTGCAGTAGTTGGGGATATGGCTGGAAACTATACTGAAGAGGCTAAGGAATCCCTTGGAAATGCTATAAATGAGGCAAAATTAGCTTTAGGAAATGATATAAATTCAAAAGAGGCTAATGAAGTTATGAGCACTTTAAAATCAGCTTTAAATGAATTCTATAAGGGATTTGTTCAAATAAACAGAACTAAACTTGCAGCTTTAATAAGTGATGTTGATATTTTACTAAATGAAATATTACCAAGTCTTATGAATAGCATGAACTATAATGAAAAAGCTATAGTAAATGCAGAAATTCAAAAGCTAAAGTTAGAAAATAATGAGGCTAAAGAAGTTTACAATAAAAAGCAAGTTTCACAAAGTGAAATAGACACAGCTTATGATGAGTTAAAAAATACATTAGATTCATACTATGATGCTGTAAGTGCTGAAACTGCATATAAATCAATGGTACTTTTAGCTAAGGAAAAAGTAGAAAATGCAGTAGTGGGAAATGGAAATGGACAGTATCCTAAGGAAGCTGTAGATGCTTTAAATGAAGCTATAAGAATTGCTGAGGAAGGTTTTGAAAGTTCTACAAGCTTAGAAGAGATTAGAAATATAACAAAGACTTTAAAAGAAGCTATAGATACTTTCGTTGAATCAGTTAATGTAATTGATAAAGCACAATTAGAAGAGATAATATCTTCAATAGAAAGTAAATTAGAAAATGCAGAAGGAGTATATATTCCTAATGCTATAGAAGAACTTAAAAAAGCTTTAGATAAAGCTAAGGAGGTATTAAACAATGAAGGTGCAAATGAAGAGGATATAAATAAGGCTATCTCTGATTTAACTGAAGCAGAAGCTAATTTTGAACTTTCAAAAGTTCCTAATAAAGATGAATTAAATTCTGAGATAGAAAGAGCATATGATGTTTTAGAAAAACTTAAAGGATTTGAGCATCTTGAAGGAATAAAAATAAAGTTAGAAGATGCTATTTTAGAGGCTGAAAGAGTTAAAAATGATGAAAATTCATTAAAAGTAGATGTGGATAAAGTTTTAGGTGAATTAAAGATTGTAATAGAAGAAGCTTTAAAAGCTATTGATTCCTCAGAAGTTATAGTATGCCCAGTAAGAGATTTTAAAGCAACTAATATTTCAAAGAAAACTGTAACTGTTCAGTGGAGCGCACCTGAAAATTCATTTGGATTAGAAGGATACGTACTATATAAAGATGGTAAAAAAGTAGCTGAATTAGGAAAAGATGAGACTACCTATAAGTTTAAAGGATTAAATAGACATACTATATATAACTTTAAAATTGCAGCAAAATATAATAATGGAGAGCTTTCTTCAAAAGAATCCATAACTTTAAGAACTGAAAGATAAAATAAAAATTAAATAATTATATTTTTTTATATGAAAAGAAGCTGTATTAAAAAGCTAAGTACAATTAAGTTTAATTTATTTAACTATATTTATACAGCTTCTTTTGTTTTTTATTAGAATTTTATTTTTTAAGGGAGCATATATATAATAGGGGAGGTTTAGTTAAACAGAAATTAATTATTTTAAAGATATAATAAAAAGAAAAAAATTGTTTAATAATAGATTTTTAGAAAAATCGGTTTAATTATAGGAGAGGATTAATGGGGTATATTATAATTTTATTAAGTCCAATTTTAGGATTAATTTTTTCAGAAATATATGTTTTTTTAGCTTCATTTATGTCATGGATATCTGCAGATGGTTTTGTTACATCCACTAGTGTGATATTTGCTATTTTAGGAATGATAATAGTGTTTAATGATAAGGAAAAAACAAAATAAAAAATTAGTTCTAGAAATAATTATGATTAAATTAGGTTATAGTTCATTAAAATGTTAATGACTAAATTAAGAGAGTGTATTAAAATAACTTTTAATACACTCCTATTTTTATTAAATATAGTTTATTACCTTAACTATTTCATTATTCTTTTTATATATTCTAGGAACTCTGTGGCTGATCATACAAAGTATTTCGTAGTTTATTGTTCCCATAATTTCAGCCATATCGTTAGCATCAAATTTTAATCCATTTTCTTCCCCTAAAAGAATTACCTCATCGCCAATTTTAACATCTTCTATATGAGTTACATCAATCATACATTGATCCATACAAACTCTTCCTATAACATTAGCAAATTGACCCTTTATTATAACTTTGGCTTTCCCACTAAGAAGTCTTGAGTATCCATCAGCATATCCTATTGGAAGAGTGGCAATTTTACTTTTCTTTTCAGTTTTATAAGTTCTTCCGTAGCTTACATACATATCTTCATCTAACTCTTTAACAAAGGCTACATTAGTTTTTAATGTAAGTGCTGGTTTAAGTTTTAAGTTTTCTTTTTTTACTTCTTCAGATGGATAGTATCCATAAGAAATAATTCCACATCTAACTCCGTCTAAATAAGTTTCTGGTAAATCCATAATAGCCCCACTATTAGAAGCATGTTTTAAAGGAATGTGTATTCCATTGTCTTCTAAAGCTTTATTAAAAGCAGTTAATTTTGAAAATTGTTCATAAGTATAAGTTTTATCTTTTTCATCTGATGTTGAGAAGTGAGTAAATAGGCCTATTACCTCAACTCCAGGTAAAGAGCAGATTTCTAAAACTTTATTTAATCCCTCTTCATTTGGAAGGAAGCCTATTCTACCCATTCCTGTATCTATTGCAATGTGTACTTTAGCTTTTTTGCCAAGCTTTAAGGCAAAGTCAGATAATTCCTTAGCATATTCCACATCATAAACTGTTTGTTCAATTTCATTATTGATTAAATTTTCAGCAAAATTTATAGGAGTATAACCTAAAATCATAATAGGTGCAGTTATTCCAGCATCCCTAAGTTCATCAGCCTCTGTGATTATAGCTACTGCCAATCTAGAAGCACCATTTTCTAAAAGAGTGGAAGCTATGTCTAAAGCTCCATGACCATAAGCATTAGCCTTAACAACGGCTATTATTTCCTTTTCACCAACTAGGTTTCTTATTTCTTTCATATTATTTGCTATTATATCTAAATCTATTTCAGCCCATACAGGTCTAACACATATATCCATTTAAAACACCTCAAATTAATTACAGCTTTTATTACTTTTATTTAATTAATTTCAACTTAAATCATTAAATTAATAAGTCGTAGCTAAATTATTATGCTCATATAAAGTATTACATATAAATCACCATATTTTTATTAAAAAACTTAACTACATATACTATTATAAGATATTGTATCATAAAGTGAAGAACCACCATAATTGTAATTTTTATATATAGTGGTTTCAATATTAAGAATATGTCATACTTTTTTATGAGTGAGTTCAATAATGTTATAATTAATATCTACAAATTAATAGGGATTTCTGTAGATATACAAATACTAAGTTGAAGAGGTATTTACTTAATTAAATTATTATTTTCTTTGGATCAATTAATATCTAGATATAAAGAATGAAAAAAAGTAGTGTAATATTAAAATTATAAGTTTAATGATAAAATTAAATATAGAAAGGTGTAAGAAATTACTTATAGTCTTATTAATGAGTAGCTATAAGGATAAAAATTAAGTTTAAATAGGTTATATGGTTTATCTGGAGGGAGATATAAATGTTAGATAAAAGTATAGAATTTTTTAAAATAATTTTAAAGAGAGAAAAGGGAAAAGAATTAAAAGATGAAATTTTACCAGAGGGTTTTAGATTTGTTAAGTTTAAAAAAGGTGATGAAAAAGCTTGGGCAGAAATAGAAAAATCTGTACTGGAATTTGAAAATGCTAAAGATGGAGAAGAATATTTTAAAAACAAATATTTACCTTATATAGATGAGTTAGAAAGAAGAACTATATTTATAGAAAATAATAATGAGGAAAAAATTGCTACATTTACAGCTTGGTGGAGATATACAGGGGAAAGAAGACATCCATTTATGGAGTGGGTTGCTGTGAAGCCAGAATATCAAGGAAAAGGATTAGGAAAAGCTCTTATCTCAGAAGGAGTTAAACTTATGATAGCTATTGAAGGAGATTGTGATATGTACATACCAACTCAGACTTGGAGTTATAAAGCAATTAGGTTATATAGATGGGCAGGGTTTGAATTTGAAACTGAAGAAAAGTTTCCAGGTGGAATTAAAAATGAAACCCTAGAAGGTATTAAAGTAATAAAAAACTTAATATAATTATAAAATAAAGTTTAAAAAGAAACAGAGGATAGAACTCTGTTTCTTTTCTTATTTTATTGTAGGTAAGTATATTGTAAACTCAGTGAATTCATCAGTACTACTTACTTGAATTTTTCCATTATATGATTCTACTAACTCCTTTACTATAGCTAGTCCAAATCCATTATTACTTTCTTTATTTTCTTTTGTGGTAAATCCACTATCAAATATTTTATTTAATATTTTATCTGGAATTTCAGGACCATTATTTTGGATTTTTAACACAAAATAATTAAAACTATAATAAGTATTAATTTTTATTGAACCACTACCATCTAAAGCTTCAATAGAATTTCTTAATATATTAGAAACTATACGTTGAAAGTCTAATTCGTTTACATTAGTTTCTAATAAATCAGCATTTTCATCTATAAATACAGTAATATCTTTTAGATTAATAGTATTTACTATCATTGATATAATTGAAGTGTCATTAGATACAACAATATTATTAATAATATTATCATTACCATCAATTATGTTTTTTAATAATTCTCCTAATTTCTCATAGTTCCCCATAAGATGTAATCCATATAAATAAGAAATTTGAGAGCCATAATCATGTTTTAATTTTCTTAATGAGCTAATATTCTGTTCTAAATTTGAATTTAGTAGTTCAATTTCTTTGGATTTTTTCTCTATGTTAGAAAAATATATTATTATAAATATTATAAATATGAATAATAAAGTTAATATTATTTCTGTAAATATAGGATTATCCTTTGCATTAATAATAGCATTAAATGAAGCTATAAAGTCTAGTACTATTGTAAAGAGTATTAAATAGATAATTGAGCTATTCCTAGACTTTATAGTTTTGTAAAGTGAGTATATACCTTTCTTTTTATATAAAACTAAAAAGGCAAGTATATACTGTGGAAAATACATTATAGTTATGAAAAATATATTACTTTTATTTATTAATGATATATTTTGGGATAAGACATTATATAGAAAAGATGAAATTATTAAGGTTATAACAATGAATGAATAAATCAAACTAAATCCAATAGCAGCAGCTAAAAAATCATCTTTATATATTAGACCTCCAATGATTAACATTACTAAATGAAGAATTAATGTTGCAACACTGGAATTTCCCATAAAAAAAGTTGTTAGTGATATCATTGTCCACAAAAGAAATATATAAAATAACATCTTTGACTTTGGTTTTTTGCAATCTTCTTTACTACATAAATTTATTGTGCTTATAAATAATACACATTGTAAAAAAGTGTTTATCGTATCAGCTAAAAATATAGTTTTATTCATTTTTATCTAGATTTTTTCATAGACTCAGGCATTTCTTCTAATCCTATAGTAGCAAAAGAAGTAGTTGAAGCGTTGATAGTTAATGTAGTTAATAATGCTAACATTGATAATATTGATTTTCTCATTTTAAGAATCCTCCCTTTTATACTTATTAAATAATAGTAATGTTTGTATTAATAAAGTCCACGTTATTGTTTGAGAAATCCATGAAATTTTGAAAAATATTAAGGTTATTAAAAAAAGAATACTTGAGTTTGTAACACTTAATATTTTATTTTTTTTAATTAAATGTTCTTTAGTCAATGGAAATCTACTATCTATTACTGGAGCTTTATTATAAATACTAAAAATACTAAACAAATTTAAAATAACAATGCTAAATAGATTTAGATTGTTAAAAGTAACAAGCATGATTATACTTGTTGTAATAATTAATGTTGCAATAAAACATTTTAATTGGCTATCTTCATGATATCCACCAATAAATGGCTTTATAAAGCACATGCTAAGAATTACTATTAAGCTCTCTTTGAAATATCCAAGTATTCCAGCAATTAGAATTACAGAAATACATTTAATAAATTCAAAGGTCAATACAATTACAACATATTGAATTTGCTCTAATAATTCTTTGTCCAAGTCAAGATCTTTTGCTAAATACTCTATAGCAGATTTTAAAAATTTTCTCATAAAGAATCTCTCTTATCTATTTTTTATAAACATTAAAATAAATGTAATATGCTTACATTATAATAAAAAAATAATTGATTTACATAAGATAATTCCTTTTTTAAAGGTATATTTACAATTTTTTCATAATGTAGCCAATATATATGT
>OERM01000443.1_pt1 | contig 11536 bp, 10 predicted proteins | sample 1540021 | NCBI WGS metagenome assembly OERM01 (sample SAMEA3891245, study PRJEB23780) | metagenome | biome: terrestrial biome; feature: animal house; material: water of meat washing | place: Italy | collected 2015-05-12 | reverse complement strand
AGAGCCTTATAGGCGCATTTGAAAAACCTCCGGCTATGCCGGAGGATATTTATTTAAGGTCAAATTACCGCCCATACGCACCAGGTAATTAAGAATCCGGTAAAACCGAGAATGGTCGTTAACACTGTCCAGGTTTTCAGCCCGTCTGCTACCGACAACCCCAGATATTTGGTCACAATCCAGAACCCTGAGTCATTAATATGTGACGCGCCAAGCCCACCAAAGCAGGCTGCCAGCGTCACCAATACGCACTGAATCGGATTCAATCCCATCACCGCTTCTGAGAGTAACCCGCCGGTTGTCAGGATTGCTACGGTTGCTGACCCCTGCGATGCACGCAGCGCCAGTGAAATAATAAATGCGGCTGGTAACAGAGGCAGGTCAATCATTTGTAGCATGTTGGCAAGGGCTTTGCCGACGCCCGATTCCACCAGCACTTTGCCAAATACCCCTCCAGCACCAGTAACTAAAATCACTACCGCCGCAGTGGGAAGGGCTGAGCCCATAATGTCGCTGGTGTGTTGTAAGCTCCAGCCGCGACGTAAAGCCAATAACCAGAATGCCAGCACCAGCGCAATCATTAGAGCTACCATTGGTGAGCCGATCAGCTGTAGCGTACCAAGCAGGGGATGCGAAGGCGGCATCAGTGTTGCGGAAACCGTACCCGCCATGATAATCGCGATAGGAATAACAATTAGCGAGGTGACCAGCGCGACGCCCGGTGGATTTATTTTATCGCTTAATTTTGTCGCGCCTTCCTCACTGGCCGGAGCCAGTTGCATCTGTTCCAGTACCTCGACCGACATCGCATATTGGCGCTTATTGATTATTTTCGCTGCAAAGTAGCCAACAATCCCTACGGGAATAGAAATCGCAATACCGATGATGGTTAGCCAGCCGATGTCTGCGTGGAGTAACCCCGCTGCGGCGACAGGGCCTGGATGAGGCGGTACCGCCACGTGAACAGTGAGCATGATCCCAGCGACAGGCAGACCAAATTTGAGTGGTGATATTTTGGCAACCTTGGCAAAACCGTAAATGATTGGCGCAAGAATAATAAAGCCGACATCAAAGAAGACGGGAATACCGAGGAAGAACGCTGCCAGAGTCAGCGCAGCGATAGTTCGTTTGTCGCCTAACTTGCGACTGAAATAATTAGCCAGTGACTCTGCACCACCAGAGTGTTCGATCATACGCCCCAGCATAGCGCCCAGACCAATAATAATAGTGACGGAACCAAGCACACCGCCCATCCCGGCGATCATCACTTTACCCACTTCGCCCGCCGGTATACCCGCCGCAAGTGCGACTAACAGGCTGACGAGGAGCAGAGCAACGAATGGTTGTACCTTTGCCTTGATGACCAGCAGCAACAGCATGATTACGCCAGTTAACGCAATGCATAACAATGTAATTGTGGACATGGGAAACCCTGTCTGAAAGTTATAGTTAACCTACCCCATCCGTAGATGGGGGGATGTATGGGTACGTTGTAATTAGGGATTTAACGAATTAGCGCCAGGCGTCAAACCAGCCAAGTCCTTCTTCGGTGAGGCCACGAGGTTTGTATTCACAACCGATCCAGCCCTGATATCCCACTTCATCGAACAGGCGGAACAGCCACGGATAGTTGATTTCTCCATCGTCCGGTTCATGTCGATCAGGTAGTCCGGCAATTTGTACGTGCGCATATTTCCCGGCGTAGTCGCGGATTAAATGCGTCAGGTTGCCATCTACTTTTTGCGCATGGAAAGTATCTAGTTGAATAAAAACGTTATCTCGCGCAACCTCTTCAACAATAGCCAGTGCCTGATACTGGCTGGAGAAGAGATAATGAGGCTTAACGCCGGGGCTGAGTGCTTCAACCAATATTCGCTTGCCGTGTGGCGCAAAGTGGTCGGCAGCGTAGCGGAGATTATCAATAAATACTGCCCGGTACCGTTCAGCATCTTCGCCAGCGGGCACGACGCCTGCCATCACATGGACTTGTTCACAATTGAGCGCCAATGCATATTCCAGTGCCAGGTCGATGTCTGCACGTGCTTCGTGCTCACGTCCGGGAAGGGCGGATAATCCCCATTCTCCCGCATTAATATCTCCGGGAGCGGTATTGAACAGCGCCAGTGTCAGATGGTTTTGCACCAGTTGCTGCTGGATTTGCTGGGGGGAGTAGTCATAGGGAAACAGAAACTCCACAGCATCGAACCCGGCTTTTCGCGCTGCGGCGAAGCGTTCAATAAAAGGCACTTCGGTGAACATCATGGATAAATTAGCTGCAAAACGAGGCATTGCATTAACTCCTTAATTCCGCAATTTCACCTGCGGTCAGATAACGGATCGGGCGGTCACCGAGAATAAAAATCAGCTTTGCCGTTTCCTCCAGCTCTTCCATATTGTTGGCGGCTTCTTGCAGGCTTTCACCGCAAACCACTGGGCCATGATTTGCCAGTAAAAAAGCCTGATTGTCTGCTGCCAGTTCCGCCAGATCCTGTGCGATGCGTTTATCGCCCGGTCGGTAATAGGGCACCAGCGGGACATTACCCATCCGCATCACCACGTATGGTGTGAACGGCCGAATAACGTTATTGCTGTCCAGCCCTTCCAGGCAGGAAAGCGCCGTCGACCACGTACTGTGCAAATGCACTACCGCTTTACAGCGCGGATTGTTGCGATACAGCGCCAGATGAAAGAGCACCTCTTTCGAGGGTTTGTCACCACTTAACCATTCGCCATCCGCGGTGACTTTGGAAAGCCGCTGCGGATCGAGATTGCCCAGGCATGAACCTGTCGGTGTCGCCAGTAAATTCCCGTCAGGTAAAAGCAGCGACAGATTGCCAGCCGAACCGGTTGCATAGCCGCGCTGAAAGAATGAACTGGCAATCCGCGTCATCTCCTCTCGCAAAGACTGCTCTACTTTTGCGAAATCGCTCATGATAAAAACTCTCTTTGGGCTCGTGAAAAAAAGGCTTCATCACCGAAGTTGCCAGATTTAAGGGCGAGTGAGACAGGCTTATCCAGTGCGTTTACCCACGGCACGCCGGGGGAAATGGTTGGGCCAATATGAAACCCTTTTATTCCCAGGCTCTGTGTGACTACGCCGGAGGTCTCACCGCCTGCGACAATAAAGCGTGTCACGCCTTCCGCTGCTAACCGCGCCGCTAGTTGAGAAAACAGTGTTTCTACTGCCTGACTGGCTTTTTGTGCACCGTATTGCTGTTGAATTGCTGCCAATGCGTCAGTGCGGGCGGTGGCAAAAACCAGTGGAGCAAGTACACTTTCCTGGCCCAGAACCCACTCTGCCAGCTCGTGTGCATAAGCGGCCAGAGTTTCGGTTGAGAGGCAGCGTGCCACATCAACCTCACGGGCTGGTGCAATTTGACGGTAATGTGCCACCTGGCGGTTGGTCATTTGAGAGCATGAACCGGAGAGCACTACGCCGCGCCCAGCGAGCGGACGCCCTGCTTCGCGAGCCTGGTTACCGTTTTCTTGCGCCCACTGCCGGGCCAGGCCAATCGCCAGACCAGAACCGCCCGTTACCAGTGGGGCATCGCGCAAGGCTTCCCCCTGAATTTCCAGATGGTGTTCGGTCAGCGCATCAAGCACCGCGTAGCGATAGCCCTCTTGCTGTAAGCGAGCCAGCTCCTGACGAACGGCATCCACACCTTGTTCGAAAACATGTGCCGAAACGACGCCGCAGCGCCCTGTGGATTGCGCTTCAACCAGACGGGGAAGATAGCTGTCGGTCATGGGATTTACCGGGTGATGGCGCATTCCGGATTCGGCCAGCAGTTGATTCATTACGAACAAATACCCCTGATAAACCGTACGTCCGTTGACCGGCAGGGCCGGAGAGAAGACCGTAAACGGCGTGTCGAGAGCATCCATTAATGCATCGGTAACCGGGCCGATATTACCTTTCGCAGTACTGTCGAAAGTAGAGCAGTATTTGAAATAGATCTGTTTGCAACCTTGCTGTTGCAACCAGCTCAGAGCCGCCAGCGATTGCTGTGTGGCTTCAACCACCGGACAGGAGCGCGTTTTCAGGCTGATCACCAGTGCGTCGATTGCTTCCGGCATTTTACCTGTTGGAACACCGTTAATTTGTACCGTTGGTAGACCGTTTTCCACCAGAAAACTGGCGATATCCGTCGCGCCGGTAAAATCATCGGCGATAACGCCAATCTTGATCATGATTTCGCTCCCGGTAGAGTGATGCCAGAGAAAATCTTGATAACTGCGCTATCGTCTTCTTTCCCGTAACCCGCGTTACTGGCGCTGGTGAACATATTCAATGCTGTTGAGGCCAATGGCAGCGGGAAGTGCAGGGCTTTGGCTGTATCGGCAACCAGACCAAGATCCTTAACAAAAATATCGACGGCTGAATGCGGGGTGTAATCGCCATCCACCACATGACGCATCCGGTTTTCGAACATCCATGAATTTCCGGCGGCATTGGTCACGACGTCATACATCACATCCAGCGGGATCCCCGCACGGGCTGCAAGCGCCATCGCTTCGGCTCCGGCAGCAATATGTACGCCCGCTAACAACTGGTGGATAATTTTTACGGTCGAACCCAGTCCCGGTTCTGAACCGATGCGATAAACTTTTCCGGCAATGGCTTCCAGCACGGGTGCCAGTCGTTCAAAGGCAATATCGCTACCGGAGGCCATGACAGTCATTTCACCGTTAGCGGCTTTTACTGCACCACCAGAAACTGGCGCATCCAGCATTTCCAGATCGAATCCAGCCAGAGCGGTAGCAATTTCTTGCGCATCAGCACTGGCGATAGTGGAAGAAACCATTACTGCCGTACCGGGTTTCAGATGTTGTGCAACGCCTGTTTCACCAAACAGCACCTGTTTAACCTGGGCCGCATTGACCACCAGCACCAGCAGAGCGTCCAGTTTTTCGGCAAACGTCGCGGCGTTATCAGAAACTCCGCAAGCACCTGCCTCTTTCAACGTAGCGCAGGCATTGCTGTTCAGGTCTGCGCCCCAGGTAGAAAGACCTGCGCGGACACATGACAGTGCTGCTCCCATTCCCATTGACCCTAAGCCAACGATACCGACATGAAACTCCGATCCCGTTTTCATCTGCTCTCCTTGTTAATTTAAGTGATATTTTGTTTGATGTTGTGAATATAAGCGCGGAAAGATAACGATATGGTGAGCTGATTCACAAAAATTAACATTGTATGTTATTTTATGTGAACTAAGCGTTAGTTGCGCCGCGCACGTTTCGCAGGCAAATAGCGTAGAATGTCAGCAGGACAAAGGAAGGAGCAAAAGTTGATACCCGTAGAGCGTCGCCAAATCATCCTTGAGATGGTAGCTGAAAAAGGCATTGTTAGTATTGCTGAACTAACGGACAGAATGAATGTGTCACATATGACCATTCGTCGGGATTTACAAAAACTGGAGCAGCAGGGAGCCGTTGTGTTGGTGTCCGGGGGCGTCCAGTCTCCGGGACGGGTGGCGCATGAACCTTCTCATCAGGTAAAAACTGCGCTGGCAATGACGCAAAAAGCGGCTATTGGCAAGCTGGCGGCAAGTCTTGTTCAGCCGGGACGTTGTATCTATCTGGATGCGGGAACGACCACGTTAGCGATTGCACAGCATCTGACTCACATGGAGCCACTCACAGTGGTTACTAACGACTTCGTTATTGCGGACTACTTGCTCGACAACAGTAATTGCACAATTATTCACACTGGCGGCGCAGTGTGTCGGGAAAACCGTTCCTGTGTTGGGGAAGCCGCTGCGACCATGCTGCGTAGCCTGATGATTGATCAGGCTTTTATTTCTGCATCGTCATGGAGTATGCGGGGGATCTCTACGCCAGCAGAAGATAAAGTCACGGTGAAAAGGGCGATTGCCAGTGCCAGCCGTCAGCGAGTTTTGGTCTGTGATGCGACGAAATATGGACAGGTGGCGACATGGCTGGCGTTACCATTAAGCGAGTTTGATCAGATCATTACTGACGACGGTCTGCCGGAGAGTGCCAGCCGCGCGCTGGCGAAGCTGGATCTCTCTTTGCTGATAGCGAAAAATGAATAATGACCTGCAATAACGCCGGGTTACTCATGCTTCACAGAAGAAGCATGAGACTACTTTATTTTATAAAATGACAGCCGCCCGCTTTTCGGCGATCCGGTATCTATATAAATCTGGTTAGCGAACGTCTGAATGTTATCAAACATCATATGACCAAATATAAAGAAGTCGGCGCCGTTTATTTTTTGTAATTCGCTATTAAGTGATTTCTGCACACGATCAACAGGCCAGAGTAATTCGCTCTCCGCTATTTCTTTGCCAAACTGATACTCCTTCCCCGGATAATCTGCATGTGCGATGACATATTTTATGGTGTCGTTAGTGATTTCAATAATATGTGGAAGGTGATGGAATTTCAGCAACAGATCTATTGCCTCTTGTTGCTCTGAATCATTTAAATCGAAAAACCAGTCACCACCGCTGGCAAGCCACATATTGCCATCGCCGGTCGCGAACGCATCCAACGCCATCGCTTCATGGTTGCCTTTAACCGATGTAAACCAGGGCTGGTTTAGCAGGCGCAGCACGTTAAGACTCTCCGGCCCACGATCAATATTATCGCCGACAGAAATAAGTAAGTCGGTTTCAGGGTAAAAAGAGAGTTGATGTAAGCGGGATTGTAATAATTGATAGTCACCATGAATATCACCAACGGCCCATATATGGCGATAGTGATGGGCATTGATTTTTTGATAGCGTGTAGATGGCATGGTTTTACCCTGTAAAATAAGATTTCCTATTATACAGGGTATTTTTATTTGATTCGTCAGTTGTCGTTAATATTCCCGATAGCAAAAGACTATCGGGAATTGTTATTACACCAGACTCTTCAAGCGATAAATCCACTCCAGCGCCTGACGCGGGGTGAGTGAATCTGGGTCCAGGTTTTCCAGTGCCTCGACCGCAGGCGACGTTTCTTCTGGTACGGACAGCAAAGACATCTGCGTGCCATCTACCTGCGTCGCGGCGGCATTCGGCGAAATGCTCTCCAGCTCACGCAGTTTCTGCCGCGCGCGTTTGATCACCTCTTTTGGCACGCCCGCCAGAGCAGCAACCGCCAGGCCGTAGCTTTTGCTCGCCGCGCCGTCCTGCACGCTGTGCATAAAGGCAATGGTGTCGCCGTGCTCCAGTGCATCGAGATGCACGTTGGCGACGCCTTCCATTTTCTCCGGTAACTGGGTCAGCTCGAAATAGTGGGTAGCAAACAGCGTCAACGCTTTGATCTTATTTGCCAGATTTTCCGCACACGCCCACGCCAGCGACAGACCATCGTAAGTGGACGTTCCACGCCCGATCTCATCCATCAACACCAGACTATATTCGGTGGCGTTATGTAAAATATTGGCGGTTTCGGTCATCTCCACCATAAAGGTTGAACGCCCGGAAGCCAGATCATCCGCAGCACCTACGCGGGTAAAGATACGGTCAATCGGGCCAATCTCGACTTTTTGCGCCGGTACGTAGCTGCCGATATACGCCATCAGCGCAATCAACGCGGTCTGGCGCATATAGGTACTTTTACCGCCCATGTTCGGACCGGTAATGATCAACATGCGACGCTGCGGCGACAGGTTCAGCGGGTTAGCGATAAACGGCTCATTCAGTACTTGTTCAACTACCGGATGGCGACCTTCGGTAATGCGAATGCCAGGTTTATCAATAAAGGTCGGGCAGGTGTAGTTCAGGGTATAGGCCCGCTCCGCCAGGTTCACCAGCACGTCGAGTTCCGCCAGCGCGCTCGCGCTCTGTTGCAACGCTTCCAGATGCGGCAGCAACAGGTCGAACAGCTCTTCATAAAGCTGTTTTTCCAGTGCCAGTGCTTTGCCTTTTGAGGTGAGAACTTTATCTTCGTACTCTTTTAGCTCTGGAATGATGTAGCGCTCGGCGTTTTTCAGCGTCTGGCGACGCATGTAGTTGATTGGTGCCAGATGGCTTTGCCCACGGCTGATTTGAATGTAGTAGCCGTGCACCGCATTAAAGCCAACTTTCAGCGTGTCCAGGCCGGTACGTTCACGCTCGCGGACTTCCAGACGCTCCAGATAATCGGTCGCGCCGTCAGCCAGCGCGCGCCACTCATCCAGCTCTTCGTTATAGCCCGATGCGATAACACCACCGTCGCGTACCAGCACCGGCGGTGTGTCGATGATTGCTCGCTCCAGCAGATCGCGCAGCTCGGCAAACTCGCCCATCTTCTCACGCAGCGCTTGTACCGGTGCACTATCGACATTTTCTAACTGCGCACGCAACTCTGGCAGTTGCTGGAAAGCGTGACGCATACGGGCCAGATCGCGTGGGCGAGCAGTTCGTAAAGCCAGACGTGCCAGAATACGTTCCAGGTCGCCGACCTGACGCAGTACCGGCTGTAGCTCGGCGGTGAAATCCTGCAATGCGCCAATAGTTTGCTGGCGCTCAAGCAAGACGCGGGTATCGCGCACTGGCATATGCAGCCAGCGTTTCAGCATACGACTACCCATCGGCGTTACAGTGCAGTCGAGCACTGAAGCCAGCGTATTTTCCGCACCGCCCGCCAGGTTCTGGGTGATTTCCAGATTACGACGCGTCGCGGCATCCATAATGATGCTGTCCTGCTCACGTTCCATGGTGATGGAACGAATATGCGGCAGAGTCGTACGTTGGGTATCTTTCGCATACTGCAACAGACAACCGGCAGCACAAAGTCCGCGCGGCGCGTTCTCGACGCCAAAACCGACCAGATCGCGGGTCCCAAATTGCAGATTCAACTGCTGGCGCGCGGTGTCGATTTCAAACTCCCACAGCGGACGACGGCGCAGACCGCGACGGCCTTCAATTAACGACATTTCAGCAAAATCTTCTGCATACAGCAGTTCCGCCGGATTAGTGCGTTGCAGTTCTGCCGCCATCGTTTCGCGGTCAGCCGGTTCGCTCAGGCGAAAACGCCCGGAACTGATATCCAGCGTCGCGTAGCCGAAACCTTTGCTGTCCTGCCAGATAGCCGCCAGCAGGTTGTCCTGACGCTCCTGCAACAGGGCTTCATCGCTGATGGTGCCTGGCGTAACGATACGGACAACTTTGCGCTCAACCGGACCTTTGCTGGTCGCCGGATCGCCAATTTGTTCGCAGATGGCAACGGACTCGCCCTGATTCACCAGTTTGGCGAGGTAGTTTTCCACCGCATGGTAGGGAATCCCCGCCATCGGGATCGGCTCTCCCGCCGAAGCACCGCGTTTGGTCAGTGAAATATCCAGCAGTTGCGACGCGCGTTTTGCGTCGTCATAAAACAGTTCATAAAAATCACCCATCCGGTAAAACAGCAGGATCTCGGGATGCTGGGCTTTCAGCTTGAGATACTGCTGCATCATGGGCGTATGGGCATCGAAATTTTCTATTGCACTCATGGGGTTATGTCCGGTTCCCTGATATTAAATGGGGTGTGATGGTTTTTATTTTCGTTGTAATCACATAAGGCGCACATGATACCGGAGTTAATCATTTCAGGGGAAGAAGCGAACGGCGAGTTCTTGATGGTGATTCCGGGAAAGATGCTGTTTTGCAGCTTTTGCGTGATGACGATGAAACAAGATCGCAAAATTCGTCGGTTGAAGAAACCTCCTCCTTCAGAGACATAGTCCCCTTTAAAATTAAGTTGTAATATAAATGCACCTTAAGAGTATGGAGGCAGCATGTCCGGCAAGCGTATCTCTCGTGAAAAACTGACGATTAAAAAAATGATCGATCTTTATCAAGCGAAATGCCCGCAGGCGTCAGCGGAGCCGGAGCATTACGAGGCGTTGTTTGTTTACGCGCAAAAGCGGCTGGATAAATGTGTGTTCGGCGAAGAGAAACCAGCCTGTAAGCAGTGTCCGGTGCACTGTTACCAGCCTGCAAAGCGTGAAGAGATGAAACAGATTATGCGTTGGGCCGGGCCGAGAATGCTGTGGCGTCATCCGATCTTAACCGTGCGTCATCTCATCGATGACAAGCGTCCGGTGCCGGAGTTGCCAGAAAAATATCGTCCAAAGAAATAAATCTGCCGGAGAGCCATACTCTCCGGCAAATACGGCGCTTACGCTTTGGTGGCAATCAGGATGGCTGATGCTTTGATCAATGCAATAACGCGCGAGCCAGTGGTGAGTTTCATTTCATCCTGACTTTCATTTGTTACCACTGCCACAATTTCAAAACCCGCATCCGTTTTGATATGGACAGTGGCGTTCACTGCGCCTTCGGTGATTGTCGACACGCTGCCAGCAAACTGGTTGCGAGCAGAGAATTTCAGTCCACAGTCTTCCGTTGCCAGCGTGACCCACGGGGCTTTAATCAGGGCAATCGCTTCTTTCCCTTTCGCCAGACCCAGCGCTTGCTGGCTGCTGTGAGTCACAATTGCCACCAGCTTTGCACCACCTGCCAGCGTCAGTTCTACTTCGTCATTCACCGCGCCCATTGCTACTGCGCTAACTGTTCCGGTTAATTGATTTCTTGCTGAAACTGCCATACTGCCTCCTTTCATTGAATGTTGATCGAGTATAACCACATCTGTTAAATCAATGCCGATTTATCAATTCCCAGTCGCTTCATTCGTGACAGCAGAGTCGTGCGTTTCAGCCCCAGACGTTGCGCAGCGCCTTTAGGCCCGGCAACCACGCCGTTTGTTTCTTTCAGCACGCGAACAATCAACTGATATTCATCTTCGCCCTCCTGGGCGACAACCGTTGCGGCAGGCGGCGTTTCAGGTTCTGGTAAAGCAATATCTGGCAATGACAGCTGCAGCACGTTGCCGCGTGTTAGCAATACCGCGCGCTCAATGACGTTTTCCAGCTCACGCACGTTGCCCGGCCATTCCATGTTGCTCAGGATGCGCAGCGTCTCGGCAGGAATGCTGTCGATATTGCGCCCCAGACGACGGGCAATTTTGAAGGTAAAGGCTTTCGCCAGCAGCGGAATATCTTCCGGACGCTCGCGTAGTGGCGGCAGGTGGATCGGGAATACGTTCAGACGGTAATAGAGATCGCTACGGAACTCTCGGTCGGCGACCATTTTTTTCAGATCGCGGTTAGTCGCGGCAATTAAACGTACGTCCGTCTGAATGATTTTGTTGCTGCCGAGACGTTCAAACTCCTGTTCCTGTAATACACGCAGCAACTTCGGCTGTAACTCCAGCGGCATATCGCCCACTTCATCGAGGAATAGTGAGCTTTTATCCGCCAGTTCAAAACGACCAATGCGCTGAGCGCTGGCACCGGTAAAAGCCCCACGCTCATGACCAAATAGATCGCTTTCCAGCAATCCGGCAGGCATCGCCGCGCAGTTCATTTTGACCATACGGCGATTATTACGCCCACTGAGATTATGGATCGCGCGGGCAATCAGCTCTTTACCTGTACCAGTTTCACCGAGGATCAGAACGGTACTGTCACTTTGCGCCACCATTTCCACTTGTTTAAGTACGCTGTACATGGCTTCGCTGCGGCCAATAATCTCGCCAAATTCACTATCAACAT
>OERM01000442.1_pt1 | contig 11598 bp, 8 predicted proteins | sample 1540021 | NCBI WGS metagenome assembly OERM01 (sample SAMEA3891245, study PRJEB23780) | metagenome | biome: terrestrial biome; feature: animal house; material: water of meat washing | place: Italy | collected 2015-05-12 | reverse complement strand
TTAATAATATATGGTTTAACATGACTTTCTTATTTATATGTTTTCCTAGGAAAGATCCTGAAAAGAGTGAATGAAAATATGAAACGTCTAGTAGACATAGTCATTTCTTTAATAGCCTTAATCCTTTTGTCACCAATTTTTTGCTTGGTTGCTTTTAAGGTCCGTAAGAATTTAGGTTCTCCGATTTTTTTTCTGCAAGAACGCCCAGGAAAAGACGGCAAGCTTTTTAAAATGATTAAGTTCCGGTCGATGAAAGATGCAGTGGATAAAGACGGCAATCCCTTACCAGATGAACAGCGTATAACACCTTTTGGACAAAAATTGCGTTCTACAAGTTTAGATGAAATGCCACAACTCATAAACGTCTTAAAAGGGGATATGAGTATTGTTGGACCACGTCCTATGCTTAAAGACTTTGTAGCATTATATTCACCAGAACAAGCTCGTCGTCTGGAAGTTAAACCCGGTATGACTGGCCTAGCTCAGGTAAGTGGTCGAAATGAACTTGATTATGAAGAACGTTTTAAATGCGATGTATGGTATGTAGATAACCATAATACTTTAGTTGACTTTAAAATCATGTTCAAAACAGTCGCTGTGATGACCAAACGAGAAGGTATTAATGCACCGGGTCATGTTGGCCCTTCTTTATTTCAAGGAAATGATCCTGAAAAAACTAAAGATGAAATCAAGTCATAAATTTTTATTAGTGAACTATTTGTAATGATCAAAAAAGCAATTCTCCCTGTCGCAGGCCTCGGTACGCGTTTTTTACCTGCAAGTAAATCTATTCCCAAAGAAATGGTCACAGTGGTTGACCGTCCAGCCATTGAATATGTGGTGAAAGAAGCAGTTGCTGCTGGCATTGAACAGATTATTCTTGTTACCCATTCTTCAAAAGCTTCGATTGAAAATTACTTTGATCGAAATTTTGAGCTGGAAACCACTCTAGAACATAAAAAGAAATTTGATTTACTCAAAGAAATCACTGAAATTTTACCGCCACATGTGAGTGTAATCAGTGTGCGTCAACCACAGCCACTTGGTTTAGGTCATGCTGTACTGTGTGCAAAAGCTGTAGTAGGTGATGATGATTTTGCTGTGCTATTACCAGATGTTCTTGTAAAAGATTCATCAGAAACCAATGATTTGAGTTTAATGATTCAACGTTTTGATGAAACCCATGCATCACAAATTATGGTGGAAGCTGTACCAGATCATATGGTAGATCAATACGGTATTGTCGATGTTGCCTCTATACCTGCCGAAGGGCATAGCATTCAAATGCAAGGTATCGTGGAAAAACCTGCTGTCGACGCTGCGCCATCAAATTTATCGGTAGTGGGTCGCTATATTTTACCTGCCAAAATTATGCAATTACTTGAGAACACGCCTAAAGGGGCAGGTAATGAGATTCAGTTGACCGATGCAATTGCAGCTTTGCAAGCGACCGATACGGTGGAAGCCTATCGCATGAAAGGTCAAACTTTTGATTGCGGCAGTAAATTGGGCTATCTCAAAGCAGTTTTACATTATGGCGTAGACCATCCAAAATTAGGTGAAGAATTTAAAGCACTGATCAAAGAACTAAAACTATAAAAAGAGATTGATATGAAGGTTGCAGTATTTGGACAAACACTCTTTTCAGGTGTATTTGCTGCTTTGCTAGCAGAATGCGGTCATCACGTTTTTTGGTATGAACCACTGAAAACGTATGAAAGCGAACAAATGTATATCCAAGATGAAGCTGTAAAAAATCTACTCAACAAACAACAAAGTAGTTTTTTAAAATACTGCGACTTTAATGATATTCCATTAGATGTAGATGCCTATTTCTTCAGTTTTAACCCAGCTGAAGAAACTCAAGCGATTGAGATATTAAAAGAATTAAAGTCTCGTCCCATTATTCACCCTAAACTGATGATCAATGCGTCTACTTTAGGACTGCATGGGACAGAAAAATTTGTAAAAATTTTGCATGAAGATGAGTGGGTCTACTTACCCGACATGATTCAGGAAGGAAACGCTTTACAAAGCTTTGCCCAAGCCAAACAGCTGATTGTTGGGTCTGCATCAGATGCTGCTCAAATTAAAATTAAGGAACTCTTACGCCCTTTATTTCCACGTCAGCAGCAATATTTATTTATGCCCATTTTAGATGCCGAATTTACCAAGTTGAGTATCTCCGGCATGTTGGCGACACGAATTAGTTATATCAATGACTTGGCAGTGGTTGCTGAGAAATTAGGCATTGATATTGAGTCAGTTCGTCAGGGGATGGCTGCAGATAACCGTATTGGAGGATCTTATCTCTATCCGGGGGCAGGTTTTGGTGGAGAAAACTTTTCACATGATATTCAGACCCTAACGCATACGGTGTCAGGTGTGGGTGCAAATAGCCAACTCCTTGCACAAGTTTGGGAAATTAATGAGCAGCAAAAAGAAGTTTTATTCCGTAAATTATGGAATTATTATCATGGTGATTTAAAAGGGAAAACTGTTGCGATATGGGGCGCTGCGTTTAAAGAAAAAACGTCCAGTACGCGACAATCTCCTATTCATGCCATGTTGGCAGCACTATGGGCTCAAGGTGTAAAAGTTAGATTACACGACCCTCAAGCCCTGGATGAAATTAAAAAAATATATGGTGAGCGACCTGATCTTATATATTGCACAGAGCAATATGAGGCAGTGCAAGATGCACATGCTTTGTGTTTATTGACTGCATGGAAACAATATTGGAGTCCTGATTATACCGAATTGCTTAAAACCATGCAGCACCCACTTATTTTGGATGGGCGCAATATTTATGATCCAGCGTATGTGAAGTCTCAAGGTTTTGCATATATGGGGGTAGGACGCTAATGGCTATTAAAACTCAACCCTATACGGTCGAACATGTAGATTCAGTTGTAGGCGGACTTCATGGTTTAAAAGCTGAATTTGAAAATAGGCATTTAACAGAACTCTTTGCTGAGGACCCTCAGCGATTCGAAAAATTCTCTGTGACTTTAGAGCCGGTGGTTTTTGATTTTAGTAAACATAGAGTCAATCAGCCCGTTGTCAAAAATCTAGTCCAGTGGGCACAGACACAAGATTTAACGTCGTGGATAAAGCGTTTATTTTCTACTGAAGAAATTAACTATACCGAACAGCGTGCAGCCATGCATTGGGCGCTACGGTTACCTAAAGATGATCAGTCTCATCCTGAATTAGCAAAACAAGTGCATACACAACTTGAGCGTATGTATGCTTTGGTAGAAAAAATTCATGCTGGCCAGTGCCGCGGCGCAACTGGTGAAGTCATTCAAAATGTGGTGAATATTGGTGTTGGAGGGTCAGATTTAGGACCACTGATGGTGAGTCATGCCTTATCTGATTTCAAAAAATCCACATATAAGCCACTCAATGTACATTTTGTTTCGACCATTGATGGTAGTCAGCTTTCAGATTTATTGCATCAACTTCGCCCCGAAACCACGCTGTTTATTATTTCTTCAAAATCGTTCGGGACCATTGATACCTTATCTAATGCGCAAACAGTGCGTTTATGGCTTGAAAAAGCACTTGGACAAGAATCACAAATTTTAAAGCATCATTTTATTGGCGTATCTACCAAAGCAGATAAAATGACAGAATGGGGTATTGCAGCTGAAAACCAATTTTTGCTCTGGGATTGGGTCGGCGGTCGCTATTCACTTTGGTCATGTATCGGTTTACCGATTGCACTGACAATTGGAGTTGATGGCTTTAAACAACTGTTAGCTGGCGCATATGCAGTAGACCAGCATTTTCAGACGGCACCTTTCGAACAAAATATTCCTGTATTAATGGGCTTATTGGGTGCGTGGAATAATAATTTCCTTGATATTCATACTCATGCAGTACTGCCCTATGATGGACGTTTGAAATATTTCGCCTCTTATTTGCAGCAGTTGGAAATGGAGTCGAATGGTAAATCGATTCAGCGTAATGGTCAAAAAGTGGATTGGGATACTTGCCCGATTATATGGGGGGAAGTGGGACCAAATGCGCAGCATGCTTTTTATCAATTGCTGCATCAAGGCAGTCAAGCAGTGAGTTGTGATTTCATTGCGCCAGTGCAGCGCTATCAGGCCCAACAATTTACCTATGTCGATAATGCAGAGGCGCTGGTGGAACAGCATCATTTGGCCTTATCCAATTGTTTGGCTCAATCGCGCTTACTGGCATTTGGTAATCAAGCTTTAAATCAACAAGAAGTACAAGATTTGCCGGAATATAAACAATATGAAGGTAATCAACCAAGTTCAACCATTTTATTGCAAGAGCTAAATCCATATAGTTTGGGCATGTTGATCGCAATGTATGAACATAAAGTTTTTGTACAGTCGGTGCTTTGGAACATTAACCCGTTTGATCAATGGGGTGTAGAAAAAGGCAAAGAAATTGCCAATCAGCTACTTCCAATATTAAATGGTGATCGAAAGGATATTTCGGATTTAGATGGTTCAACGCAAGGCTTACTACACATATTATTAGGAAAAACCAATGGCTAAAATTTTAGTAACAGGTGGTGCAGGTTATATTGGTTCACATACTTGTATTCAACTTTTGAGCGCAGGGCATGACGTTGTTGTACTGGATAATTTGTCCAACAGTTCTGTCGAATCTTTAGCACGTGTTCAAGCGTTGGCAGCTAAAACATTAGATTTTGTTGAAGGTGATATTCTCGATCAGCAAATTTTAGATCAAATTTTTCAGCATCATTCTATTGATGCAGTGATTCACTTTGCAGGTTTAAAAGCTGTGGGTGAAAGCCAAAAAGAGCCACTAAAATATTTTGAAAATAATATCTCGGGTTCTATTAGCTTAGTTAAAGCGATGGAGCGTGCTCAAGTTTTTAAGTTGGTCTTTAGTTCATCTGCAACAGTTTATGATGAAGCCAATATTTCACCCTTGAATGAAACCATGCCTACAGGTATGCCAAGTAATAACTATGGCTATACCAAACTGATTGTCGAGCAATTACTAGAGAAATTATCGGCTGCAGATGAGCGTTGGTCAATCGCATTGCTGCGTTATTTTAACCCGGTAGGCGCACATCAAAGTGGTCAAATTGGTGAAGACCCACAAGGGATACCCAATAATTTGATGCCTTATGTCACACAGGTGGCAGTCGGCCGTCGTGATAAGTTGTCAATTTTTGGCAATGATTATGACACGGTAGATGGTACAGGTGTGCGTGATTATATTCATGTGGTTGATTTGGCCAATGCACATTTATGCGCTTTGAATCATCGTTTAAAAACGCAAGGATGCCGCGCTTGGAATATTGGAACAGGTCAGGGCTCATCTGTTTTGGAAGTGGTGAAGACTTTTGAACGGGTGAATCAGATGCCCGTTGCCTATAACATTGAACCCCGTCGTGCAGGGGATGTTGCAATTTCGTTTGCAGATAATGCGCGCGCAATTGCTGAGTTGGGTTGGCAACCCAAATACAGTTTAGAAGATATGTTGGCAGATAGTTGGAACTGGCAAAAACAAAACCCGAATGGTTTTACTAAAGATTAACACTTTACTTAACAATAAGTTAGGTTGGGATGTGACATCGATTTCGAGAAGTATAAAGATAGCGCTGTTTAAAACGATGAGTGAATAATGTAGTGATTATGCAAACCAGCATATGCATATTCTGCAATTGTAGATAAAACTCGCTATGATGTTGTTAAAATAAGCTAAATTGAAGAATAGTTATGAAATATCAAAGCATTAAGGTTTTGTCATTTGCCATTTTATCTGCTTTAGCACTGCCTGTAGCAGCTCAGGGGATTGTCTTAAATAATGAAGATTTACGCACGGATTTAAATTGGTTAAACCAACAAGGCGTGATTCAAATTAGTACTTCAACATGGCCTTTGAGTGGCGATGAAATACAACGTGCTTTGTCTAATGCCAAGATTGATAATCAAGTTCAGCAGCAAGTCTTGGACTCCGTGCAAGCTGCTTTAAGTGCGGAAAATACAACGGCCAAAGCCAGTTTATATGCTGAATCTGATCCCCAAAATGTACCGCAACATTTTGCAGATGTACAAAAATCACAATATCAAGCGGCTGTTGAGTTCAATGCTGGTGGGGCGCAATGGGATGCAAGACTGCGTATTAATGCTGATAAAGACCCTATTATTGATAATGGGCATGATGTGAATGTTGAAGGGTCATATTTAGCTGGAAAGTTGTGGAATCAATGGTTGATTGCAGGACAAATTCCAACCTATTGGGGACCTGGGCATGATGGTAGTCTAATCCGAGGGGATGCAAGTCGTCCAGTATACGGTTTTACAATGCAACGCGCTGAGCAAAAGGCATTTGAAACGAAATGGCTGTCTTGGATTGGCCCTTGGCAGTATCAAGTTTTTGCTGGCCGATTAGATGATTATGAGGCCGTGCCAAATACAAATCTCTTGGGAATGCGTTTAACAGCTCAACCTTTACCTTATCTTGAATTGGGTGCATCACGTACATTCCAAATAGATGGTCAAGGTCAACCTGATAGTTTCAAAGCCTATTGGAATGCTTTTATTGGTAAAGATAACGAATGTGATGATAGTGGGTGTACTGGAGAGGGGAATGCCTCAAACCAAATTGCAGGCCTAGATGCGCGTTTAAATCTACAACAATGGTTTAAAGTTCCATTGAGTTTGTATGGGCAGTTTGTCGGTGAAGATGAATCAGGTTTACTGCCATCTCGGAAAATGTATTTGGCAGGACTCGATTATTCCTCACAAGTGAAGAATATGCCGTTCCAGCTTTATACTGAATGGTCAGATACACGTACCAATGGTGATGTTTGGGGTTATTCATATAATCATCATAATTATACAGATGGTTACTACCAACATGGATTCCCTTTAGCTCACGCTATGGGCGGTGATGGTCAGATGTATAGTTTAGGTGGGGATATTCGTTTCGATAAAATGAATCGTTTAAATGGTCGCATCTTGTTGGCAAAAGTGAATCAGTCAGGACTTGAAATCAATCTTGCTTTTCCACAAAAAGATGAAATCAAAGCTCTGGATTTAACGTGGACACATTATCTTCGTCCGAATACGCCGTTGAAATTGAGTGGTTGGGTCAGTGACTCTGACGTGTATAGTGGAGATAGCGGCGTGTCTTTAGGGATTGAAATTCCATTGGATCGCTCATTATTTTAATAAGCTGTCCGTTTTTAGAGAACCCATCGGGAATTCAGCTAAAAATAAAAACCATTCAACCTATATGATAAGTTGAATGGTTTTTTATTAGCATGCAGAACAATTTAACCTTGAATCAACTGCGTTAATTCATCCACATAGTCTTGTATTGGTTGTGGATTTTGGTCTTTACGGCTTTCAATGTTGAGACGTAATAAAGGTTCAGTATTGGAAGCACGTACATTTAGACGCCATGCACCAAAATTCAGGCTGATGCCATCCGTTTCATCAATTGCAGGATTTTGATCGGCAAAGTGATCAAAAATCTTTTGAATGGTGGCTTGAGTATCCGCAACTTTAAAATTGATTTCACCCGAACAAGGGAACTTTTCAATCATATCTTCAACCAGTGAAGACAATGTTTGCTGGGTTTCTGAGAGTACAGAAATTGCCAATAACCAAGGAATCATACCGCTATCACAATAAGAGAAATCACGGAAGTAATGATGTGCTGACATTTCACCGCCATACACTGCATTGTGCTCACGCATTTTTTCTTTAATGTATGAATGCCCTGATTTAGACTGAATCGCTTCACCTTGGTATTGTTCAATCACATCAAAGGTATTCCAAACCAGGCGAGGATCATGCACAATTTTCTCACCAGATTGTTTCAGTAAGAATGCTTGCGCCAATAGACCGACGATGTAATAACCTTCAATAAATTGGCCTTTTTCATCAAATAAGAAGCAGCGGTCAAAGTCACCATCCCAAGCGATACCCATATCTGCATGATGTTCAATCACCGCATTACGGGTACTGTCACGGTTTTCAACTAAAATCGGGTTGGGAATGCCATTGGGGAAAGTACCATCAGCATCATTATGGATCTTAATCAATTCTACTGGACGGTTAAGTTGTTTGAACTTTACTTCAATGGCATCAACCACATGACCAGCCGCGCCATTGCCCGCATTCATGACCAATTTAAGTGGGCGAATTTTGGCAGGATCAATATACGACATTAAATGATCAATATATTCAGGCAGAATATTGTATTTTTCAGTTTTGCCTTTAGTGATAACTTCATTAAAGTTGCCTGATTCAGCCAATAAACGAATTTCTTTTAACCCTGAATCCGCTCCAATCGGACGTGCATTTTCGCGGACCAATTTCATGCCGTTATAGTCCATCGGGTTGTGACTTGCCGTGATTTCGATCCCACCTTGAACATCTAGATGAAAGGCACCGAAATAGACTTCTTCTGTTCCCGTCATGCCTAAATCTAAAACATCAACACCCGCATCATTCAGACCTTTGATGGTGGCTTGTTTTAAATCTTCACTGCTGAGACGGATATCGCAGCCCACCACAATTTTTTTTGGTTGATAAATTTGCCCATAGGCACGACCGATTTTATAAGCAATCTCTTCATTGAGTTCTGTACCGAGTTTGCCGCGGATGTCATAGGCTTTAAAACAAGTAAGTTGTGTCATCTAAATTCTCGAAATAATTCCTGCGAAGTAAGGAAGGTATGATTATAGAAGGAAAATAGTTCCTATATGCCAAGTTACTGGTTAACTTTTATATCTTCTTTAAAAATAGATGTTTAAGTGTATAGAGTGCTCTTTCATCTAATTTTTAAAGTTTGGTACTTCAGCATGCTATTTTATATATTAGCTCTTCATGAAATTTATATCGATTTTACCTTTGCCAAGATCCGCTCCGCCCAGTCAGTGTAATAATTTACATCTTCTATTTCTTCCTTTTTGGAAGGATGATTAATTGTAGTTATTGCAGTAATACCTCTCACTTCAGATAGAAACTTTTTAGGCCAACTGAGTGATTGAGACAGTATCGAATTGTTTAATATATCCAAATCTGTCTCAATTAATCGTTGAGTTTTTTCTTCATATGGGAGTAATAAGGTGGAGATATTTTTTTTACCATCTGAAGTATCAATTTCACACAAATAAAATTGATGGTTATTTTCTATATTAAAAATTTTATAGACATAAAAGTAGCGTAATTGATTGTTTGCAAACTTATGGCCTCTGAAACGTTTATATATTTTAAAAGGTGAGTTCTTGATTTCTTTGGTTTTATATCCCTTTTCTTCAATTTGCTCCAATAGTTTAATCAAGTCTTTATAAGTGACTCGCTCTAGTTGAATTTCTGATTCTGTTGTAAATCCAGACACTGTACCCTCTATATCTCCTTCTCCACCAGCAAATCCTTCTTCTTGATTTTGATCTTTATCCATTTGCTTTCGTCTTTTACGTACTACAGTTTTAGCAGAAGGTGTCTCTAAAGAAATTTTTAATTCTTCAATTGTATAAATTTCTCCAGGTAGGTTTCTTAGCTTGGCCAGTAGTTTATCGATATCTGCCTCAGCATTTTTATTCAATTTCTCTTTAGGTTGACTCGCTGGTTTTGGTTTGTTTGAACCTTGCCCTTGAGCATTTTTGACCTGTTGTATGATTTTTTTTGAAGTGAAATGAAATTGAATAGGGCGGTTGATAGCTGTATCAAGATTTTTGAAAGATGTAATGCGCTCAATTCTGTAAATACCTGTTTCTTTATCATAAATTCCATCTACTGTTAGATCAATATTTTTAAGATCAGGCACTTCCATGTCAAAATTAAAACTTTTAGCGCCTTTTTGATCAATAATTGTTTTCTGATAAATACTAAGGAAGGCTTTATTTAAATCAGGCTGTAATAAAATTAAAGCGAGCTTCTTCAAAAAATGAGGATCAGAGACATCTGCGTTCATAATTTTTTTGTTTTTTGCTATATTAATATGAATAGCCTTTTCATCATTTCTATCCACTAAAACATCGGTTGAATAATTTTCTGCAAAAAGTGCCGCCCGAATTAAATAAGGATGAGAGAAAAATAAATCGCGGGCCAAGATAAGCTTAGGTATTTGAATAGTTATATTTTTCTTTAAAACTGTTGAGTAGTAATTAAATTCAAAACATATCCGGCCTTCATGTATTTTTTGATCCTCACCCTCCGGTAAAATAATAGTTCTAAATGTTGTGAAATTTACATGTTCAAGTGTGTGAGTGAATAATTTTGTAGGAGAGGCATCAATTTGGGTTCTATAGCGGTATAGAAGAACACTCTCAATCGGTAATTTAAGTTGAATAGGACGGTTAATAATAGGGTTAAACAAATGAGTATCAATATCAAACCGAGTTTGACCGCGTCGACTAATTTTTGTCGCAGTATAGTAAATCATCTCTTTTGGTAAAAAGTCGGTTGAACAATCACTCATTTTTTATTTCTTCCCAAATATTATTAAAAAATCGACGTGCTTCTGGCGTTAATCGCTGCTCACTTAATCCTGATACACGTAAAAAAACACTCGGTGGATAGTATTTATTCTCAGTTTGTTGACGAATATATGTTCGTGTCAGACGACGTATTTGATAACAATCCACCGACTCAGCGTAGCGCTCCAAAAATGCTTTGGTCAACGGCAGAAAATGCCAGTTTTTTTCAATTAGGCTGACATGCCCAAGTTGTTTAATTAAAAACTTTTTGGTCCATTGTGGGGAGTCTAAGTCTTCTAATAATTCATCACGTATTTTAATCAATTGTTTCATAAACTGACGATCCCGAATACTCCAATCGACACGTGGTTTGGGTAGAGAGAGTGGTGTCATGATAGCGGTTTGATTGATTTGTAACAGCCAATCTTTATGATTGCGATATAAACGTGCGTACAGTGCACCATCATGTTTACGAGCTAGTTTGACTGACATATCCTGAATCAATTGTATCCATTTCAGTTGATCATCTGACAGGACTTGGTAAGTCTTGTGTTTTACAGTGACCGGAATGGCTTGTTCCTCTATACCTACTGTCGCTAGATCCAAATACTGTTGGTATGTATAAATAGGACTTTGTTCGGGAACAAGTGCCTTTAATACGATGAGATGCTCAAGATAAGAAAATGCTTTACGATGTTTTCTACAGATATTCTTGAGCCAGCAGTTCTCAGAGCTCAGATCACCTAATTGATAATATTGAAGAAAACTTTCGCCCCAATAATCGACAACAAGCTGACGGACTTTTTCGTAATTGATATTTTTGCGATTTAATAGTAAATCTCTATCTTTTAAGAGAAGGAAATAAGTATCTGATAAAGTAGAAAAATCTTGCACACTAATGGATGTTGAATGAGCGAGTAGCTCTTCGATCAGTCCTGCAAGCTCGATATGATGATTTACGTCTTGAAGATTAAACACAAGCTGTGAAGAGTCTTTCAGTGCATTCAAATGAGCAAAATAGAATTTTCGGTCTATCCCATTACAAGACATAGAACTCACAAAAAGAGATTGCTGATGCCTTGTACAATATTCGTATCCAGTAATCTGCCAGCTGCGTTTCCAATAAACTTCACCATATTGCTGCA
>OERM01000435.1_pt1 | contig 11722 bp, 8 predicted proteins | sample 1540021 | NCBI WGS metagenome assembly OERM01 (sample SAMEA3891245, study PRJEB23780) | metagenome | biome: terrestrial biome; feature: animal house; material: water of meat washing | place: Italy | collected 2015-05-12 | reverse complement strand
GATTGAGGGTGATCAGAGTGAATGCACAGCCTGCTGCGAGCCGGTTGGAAAAGGAGTGGGACGCTGCCCGTTTGCCATTGAGCCAGCAGCCTTTGCCCATCTCTTGATGAAGCCACTCCAGTAATCTGAGCATGGCGATGAGCAGCGCCGTGATGGCGAGCAGCAGCAGGGCGCCGCTGGCGGTGGCGCCGCGCCAGAGCAGATCCGGATCCTGATACCAGAGCCACAACCGCACCGCCAGCGGGGCGGGGGCGTCGGGCCCGAGCAACTGGGCGAGATCCACCACCGCCACTCCGTAGGCCGCCACCGCATAGATGGGCAGGCGCAGGGCGGGCCAGAGCGCCGGCAGCAGCAGGCGCCACCAGATCTGGGGGGCACTGAAACCGAGGCTCGCCCCCAGCCACTGCTGGCGTGCCAGCTGGATGGGTTGCTGCGCGGCCATCGCCATCAGCAGCAGAAAGGGGGTCTCTTTGAAAACGAGCAGTGCAATCAGCCCGAGCCCCCAAGGATCCCGAATGGTCTGCCAGTCGGGGGGCAGTTCAAACCCGGTCAGCGCTGGCGAGGCGAGCCGCAGCAGCCAGCCGGAGGGGGCGAGCAGAAAGGCAAAACCGATGGCAAAGGCGACGTGGGGCATGGCCAGCATGGGCGAGAGCAGACGACGGAGCAGCCCGAAAGCCCGGCTGTCGCTGTGGGCCAGCAGCAGGGCGGTCAACAGCAGGCTGCCAAGGGTCGAGGCGGCGCCAATCCACAGACTCAGCGCAGCGGAGTGCCACAGGCCTGGCTGGGCCAGCAGCAAGGCAAGATGAGAGGCGGTCATCCCCTCCGCCAGCAGTTGCCACAGCCCCGCCAGCAATGGGATGACGAAGATCGCCAGATAAATGACCGCCATCCCCGTACTCATACTGGGGTGGCGTGTCAACCGGCGCCACGGTCGGGAGCGGGAAAGCGGGTGACCAGCGGCACTCATCAGTGACCGTAACGCTCGGCCCAGGCCGCTTCCAGCTTGAGCTGCCAGCTGGGGTGAGGCTCGGCCACCGCTTTGAAGCGCAGCGCCGGTTGCTCTTTGGCGGAGTCAGGCAGGGCATCGGCCCGCAGCACGCTGGGATCACCCCAGAAGGCCGGATTGGCCTTGCGCGCCTGCGCTGTCGGGCTTAGCAGGAAGTTGGCCACCACCTTGGCACCCGCACGGGCACTGGCGTTGAAGGGGATGGCGAGAAAATGGCTGTTGGTGAGCGCCCCTTTTTTCATGGCGACAGCCTCTACGCTGGGGGGCAGGGCGCCAATCTGGGCGGCGCTTTGCGCCTCCTGCGGGTTGAAGCTGATGGCCATGGCCAGTTCGCCATCATCGAGCAGCTGGCGGGTTTCGGCGGCGCTGGTGGGGAACAGTTTGCCCTTGCGCCAGAGTGCCGGATGCAGCTCATCGAGCCAGGCCCAGAGCGGGGCGGTGAGTTGGGCAAAATCGCGCTCGGTCGCCTCCCGATAGAGGGGGGCGGGGTCTGGCGTCAATTCCAGCAGGATCTGCTTGAGAAAACTGGAGCCATGGAACTGGGGCGGCTTGGGATAGGTGAAGCGGCCGGGATGGGCCTTGGCCCACGCCAGCAGAGCTGCTGCCGAGGTGGGCGCTCTGGCGACCTCTTCGGTGTCGACCATCAGATTGAGCTGGCCGATGCCCCAGGGGGCTTCCAGCCCTTCCACCGGCAGGGTGAAGTCCTCACTCACCGGCAGGCTGCTGTCTACCAGCGCCATGTTGGGCAGCTCGGCGGTAAAGGGGGCGCCGAGCAGCCCCTGCTCCTTGAGCGCCTTGAAGTTCTCGCCGTTGACCCAGAGCAGGTCGATGGGGCCGCCAGCTTGCTTGCCCGCCTGCTTGTTGGCCAGCAACTGGCTGACGCTCTGGGCGATGTCATCCACCTTCACCTGTACCAGCTTGACCTGATAGTCGCGCGCCAGCTCCTGCCCGGCCCACACCAGATAGGCGTTGATCTCCGGGCTGCCGCCCCAGGCGTTGAAGTAGACGGTCTGCCCCTTCGCCTCCTCAAGGGTCTGTTGCCAATTATCAGCAGGTCTGGCTAACAGCGGGCCGCTGGCCAGCAGTGGCAGGGCGCACAGCAGGGCGTTTAGCCGCTGTTTGAGCCGAGATTTGAGGCGAGGGTTGAGGTGTGAGCTGAAGCGTGACTTGAGCTGTGAGAATGGCTTGAGCATAAACGTTTCCCTGATTGTCAGGCGCCACGGCGCCAGCGGTGATAACGGGCCAGCAACGCCAGCACCCGGGTGGGCTGGTGGGCCCGTTTCCATTCACCTGCCACATATTTGTTCCCCTCCATCAGGGTGGGATAGGCGTGAATGGTGCCGAGGATCTTGCCAAGGCCGAGGCGGTGACGCATGGCGAGCACAAATTCGGCAATCCGCTCACCGGCGTGAGTGCCCACTATGGTGGCGCCAAGGATAGTATCCTTGCCCGGCACGGTCAGCACCTCGACAAAACCGTGGCGCTCCCCATCGGCAATGGCGCGATCCAGCTCGGCCAGCTCGAAGCGGGTCGCCTCGAAGGGAATGCCTTGCGCCTCGGCCTCCTTGCGATTGAGGCCGACCCGGGCAATCTCCGGCGTGGTGTAGGTGGCCGCCGGAATGACCCGATAGTCGGCCCGAAAGCGCTTGAACTGACCAAACAGGGCATTGACCGCCGCATACCAGGCCTGATGGGCGGCGAAGTGGGTGAACTGGTAAGGGCCCGCTACGTCTCCCACCGCCAGTATGCTGGGGAAGTTGGTGGCGAGGAAGCCATCGACCGCTATGGTGCCGCGGGGGGCAAGCTCGACTCCCAACGCTTCGAGCCCGAAGCCGCTGACGTTGGCGACCCGACCCAGTGCCAGCAGCAGTTGATCCCCTTCCACCACCTGTGTCTCATCGCCCCGGCGCAGTTGCAGCCGGATGGGGAGATCCCCATCGGCTGCGGGCAGATAGTCGGCTCGTTCGGCGCGCCAGCCGGTGAGTAGCCGCACGCCATCGCGGCTCATCTGCCCGGCCAGCACGTCGGCTACCTCTCTATCTTCGCGGGGCAGCAGTTGCTCCGAGAGTTCCACCAAGGTCACGGGAATGCCGAGCAGGGCGAAGCTCTGGGCCAGCTCGCAGCCGATGGGGCCGCCGCCCAGCACCAGCAGGCGGCGCGGCGGGGTGCGCAGTTGCCAGAGGCTATCCGAGGTGAGGTAAGGCACCTGATCCAGCCCCGGTAGCTTGGGCACCAACGGTCGGGCGCCAGTGGCGATAACGATATGGCGGCTGGCAAGGCGCTGGCCGTTCACTTCTACCTCCCAGGGGGAGACCAGCCGCGCCTCTCCTTCGATGCACTCCACTCCAAGCCCCTGATAGCGTTCGATGGAGTCGTGGGGCTCGACCTCCTTGATAACCTCAGCCACCCGCTCCATCACGGCGGCAAAATCGGCGCGGGAGTGGCTTGGGCTAAAGCCCAGCTCGTCGGCTTTACGCTGCTCTGCGGCAAAGCGGGCGCTTCGGATCAGCGCCTTGGAGGGGACGCAGCCGCTGTTGAGGCAATCGCCCCCCATCTTGTGTTTCTCGATGAGCGCCACCTTGGCCTTCACCGCCGCCGCGATATAGCTGGTAACCAGCCCACCTGCACCGGCACCGATCACCAGCAGGTTGTAGTCATAGTGAGCGGGTTTGCGGTAGGGGGCTAGCAGGCGCCGCTGCGCGAGCTTGGCGGTCAATTTCTTGACCAGCCAGGGCATCAGCCCCAGCAGGGTCAGCGCGACCATCAGGCCGGGGGAGAGGATATTGCCGGTGCTGGTTAACTGGCCAAGCTCGCTGCCCGCCAGCACATAGACGAAGGTGCCGGTCAGCATGCCAAGCTGGCTCACCCAGTAGTAGGTGCTGACTCTGATGGGGGTGAGCCCCATCAGCAGATTGACCAGAAAGAAGGGGAAGATGGGGATGAGGCGCAGGCTCAGCAGATAGAAGGCCCCCTCCTTCGCCATGCCGGACTGAAAGGTGGCCAGCTTGTCGCCAAAGCGGGCGGTGACCCAGTCGCGCAGCAGAAAACGGGCGCTGAGAAAGGCCAGGGTTGCGCCTATGGTGCTGGCAAAGGAGACCAGCAGCAGCCCCCAGGCGACGCCGAACACCGCGCTGCCACCCAGGGTGAGCAGGCTGGCGCCGGGCAGGGAGAGGGCGGTGCTCAGCACATAGATAAGCACGAACAGCAGGCTGGCCGAGACAAAGTGGCTGTCGACCCATTGCGCCACTGCCGCCTGCTGGGCCTGCAAGGCGTCCAGAGTGAGGTAACGACCGAGATCGAGGGCAAAAAAGGTGCCGATAAGGCCCCCCATGACCAGTGCAAGCAGCAGGCGGGTCCGGTTCATCAGGCGTCCTTGCTGTCTGGCTGGGCAGGGCGTTCCGGTTGCACCGGCAGCTGGCAGAAGCCCTGCGGCGCGATATCGAGGGCGGCGTTGAACTTGGCCGACATGTTCTGGAATGCGATAAGGCCGGTCAGCTCCACCATGGCATCGTCATCGAACCAGGGCTTGAGGCGGGCAGCCTGCTCATCGCTCACCCCATCGAGGCCAGTCATCGCTTCGGTATAGTCGAGCACTGCTTTTTCCCGCTCGTCAAACAAGGGGCTTTCGCGCCAGTTGGCCAGCGCCTCCACCTTCTCGCTGGAGCCGGCTCTCTTTACCAGGGTCATGGCGTTGATGTCGACGCAAAAACGACACCAGTTGAGCTGGGAGACCCGCACCGTCACCAGCGAGCGCAGCACGGGATCGATGGGGGAGCGCTTGCGGTTGATGACGCCGTAGAGGGTGGCGACGGCGGCAAAGAGGCGCGGCGAGCGGCCCCAGCATTTGCCCGGAATAAGCACCTGACCATAGTTGCGCTTTTGCAGCCAGAAAAAGGGGCGGATAAACCAGGCATATTCCCGGTCGGGTTTGACCTCAACGCGCATCAGTTACCTTCTTGTTGTTTCACACTTACGGTTTCAAATTGGGTTTGTAGGCCTGGCCGAGGCGCTCGTTCAGGCGGGTCAGGAAATCCTCGATCCGCGCCCGGTTGGTGCCCAGATCGCTTTGCCCCTGACGGGAGGCTGATCGCATATCGATGCGGGTCTCTTTGGGGCCAGCAAAGACCCGCAGCGCCACATCATCCTGAAAGCCGAACCAGCCGGTGGTAACCACCGCATCCAGACCGTCGGGGCTGGGTCGTACCTGCCAGCCCAGCTCCTGCATCAGTTCGCTGGCTTCAATCACCACTTCGGCAGGGGAGGCCCTGGTAAAGAGAGGACCGGGTTTTGCCTCAACTGCTTTCAGCGGTGCGCTATTTATTGGCAGATCCTGCGCCGTTCTGAGCTCTGCCGCCCAGCGTAGCTGGGGGGGATTGTAGGGATCTGTGCTCACATCGTTGATCAGCGGCATGCGCAGCGCCTGTGCCACAAATGTCAGCGGCAGCAGCAGTGGCAAGGCGCCAAGGCCGCTGGCGTAGCGGTTGCGGCTCCAGGGCAGGCGTACCAGCAAGATCAGGGAGACAAGGGCTCCGATGAGACAGATCGCAAAACCGATCCACCAGGGCCAGAGATGAAAGCGGCTGCCGAGGGCGCCAGCGAGCGGGAGTAACCAGGCCAGCAGGGGCCACAAGCAAGAGCGGGGCATAGCACGGGATCCATCGTCGAATGTGGACAATGCCGAGAAGGATAAACTTAATTGCCTGATAACGTTAGTAAATTGATGAGAGTTTGGCGTGGTTTTGGTCAGTTTTGCGAGGGAGATGCAGAGGTCGGTGAAGCCCGCCTGATGGGAGCTTCACCGAGAAAATGGTCAGTTGCGATGACTTAGTTGCGATAGAGCACTTTGATCAGATGAAAGCCGAACTTGGTGCGCACCGGCCCCAGCACCTTGAGCAGTTCACCCTTGAAGACGGCATCGTCAAAGGGCTTGACCATATCCCCTTTATTGAACTCCCCCAGATCGCCGCTGCGTTTTGCAGAAGCGCAGGTGGAGAAGCGCTTGGCCATCTGGCCGAAGTCGGCTCCCTTCTCGATCTTCTCCTTGATCTCCAGACACTGTTTTTCGGTCTTGACCAGAATGTGCTGGGCACAGGCTTTTTTCATCGGGGCGCTCCTGGGAGTGATGGCGAAGGTTGTTAACGCCAAGGGTGGTAGCAAATCGGGGCGCAAGAGTACCCCAATTTGCCACCGGCGTCAGCCATCACAGCCCGCCATTTACCGGCGCTCGTCAGCCCTATTGTTGGCGAGCGCGGGTGGCCAGCACGGCGCGGGGACGCGCTTGCCAGATGATCTCCAGCCCGAGCAGGGCGTAGAGGCTCCAGATGGCCAGCGGATTGAGCCACTCACCCCCCAGTTGCAGGGTCATCAGGGCGCAACCTGCCAGCAGCAAGGTGATCCCCGACAGCCGCCAGTGGACGGGCAACGGGGCCAGCATCGCCATCGCCAGCAAAATGCCGAGGCCAAACGGCAGGTTCAGGGCGGTAAAGGCCAGCGCCTGCTGGCCACTCATGCCGGTCAGCAGGGCCAGCAGGGCGCTGCAACAGGCGAGAAAGGTGATGAACTCGAGACGATCGGCAATATAGTCAGCCATCTGTTCGCTACGTGCATGCATGATGTGTCTCCTTCAGTTGATGGTTCAAGTGTGAGGGAGGGACGTCTGCAAAGGCAGCGGGATAATTCGATTGCGCTGAACGAGCAATTCTTAATCACCCGCTACGGCGGGCTTTGGCGTGTGCCGGGCCTGTTAAACGGTGAGGGTGGGGCGATGCCGACAAACTCTGTCGTGGTGGGTTTCTGGTTGCAAAGAGAGGAGGAGAGGTGACAAATGGTGCCTGATGGTGGGGTGAGCCTTATTCAGGGCAGGTCAATTCGCTTCCATCGGGAAAGCGGGCGGCGTCATTGTCACCAAAATGTGTGATTTGTGGTCAACCTCTTAAAAGATATGGCGAATTTGCCAATGGTGCTGCGCTGTCGCTGGCCGATGCCTATGTTAGGATAAGGTTCGCCATTTTTCTGGCGCGCATTTTTGTGTCACGGCCATGCACGGCATGGCGTGCTGCGCCGCATTCGGGGTTGGCCCGAAAGGGCGCTGGTTTCCTTCACCACAGATTCAGGAATATTGACCTTTGACAGGATGCATTTCATCCCTGCTGGCAGGGCGTTCACTGTCCGGCCCTGCGTTTCGCCGCGGCCTGTTGGTACTGGGGGTGGGCCTGTTGCTGTCGCTGCTGGCTTCGCCCGCGTTTGCCGCCAAGCTCACCTATCAGGTCAAGGGGTTGAAAGGGGAGAACAAGGATAACGTTGAAGCCTACCTCAATGCCCTGCCGGTCTATCAGGAGCGGCAATACCGCCCGGCCCGCGCAAAAATTACCGAGAGCGTGCAAAAGGCGCTGCAGGTTTATGGCTACTACCAGCCGAAAATCACCCTGAGTCGCGACAAGAAAACCCCGTCCAAAGTGGTGATTGAGGTGGACAAGGGGGAGCCGGTCATCGTCTCCCGCCTCGATATTCTGCTGGAGGGGGATGCGGGCAGCGATGAGCTCTACAGCGCCCTGCTGGACAAGTTGCCCCTCAAAGAGGGGGAGCCCCTCAATCACGCCAAATATGAATCCATCAAGGCGGATCTCGGCAGCCTCGGGCTGGCCCGCGGTTACTTTGATGCCAAGCTGAGCAAGAGTCAGGTCAAGGTGTTCCCGGACAAGGGGACGGCGGAGATCTTTATTCTGTTCGAATCGGGCCATCGCTACCGTTTTGGCGAGATCCGCTACGATGCCACTCCCGAAGCGCTTCACCTTATTCGCCCGCTTATCAACATCAAGAGCGGCGACCCCTATCTCGCCATCCGTCTGGCCGAGATGTCGCAGGATGTCTCCTCCACCAAGCTGTTCCGTCAGGTCGATATCAAGCCGGTATTGAGCGAGGCGAGCAACTATCGGGTACCCATCGCGGTGACGCTGGATAACCGGGTCGATCACGAAATCGAGACCGGTATCGGTTACGCCACCGACGTGGGGCCGCGGATGAGTGCCACCTGGGAGAAGCCCTGGGTCAACCGCTATGGTCATCGTCTGTTTGCCACCGCCAAGGTGTCGGCGCCGGAGGCAGAGCTCAGCTTCGACTACCAGATCCCGGTGGGCAACCCGCTGCGGGACTACTACTCCATCCAGACCGGTTACCAGTACAAGGACAACAACGATACCCGCTCCGATCTCACTACCATCGGTGTGCACCGCTGGACGCGGCGGCCGGAGAGCTGGGATCGGGACGTCTTTATCCGGCTGGAGAACGAGATCTATACCCAGGGCGCCGACGAGGGGAACAGCTTGCTGCTGATCCCCGGGGTCTCCTGGTCCCGACTGCGGGTGCGCGGTACTCTGGTGCCCGATTGGGGGGATCGCCAGCAGCTGACGCTGGAGTTCTCCGATCCCAGATGGGGTTCCGACATCAGCTTTATGCGGGTGTGGGGGCGCAGCAAGTGGCTGCGAACTCTTGGCGATAACCACAGATTCCTGATGCGGGCCGAGCAGGGGGCCATCATAGGTGACAGCTTCTCGTTGGTGCCGCCGTCTTTGCGCTTCTTTACCGGTGGCGATCAGACGGTGCGCGGCTTTGGTTACGAGAGCATCTCCCCCACCGGGCCGGATGGCAAGCTGACCGGTGGCCGCTACACCAGCGTGGCCAGTCTGGAATACAACTACCGCTTCAGCGAGAAGTGGCTGGGGGCCATGTTTGTGGATGGCGGCACCTCCACCACCGATTACAGCGAGCCCTGGAAAATAGGTACCGGCGTCGGTGTGCGCTGGGTCACCCCCATCGGTCAGGTCAGGCTGGATCTGGCGGTCGGGGTATCGGAGGAGGATAAGCCCTTGCGGCTGCATTTCGCATTGGGGCCTGAATTATGATGTTGTCTAAACGCTTTTTTCTTTGGCCGCTGCGGCTGTATCTTGCGCGGGGGTCTGCATTGTGATCTGGCTAAAACGCATTTTTCTCTGGCTGATGGGGCTGGTGTTCCTGCTGCTCATCGGCGTCAGCCTGCTGGGCTTTACCCATCAGGGCAACAAGTGGTTGTGGCAACAGGCCAAGGGGGCGCTGCCTTCTCTCAAGGGGGAGCTGGTGGCCGGCCAGCTTGGCTATGGCTGGACCCTGGAAGGGGTCGGCTGGCAGGATGAGCTGGTGGATGTCACGGTGGATCGCGCCGTGCTCGACTGGGATCTCGGCAAGTTGCTGCAGGGCAAACTCTGGATCAAATCGCTTGAAGTGACTCATCCGGTGGTGAAGGTGGCCGACTCGGAGCCTGCACCGGAAGAGCCTTCCGAACCCTTTGTCTGGCATCCGCTCCCTCTCAAAATTCAGGTCGACAGCCTCAAGGTGGCGGATCTCGATCTGGCTGTGCCCGGCGTGGCCGTGACCCTGGGGTCCCTCGATATCGGCGCCACCCTCAACCGCAAGGGGCTGATTGTACGCGGCCCGGTGCTCGATAACCTGAAGGTGACGCTGGATGACGCGGCACCCGCCAGCGCAGCCAAATCTGCCAAGCAGCCGGCCGCTAACGAGAAGCAAGCCGGTGCTGCGGTGGCGCGCAACGACAAGGCCAGCGCCGAGACAGCCAAACAGGGCAAAGGGGCGCCAGTTGCAAAAACTGCAAAGGCAGCCCCCATTGTCCTGCCCGCCATTCATCTTCCTTTCCCCATCCAGCTGGAAGGGGTCAGCGCGACCCGGGTGCAATATAAGCAGGGCGAGCTGATTGAAGGGCTCGACAAGCTGCTGCTGTCGGCCACCGCCGTCGATGATCGCATCGAGGTGCGCGAGCTCTCGCTGCGCCACGCCATGGCCGATCTGGCGCTCAAGGGCCACATCCAGCTCAGTGATGACTACCCGCTGGCGGTGACGCTGGATGCCAAGGCCCGCAAGGGGCTGCTGGATGGCGAGCTGCAAGGGGAACAGGCCACGCTGGCGCTGAGCGGTTCGGTCGGCAAGCTGGGGTTGGCGTTGTCGGCCAAGGGGCCGGTTGCCGCCAATCTCAAGGGCTCGCTGGCCGCCCTCGACCCGGATCTCCCTTTTGATTTGACCCTCGACTGGAAGAGCCTCGGCTGGCCGTTGCACAAGCCTGCCAAAGATGAGCCGAGCTATCGGCTGGACAAAGGGAGCCTGACTGCCAAGGGCAAGCTCTCCGGCTACCAGTTTGCCCTCAATACCTCCGGCAAGGGGACCGATGTCCCCCCCTTCAAGCTTGCGCTGGACGGGAAGGGGGATCTGGAGCGGCTCAGCAAGATCGCCTTGCAGCTCAATGCCCTCAAGGGGGAGCTGAAGCTCGATGGCAAGCTCGCCTGGAACAAGGGGATCGAGTGGCAGGGAACCACCCTGTTCAAGGGGATCAATCCGGCCGAGCTGCTGCCCGAGCTGAAAGGGACGCTGGCCGGTGAGCTGGAGAGCCGTTTCGTGATGAACGAAGCGGGCCACTGGGAGCTGAAACTGCCCAAGCTCAAGGTGGATGGCAAGCTCAACCAGTACCCGCTGGCCCTCAAGGGGGAGCTTAGCGGCAACGACAAGATGGAGTGGCTGATCCCGGCGCTCTCGCTGCAAAGTGGCCCCAACCAGTTGCAGGCCAAGGGCAGCATCAGCACTGCCCAGTGGAAGCTCGATGCCAACCTGCAGGCTCCCCAGCTGGGGGGCATCTATCCCGGCCTGAAAGGGGATATCAAGGGACAGGTGAAGGTCAGTGGCAATCAGCAGACGCCAAAAATCGATGCGGATCTGGCCTCCGACCGGCTCTACTATGCCGGCACCGACCTGAAGGGCATTAGCCTCAAGGGCAATGTGGCGATCGGCGCCAAACCGGCCGGTGAGCTCGCGTTGTTGGTGGCGCAGCTGAAACAGGGCGAAACCAAGCTCAGCCAGCTGGCCCTGAACCTCAGCGGCGATATCAGTCAGCATCTGTTGACCCTGACCATGAAGGGTGACCCTGTTGCGGCCAACCTCAAACTGGGTGGCGGCGTGCGCGGGGATCACTGGCGCGGGGCGCTCTCCGAGTTGCGGCTGAAAACCCCGCTGCGCCGTTGGGACTTGAGCTCCCCCTGGGCGCTGGATCTCGATCTGCCGCGTCAGCGGCTGGCGATGGGGGATCTCTGCCTCGGCTCCCAGGGGGCCAGCCTCTGCGTCAAGGGGAGTCAGGTCTCCGCTGCACAGGGCACTCTGGAGTTTGCCCTGAGCGAGTTTGATCTCAAGCGGCTGCGCCCCTGGTTGCCGGACAACTTCCGCTGGCAGGCGATGCTCTCGGCCGACGGCCGCGCCAGCTGGCGTGGCAATCAGCCGACCCTGCATGCGGTGGTGCGCACCACGCCGGGCACTTTTGTGGCAGATGGCCTCAAGACCGACTATCAGCAGCTGGCACTGGCCCTGGATTTCGAGCGGCAGCAGGCGGCCATTCGCCTCGATTTTGCCTCCAAGCAGATCGGCAATATCGATACCGACCTGCTGATCAAGGAGCCTGCCGGTCGCGGTCTGCTCGGCGGTCAGCTCAAGTTTGACGATCTCAAGCTCAATACCTTTGCGCCGCTCATCCCTGAGGTGCGCTCCCTGCAAGGGATCATCTCCGCCGATGCCCGTTTCGACGGCACCCTGGCGGCGCCCCTGCTGTTTGGCCAGCTCAACCTGCGTGACGGATATTGAGACCACCGGAAACATCGGTCTTCAACCCCATGGCATCGAGCTTCACAT
>OERM01000433.1_pt1 | contig 11753 bp, 10 predicted proteins | sample 1540021 | NCBI WGS metagenome assembly OERM01 (sample SAMEA3891245, study PRJEB23780) | metagenome | biome: terrestrial biome; feature: animal house; material: water of meat washing | place: Italy | collected 2015-05-12 | reverse complement strand
CCGTAGCGCCGATGGTAGTGTGGGGTCTCCCCATGCGAGAGTAGGGAACTGCCAGGCATCAAATTAAGCAGAAGGCCATCCTGACGGATGGCCTTTTTGCGCTGGTGCGGAATAAATGCCGGATGTGACGCTGGCGCGTCTTATACTCCCACATAAGCTAGATTCAGCAGCGAATACGGCTTCCCCAACTTGCCCACCTCCATACGTGTCCTCCTTACCAGAAATTTATCCTTAAGCTCCTCAATAACCATTTTCCTGCTAACTAAATTCGTGGTTAAGGTTGCATAATGATATGCAACAAATGTATAACATTTTCTTTACCAATAGAAATAAACAAAAGCGACCGACAAAAGCATCGGATTACGGCAGGAGACATAATGGCATGGCTGAAAGTACTGTAACGGCAGACAGCAAACTGACAAGTAGTGATACTCGTCGCCGCATTTGGGCAATTGTGGGGGCCTCTTCAGGTAATCTGGTCGAGTGGTTCGATTTCTATGTCTACTCGTTCTGTTCACTCTACTTCGCCCACATTTTCTTCCCTTCCGGGAACACGACGACTCAACTACTACAAACAGCAGGTGTTTTTGCTGCGGGATTCCTGATGCGCCCAATAGGCGGTTGGCTATTTGGCCGCATAGCCGATAAACATGGTCGCAAAAAATCGATGCTGTTATCGGTGTGTATGATGTGTTTCGGATCGCTGGTTATCGCCTGCCTCCCAGGTTATGAAACTATAGGTACGTGGGCTCCGGCATTATTGCTTCTCGCTCGTTTATTTCAGGGATTATCCGTTGGCGGAGAATATGGCACCAGCGCCACCTATATGAGTGAAGTTGCCGTTGAAGGGCGCAAAGGTTTTTACGCATCATTTCAGTATGTGACGTTGATCGGCGGACAACTGCTAGCCCTACTGGTTGTCGTGGTTTTACAACATACCATGGAAGACGCTGCACTCAGAGAGTGGGGATGGCGTATTCCTTTCGCGTTAGGAGCTGTGTTAGCTGTTGTGGCGTTGTGGTTACGTCGTCAGTTAGATGAAACTTCGCAACAAGAAACGCGCGCTTTAAAAGAAGCTGGATCTCTGAAAGGATTATGGCGCAATCGCCGTGCATTCATCATGGTTCTCGGTTTTACCGCTGCGGGCTCCCTTTGTTTCTATACCTTCACCACTTATATGCAGAAGTATCTGGTAAATACTGCGGGAATGCATGCCAACGTGGCGAGTGGCATTATGACTGCCGCATTGTTTGTATTCATGCTTATTCAACCACTCATTGGCGCGCTGTCGGATAAGATTGGTCGCCGTACCTCAATGTTATGTTTCGGTTCGCTGGCAGCCATTTTTACCGTTCCTATTCTCTCAGCATTACAAAACGTTTCCTCGCCTTATGCCGCTTTTGGTCTGGTGATGTGTGCCCTGCTGATCGTGAGTTTTTATACTTCAATCAGTGGAATACTGAAGGCTGAGATGTTCCCGGCACAGGTTCGTGCATTAGGTGTTGGTCTGTCATATGCGGTCGCCAATGCTATATTTGGTGGTTCGGCGGAGTACGTAGCGTTGTCGCTGAAATCAATAGGAATGGAAACAGCCTTCTTCTGGTATGTGACCTTGATGGCCGTGGTGGCGTTTCTGGTTTCTTTGATGCTACATCGCAAAGGGAAGGGGATGCGTCTTTAGTGACGGGTCAGTTGCCAGACGGTATAGCCAGTAGTTGCACCGGCGACATCCCAGGTAAAATCTTTCCAGCTCCAGCCGCTCCCCTCGGGGCGGCTATCCCAAAGTTCTTTTGACGCGCCCAGCCCAACAGAGAACATCAGCCCGAAAGTGGCACTGCGATCGCGACTCATCCCCTGATGCTGTGCATATTCATTTCCGGCGGCGGAAAGCATCGCCGAGGCGATAAAGTGTTGAGCTTTATCCTGCCCGCTCCAGCTATCGTTAGCCATATGGCTGCATCCAGAAAGTAACAATAGCGAACAGACAAAAAGAATACGCAAAACGTGGCCTCCAAAACAAACCCCGTACAGGACGGGGTTGTGATTACAGGATGCGGCTAATTAATCGGTCGATGCGGATACGGCGCAAACGACGGATGAGTTTACGAACCTTCACCGGATAATCGGCAATACTTTGCAGATCGCGATAGTGCTTAACGATGGTGGTATGCTCGCGGATCAGCTCCAGTTCTTTCTCTCGCTGTGGCGCAAGCTCCAGTTGCGGATCGTGGATCAAAATGGCGTTTTCCAGATCCAGACGCCAGGCGCGCGGGTTCAGGTTATTACCGGTGATCAACATCCACTTATCATCAACCCACATCCCTTTTAGGTGATAGGTGTTGTCGTCATCTTTCCATAACCGAACCACTAGCTGGTCAGTATTGACGTAATACTGCAAACGGCTCAGGAAACGACGCAGATTGATCTCATAGAGATAAGGCAATGCGCCAATTATCTTGAAAGGTTCATCTTCCGGAATGTAGAAGTCGTTCGCGGTTTTATCACCAACAATAATTTCGACCTTTTTCCCTTCGCGCAGCAACTGGATAATATTGCGCACAAGGATTGCTGGCAGGTTGAAGTATGGCGTACAGATGGTTAGTTTCTGCTCGGCACAAGGCATAAGATGGAAAATGGTCTTGTTCAACAGACTCGATTTCCCCAGCCCCACTAGCGGCGTTACGGAAAGCTGATCGTTGTCGGCATCGCCCTGGAAATGATAAGCGGCATCACGCAGCTCCTGGCGGAACAGGCGAATGTCGTTCTTGATTTCCGGGCTTTTTGGCCGATTAACATCATCCAGACGATTAACGCCGCGGCCATTCATAATATTCTGTGTAACCCATTCAAACATAATGTCTGACATCTTACGGTTACGGATCAGATGATAACGGTCGTAGCGATATTTATCGTGCTGATGCAGGTAAACATCGTTCAGGCTGGCACCGCTATAAAGTACGCTATCGTCGATGATAAAGCCTTTAAAGTGCAGAACACCAAGGGCTTCACGGGTATTGATTGGAACGCCATAAACCGGAACATCTACGCCCGGATTTTCCTGCGCCATGCGGCAGTACCAGTCAGCGTTAGTGTTAGATGCCGCAGCGCCAATGCGTCCACGTTGTGCACGATGCCAGTCGACCAGCACCCGCACATCCAGTTCCGGACGCTGCCTTTTAGCCTCATACAACGCGTTCAGAATGCCTTTGCCACCGTCATCCTGTTCGAGATACAGGGCGACAATGCAAATGCGCTGCTTCGCGCTGGCTATTTTTTCCAGCAACGTCTCCCGGAAGTCGGCGGGAGCGTAAAAGAAATCGACATCATCAACTGATTGAGAAATCTTGGGTAGTTGGGCAAGGTGTTGTTGATGTTTATTACGCTTAAATTTTGACAACATCACAGTGCATTTCTTCTCTGTTCATTGAAGGGTCCTCTGTGCAATGCAGACGACATAAGCGGGCAATAATAACACCAGTCCCGATTAAGTGGTCAACATTTCCAGTACCTTACTCATGATTCCTCGCGTTGGGCAAGATTTAGCGTAAGCCCAACGATCCCCTCTTCGAGCTGGATATCAACGTTAAACCCGAGCTTGCGGGCCAGCGCCACCATGCCACGATTGTTTGGCATCGTAATACCATTCAGACGTTGTAGTCCGTGATCTCGCGTATAGGTAATCAACTTTTCCATTAAGCGTCGACCTAAGCCTAACCCTTTGAGATCCGAGCGAACCAGCACGGCAAATTCGGCATCGATGTTATCAGGGTCGGAGATCGCACGCGTGACGCCGAGGATCTCTTCTGTTTGATCAATACGTCGTACCGCCACAAAAGCCATTTCCCGATCGTAGTCGATCTGCGTCATGTTGGCTAAATCTTCATGGGTAAATTCGTTGATCTCGCTAAAGTAGCGGTAATAAAGATCTTCTTTGGTGACTCGCGAAATGAATTGCTGAAGCTGTGGCTCATCTTCTGGCAAAATCGGGCGGAACAAGCAGCGTTCACCGTTTTTCAATTCTACCCATTCTTCCAGCTGATGCGGATAAGGGCGCACTGCCAGCCGACTCTCGTTATCGCCTTCAAACGGCGCGATATCCAGCGTGACATCCAGCGCGGTAAATTCACTGCCAGAAGCCAGCAAAGGATGAATATCCAGACGCTGAATTTCCGGGCAATCGACAATCAAGTTAGAAACCTGCACCAGAAGCTGGCTCAAGCCTGCAACATCTAATGGGCGTAGCGCACTGCGCGCACGAATCTTTTTACTTTTGATCCCCTGAATAACCAGATAGCGGGCCAGGTTCATGTTCAGCGGCGGTAGTGCGACGACGGCTTGATCTTCAGGACGCCACTCCACACCGCCTTCGCCCAGCATGATCAACGGCCCGAAAACCGGATCGTGCTCAACCACAACCCGCAACTCCTGAGCGCCAGCACGGTTAGCCATACTTTGCACCAACAGGCCGTGGATCCGCGCCTGCGGCCAGGCCATTTTTACGCGATCGAAAATAGCGTTTGCCGCTTGCTGGACTTCATTAGCTGTACGCAGGTAGAGCATTACGCCCTGAACTTCCGATTTATGTGGAATATCCGGCGAACGCAATTTCAGCGCCACCGGATAACCAATCTGTTCGGCAATATGCACCGCTTCGGTGCTATCGCTGGCAATCCAGGTGGGGAGCGTGTTCATGCCATACGCTTGCAGGATGGGCTGAACTTCATGGGTATCGAGCGACGTAGCCCCTTCGGCAATCGCCTGTTGCAACAGAAGATGCGCTTCTGCGGTATTAGAGGTCAGATTGCTGGGCAACGCCGGCGTTTCGCGTAGTTGCTTCTGATTACGTCGGTACTCCACCATATGCATAAAAGCAGTGATGGTTCCTTCCGGCGTGCGATAGGTCGGCAGCCCGGCTTCACTGAATAATCGTCGTGCCTCTTGCGAGGAGTGCTCGCCGCACCAGTTCGTCAGCAGAGAAACATACTTGCTGCGGGGATGATGCTTTACCGCTTCAATTAATGCTTGCGCACTTTCTGTTGCGGGAGCAGCGGCGCTGGGCGAATGAATAACCATCAGCGCGTCAAAATCCTGGCTGTGGAGCAGAATATCCAGCGTTTTAATATAGTGCTCACTGCTGGCGTCATCGCGTAGATCGAGCGGGTTAGAGATTGCCACATGTTCTGGCAGTGCATCGCGCAGTTTCTGGCAGGTTTCTTCGCTTAGCGTTGCCAGCTTGCCATTGCGTGACCATAAGGCATCCAGCGCCAGCGCGGCAGGCGCAGCACCGTTGCTGATAATCATCAGCCGGTCGCCACGCAGCGGGCGCATATGGCTGAGGGTTTCCACCGCCGAAAACAGCTCGTGAGTATCCTGTACCCGCAACAAACCGGCACGCTGAATAGCCGCATCCCACGCCGGATCCATTCCTGCCGTGGTGTTCAACAGACGTTGAGCCGCCGGGCTACGTCCGCTTTTAATCACCAGAATCGGTTTGTTGCGAGAGGCACTACGGGCCGCCGAAACAAAGCGTCGCGCGTCGCTTAACTGTTCGAGATAGAGCAGGATGGCGCTGGTTTTACTGTCGCGGGCCAGATAGTCGAGCAATTCATCAACGTCGATATCCAGGCTGTCGCCGAGCGCAATAAAGTAGGAAAAGCCCATCTCACGCTGTTGCGCCCAGTCGAGGATGGTATTGGAGACGGCAGCCGATTGCGAAATAAACGCCAGCTTGCCGCGTTTAATCGGCACAGGCGAAAAGCTGGCATTCAGACCTTGCCAGGGAGCCAGTAACCCCAGACTGTTTGGTCCTAGCAGGCGCATGTTATGGCGCAGGGCGCAGGCGCGGAGATCTTCGTGTTGCGATGCCGGGGCGGAAAGAATAATGCAGGTTTTACAGCCTTTCTCGCCGAGCTCTTCCAGAAGAGCAAGATTACGGCTGGCATTGGTACATAAAACCGCAAGGTCGGGTGTAAAGGGCAAGCTGGCAATATCCGGCCAGGCCAACACACCCAACACCGCTTTCCAGGCTGGCGTCACCGGGAGTACCGGTCCGTTAAAGCCTCCCGCCAGCAGGTTACGCATCATCAGGTAACCTGCTCGATTGGATTTCATCGATGCGCCAATTACCGCAATCGATTTTGGTCGCAGTAGTGCTTCCAGTCCTCGCTGACTCATACCGGTCTCCCGCAGAAGTGACCGAATGATTTTAAACGCTTTCTAACTGTTCTGCTGTGATGCTACCCAGATGTTGCGTTTTTCCTGCCAGATAGCGCGTTTTAAAACGAGTGAAATGCTCGCCTAAGCCCGTTGCGGCTTCGGTATCGCCGGCCATATCTAACAGTGCGATGGCTACCTCGGCAGTACAATATTGGCCTTCAGCCTGGGCTTCACGCAGGCGATAGGCAGAAAGCCGGGAAAGATCGACGGAAATGACGGGAAGATTATCCAGATACGGACTTTTACGAAACATCTTGCGAGCTTCAGGCCAGGTACCATCGAGCATGATAAATAGCGGAGGCTTACCGGCAGGTGGTGTGAAGATCACTTCCCGTTGCTCATCAGCATACGAGGCGGGAAAGACCACCATTGGCTGATAGTCCGGGTTTTGTACCAGATCCAGCAAATCTAGCGAGGGTTCGGTACGCGACCATTGAAACGCAACGGTATCAGGCAAAATATCAGCAATCAGACGCCCGGTATTACTGGGCTTCATTGGCTCGGTGTCGAACATCAGCAAACAGAAGCGACTTTTTGCTTGTGCTGGGGTAATTGTCGAACAGAGACATAATTTCTCTGGCAAAAGACAGCGTTGGCAGCGACGAACGCGATTACCGCGGGCAAGAAAAGGACGTGTTGCGCGCGCAATACGCTCGGCGCGTAACTGGAGAACAGCGTTTTCGGTCATAAGAGAGCGTCGAAAAAACGCCATTGTCGCAGAGGAGAAAACGGGGCACAAGATGCGCCCCGGTAAGATTAAAGAGATTCGTTCAGCCAGCTATCAAACGGCGCTTTCGGTACTGCGCCATTAAGCATGTCGACAACCTGACCGTTTTTGAAAATCATGATCGTCGGTATACTACGAATTCCAAAGCGACTGCTCAATTCACGTTCAGCTTCGGTATTCACTTTCACAAAGCGCACTTTACCGCTACGCTCTTGCGCGACATCTTCAAAAATTGGTGCGAAATTACGGCAGGGGCCGCACCACGGTGCCCAGAAGTCGATCACCACAGGTAGATCATCTTTCAGCAATTTGTCGAGCGTTTCACCGGTCGCATTAATCACCTCTCCGTCAAACAAGTCGTGACCGCAGCGTCCGCATTTTGCCGCATCTTCGATCCGATCGTCGGGAATGCGATTGATGGCCTGACAATGGGTACAAACGGTATTCATAACTAACCTCGGGATGAGTAAGGAGACTTATCGGCAACGACGCCGGTATGTTTCTAATATGTTACATATTATCGGGGACATTGTTCCAGACAACAATCTGTTTTATTCAATAGGTATGATAGTCGCAGGCTTTGGTACGAAATCATGGCGAACCGCGCGGACTTCGGGTAATCTGCGCGCTTCGCGCAGCGCTGGTGGAGAAAAGCATGAACGATGAAATGAAAGGTAAAAGCGGCAAGGTCAAAGTGATGTATGTCCGCAGTGATGATGATTCTGATAAACGTACCCACAACCCGCGTACCGGGAAAGGGGGCGGGCGTCCAGGAAAATCTCGTGCTGACGGTGGCCGTCGCCCCGCCCGCGATGACAAACAGAGTCAGCCCCGTGACCGCAAGTGGGAAGAGTCGCCGTGGCGCACAGTTTCCCGCGCGCCGGGTGATGAGACGCCGGAAAAGGCCGATCACGGTGGCATCAGTGGTAAAAGTTTTATTGATCCGGAAGTGTTGCGTCGTCAGCGTGCGGAAGAAACCCGCGTCTACGGCGAAAATGCATGTCAGGCACTGTTCCAGAGCCGTCCGGAAGCGATTGTTCGCGCCTGGTTTATCCAGAGTGTAACGCCGCGTTTTAAAGAAGCCTTGCGCTGGATGGCAGCAAACCGCAAAGCGTACCATGTGGTAGATGAAGCGGAACTGACAAAAGCGTCAGGCACGGAACATCACGGCGGCGTTTGCTTCCTGATCAAAAAGCGTAACGGTACAACCGTGCAGCAGTGGGTAAGCCAGGCAGGCGCGCAGGATTGTGTACTGGCGCTGGAAAACGAATCTAACCCGCATAACCTGGGTGGCATGATGCGCAGCTGCGCGCACTTCGGCGTGAAAGGCGTTGTGGTGCAGGATGCGGCACTGCTGGAGTCGGGGGCGGCTATCCGTACCGCAGAAGGCGGCGCAGAGCACGTTCAGCCGATTACTGGCGACAACATTGTTAACGTGCTGGATGATTTCCGTCAGGCAGGTTACACCGTAGTGACCACTTCCAGCGAGCAGGGGAAACCGCTGTTCAAAACCAGTCTGCCAGCGAAAATGGTACTGGTGCTGGGTCAGGAATATGAAGGGTTACCGGATGCCGCACGCGATCCGAACGATTTGCGCGTGAAGATTGATGGTACTGGCAACGTTGCCGGGCTAAATATCTCTGTTGCAACCGGCGTTTTGCTTGGTGAATGGTGGCGTCAGAATAAAGCCTGATAAATCAGCCGGGTGGCAACGCTGCCATCCGGCGTTTTCCTGCAAATTTACTCACTTTCTGCCGGTAATACTGGCATCCAGTCAATCGGTTTCTCGCCACGTTGTTCCAGCCACTGATTTGCCAGCACAAAATGGTTGCAGCCAAAGAATCCACGATGCGCCGAAAGCGGCGACGGATGCGGTGCTTTCAGTACATGATGGCGTTGCTTATCTATAATCGCCCCTTTCTTTTGCGCATGCGATCCCCACAACAAAAACACCACGCCTTCGCGGTGCTGGTTAATCAGGCTGATTACTTTATCGGTGAAGGTCTCCCAGCCGAGGCTGGCGTGGGAATGTGCCTGACCTGCGCGAACCGTCAACACAGTATTGAGTAGCAGAACGCCCTGACGCGCCCAGCTTTCAAGATAACCATGATTAGGGCGGGTGAAGCCCGGAATAGTATTTTCCAGCTCTTTATACATATTCAGCAGTGACGGCGGTGTCGCAATGCCGGGGCGAACGGAAAATGCCAGACCATGCGCCTGTCCCGGTCCGTGATAAGGATCCTGGCCGAGAATCACCACTTTAACGTCACCCAACTCTGTAAAGCGGAACGCGTTAAAGACATCTTTTTGTGGCGGATAGATAGTGACGCCGGACTGCCGCTCGCTGGCGACGGTCTGTAGGGTATTAAGAAAATAGGGTTGCTGCTTCTCTTCAGCCAGCACATCATGCCAGGTTAATTCGTTTGCCATCTCGCTCTCCCGCGAATCTTCAATCCGCCTAGCTTAACTGCTTCTTTCTACAGAACAAAATCATGCTCATTTTTTAGACTTAAACGAGTGCAAAAAAATGTAAATTGGTAAAATTTCACACCTGCATAAGTTGATGTAAAACAATAAAATCCATTTGCAACCATACTTGATGTGTGGTTTTTATTGATTTAAATCAAAGATTCAAGGGTGTTTGAGGAGTATATATACACTCAAGCAACAATGGTTTTACCAATTGGCCGCGACAGGCTGAACAAATCAAATAATTTTGCCGGGGAGGCATCACATGATTACAGGTATCCAGATTACTAAAGCCGCTAACGACGATCTGCTGAACTCTTTCTGGCTGCTGGACAGCGAAAAAGGCGAAGCGCGTTGCATCGTTGCGAAAGCAGGTTTTGCAGAAGACGAAGTGGTTGCAGTAAGCAAACTGGGTGACATTGAGTACCGTGAAGTTCCAGTAGAAGTGAAACCAGAAGTTCGCGTTGAAGGTGGTCAACACCTGAACGTAAACGTTCTGCGTCGTGAAACTCTGGAAGATGCAGTTAAGCATCCGGAAAAATATCCGCAGCTGACCATCCGTGTATCCGGTTATGCAGTTCGCTTTAACTCTCTGACTCCGGAACAGCAGCGCGACGTTATCGCTCGTACCTTTACTGAAAGCCTGTAAGGCTTAAGTAGCAAGTTACTAAGCGGAAGAGGGCGACCTCTTCCGCTTTTTTCATTAATAGAAAATGCGTACCGCGCAATAGACCAGCAGCAGCGCGAGCACGATATTTAACTGGCGACCATACTGGCGAAACAATCGCTGAAACAGGTGCCCCGCCAGCGCCCAGCACACATTGCCAAACGTCCCAATCACCGCCAGCAAAACGCTGACGCCAATTATCCAGCTTAGCGCCTGCGTTTGCGGCAGGACAAACGTCGACAGTGCTGTAATGCCATACAAAATGATTTTGACGTTCACAAACTGCAAAGCAAAGCTGGCCCAAAAACTGATTGGTTTTGTCTGAAGCCCATCTTCCTTTGTTGGACTGGTAGCGATTTTCCACGCCAGCCAGACAATATATGCCGCCCCCGCCCAACTCAACAGATGCACTGCTGCCGGGTCGATAACAGCCAGTGAAAACGAAATTCCCGCGCATAGCAACATGACGATTAAAAATCCCAGACTCATCCCTGCCAGCACGCGAGTACTCTGACGAAATCCGTGCGTTGTGGCTGAGCTAAGGGCGAGAATATTGTTCGGTCCTGGCGTCATGGCGGTAATCAGGGTGTAAGTCCAAAAAGCACTTAAAAGGGTCGGTGTCACTTGTTATCTCCTCTGTTTTGGTAGACAGTACCCGACACGGAACATTTAAAAAAATGAATGTTTTTACATTCTAAATTCGATATTTTCGATAGGTTTGGGGTTATGGATCTGCGCCGTTTTATTACGCTTAAAACCGTGGTGGAAGAGGGTTCCTTTTTGCGAGCTTCGCAAAAATTGTGCTGCACACAATCGACGGTGACTTTTCATATTCAGCAGCTTGAGCAGGAGTTCTCAGTCCAGTTATTTGAGAAAATTGGTCGACGAATGTGCCTTACCCGCGAAGGAAAAAAGCTGCTGCCGCACATTTATGAACTCACCAGAGTGATGGATACCCTTCGTGAGGCTGCCAAAAAAGAGTCGGATCCGGACGGGGAACTACGCGTTATTTCAGGCGAAACGTTGCTCTCTTATCGAATGCCGCAGGTGTTGCAGCGTTTTCGGCAACGCGCTCCAAAAGTGCGTTTATCGTTGCAGTCGCTGAACTGTTACGTGATCCGTGATGCGCTACTGAATGATGAGGCCGATGTCGGGGTTTTTTATCGCGTAGGGAATGATGATGCTTTGAACCGACGAGAGTTGGGTGAACAACCGCTGGTGCTGGTGGCTTCACCGCAAATTGCAGATGTCGATTTTACTGAGCCGGGAAGACATAACGCCTGTAGCTTTATTATCAACGAACCACAATGTGTCTTCCGGCAGATATTTGAGAGCACGCTGCGCCAGCGGCGGATCACGGTGGAAAACACCATTGAGCTTATAAGTATCGAAAGCATCAAGCGTTGTGTCGCGGCAAATATCGGAGTCAGTTACCTGCCGCGTTTTGCGGTGGTAAAAGAGTTGGAGTGCGGAGAATTAATTGAATTGCCTTTTGGCGAACAGTCGCAAACCATTACGGCCATGTGCGCTCACCATGCCGGAAAAGCGGTTAGCCCGGCGATGCACACTTTTATTCAGTGTGTTGAAGAGTGTTTTTTGCCGGGATAAAAACAATGCCGGGCTTAAACCCGGCATTGAGATTACTCTTCTGTCGTTTGCGGTGGCACGCCCGTT
>OERM01000431.1_pt1 | contig 11835 bp, 8 predicted proteins | sample 1540021 | NCBI WGS metagenome assembly OERM01 (sample SAMEA3891245, study PRJEB23780) | metagenome | biome: terrestrial biome; feature: animal house; material: water of meat washing | place: Italy | collected 2015-05-12 | reverse complement strand
GGTCTACTATGCGTAAAAAAGAAGATAAATATGATTTTAGAGCCTTTGGTTTAGCAATCAAAGAAGCTCGAATGAAGCGAGGTTTAACTCGTGAACAAGTGGGAGCATTGATTGAGATTGACCCACGTTACCTAACTAATATTGAAAATAAAGGGCAACACCCAAGCATACAAGCCCTCTATGACCTTGTATCATTACTTGATGTGTCCGTTGATGAGTTTTTCTTACCTCATAATGATCTGACGAAAAGTACCCGAAGATTACAGGTAGAAAAACTACTGGATAACTTCACAGATAAAGAACTATCGTTGATTGAAGCCTTAGCTAGTGGTATCAATGAATCAAGAAACATCAAAAACTAATCATAATAACAATACATAAAACAGAAAGAGCCGATAAAATGAGATTGTATTAATCTCATTTTATCGGCTCTGCGTCTTTGCGTCTGGCTCTGTAATCACAGTTACTTTGAACTGCTTTATTTCAATTAAATTTTCTTGTCTGCATTTCGGACAATAGAGGGGGAATTTTTTTAATTCAGTATCTTCCCTTATCTTTAATCGTGTTTTATTTCCACATACAGGACACAATATCCACTTGTAGTTTATAATAACTATCTCCTCCTCGTAAAATAAGTTTTAGGAGACATCAATCTCTCCCGTTCGTTAAAAAATATATTTATACAGAAATAACAAAATTAGGTTTAATGACTCGATATTGCGTGGATTTCAAGATACAATAGTCAGCGGAAAGGATCCGCATGGGATTGTACTATTTCCTCCTGTCGCTGGTAATATACTAGTCTTCGTTTAAAAGTATGCTCCCCAGACCGTTGATATAACTACCAACACACTATCTGTTTGGTTTATCTGAAACAGCTTCTAGTAGTAGATAGAAGTGCGGCTTGTTTTTGATAAACATTAGTATTCTAGTAGGCGAGGTTTTGGTTATACAACGTGTATCTTGGGATGCCCGCAGTATCGTAGTCTTTCCTAATTCAATCAAGAAAGGAGGTCCCTTCCATGAAATTATTTGTAGGTTTAGATGTTAGTTCTGATAAATTAGATGCTTGCTTCCTTACGGATACATTAACTATCCTTCATCAAGGAAGCTATGCCAACGATATAGAAGGCGCAACTCAAATCAAAGAAACGATTGTCAATATGTTTGAGCAGTTTGCCTTCGATAAAGTGGTCATAGGCATGGAATCTACTTCCATGTATAGTGCCCATCCATTGATTTTCTTTCATGAAGATGAGGACTTAAAAAATATGCATTGTGTGGTGACTATTGAAGATCCATTCAAAATTCACAACTACGCCAAAGTATTCAATGCAGATAAAACAGATACCAACGATGCCTTTTTTATCGCAGATTTTCTTCGTTCTGAACGCTATAGCCATTCTCCATTAAAAGAAGAACAATTCATATCGCTTCAGCGATTAACACGATCAAGAATGCAATTGGTAAATATGTTAGTGGAGACCAAACAACATTTCATTGAAAATCTCTATTATAAATGTAATACCTTATCAAGAGAACTTCGTGATGAAGAAAGTCTATCCACTACGGTGTTTAGCACATCTATCATTGAATTAATCACTTCAGATATGGGGTTGGATGAAATTGCCCAGCTACCTTTGAACAAGCTAGCTGAAACACTTCAGACACTCGGTCGTGGGCGCTTTAAGCATCCTGAGAAATTGGCTAAAACTATCCAAAAAGCCATTCGTTCTTCCTATCGATTAAGTCCAACGTTTGAGACATCCATTGATATCGTTTTGGCGACACTAGTTGGACAAATGCGTTCATTGGAAGCTTCAATTAAACAACTAGAAAAAGGAATTGAACGCATTGTGAAAGCTATGCCTGAATACCAATGTTTAACGAGTATTCCGGGAGTGGGACTTGTCTACGCTGCTGGCATTATCGCTGAAGTGGGTCAAATAGAACGCTTTGAAAATCAAGCAAAGTTGGCTAAATATGCCGGTTTACATTGGAAAAAGAGCGAATCTGGTAACTATAAATCGGAAAATACTCCTCTTACGAAGCGTGGGAACAGATATCTTCGGTATTACTTAATTGAAGCCGCCAATTCTGTAAGAAGACATCTCCCTGAATATAATGAATTTTATCGTAAGAAGTACCAAGAAACGCCAAAACACCAACATAAACGTGCTATCGTCTTAACTGCAAGAAAATTTGTGCGTCTGGTGGATACGCTGCTACGTAACCATCAACTCTATACGTCCCCAAGGAGCGTGGAGAGTTAGAATAACATGATTCTAGATGCAATTTTCTTGGTGAGCACCTAGCGAAAACGCTTCAATTAGCTAGGCTTATTTGAGTGCGTCTTCAATGTAGGTTGGTCAAGAAAATTTATTGAAAAAGTTTCTTGACTTTATACCACTATACTAAACTTGATTAAAACATTTTACCACATATAAACTAAGTTTTAAATTCAGTATTTCATCACTTATACAACAATATGGCCCGTTTGTTGAACTACTCTTTAATAAAATAATTTTTCCGTTCATCGGCTTTTTCGTCATCATCTGTATGAATCAAATCGCCTTCTTCTGTGTCATCAAGGTTTAATTTTTTATGTATTTCTTTTAACAAACCACCATAGGAGATTAACCTTTTACGGTGTAAACCTTCCTCCAAATCAGACAAACGTTTCAAATTCTTTTCTTCATCATCGGTCATAAAATCCGTATCCTTTACAGGATATTTTGCAGTTTCGTCAATTGCCGATTGTATATCCGATTTATATTTATTTTTCGGTCGAATCATTTGAACTTTTACATTTGGATCATAGTCTAATTTCATTGCCTTTTTCCAAAATTGAATCCATTGTTTTTGATTCACGTAGTTTTCTGTATTCTTAAAATAAGTTGGTTCCACACATACCAATACATGCATGTGCTGATTATAAGAATTATCTTTATTATTTATTGTCACTTCCGTTGCACGCATAAAACCAACAAGATTTTTATTAATTTTTTTATATTGCATCATTCGGCGAAATCCTTGAGCCATATCTGACAAACTCTTATTTAATTCTTCGCCATCATAAACATTTTTAACTGTTAATGTGAGAAACAACCAACGAACTGTTGGCTTTTGTTTAATAACTTCAGCAACAACCTTTTGTGACTGAATGCCATGTTTCATTGCTCTCCTCCAGTTGCACATTGGACAAAGCCTGGATTTACAAAACCACACTCGATACAACTTTCTTTCGCCTGTTTCACGATTTTGTTTATACTCTAATATTTCAGCACAATCTTTTACTCTTTCAGCCTTTTTAAATTCAAGAATATGCAGAAGTTCAAAGTAATCAACATTAGCGATTTTCTTTTCTCTCCATGGTCTCACTTTTCCACTTTTTGTCTTGTTCACTAAAACCCTTGATTTTTCATCTGAATAAATGCTACTATTAGGACACATAATATTAAAATAAACCCCCATCTATTTAGTTATTTGTTTGGTCACTTATAACTTTAACAGATGGGGTTTTTCTGTGCAACCAATTTTAAGGGTTTTCAATACTTTAAAACACATACATACCAACACTTCAACGCACCTTTCAGCAACTAAAATAAAAATGACGTTATTTCTATATGTATTAAAATAAAAATGACGTTATTTCTATATGTATCAAGATAAGAAAGAACAAGTTCAAAACCATCAAAAAAAGACACCTTTAGGAGCGGTCAGATAGGGATTTATAATTCCTGAAAAATTCGGCATAGTCGTTGATATTAGGCTATGCCGTTTTTTCGTTTATTTTGGTAAGTCGATAGCGCCAATGCAGTTATAGAAAATTTGAATCCGCTGGGTTCTGCGGCCATCTACCTTTTCAGCCTTAAATACTATAATTTTGTCAATGAACTCTCGAATAATCTCTGCATCCAATTCTGTAATTTCTGTGTACTTTTTTACTAGTGCCAAAAAGCGGTCGGTATTTAGAGACTGTTCATTTGCTGCATCAATGGTATGCTTTAATTTGATTATCCTTTCTTCCAGTGTCTTCTGCTCGGCTTCATATTCAGCCGACATCTTGTAAAAACGCTCTTCGGGAATTTTGCCCATCACATTGTCTTCATATAGCTTCCGAATGATTTTGTCTATGTCAGCAATACGAGTCTGTGCTTGTTCATACTCCTTTTGACTTTGGCGAAGTTCTTTGGCAAGTTCCTTTTCTGAATTATTCATAACTATACGGATGAATTCCTGTTCATGGTCTTTAGCTAAGGAGGTTACACGTCTTAAGTCTTCTAGCAAAAGCTGTTCCACTACAACATTGCGTATCTGATGTGAACTGCACATACCCTTTTTCTTGCGGTAAGTAGCACAAACGAAGTATTCCTTATCGTGTGTCCATCCCTTGCCTCTAACCTGATACAGCTTTGCTCCACAGTCGGCACAAAACATCATGCCAGAAAGCATTCCCATTTCACCTAATCGCGATGGTCTTCGCTTGCCATCTCTAATTTTCTGCACTGTTTCCCAAGTACCCTTATCAATAATTGCTTCATGGGTATTTTTGAAAACCAGCCAATCTTCTGGATTGTTCAATATCTTGACTTTGCTCTTATATGACTTTTTAGAAGTCTTGAAATTTACCGTGTGACCTAGATATTCCATTTTAGCCAGAATATCTGCTACGGTACGAGCCGACCAAGCATATGGGTTTTCAGGTGGTCTTGCTGGAGTGTTAATACCCATTTTGCGAAGATGAACCGTAGGTGTATCAATGCATCGCTTTTCAAGTTGCTTTGCTATCTGCGTGGGTCCAAAGCCAGCCATGCACAGTCGGAAAATATCTCTGACCACTTCGGCGGCTTTCTCATCTATAATCCAGTGCAACTTATCTTCAGGGTCTTTAATATAACCGTAAGGCGGATTGGTGCAGAGTGGCTTACCGGACTGTCCCTTGGATTTGAACACAGCACGGATTTTCTTGCTAGTATCCTTAGCATACCATTCATTAATAATGTTAAGAAACGGTGTAAAGTCACTGTCTGCTTGGTTTGCACTATCAATACCGTTGTTAATAGCAATGAATCGTACATCTGCTTCAGGAAACATAATCTCTGTGTAATAGCCTACTTTGAGGTAATCCCTGCCGAAACGGGACATATCCTTGATGATAATCGTTCCGATTCTACCGGACTCTACATCAGCAATCATGCGGTTAAAGTCTGGTCTATCAAAAGTTGTACCGCTGACCCCATCATCCACATAAAATTCGATGTTGCGAAAACCGTTGTCCTCAGCATATTTTTTTAGAATTGCCTTCTGGTTCACTATGCTGTTGCTGTCTCCTGCAAGCTCATCATCACGTGAGAGCCTGCAGTACAGAGCAGTAATTTTTGCTTCTTCAAATGCTAATGTTGATTTACGTATAGTGCTAAATGTTGACTGTCTATTCATTTTTATCCTCCATTTCCGACAGTCTTCAAGCGGTTTAGCACTATGTATATTACCGTACTACCTTGAAGAAGTCGAGTTGATTTCCGTGGGTTTATATGAACTATCTGATAACTTTGAAAGACTTTTTGCGTTGACTGTAATCAGCCGTTTCAGCTTGGAATATGCACTTTCCTTTGCTGAATCACTTACTCGTGATTCCACCACATAGACCGTACCTCCGATATCGGATTTGGTTGTGCGGCTGTTACTTTGATTTTCCATATCGTGACCTCCTGTCCGATGTTTTGATGGAACTGGCACTGAGCCGAATTGATGACTCAGTGCCTAATCCATCATTTAAGCTTTTATTTGTAATATTTTCAGAGCATCCGGTTGAATTAGCTTGCCATCCAATCTCTCGTAAGCAGAAAAGCCAATCTGCCCCTGCAATGCATATAACTCACTTAATTTTTTTATCGTTATTGGTTGACGTTCAATCAGCCAGTAGTATGATAAATCTCCAAATACAATGCTTTTTGCTCCTGCTGATACTGTAGGCATATATGGAGAGGTAACCACAGGCTTTCCGAAGATGGTGTTATCTGAAGAATTCCACAGATAACTGCCGCTTGTATCCTTAAGGGTTCTAAGAAGCATGGCTGTATTATCGTGCATGATAAACACAGCGTTATTTCGGTATTCATCTTTTAATGAAAAATACAGAGAGATAATCTCGTCAAAAGAGATGGTAGCACTATCTGCTGTAGTTACATCTGCATCTGTTGTAAGGATACCTGTTGGCTGTGTTGTGCCATTTCCATTAAGCAATGCATTTTCCTCAGCCTTGCCAAAACGCTTCGCAAAATCACCCATCAGATATTTTTCAAGATTAAAGTTCATATCGGTGACGAATGAGCGGTTTAGCTTGACAAGAGATGCCAGCTTGTATGATTTCACCAGAAACTGTGTAAATGTATCGGCACTTTCGGGGATTGGATCTCCGTCTTCAACCCAATCTGCTGTACCCGTTGAGGATACCGCTTGAATTTTACCTTCTGCAGAAGATAGATTGATAACAGTAGCAAATCTGCGGAATATATTTTCCTTTGCCAAAGCAGTGTTAAAGCCTTCTCTGAACTCATCTGGTGCGACATAGGCTCCTACATTATCAAAGCCCTCGCTTAGATTTTGATTATTTTCTTCTTTTCCTTTCATAACATTCCAAAATGCTCTATTATAAGTTGTTGATGTTGCCATAATCGTTTACCTCCTAAATTAAAATGGATTGTGGGGTATATACCCCGTTTGAAACCGCGTTTTTTTACGCGTTGCCCCACGCCCGTTGTCCGGATGAAAAGGTGTGAAGATTTGACCTCCCCTAGGGGCAGGTATTAACACATGGAGTTGTATCCAGTGTTTTAGTGGTTTTAAGCTTTGTAGCAAGATGTAGCAGGTAAAAACTAAACTCTCTATACGAGAGCGATTTTTTATATAACCTGTTTTTCTTGCTACAAGCTGCTACACTGTGTTTAAATAAGAAAAAACTCTTCTTCAGCCAGCTTATATCCGATAAGCATTGTGGTCATTCCACCACCAGAACGTGGTCGTTTCCGTTCTACACGAGCGATAGCTGTTAATGCCTGTTTAAAGTTTCTTGCATTCTCCGAATAACATCCATTGGCACTGCACCAACGCTGATACCGGGCATACACTTCGGATGTCCGCACCTCACTGTTAGGACTTTCTTCCAAGACGTCCTCGAAAAATAATGCTATTTTATCGCTGTCACGCTTATAAGCCTCCGTTGCTGTCTTAACGGAATCAGGTAAAGTCAAGCCTTCCTTCTTTAACAACTGATAGCCTTCAATTAGCCAGTTGAGGATAGCACTCTGATTCTTCGGTTTGGCAAATTCACGTTTTAGGTTTTTATCCTGCTCGCTTTCATCAAAGTGTCGTTCAAAAGGGATAATCACCACTCTGCCACTGGAAAACAGCGTCATATCCGTAATAACGGGCAGATAATTGGTGTTGATATACAGCTTAAACTTTGGTGAAAAGTCAAAAGAATTCTCATGTAGAAACCTTGCATTGATGGTGTCACCACCTGTCATGCTTTTTACCTGTGCAGCATTTAGGACAAGTCCTCTGCTAGGTTCGGAGATATTCACAAAGCGTACTCCTGCAAGCCGGGCAATATCTTCACTTGGACTTGAACTGTTATTGTTCTTTTTCAGACTGATAGTCTCCGGCCTTGCGGTACAGCCATAACTGCCTAATACCTTAAGAATGCTCTCACATAGCGTACCTTTACCATTTCGAGTTGTAGCACCATAGAGAACAAACAGGCATTCATACCGAGTGTCCCCGCTGATACTGTAACCAAAGGCTTTTTGGAGGAATTTTGCCTTTTCCTCATCTCCGCTCATAATCTCATGAATAAATCTATCCCATCGCTCACTTTTTGCTTCTGGGTCATATTTAACACCAGATATCTTTGTAAGTCTGTCCTCGCTGTTGTGGGGACGAAAATCCATGGATGTTAAAAACAAGGTTCCATTGGAACAGTTGAGCACCTGCGGGTCTTGGTCAAATTCAGCCATTGATATGGGATATACGCTCTGTGAATCCTTAAGCACCGTTTCTCGGTATCTTCTTGACTGCCACTTTCGGCAATAGTCAATGTATGCCTTTCTTTGATGTTCATCTTGAATAGTCAAAGCATAGGTTAGTAGTTGGTTAGCCAATGATTTACACATTTCCATTACTTTGAGATTACCGACATCAGGAATCCAAATGCCATTCTCATAGCAAAACCACATCTTCCTTTCGGGAACAAAGCGGGCAAAAGACTTATAATAATCAGCAAACAACCTGCTTGCCCCAATATCCGTCCAAGGGTAGCGATCGTTACTCTCAGGCTTAAAGCCAGCGAGGGAACATTCACCAAAATCTTCTGTAGCTGATGAACGCTTGCCACCTGGTTTGTATATTTCAGTAGCATTTGCGATAGCTTTTTCTATGGTTATCATTCCATAAGTACTGCCGGACTGTGGTCTATTCCATTTATCTCGCATTAGGCCGCTCTGCCGGAAAAGTCTGTCTATCTGTCCAATATCCCTGCCACACCAAAATGCCAGCATACCGCAAAGTGCCAAATCAGCTTCACTGGCAGAAGCATAGCCTGATGTATCCCCTTGCCATAATGCTTTGAACCTTTCTCCATTTGCCGATTTTAAAGCCTTCTCAATAACAGACTTGTCAGACAGATAGGATTGACTTTCTGTATCCAGAAGTTGCTTCACAGTGGTAGGACGCAGCATATACTTGTCTAGTATCATCTGTAGCTCATACGATTTCTCCGCTATATCACCATCTACAAATACATTGCCTGTTACGGTAACAAAGCGGTTTGTTGCTCCAGCCACATAGACCTCAACTCCCAGCTTTCTGTTGTTGATATAGTATTTTGTTTTGTCAAAGTTAAAGCCTGTGGCCTTAAAGAAAATATGAAGTCCTTTCCCAGATGGACTGTGTTCCATATAGCAACCACTAAAAGCCTCTACAACACTTTGGGAAATAGGCTTAAGCTTACCACTGCTATCAAAACAATCATCTAAGTCGATAACACAAATGTCATTACCCACCAAAAATCCGATACCGTCATAATCACTTATAGCAGCTACCGCCGAACTAAAATCTTTAAATGTACCACGTTGATTTGGTTTTGCCCTTTTTCCTGTTACCGGGTTATAGGGAACTTTGGTTTTTCTACCACTTCGTTCTTCATATTTCCAACAGCAAAACTGTGGCTTATCTTTAAGCACCTGTGGCAAGTTATCATATTTTGTTTTCAGTTATTTCACCTCCTTGCCTTTTATAAATGACCCGAAACGCTACTGTTCCAGAGGGTTTGCCTTGTTTGACACAACCTCGTTATCTTTCAAGGAATACGCTCGGAATTATCGTCATGGCATATTCTGCTTGAAGTATCTCTTGCATTTCGGGGTATTCAGTTGTCAAGGAGCAGTGAGAGAAAAACTATGCTTTCATTGGTGGATTATTTTTCCTCTCACCTTATAGCCACGGTAGAACACATTAGTTGAGGATTTTAGAAAAATATTTTCCTTCCTCATCCATAAGCGAAGAATTCTATTGATTCGAACCCCTAAAATAAAAAAACAGCCTGTCTATTTGCCAGAAAAGACGGCTGTAATGCTTATGCTTTTGCTCAAATTTGAGCGAAAGTGGCATTAAATTTAAGAAGGCTGAATGTTATAACTTTGCCTTTGGTTTTACAAATAGACTTACAGACTTTTTTGTCTAAAAGTATTTATTTGAATAAAAGAGAAAAATGAAAGGCATACACAACGGTCATTATTTTTGTTAATATTGTAAAATCCCTTCACAAACGCAGAATTATCATGTTATGTTTGAAGAAAATGTGCTATAATGGAAAAAAGATATAAAGAGGTGACCAAGATGACCGTTAGCTATAAAAAGCTTTGGAAATTGTTAATAGACCGCGATATGAAGAAGAAAGATTTACAAGCTGCTGCGGGAATAAGTCCATCGTCAATTTCAAAGCTTTCTAAAAACGAATATGTCAGTATGGACGTTCTTGTAAAGGTTTGTACGGCGCTTGGCGTTGATTTTAAAGATATCATGGAATTAGTGCCAAATATGGTTGAAGAAAGGGAGTAGAGTTATGGAAAATAACAGAAAAGAACAGGAACGGGCGGAATTACACCGCACGATATGGAATATGGCAAATGATCTAAGAGGCAGTGTAGATGGATGGGACTTTAAGCAATATGTTCTAGGAATGCTGTTTTACCGCTACATATCTGAAAATATTACTGCCTATATTAACGCCGGAGAATGGGAAGCTGGCAATACGGAATTTGATTATGCTAAGTTATCCGACGAAGAAGCAGAACAGGCACGAGAGGATTTAGTTAAGACAAAAGGCTTCTTTATTTTACCTAGCGAGCTTTTTGAAAATGTCCGAGCTCGTGCAAAGGACGATGAAAACTTAAATGAAACACTGGAACAGATTTTCAGTAATATAGAAGCATCTGCGCAAGGAACAGAGAGTGAAGATAATTTCAAAGGCTTGTTTGACGATATTGATGTTAACAGCAATAAGCTGGGCAACACTGTAGCAAAGCGTAATGAAAAGTTAGTTAAGCTAATGAATTCTGTTGGAGAAATGAAGCTGGGAGATTACAAAGACAATACCATAGATGCATTCGGTGATGCTTATGAATTTTTAATGGGTATGTATGCATCCAATGCAGGAAAAAGTGGTGGTGAATACTATACGCCGCAGGAGGTTTCTGAACTCCTTACCCACTTAACATTAGTAGGAAAAACTGAAGTCAACAAGGTATATGACCCCGCTTGCGGTTCTGGCTCTCTACTGCTAAAGTTTGCAAAAATCTTAGGAAAAGAAAATGTACGTCAAGGTTTCTTCGGTCAAGAAATCAACATTACAACCTACAACCTGTGCAGAATTAATATGTTCCTGCACGATATTGATTATGACAAATTTGATATTGCCCTTGGGGACACGCTAACAGATCCGCAACATTGGGATGATGAGCCTTTTGAAGCCATTGTATCAAATCCACCTTACTCAATTAAGTGGAAGGGCGATAGTGATCCTATTTTGATTAACGATCCCCGTTTTTCTCCAGCGGGAGTACTGGCGCCTAAATCCAAGGCAGACCTTGCTTTTATTATGCATAGTCTCTCATGGCTTGCGACAAACGGAACAGCAGCTATTGTATGTTTCCCTGGTGTAATGTATCGCGGTGGTGCTGAAAAGAAAATCAGGCAGTACCTCATTGACAATAACTATATCGACTGTATCATTCAGCTGCCAGATAACTTGTTCTATGGTACCAGCATTGCTACCTGCATTATGGTGCTGAAGAAGTCTAAATCAGAAAATAGCACCTTATTTATCGATGCATCAAAAGAATTTGTCAAGGTTACGAATAACAACAAACTAACACAAGAAAATATTGAGACCATTCTTAATGCATTCAAAGATAGAAAAGATATTGAGCATTTTGCTAGGCTTGTGCCAAACAGTGAAATAGCTGAACAAGATTATAACCTGTCTGTTTCTACCTATGTTGAACAAGAGGATATCAGAGAAAAGATTGATATTGTTGCCCTCAATGCTGAGATAGAAAAGATTGTGGCGAGAGAGCAGGTTTTAAGGGAAGAAATAGATAAGATTATTGCAGAAATTGAGGTGGGCGAATGAGTAAGTTAGATGAATTGATTGCTGAACTTTGCCCTGATGGGGTTGAGTATGTGAAATTAGGGGATGTTATTAAGCTTGAGAAAGGAAAACAATTAAATAAAGAATTTTTGACAGAGCAAGGCAAATATCCTGCTTATAAT
>OERM01000426.1_pt1 | contig 11936 bp, 9 predicted proteins | sample 1540021 | NCBI WGS metagenome assembly OERM01 (sample SAMEA3891245, study PRJEB23780) | metagenome | biome: terrestrial biome; feature: animal house; material: water of meat washing | place: Italy | collected 2015-05-12 | reverse complement strand
TTCCTTCCATTTATCTGAGAATATTGCACCATTAAAATCTGGGACTAAACACCTAGATGGATAATAACTTCCATCCCCTATTTTTCTTACCACATTTCTTGCATTTAATCCCTTCTTTGGGGATTTGATTCAGCATCACTGTTGTCGATTGAATCAAATCAATGACATAGTTTGTTGGTTCAGGAAAAGCAGAAGAGGCTGCTTTATTGCAAAAGAGAACATTTGGATCAAATGGATTGGATTACACAAAAGCCATGATACAGCCACAGAGCAATTCACCTGCATGTAATCTGTAACATCCATTCCGCTCATCAGACGAAGATTAATCTGAAATTTAAGCACTAAACGCCATAAATCTATGTATGGGCAGACTTTTTTGAGACATATGTTGATAAACATTCGGCAACTTACATTGCTTAAAAGTCTATCTAAGTTAACGATCTATTCAATTCTAGATAAGTAATCTGAATATTACGATCCTATAACAGAAAACTAAAAAAAATTGGAAGAATTCTTAAAATTTAGACCGACCTAGATAAGTAAACCGTATGTATTTGTTGAGAATTGTAATTGTGAGAAAATTTAGTTGATAGATTAAATATATTTTCATATAAAAAGATATGCTCATTTTTTATATCGATAAAAATGTTAAAATTTGACTATTTAGTAAAAAATATTGAGATTTTTATAGGGCAATTTATCATGCCCTTTTGCTTTGACCGACCAGATGTTCTGCTTGAGATAGTAAAAATTAACTCAGAACTACTAAAAATCAAAAAGATTAAACAGAGTCAGAAAGTAGTAGTACAGGCAAAGTTCAAAGTAATCTACGTCAAAATTTGGCAAAAAATCTTGCTATTGATGCAAAGGGAGCCAGGATTACGTGTGCATTCTAATTATGTTGCAATCTTACAGCTGATACATAATCTTGATGATTTTATCGAAAAATCACAGCAACACTTGTGCTTTGACAGAAAAGCTCAGAAAGAGCTAGATGCTAAATTTTTTGCTAGATTTTTTAAGCTAACAAAAAGTTCAATCAAAGATCAACTTTTACCAAATTGTTCAGATCGTAATGAATTTAACCAATGCAATTTGATAAAAAATTAAGCGAAAGCGAATATGCCAAAGATTGAAACAGAAGAGCAATTCTTAGATTTAGCAGAAAAATTCCAAAAAGATTATTGTCTGTTACGTGATCTTGTTGTGAATACACAATTTATTGATCTATCAGATGATTTGTATAAAGAAGTCTACGCGCTATACAAATTAGCACAACAAATTTATAGCTATATATCAGGCTCCAGACAGATCGGTAAGTATTATTTTTTGGCTGCTTTGAGTTATTTTTCATGTCCGAATATTAGTAATACTCAAGAATTGTCGTCTGTACGTTATTTGATTTTGCAAGCGAGTTTTTTAACATATCGGCAGTATCAAGAATTTGCAAAAATTGATAAAGCTGAGAATAAGCAAAAACATGTTTGTGACCTATTACGCTATGTCTCACGATATGTGCTGGATTCTAATAATGCTGAATTATTTCATGAATGTAGTAAGCTGCTAAATTGTTATGTCACGTACGAACGTAATTTGAAAAAAGAGGATCGTAATCAACTTTTTAATATTAAAGATTTCAAACAAGTACAAGTCATAGAGTATTTATCGGCTCTATTAATAATTTTTAAAAGACTAGATGATCGTCGTGTTGTTCATCGTCAGCGTAAGTCAAAAAAAAGCAAAGTTTTGAAATGGCCAACTAAAAATGAACTCAAAAAATTTCGTGAAATAAAATCAGGTAAGCATGAAGATATCGGACATAACGCAAAGATCAGTTTTTATGATGCCTCTCTTCACAAAGATGAAGATGGTGAAATTGAGTTATTGGACACTGAAGTAGAATTATACTCTGAAGATGAAAAAACTAAAAATTTTAATCATTTAATTAGTGATTATGCTGCGTATTACACGCGGCATCGCCAACGCCGTCATGCGCCATTTATTACAAATCCACATTATTTGGCGCCAGATATACTGAAGCAAATTGTTTATGTGCTAAGAGATGAATTATCAGGACGACCGAGGAATGCGGCGATCGCTGCTGCCTGTTTACTGTCTTTATTGACGGGATTATCACCCGTTGCACTGATGGATTTTAATGACCTTATTCAGGAGGGTACGTTGATTCAAAATGGTTCAAGTAGACGTCGCGAATATTTACTCAAATTAAATCTTAATATTACAGAGCAGAAGATTAAGAGCTTAAATGATGAGCGATGGAATGAAGTGATGACACATCAACTACATTTACCTTCTGCTTGGTTTGACTATATAGAACAAGCATCGAATCCAATAATTTCTTCAACAGACATTAATACAAAACTTAAGAATTGGCTTGATAATCGGTTTGTAGGTTCGATTACTGTTGAAAAACTGCAGGCTCAATTATATTTTCATATATATTATGAAACATATAATGAATATCTAGCTCATGTAATTGCTGGGCGGGATAGTCAGCATCACATGCCTGGTATCTATTATGGAGGGCTACCGAAAGCTCAACTCAGCAGCACATATCTAGCCTTTGTAGAAACAGCACTTACACCACATTCCTCGCAATTTACTGAAGAACTCAAAATATTGCGACAACAATTCAAAGTGCAATCTGCATTATCTATAGGAAGGATAGGGAGCCAACTGGCACTTGAACCCAGTTTTGTGAAAGAGCAATTTGCTTTTTTACATAAACATTGCCAAGAAAATATTCAAAAAGATCAACATATCATTAATCAATTGAATGCATACGCGTGTTGGATGTGGCATGTTAGCTTGTTGAGTTTGGCAAGTCGGCCTAAAAAAAATCTGTTGGGGAATTTGGATGATTATTGTGTTGAGCTTAAGCTTTTATATGTAAACGATAAAAGAAATAGTAAAGCAAGAAAAGATGGTCGTTTTATCCCATTATCTGATTTTTTCATAAAAACACTGCAAAATTACACAGTCTTTTTAGAACAAATTATTGAAGCGTACGGTTCGTTTTTTAGACAAGTCTTTGCAAAGAAAATTACTGTAAATGATCTTTTTGGCAACGTCATTGGTAGTAAAGATATCTTGCCGATAACTGTCAAAGAGTGGCAGAGCAGAAAAATTAAGTTAATCCCTTTATCTCGAAACTGGGTAAATTTATATATGGAAGGAATCTTTCCAAAGAATATGTATTCGAATTGGTTACGTCATTTTGATATGAATTTTTTGATGTATACAGAAGAAAAAAAAGAAGAAAAAAAAGAAGAAAAAACTGCTTTAGCATTCCATTTAATACAGGCTCTTTATGGTCATGATCAACGTGACCGAGAGGCTTTTCATCCGCATTCTTCACTTATTCCGAATGTCTATGTACAGCAAGCCCGCCAGCAATTGCAAGATAATGTCAAATTTTTATCGATTAAACACTTAGAGCGAAAATAGTTGTATGCAAAAAATCAAAGAACTAATAAAACCGCAACTAGATGATCTATTTGTTGATATTCATAAATTGGTGAAAAAGTCGCTAGATAGACAGCCTTCTTCACCTGAAGTATTGACGAAAGACATGCAGCAAAAACTTGATCAGCAGATCGCTGAAAAATGGCATGACATTAAAGATAGTGTTGATTGTTTGAGTCAAAAGTTGAGCCGAGACGAACAATCAAAACTGATGCAATTTACTGAAGATGAATTTAATAAAAGAAGGAGGCAATTCAACCAGAATGTAGATAAAAAATCATACAGAATTAAGCTAAATCCACATACGAAACGGATAGTACTGCCTAGAAAAATTGAGAGTACAGAGTCACGATTAGAACAGGGGCATCTACATATTTTGGTAGTCAAGGAATTAAGGCAGTATTGGCAAGATTCATTTGAATATTGGGATGAACCGAAGTACTTATGGGGAAATTTATGCTTAAGTTTTATATATATTTCAGGCTGTGCAGATGAACAGCATTTGATTACTATTCAGAAACAATTGCAGGATGCCATTGAGCTTGGTACAGATCTGAATTGTTTTCGGTTATACCATTCTGATTATCAAAAGATCACTAATCCATTGTTACTACATTATCGTGTTGAAAACTCTCAATATGGCAACGATGTAGAACAGGGAAAGTTGTACAAATGGAAACATGTTTTTTTTAACCCATATGCGCAGTTCATTTTACAATATTTAAAAAAGTTGAAAGCCACTCAGAAAGAATTTCGTCTGCAACATTCAGTTGAAGATTGTATTTTAGAAAGCTTGAGTAAGATAGGCAGGAAAAAAAGTCTTGGGGATCTGCAATATCAAATTAAACGCCGTGGATTTCGTGCATTTAATGATGTGCAAATGGTACTCGAATTTAATCCAAACCTTAGCCTAGATATATTTTTGAGTAATGTGCTTCAGCAAGAGATTAATACTGTCGCTTTAAGGCCATCCGAATTTAGATTGCTGTGGAATAATGATTACAATCAAGTCACAGAACAAGAGAGTCGCCCTATTCATTTTGAACAAGAGCAGTTACTTCCGGAAGTTCCGACTGCTCAAAGCAAATTACAAACGATTCCGTATGAGTTGATGTTGTTTGATCAAAAGAAACGTAAAGGTCAAAAAGTTGAGCGTTTAGATAAAAAGAGGAATAAAGAAGAACGCACGCTACGTTTTTGGCAAGAAACCAGAAGGGTGTTAGAGGAGAAGATAGTTGATGCTAATACGGAGGAAAAGTCTTTAATTGATGCTCAACTACGCTTAATTCACTGGTTAATGCATTTAAAAAAACGAGGGCTTCAATTATCAACTATTGAAAGCTACTTAGGATCGTTTGGTAAAGAATTTATATTTGAGATTTGGCTCAATAAATTAGATTTAAAGCAACAATCCATTGATGATTATGAGGATTTATATCGGCAGCTATTGAAATACAGCAGTGAACGTGATGAAAAAGCAGTTCAACGAGATTCGGTGAAAGGAAAAACCTCTCGTAAGATGCACCAAAGCGCAGAATACCGTTTTGGTCGCCTAAAAGATTTTCATCAATTCTGTATAGAGAATTATGATGCTCCAGGGGTATTGGTGTTACAGAATTCAAGTTTTAAGCATTTACAAATTTGCAATGCACGGCTAGTGAGTCCTTTGCTATTTGGCAAATTATTGGAAAAACTAGAAAATTTAAGTCAAGAGCCAACGGCATCAGAGTGGGTCGATCATCTGAGTTGTTTAAAGCTGATGTATTTACTAAGTTATAGAACTGGACTTCGATTAAATGAAGTTCGTTGTCTTAAAATACAAGATATTATTTGCCCAGAGTTACTTTGTAAAGAAAAAGAAAATACAGCTTTTAATAATATCACGCTTCATATTCAGAACAATTCATATCGCCGTCTGAAAACGCAAAGTGCAAATCGTCAAATACCTTTGAAAATTGCATTGTCAGAACATGAGTTTTTAGTAGTACAACGTTACATACAACATCGTTATGAGCAATATTTGGTTAATCAGCAGGATGATCTACTTTTTAGTGTGAATCATCGTGTATTAACTGATCAATGTATCAGCAAAATTACAGTAGATTTGTTTAGTCAAATATTAGGTATGCATCATGGCTTTAGTTTTCATACATTACGCCACAGTGCTGCTAACTATCTAGCAATAACTTTGCTCGGTTCAAAAGAAATGATCAAGACCTACACAGATTGTCCTTGGGTAAAAGCAAAAAAGATGAGGGATTTATTGTTTGGTATGAAAGCACGTGCTCAAGAAGAGATTATTCAACATAAATGGCAGGTGCTCGCCTCTTGGATGGGGCATAGCAGTATTGAGCAAACGGCTTCAAATTACCTTCATGTTTTGGATTTATTAGCAGTCGATCGAATTTATAATTCGCCGTGTATCATTTCAAAAAAAGTATTAGAACAGTGTTTTAGTCCAGTGAAGTCAAGTACAGACTACATAAACCTAAATCGTTATACTCAGCAGCAGAAATGGTTTAATTCTTATCAGCAAACACAGCCAGTTACGATGGCTGGCCGACAAGAAAAGAAGTTTAGTATAGAGAAGAGTACTCTGACACCTTTTCAACGTTTGATAAGTTTTAGAGAAGGTCGTTTAAGCGAAGATACTCAAGCTCAAGAATGGATGCAACGATGTCAATGGATGAGCAATAAATGGATGGATCGCCAAAAATTTAATTTAAAAACGAATTATGTTTATAGTAAGAATTTAGAAGAGAGTTGGTTTGATGAACTTTACGAAAAGGCTAAAAAACTGACTCGTCAAGATGAAATAATTCCTCTCCTTGATTTTCATTATAAAGATGATAGGCAGCAAGATGCACTGAAAGAAAAGAACATGTTTAAGGCGCTTAAAATATTATTATTACTTGGAAAACTGCGTAAGAATTTTCTACATTTTCAATGCCGAATGAAAGGTGATGAGCAACAAATTGTTAATTTTATTACTGGTATAGAGCCAATGTTAGGAGATCATCTGTATTTAGAAAAACAAAACTACCCAGTTAATTTGGGTGCTCCTGAGCGAACCGTTAAATTTAGTTTTCAAAGAGTTGTCGGTTCTAACAAAAAAAATGTTACTCCGCTGGTTATATTTAATTTAATGTTAAAAATGATGCAAGAAGATGAACTCTGGATCAAATAGCCTAAGCATCTTAAAAAGGGGAAATTTAAAAGCTTTAGCATCACAGTTTCGTCACTGGATTTTAGACACTAGTGTAAATTGGTAAATCGCTGAGCTAAAGTGTTGTAGTCCAAACTCGATATGACAGTTACCCATTTTATAGTGTGCCTGTCAGGTTAAATTTGAGCTAAATTATTCTCAGCCCAAATCCGCTTCCAATCAAATAATGATTCAAGTGGCGTGCCGCCTCTGCTCAATCTAATTCACAGTACCTAAAACAGGTATCAACTTCGGCCCAGCCATTCTCGCTTTGCTAATGATATCCACCAGCTCATAATAAGTCAGTTCAAACTTATCATCACTATCAAAAACATAAACCATGTTCTTGCCTTCATGTTCTTGCGGAGTAGGTGGTACAAATCGTTTCGGGATTAGGAGTTGAGTAATTTGTTCGTCAGTTAATTTAAATAAGTGCATGTTTTTATCCTACTCTAGGTAAGTCAGACCATTTTGTTAAATACGATGGTGATCTAAGGTTTTGATTCATGTGCCATGAGGCTTCTTGATTGTTGGCAATGCCTAGCGTAACGAGATTCTTCCCAAACCGTTCACTGATGGCTTCAATAACATCTGAAAGTTTTTCGCGCTCTTGCTTATGCGAATAGTCCGTGAATAGATCAGGCACAAATTTGGATTTATCCTTAATTTCTAAAAGTACGATTCCTGCCTTTTTATACTTAAAACCCTTCTTAAATATCTGATCGATACCTTTCATTGCAGCCTTGGTGATAAGTAACCAGTCGTCTGTATGCTCATGCATCTGAACTACGGTGTATGGAGTGTAACGCTCAGTCTTATCAAATCGACTGGTTTGAATATAAACCCCAATCATCTTGCAGATTGAGCCATCATCACGCATTCGCTTTACTGCTCTGGCTACATAGAGTCGCACCGAAGCCTTTAGATCATCCACTTCATACACAGGGCTGCCATATGAACGGCTGCTGATAATCTGCTTTTTGGCTACTGCATCATCAGTCAGGTCGATACAAGACAAACCCTGTAACTCAAGTACTGTCTTTTCCATGACGATGCTGAATTGCTTTTTAATTTCTTTAGGATTGGCGTTAATCAGATCTAGAACAGACTGGATGCCCATAGCATTGAGTTTCTTGCAGTTCTGCCTGCCGACTCCCCAAACATCAGATACATCGACTTGCGCCAGTAAAGTCTCAGCAGAGCACTGGTCCATATGAACTAAATTACACACGCCACCAAAATACTTGTTCTTCTTGGCTAAATGATTGGCAATCTTGGCTTCAGTTTTAGAGCGACCGATTCCAATACAGCAGGGTAGGCCTAACCATTGGAATGCTTTAGTTCTCATATCTTGCGCATATTCTGTCAGGTCAAATAAGTGCTCATACGTTGTGAGCTTTAGGAAGCATTCGTCAATTGAATAGACTTCTTGCTCTCCAGGTGCAACATAACTCCCGAGAAGCTCCATAAAGCGTCTGGACATTTCACCATACAGAGAGAAATTACTCGAGAGAACCTGAATGTTATGTTGTTTGATCAAATCCTGAATCTGAAATACAGGAACCCCCATCTTTATACCTAAGTCTTTTGCTTCTTGGCTTCTTGCCACGGCACAGCCATCGTTGTTGCTGAGCACAATGGTTGGGCAATCATTTAGGGCAGGGTTAAACACACGTTCACACGAGACGTAGCAATTATTCACGTCAACTAACGCAAATATCTCATTTTCACTTTTCATTTTTATTCTTCTTTTTATGAACGGTGATGAATACGTTTTAAATTAAAAGTCACTACACCCCAAATAGATATTGTCTGACTGTCGTTGGGAATGATGTGATTGTATCTAGGATTCTCAGCTTTTAACCAAAGGTCTGGAAGAGGGTAGTCTTCATCTCCGAAAATCTCTTTGATTTCAGACTTAGACATCTTGCTTGTAATCATTAACCGCTTAATTGTCGAAGCACTATTATCAATTAATGCAATTACGATATCGTAGTGCTTTGCTTCTATACTGCGATCAACAATGATCGGATCATTAATCTCAAAACCTGCATCAAGCATCGATTCACTGTCTACGTAAGCGATAAATGTAGAAATAGGGTTATGAATAAGGAATTCATTCAGATCGAGTGCTTTATCTTGTTCATCCTTGATACTAAATGCAGGACCAGCAGGAATGCGCTCTAAAGAGACTGGAATTGAGACTTTGGATTTGGGTAGTACTGCGGTTAACCCTAATTTCTCAACAAGTTCATTTTGAACAGCGATTTGCTCTAGAACTGTATTGATGGTAGGGCTTGGCTTACCCTCTGGACCCATGAGCTCTTGCAAAGATGACCATGCGTCATCAGAGAAGTAGATAGGCAACTTCTTAGACATGTGATACTCCTACGCTACAGTGGCGTGTTTGGAAGTAGAATTTGTCTAAATATGATATTACTAACAGGGATTAAAATTCAAATTTAAAAAGTTGTGGATAAACAAGGAGAAGTCAAAATAAGTCGTTTTGTTTCTGCTCATCGCGTGGAAAAGTGAACCGTACCGGGTTTGTCGGAGACTAACTTTCTTGAGAGAATGTTCCGATGAAAAAACCTAAATATACCCCTGAAATCAGAGATAGAGCGGTTCAATTATTGATTGAATCCGAAAAAGATTATCCATCGAATTGGGCTGCAATCACAGCTATTGCACCCAAGATTGGTTGTACTCCTGAAACACTTCGTGCCTGGCATCAAAAGCATTTAGATCAGCAAAATCCTATTAAAGTACAACAGATATCTGATCAAGAAAAAATGAAGCAAATGGAACGTGAAATTAAAGAATTAAAGCGTGCCAATGAAATTCTACGTAAAGCAGCCGCTTTTTTCGCCCAGGCGGAGCTCGACCGCCCACACAAATAATGGTGGATTTCATCCATAACAATAAAGACTTATATGGTGTTGATGCGATTTGTAGGATTTTACCGATCGCAGCTTCAACCTATTACCGAACTTTAGATCTCGCTGACAATCCAGAACATCGAGCGAAACGAGATCTACATGATGAGCATCATGCTGAACAAATTAAACGAATTTGGAAGGAAAGTTCAGGTCGATATGGTGTACGTAAAGTTTGGCAAAAACTGAAACGTGAAGGCTATATTATTGCGCGCTGTACAGTTGCTCGATTGATGCAAAAACTAGGTATACAAGGTGTTTGGCGTGGTAAGAATAAACAAACCACCCGTAGCCGAGATGATCAAAAAAGAGCAGATGATTTAGTGAAACGTAATTTTAGTGCTGATCATCCAGATCAGCTGTGGGTTGCTGACTTTAGTGTGCCGCAGCAAGCGGCGTAAGAGATGAGGGTATGGCCCCTCGCTATCGGCTTGCAGGAGCAGGTAGCAAACCACCATAAGCGGCTTGGATCAAAAGTCCCGGTCGTGAGCGTTATGGAAAAGGCATCGTAGAGATGTCAGGTAAGAATTAGGAAGGCGAACAACAGTGAACTGCCGTTCAAGTGTCGAAAGTACTCAAATGACATCAAAACCGGGGATGGAAGTTACCCCGCGATTAGTTTGGCCGTTACCTGCTTACGGGCCATTCGGTGTCCGGCGTAGAGGCAGCGCGATCCTAATTCAGGCTCTTACGTTGAACTGCGGGAACCTTCGGTGGCGATGTCAAGCGAAAGGCACAAGCTCAAAAGGCAAGGCTGATAATAGCAATGCGTCACCAAGGGGCGGAGCAACTCGTAGTAGTGTTGAAGTTACTGTAATGGTAATGGAACGAAGGGGTTGCATTATCCAGGTCTACGGATTTGTCAACTGTGCAAGCAGGAGGAGCAAAACTTTATGACCAAACCATTTAATATTCCTAAAGCGTTAATCTGGGAGGCATTTAAAAAAGTCAAAGAGAATGGTGGCGCTCCAGGCGTTGATCATGAATCTATTGAGCAATTCGAAAAGCATTTAAAGAACAACCTATACAAACTATGGAATCGACTTTGTTCTGGCAGTTATTTTCCACCGCCAGTTAAGGCTGTTCCGATTCCAAAGAAGTCAGGTGGCGTGCGTATACTAGGTATTCCAACAGTTGCAGATCGAGTCGCGCAAACAGCAGTTAAGCTCTTATTAGAGCCGAAAATTGATCCATTATTTCATCCAAACTCATATGGATATCGTCCGGGGCGTTCTGCCCATGATGCAATTGCGATAGTGAGGAGACGAAGTTGGGATTATGACTGGGTTGTGGAATTTGATATCAAAGGTCTCTTTGATAACATCGACCATGATTTACTCATGCGTGCACTCAAGAAACACTGTGAAATTCCATGGATTCTTTTATATGTGCAACGTTGGTTAAAAGCACCAATGCAACACATAAATGGCCATCTTTTAGAAAGGAATCGCGGCACACCACAAGGTGGTGTTGTGAGTCCTTTATTGGCGAATTTATTTATGCATTATGCTTTTGATATGTGGATTACGAAACATCTTCAAAGTGTACGGTTCTGCCGTTATGCAGATGATGGCGTAATTCATTGTCGGAGTTTATCTCAAGCCAAACTTGTTTTACAAAAGATCGATGCACGATTTCGTGAATGTGGTCTCGAATTGCATCCAGACAAGACAAAGATTGTTTATTGCCAAGATATTAATCGTCGTAAAGCATATCCCGATGTTCAATTTACTTTTCTCGGGTACACGTTTAGGCCCCGTAAGGCTGTGGACAAGTATAAAAGAGTTTATGTAAATTTCTCTCCTGCAGTCAGTCGTGATGCACTTAAAGCAATGCGACAGACTATTCGGAAATGGCATCTACATCTGATGTGTAATCGCGAATTAAGTGATTTATCTGCAATATTCAATCCAATTCTTCAAGGTTGGCAGCAATACTATGGTCGATTCCATGGTTCAGCAATGTCAGCGATCTGGCAACACATGAATGCTTATCTTATACGCTGGATGAGGCGTAAGTATAAAAACTTGGCCCGTCATAAAAGACGGGCTAGATATGCCTTAGGGCGACTTGCGCGTGATTTTCCAAATGCCTTTGTGCACTGGAAAATGGGATGTTTACCATCGGTTGGATAATGGGAGCCGGATGAGCTGAGAGGTTCATGTCCGGTTCTGCGAGGGGCTAAGGGTGAAATTCCCTTGGTCTACTCACCCGTATATTCAAACTCATTCAGGCTGGGTCTATACCGCCTTTATTATTGATGTGTTCTCACGAGCAATTGTTGGATGGAAAGTATCTACACGGATGAA
>OERM01000422.1_pt1 | contig 12192 bp, 7 predicted proteins | sample 1540021 | NCBI WGS metagenome assembly OERM01 (sample SAMEA3891245, study PRJEB23780) | metagenome | biome: terrestrial biome; feature: animal house; material: water of meat washing | place: Italy | collected 2015-05-12 | reverse complement strand
TGCAGGTAGCTGTAAAAGCGGGCGCGGTCTTTCCAGAAAAGCATGAAAGGCAGCGCCAGAACGCCCGCTGCAACCGCATAAGTACGGCGTAAAAAGATAAGCCATGCAGGATATTCTCTGTAGAGTTCCATACTTTTCTCCCCCTTTTGTATCTACCCGGTGAATGGCACCGGAAAAATGAATTTGTTTATCTGATGAAAATAGTACCGCCTTTTGTGTAATTTTACTACTCATCCGACCACTTATTTTTGCTTATTGATGGTTTATTTACATTCACACTGTAATTAAGTTACACAAAAGTTAAATTAATACTAACCATCAGTTAAATCATGGCTTTTGCCATTTTTATACTTTTTTTACACCACGCCCGAAGATTTTTGCGAAATCTTTGCAGCCAGAATTCTACCCTTCCGGTATCACTTTTAGGCCACTGGAGGTGCACTGTGAGTGCAGGCGTGATAGCCGGCGTGTTGCTGGTGTTTTTATTACTGGGTTATCTGGTTTATGCCCTGATCAATGCGGAGGCGTTCTGATGGCTGCGCAAGGGTTCTTACTGATCGCCACGTTTTTACTGGTGTTCATGGTGCTGGCACGTCCTTTAGGCAGCGGGCTGGCGCGGCTGATTAATGATATTCCTCTTCCTGGTACGACGGGCGTTGAACGCGTACTCTTTAGCGCGCTTGGCGTCTCTGACCGCGAGATGAACTGGAAGCAGTATCTCTCAGCCATTCTTGGCCTGAATATGCTGGGGCTGGCGGTGCTGTTTTTTATGTTGCTCGGTCAGCACTATCTGCCGCTTAATCCACAGCAGTTGCCAGGGCTGTCATGGGATCTGGCGCTGAATACCGCGGTCAGCTTTGTCACCAATACCAACTGGCAGTCATATAGCGGTGAAACCACGTTGAGCTATTTCAGCCAGATGGCTGGCTTAACGGTGCAAAACTTTCTTTCTGCCGCCAGCGGGATTGCGGTGATTTTTGCCCTCATTCGTGCATTTACCCGCCAGAGCATGAGCACACTCGGGAATGCCTGGGTCGATCTGCTACGCATCACGTTATGGGTGCTAGTCCCTGTGGCGTTGTTGATCGCATTGTTTTTTATTCAACAAGGTGCGCTGCAAAACTTTCTGCCCTATCAGGCGGTGAATACCGTTGAAGGAGCGCAACAGCTGTTACCCATGGGGCCTGTAGCTTCTCAGGAAGCGATCAAGATGCTCGGTACTAACGGCGGTGGCTTCTTTAATGCCAACTCGTCGCATCCGTTTGAAAACCCAACCGCACTGACCAACTTCGTGCAGATGCTAGCGATCTTCTTGATCCCAACAGCGCTGTGCTTTGCCTTTGGTGAAGTGGCGGGCGATCGTCGTCAGGGGCGCATGTTGCTGTGGGCGATGTCAGTGATTTTTGTTATCTGCACAAGCGTGGTGATGTGGGCAGAAGTTCAGGGTAATCCTCATCTGCTGGCGCTGGGTGCGGACAGCAGCATCAATATGGAAGGTAAAGAGAGCCGTTTCGGCGTGCTGGTCAGTAGCCTGTTTGCGGTCGTGACTACGGCGGCTTCCTGTGGCGCGGTGATTGCGATGCATGATTCGTTTACCGCTCTTGGTGGCATGGTGCCGATGTGGTTGATGCAAATTGGTGAAGTGGTATTCGGCGGCGTCGGTTCAGGCCTTTACGGCATGATGCTGTTTGTCCTGCTGGCGGTGTTTATTGCCGGGCTGATGATTGGTCGTACACCGGAATATCTGGGTAAAAAAATCGACGTACGCGAGATGAAACTGACTGCACTGGCGATTCTGGTCACCCCGACGCTGGTGCTGATGGGCGCGGCGCTGGCGATGATGACCGACGCCGGACGTAGCGCCATGCTCAACCCTGGCCCGCATGGTTTTAGCGAAGTGCTGTACGCCGTGTCATCCGCCGCTAACAACAACGGCAGCGCCTTTGCCGGATTAAGCGCCAACTCTCCGTTCTGGAACTGTTTACTGGCGTTGTGCATGTTTGTCGGGCGCTTCGGGGTGATTATCCCGGTGATGGCAATTGCCGGTTCGCTGGTGAGTAAAAAGAGCCAACCCGCCAGCTCCGGCACGCTGCCAACGCACGGCCCGCTGTTTGTTGGCCTGTTAATCGGCACCGTGTTGCTGGTTGGCGCACTGACCTTTATCCCTGCCCTGGCGCTTGGTCCGGTGGCGGAATATCTCTCCTGATGATATTGAGTGAGCACTGAATATGAGTCGTAAACAACTGGCGCTATTCGAACCAACACTTGTCGTTCAGGCGCTGAAAGAAGCGGTGAAAAAATTAAACCCGCAGGCGCAATGGCGTAATCCGGTGATGTTTATCGTCTGGATCGGCAGTCTGTTAACCACCTTTATTTGCATCGCAATGGCAAGCGGTGCGATGCCTGGCAATGCGCTGTTTAGCGCGGCAATTAGCGGCTGGCTGTGGGTCACCGTACTGTTCGCTAATTTCGCCGAGGCGCTGGCAGAAGGCCGCAGTAAAGCGCAGGCCAACAGTCTGAAAGGGGTGAAAAAAACTGCCTTTGCCCGCAAGCTTCGTGAGCCGAAATATGGCGCTGCGGCAGACAAAGTTCCTGCCGATCAACTGCGTAAAGGCGATATCGTACTGGTAGAAGCTGGCGATATTATCCCCTGCGATGGTGAAGTTATTGAAGGGGGTGCATCGGTCGATGAAAGCGCCATCACCGGGGAATCAGCACCGGTTATCCGTGAATCCGGCGGCGATTTTGCCTCCGTCACCGGCGGCACGCGTATTCTTTCTGACTGGCTGGTAATTGAGTGCAGCGTTAACCCCGGTGAGACATTTCTGGATCGGATGATCGCGATGGTGGAAGGAGCACAGCGACGCAAAACGCCGAACGAGATTGCCCTGACCATTCTCCTGATTGCCCTGACTATCGTCTTTTTACTGGCAACCGCCACGCTGTGGCCGTTTTCCGCGTGGGGCGGTAATGCAGTGAGTGTAACGGTACTGGTGGCGCTGCTGGTCTGTCTGATCCCAACCACTATTGGCGGCCTGTTGTCAGCGATCGGCGTCGCCGGGATGAGTCGGATGCTGGGCGCGAATGTGATTGCCACCAGCGGACGTGCAGTTGAAGCGGCAGGTGACGTTGACGTTCTGCTACTGGATAAAACCGGCACCATCACACTCGGTAACCGTCAGGCGTCGGAGTTTATCCCCGCGCAGGGCGTGGATGAAAAAACGCTGGCTGACGCCGCACAACTGGCTTCGCTGGCTGATGAAACGCCGGAAGGTCGCAGTATTGTGATCCTCGCCAAGCAACGTTTTAACCTGCGCGAGCGCGATGTGCAGTCGCTCCATGCCACCTTTGTACCGTTTACTGCGCAAAGCCGGATGAGCGGGATCAACATCGACAACCGCATGATCCGTAAAGGTTCTGTCGATGCCATTCGCCGCCATGTTGAGGCTAATGGTGGTCACTTCCCTGCCGATGTCGATCAAAAAGTCGATCAGGTTGCGCGTCAGGGAGCCACGCCGCTGGTAGTAGTAGAAGGCTCCCATGTGCTTGGCGTTATTGCGCTGAAAGATATCGTCAAAGGCGGTATTAAAGAGCGCTTCGCGCAGTTGCGTAAAATGGGCATTAAAACGGTGATGATTACCGGCGATAACCGTCTGACTGCCGCCGCGATAGCTGCGGAAGCGGGCGTCGATGATTTTCTCGCCGAAGCAACACCGGAGGCCAAGCTGGCACTGATTCGTCAGTATCAGGCGGAAGGCCGTTTAGTGGCGATGACCGGCGATGGCACCAACGATGCTCCGGCGCTGGCACAGGCCGATGTTGCGGTGGCGATGAACTCCGGCACCCAGGCGGCGAAAGAAGCGGGCAATATGGTGGATCTCGACTCCAACCCGACCAAGTTGATCGAGGTAGTGCACATTGGCAAACAGATGCTGATGACCCGTGGCTCGTTGACCACCTTCAGCATTGCCAACGATGTGGCGAAATACTTCGCCATTATTCCAGCGGCGTTCGCGGCAACGTATCCGCAGTTAAATGCGCTGAACATCATGCGCCTGCATTCGCCCGACTCCGCCATTCTCAGTGCGGTCATTTTCAACGCCTTGATTATCGTCTTTTTGATTCCCCTGGCGTTAAAAGGCGTGAGTTATAAACCGCTTACCGCTTCTGCCATGTTGCGCCGTAACTTATGGATTTACGGTCTGGGTGGGCTGCTGGTGCCGTTTATTGGTATCAAAGTCATTGATTTACTGCTGACCGTTTGCGGTCTGGTGTGAGGTTTACCATGAGTGGATTACGTCCGGCATTATCAACATTTATCTTTCTGTTATTGATTACTGGCGGCGTTTACCCGCTGCTGACCACCGCGCTGGGGCAATGGTGGTTTCCCTGGCAGGCCAACGGTTCGTTGATTCGTGAAGGTGATACGGTGCGCGGTTCGGCATTAATCGGGCAGAATTTTACCGGCAACGGCTATTTTCATGGTCGCCCGTCGGCAACGGCAGAAATGCCCTATAATCCACAGGCTTCTGGCGGGAGCAATCTGGCGGTCAGTAACCCTGAGCTGGATAAACTAATAGCCGCACGCGTTGCTGCATTACGGGCCGCTAACCCGGATGCCAGCGCGAACGTTCCGGTTGAACTGGTGACGGCATCGGCAAGCGGGCTGGACAATAACATCACCCCGCAAGCGGCAGCCTGGCAGCTCCCACGCGTGGCGAAAGCGCGTAATCTCAGCGTTGAACAGCTCACGCAACTGATCGCAAAATACAGCCAACAACCGCTGGTGAAATATATCGGCCAGCCGGTCGTCAACATTGTCGAACTCAATCTGGCGCTGGATAAGCTTGATGAATAACGAACCCTTACGTCCCGACCCCGATCGTCTGCTGGAACAAACTGCCGCGCCGCATCGGGGGAAGCTGAAAGTTTTCTTCGGTGCCTGCGCAGGCGTCGGCAAGACCTGGGCAATGCTGGCAGAAGCCCAGCGACTGCGGGCGCAAGGGCTGGATATTGTGGTTGGCGTGGTAGAAACCCACGGGCGGAAAGATACCGCCGCAATGCTGGAAGGGCTGGCTGTTCTGCCGTTAAAACGCCAGGCGTACCGTGGGCGGCACATCAGCGAGTTTGATCTCGATGCCGCCCTCGCCCGCCGTCCGGCACTGATCTTAATGGACGAACTGGCGCACAGTAATGCGCCAGGTTCTCGTCATCCCAAACGCTGGCAGGACATCGAAGAGCTGCTGGAAGCTGGCATTGATGTTTTCACTACCGTCAACGTTCAACATCTGGAAAGCCTGAATGATGTGGTCAGCGGCGTCACCGGAATTCAGGTACGGGAAACCGTGCCCGATCCTTTTTTCGATGCCGCCGACGACGTGGTGCTGGTGGACTTGCCCCCGGACGATCTGCGTCAAAGGCTGAAAGAAGGTAAAGTCTATATTGCCGGGCAGGCGGAACGCGCCATTGAATATTTTTTTCGCAAAGGCAATCTGATCGCCCTGCGCGAACTGGCACTGCGCCGTACTGCCGATCGCGTAGATGAGCAAATGCGCGCCTGGCGGGGGCATCCTGGCGAAGAGAAAGTCTGGCACACGCGCGACGCGATCCTTTTATGCATCGGGCATAACACCGGCAGCGAAAAACTGGTCCGCGCGGCGGCGCGGCTGGCGTCACGGCTGGGTAGCGTCTGGCACGCGGTGTATGTTGAAACCCCTGCCCTGCACCGCTTACCGGAGAAAAAACGTCGGGCAATTCTCAGCGCCTTACGTCTGGCGCAGGAGCTGGGCGCGGAGACGGCAACACTTTCTGATCCAGCGGAAGAGAAAGCGGTAGTGCGTTATGCGCGTGAACATAATCTCGGCAAGATTATTCTCGGTCGCCCGGCCTCGCGCCGCTGGTGGCGTCGGGAAACGTTTGCTGACCGACTGGCGCGCATCGCCCCCGATCTCGATCAGGTGCTGGTCGCGCTTGATGAACCACCCGCCCGCACGATTAACAACGCGCCGGATAGCCGCTCTTTTAAAGACAAGTGGCGGGTACAGATTCAGGGATGCGTGGTTGCCGCCGCGTTATGCGCCGTTATCACCTTAATTGCCATGCAGTGGCTGATGGCGTTTGATGCCGCCAACCTGGTGATGCTGTATCTACTTGGCGTGGTGGTGGTGGCGCTATTTTATGGACGCTGGCCTTCGGTGGTTGCTACCGTCATTAATGTGGTGAGTTTCGATCTCTTTTTTATCGCCCCACGCGGCACGCTCGCCGTCTCTGATGTGCAATATCTGCTGACCTTCGCGGTGATGTTAACCGTCGGGCTGGTGATCGGGAACCTTACTGCTGGCGTGCGTTATCAGGCGCGGGTAGCCCGTTACCGCGAACAACGCACACGGCACTTATATGAAATGTCCAAAGCTCTGGCTGTGGGCCGTAGTTCGCAGGATATCGCCGCCACCAGCGAACAGTTTATTGCCTCCACGTTTCATGCCCGTAGCCAGGTGTTGCTGCCTGATGACAACGGTAAATTGCAGCCGTTAACACATCCGCAAGGAATGACGCCGTGGGACGATGCCATCGCGCAGTGGAGTTTTGATAAAGGTCTGCCTGCGGGCGCGGGCACCGACACGTTACCCGGTGTACCGTACCAGATTTTGCCGCTAAAAAGCGGCGAGAAAACCTACGGACTGGTGGTGGTGGAACCGGGGAATCTGCGCCAGTTGATGATCCCGGAACAGCAGCGCCTGCTGGAGACATTTACGTTGTTAGTCGCCAATGCCCTTGAGCGGCTGACACTGACCGCCAGCGAAGAACAGGCGCGGATGGCAAGCGAACGTGAACAGATCCGCAACGCTCTGCTGGCGGCGCTTTCGCATGATTTACGCACGCCGCTCACGGTGCTGTTCGGTCAGGCAGAAATCTTAACGCTCGATCTGGCAAGCGAAGGATCGCCCCACGCCCGCCAGGCCAGCGAGATTCGCCAGCATGTGCTGAACACCACCCGACTGGTGAATAATCTACTGGATATGGCGCGAATTCAGTCCGGCGGCTTTAATTTGAAGAAAGAGTGGTTAACGCTGGAAGAAGTGGTCGGCAGCGCGCTGCAAATGCTGGAACCGGGTTTATCGTCGCCCATCAATCTTTCTCTACCAGAGCCGCTGACCTTAATCCACGTTGACGGGCCACTCTTTGAACGGGTGCTGATTAATCTGCTGGAGAACGCGGTGAAATACGCGGGGGCGCAGGCCGAAATTGGTATCAATGCCCACGTTGAGGGCGAAAATCTACAACTGGATGTCTGGGATAACGGCCCCGGTCTTCCACCAGGCCAGGAGCAGACGATATTTGATAAGTTTGCTCGCGGGAATAAAGAGTCGGCGGTGCCGGGTGTAGGGCTTGGGCTGGCAATTTGTCGGGCGATTGTGGATGTACACGGCGGCACCATTACCGCGTTCAACCGACCGGAAGGTGGTGCCTGTTTTCGTGTTACACTTCCCCAGCAAACTGCCCCTGAACTTGAAGAATTTCATGAGGATATGTGACAAACGTTCTGATTGTTGAAGATGAACAGGCTATTCGTCGCTTTCTGCGCACGGCGCTGGAGGGCGACGGGATGCGCGTCTTTGAGGCCGAAACGCTGCAACGCGGCTTGCTGGAAGCGGCTACCCGTAAGCCAGATTTGATTATTCTCGATCTCGGCCTGCCCGATGGTGATGGGATTGAGTTTATCCGCGACCTGCGCCAGTGGAGCGCGGTGCCGGTGATTGTGCTTTCCGCACGTAGCGAAGAGAGCGACAAAATCGCCGCGCTGGATGCCGGAGCGGATGATTATCTGAGTAAGCCGTTTGGCATTGGCGAATTGCAGGCCCGTCTGCGCGTCGCTTTACGCCGCCACTCCGCCACCGCCGCGCCCGATCCGCTGGTGAAATTTTCCGATGTTACCGTCGATTTAGCAGCTCGTGTGATCCATCGGGGCGAGGAAGAGGTGCATCTCACCCCGATTGAGTTCCGCCTGCTGGCAGTGTTGCTTAATAATGCGGGAAAAGTGCTCACCCAGCGCCAGCTCCTTAACCAGGTGTGGGGGCCAAACGCGGTCGAACACAGTCATTATTTGCGTATTTATATGGGGCATCTGCGACAAAAACTGGAACAGGACCCGGCCCGGCCTCGCCATTTCATTACTGAAACCGGTATTGGGTATCGGTTTATGCTTTGAATATTAATTTCAATACATCCTGCCTTTTATTAATTAAAGCCGTAATAATAAATACGGCTTTTTATCTTAAACAACACACAAAAATAACAATTCAATATTTTATATTACTGAGTAAAAAGCTCATCATTAAATAAATTAAGATTGATCATTTTTTATTGATCACCTTCACAGTTCAACCGTATTTCCTGGATAGAATACCTTCACCTTCATTCACATCAGGAAAGGTAAATTAAATGGAAAATAACAGCCGCACTATGCCCCATATAAGGCGGACAACTCATATTATGAAGTTTGCTCATCGCAATAGCTTCGACTTTCACTTCTTCAATGCCCGTTAGTCTACCGACTAAGGGCACTTCAGCGTACAGGTCTTCCTGACTCTCTGTATTACAGGCATATGCCTGTATTCCGCAGTGCTCATTCTCTGTTAACCCTTGTATTATCAGCCACCGGACTGATAAGGGTTTCTGCATTCTGAAAAAAGCAAACTTCTGATTAATTTATCAGCGGGGTAACTTTGCTTTTTTTCCGGCACGATCGATTTCTCATTCGAGAAATTGAGGACCTGCTATTACCCAAAATAAAGAGATGGAAAATGTCAAAATTAAAAATTGCGGTTAGTGATTCTTGCCCGGACTGTTTTACCACGCAGCGAGAATGTATCTATATTAATGAAAACAGTAATATCGATGTGGCGGCAATAGTTTTATCGCTCAACGATGTTACACGCGGAAAACTCGATGAAATCGATGCCACGGGTTATGGCATCCCGGTATTTATTGCTACTGAAAATCAAGAACGTGTACCCGCAGAGTATTTGCCCCGTATTTCGGGTGTCTTTGAGAATTGCGAATCGCGACGAGAATTTTATGGTCGTCAGTTAGAAACCGCAGCCAGCCATTATGAAACGCAACTGCGCCCGCCCTTCTTCCGCGCACTGGTCGATTATGTCAATCAGGGTAACAGCGCGTTTGATTGCCCCGGTCATCAGGGCGGCGAATTTTTCCGTCGCCATCCCGCGGGGAATCAGTTTGTGGAATACTTTGGTGAGGCGCTGTTCCGTGCTGACTTGTGCAACGCCGACGTAGCGATGGGCGATCTGCTGATTCACGAAGGCGCGCCATGCATTGCACAGCAACATGCGGCAAAAGTGTTTAATGCCGATAAAACATACTTCGTTTTAAATGGCACTTCATCTTCTAACAAAGTGGTTTTAAACGCCCTGCTGACACCGGGTGATCTGGTGCTGTTTGACCGCAATAACCACAAATCTAACCACCACGGAGCGTTGCTACAGGCTGGCGCGACACCGGTTTATCTGGAAACCGCACGTAACCCGTATGGTTTTATCGGTGGTATTGACGCTCACTGTTTTGAAGAAAGTTACCTGCGTGAACTGATCGCGGAATTCGCACCGCAGCGGGCAAAAGAGGCTCGTCCTTTCCGCCTCGCCGTTATTCAGCTAGGCACTTACGACGGTACGATTTATAACGCCCGTCAGGTGGTGGATAAAATTGGTCATCTGTGTGACTACATCCTCTTTGACTCCGCATGGGTCGGCTATGAGCAGTTTATCCCGATGATGGCGGACTGTTCACCACTGTTGCTGGATCTTAATGAGAACGATCCGGGTATTCTGGTTACGCAATCTGTGCATAAACAGCAGGCTGGTTTTTCCCAGACTTCACAAATCCATAAAAAAGACAGCCATATCAAAGGGCAACAGCGTTATGTACCGCACAAACGCATGAACAACGCCTTTATGATGCATGCCTCCACCAGCCCGTTCTATCCGCTGTTTGCCGCACTGGATATCAACGCCAAAATGCATGAAGGTGTCAGCGGTCGTAATATGTGGATGGATTGTGTGGTAAATGGCATTAATGCCCGCAAACTAATCCTCGATAACTGTCAGCATATTCGTCCATTCGTACCTGAACTGGTGGATGGTAAACCCTGGCAGTCGTATGAAACGGCGCAAATTGCGGTTGATCTGCGCTTCTTCCAGTTTGTACCAGGTGAGCACTGGCATTCTTTTGAAGGCTATGCAGAGAATCAATACTTTGTCGATCCGTGCAAACTGTTGCTGACAACCCCAGGTATTGATGCACGTAACGGCGAATATGAAGCGTTCGGTGTACCCGCGACGATTCTTGCTAACTTCCTGCGCGAAAATGGCGTAGTGCCGGAAAAATGCGATCTTAACTCCATCCTCTTTCTGCTGACTCCGGCAGAAGATATGGCCAAACTTCAGCAACTTGTTGCTCTGCTGGTACGCTTCGAAAAACTGCTTGAGTCCGACGCGCCATTATCAGAAGTACTGCCTTCCATCTACAAACAGCATGAAGAGCGCTACACCGGTTATACCCTGCGTCAGTTGTGTCAGGAAATGCATGATTTGTATGCCCGTCACAACGTGAAACAACTGCAAAAAGAGATGTTCCGTAAGGAACACTTCCCACGCGTAAGCATGAATCCACAAGAAGCCAACTACGCCTATTTACGCGGTGAAGTGGAGCTGGTTCGTCTGCCGGATGCAGAAGGCCGTATCGCTGCCGAAGGTGCGCTTCCTTATCCTCCGGGTGTGCTGTGTGTTGTTCCGGGTGAAATCTGGGGTGGTGCTGTTCTGCGTTACTTCAGCGCTCTGGAAGAAGGGATCAACCTGCTGCCAGGTTTTGCACCAGAGCTGCAGGGTGTCTATATCGAAGAACATGATGGTCGTAAGCAAGTTTGGTGCTATGTCATCAAGCCTCGTGATGCGCAAAGCACCCTGTTGAAAGGGGAAAAATTATGAGTCAGGCTAAATCGAATAAGATGGGCGTCGTTCAGTTAACCATACTGACGATGGTCAACATGATGGGCTCCGGTATCATCATGCTGCCGACAAAGCTTGCCGAAGTCGGGACAATCTCAATTATCTCCTGGCTGGTGACAGCCGTAGGCTCAATGGCACTGGCATGGGCATTCGCAAAATGCGGTATGTTCAGCCGTAAATCAGGCGGTATGGGCGGTTATGCGGAGTATGCTTTCGGTAAATCCGGGAACTTTATGGCGAACTACACCTACGGTGTCTCGCTGCTGATTGCTAACGTCGCGATTGCTATTTCGGCGGTTGGTTACGGCACCGAACTGCTCGGCGCGAGTTTGTCGCCAGTGCAGATTGGTCTTGCGACCATCGGAGTGCTGTGGATTTGTACCGTGGCTAACTTTGGTGGTGCGCGCATTACCGGGCAAATCAGTAGCATTACTGTGTGGGGGGTCATTATTCCGGTCGTCGGTCTGTGCATTATCGGCTGGTTCTGGTTTAGCCCGACGCTATACGCTAACTCATGGAACCCGCACCATGTGCCGTTCTTTAGCGCTGTAGGTTCTTCCATCGCCATGACGTTGTGGGCTTTCCTCGGTCTGGAGTCAGCCTGTGCCAACGCCGAAGTAGTTGAAAACCCGGAACGTAACGTGCCGATTGCAGTTCTTGGCGGTACGTTAGGTGCGGCGGTGATTTATATCGTCTCCACCAACGTGATTGCCGGGATTGTGCCAAATATGGAGCTGGCAAATTCAACGGCACCATTTGGTCTGGCCTTCGCGCAGATGTTCACGCCGGAAGTGGGTAAAGTCATTATGGCGCTGATGGTGATGTCCTGCTGCGGTTCGCTGCTTGGCTGGCAGTTCACCATTGCCCAGGTGTTTAAATCTTCTGCCGATGAAGGGTACTTCCCGAAAATTTTCTCCCGTGTGAGCAAAGTCGATGCACCAGTACAGGGAATGCTGACCATTGTCATCATCCAGAGCGGATTATCACTGATGACCATTAGCCCGTCGCTGAACAGTCAGTTCAACGTGCTGGTTAACCTGGCCGTGGTGACCAATATCATTCCGTATATTCTGTCAATGGCGGCATTAGTCATTATTCAGAAGGTCGCTAATGTGCCCCCCTCAAAAGCGAAAGTTGCAAACTTTGTTGCTTTTGTTGGCGCGATGTA
>OERM01000416.1_pt1 | contig 12333 bp, 8 predicted proteins | sample 1540021 | NCBI WGS metagenome assembly OERM01 (sample SAMEA3891245, study PRJEB23780) | metagenome | biome: terrestrial biome; feature: animal house; material: water of meat washing | place: Italy | collected 2015-05-12 | reverse complement strand
GTCCACCCTGGCGCGCCACTGCGAGCTCTCCATTCCGGCGGTCAGCAAGATCCTTGACGAGTTGGTGGCCGATGGCGCCATCAGCCACAGCGATCAGAACCTCTCCCAGCGCGGCATCAATGGCGGCAGCTACCGCATTGCCAGCGGCCAGGGGGCCATCCTCTGCCTCAACATCAGCCCCACCAGCCTGGAGAGCATACTGGTGGACAGCCTGATCACCCCGCTGGATGAGTTCAGCGACCAGAAGATTGCCCCGCAAACCCCCGATGAACTGCTGCACCTGATTGAAGCGCACTACTACCAGCACAAGCGCCGCCACAAGGGGCTGACGATCCGGCTGGCACTGGCGGTGCACGGCCAGGTCAACCCGGCCACCGGGGTCTCCCAGACCATGCCGCAGGCCCCCTGGCACGCGCCGGTCGAGCTCAAGTACCTGCTGGAGGAGCGGCTGGGTTGCGAGGTGATGGTGGATAACGACTGCATCATGCTGGCGCTGGCCCAGAAGTGGCAGGACCGGGAAGGGAACGGGGATTTTTGCGTCATCAACGTCGATTACGGCATCGGATCGGCCTTTATCATCAACGACCAGATCTACCGGGGCGCCCTGTTTGGCAGCGGCCAGATAGGGCACACCATCATCAATCCGGACGGCAGCGCCTGTGCATGCGGCCGCTATGGCTGCCTGGAGACAGTCGCCTCGCTGTTTGCCATCAAGAAACGGGCCCGGGTCTTTCTCAAACAACAAGCCAGTGCCGACAACCCGGCGCAGACTGGTGTAGAGCTGGAGACCGCCCAACTGCTTGCGCTCTACCATCAGGGGGATGCCATGATCCGCGCCCTGGTGGACGAAGGGGCCCGCGCCATTGGCCTGAGCCTCTACAACTTCCTCAATATCCTCAACATCAACCGCATCTGGCTCTATGGCCGCAGCTGCCACTTTGGTGAAACCTGGCTGCAAACGATCGTCAGTCAGACCGGCGCCAACCCGTTCGACTGCAGCGATGCGGTCAACGCCACCCATATCCGTTTCGGCCAGCTCAGCCGCGCCCAGCAGGTGATGGGGATTGGCTATCTCTATGTGGAGCGAGCCTTGGCAAAAGCCATGTAAAAAGGGCAGGTTTCACAAATGAAACCTGCCCTCACGATCTGGTGCCGATAAGGGGAATCGAACTCCTGACCTTCGCATTACGAATGCGCTGCTCTACCAACTGAGCTATACCGGCTTGTTGCTCTCCACATTCATAAAAAATGACCGGCAAGTCAATTGAGCCAGCTCGATTTTATGAGTTGGCTCATGGTGTTAGAGCCCGATTTACAGATCGACAAACTCGGGGATATGGGCGCGGCCGCGGCTTTCGAGGAAATCGAGCAGGGCGCGGGGGGAGCGCACCAGGATCCGCTCTTGCGGGAAGCCCGCTTCGGTCACCAGACGGTGGCAGTGGTCAAAATCGCCAAGAGTAAATGCCACGTGGGAATCGGAGCCGAAAGTGAGATAGGCCCCCAGATCTCGCGCGGCTTCGACTATGGCACGGCAGTTGCCTTCGCTCCCCGGGCGGGAATGAATGAAGGAGGAGTTGTTGATCTCCAGCGCCACCCGATAGTCGGCCGCCGCCTTGACCACCGCCTGAATGTCGATGGGAAATGAGGGGTTGCCCGGGTGGCTGATCATATCGACCCGGCCGCTCTTGATGGCGTTGATCATCGCCTGGGTGTGGGTAGCCTGATCGCAGGGAGGGAATACCTGCTCATGAAAGCCCGCCATGATCATGTCGAGGCGCGACTCGTAACGCTCGGGAAAATCGATCTCCCCCTCCAGGTTTTTGATGTTGGCCTCGATACCCCGCAGGATCCCTACCCCATCCACCACTCTTGGCAATATCGGCAAGTTGGCAAAGTGCCAGACATGAGGGGCATCGGCCATCTCGGGGCCGTGATCCGTGGTGGCAAACAGCTTGATCCCCTTGGCCCTGGCTATCGGCAGATAGTCGTGGATGGTGCTGTAGGCATGGGTGCTGGCAATGGTGTGAGTGTGGGTATCGACCGGGTACTTCATCTTCTCTCCCCTCATATTTTGAAAGGGCAGCATAGCAAAGAGCGGCAGCTTGGGCCACGCCAGTGCTTGCCACACTTTGTCACAAAATACCGCGAAGCTGACATAGTCTGAGGGGCTCTGGCTGGCATACTGCCCCCGTCGATACATGCCTGAACTCGCATCGACAGTTTGCCGTCAGGATGACGCGAACTCACTTTCCCCACCGTCGCGCCCTGCGGCGGTTTTTTTTGCCTGCAAACCGCAAACCGGTAACAAACGCGCAAAAAAAGGCCCAACTAGCATGGTGCAGGTTGGGCGAGACTTAATGTTTAATTGCAGTGGCATAGATATAGAGTCCTGCTTTTTGACTAAGTTCCGCCCACTTTGCTTTTTTCATCGAAAAACATTCCGCTAACACTCATTCACATTCTCTTGACACTTCACGTTATGAAACGTACTTTTTAAACATTCGTTTAAGTGAGGTGTCCAGTGAGTAAAATCGATACCAAAAACCGTATTCTCGACGCCGCTGAAGTGCTGTTTGCCGAGCGGGGATTCGCCGATACCTCTTTGCGTCTGATCACCAGCGAGGCCGACGTCAATCTGGCGTCGGTGAACTATCACTTCGGCTCCAAGAAGGAGCTGATCCAGGCGGTGCTGGACCGCTATCTGAGCCTGTTTATGCCGGATCTCGATACCCGGCTGCGGGTACTGATGGAGCAGGAGCAGCTGACCCTGCTGCAACTGTTTGAAAGCTTTGTCGAGCCGCTGATGAAGCTCTCGGCGGTGCGGGCCAACGGCCCGGCCATCTTCATGCAGCTGCTGGGGCGCGGCTATATCGACAGCCAGGGCCACCTGCGCCGCTTTATCACCGCCCACTATGGCCCCATTTTGCAGCGGATCACCCAGGCCATCTCCAAGGCCAATCCGGCCCTGTCGCCGGCGGATCTCTTCTGGCGCCTGCACTTCACCCTGGGCACCGTCGTATTCACCATGGCCTCCGCCGATGCGCTGCGCGACATCGCCCTGGCCGACTTTGGCCAGCAGCTCGATGTGGAAGGGCTGGTGCGCAACGTTATTCCTTATCTGGCGTCCGGAGTCGGGGCGCCCGTGGAGTCGACCAGGCTCTCCCTGGCCGTGTAACAACCAACAATAAATCAACGGAAACAGTGAAATAGAAGGAACTTCGGTATGATCACATTGCTTGTCCTGCTGGTGCTGGCGATAGCCGTTGTGCTCGGCGTGCCCTCCATCCGTAAAAAGGTGGTAACCCGTCCGGTGTTCGGCATCTTCAAAAAGATACTGCCGCCCTTGTCAGCTACCGAGCGGGAGGCCATGGAAGCCGGCTCCGTCTGGTGGGATGGCGAGTTGTTTCGCGGCAACCCCGACTGGAAAAAACTGCACGGCTACGGCAAGGCCGAGCTGACCGCAGAGGAGCAGGCCTTTATCGACAATCAGGTCGAAACCCTGCTCGCCATGGTTGATGACTTCAAGATCGTCAACGAAACCAAAGACCTGCCGGAGCCGGTGTGGGACTATCTGAAGAAGGAAGGCTTCTTCTCCCTGATCATCCCGAAATCCTACGGCGGCCGCGAGTTCTCGGCGATTGCCAACTCCACCATCGTCACCCGCATCGCCACCAAGAGCCTGAGCGTGGCGGTCACCGTCATGGTGCCGAACTCCCTCGGCCCGGGCGAGCTGCTGATGCACTACGGCACCCAGGCCCAGAAAGATTTCTGGCTGCCGGGGCTGGCCAATGGCAAAGAGGTGCCCTGCTTCGCCCTGACCGGGCCGGAAGCGGGCTCCGATGCGGGCGCCATTCCTGACAAGGGGATCGTCTGCAAAGGGATGCACAAGGGTGAAGAGGTGCTGGGTATTCGCCTCAACTGGAACAAGCGCTACATCACCCTGGCGCCGCGCGCCACCGTGCTGGGGCTGGCGTTCAAACTCTATGACCCGGAAAAACTGCTGGGTGACAAGGAAGAGCTCGGCATCACCTGCGCCCTCATCCCCACCAGCCACCCGGGCGTGCGCGTCGGCGATCGCCACTACCCCATGGGTCTGGCGTTCCTGAACGGCCCGACCTTCGGCAAGGATGTGTTCATTCCGCTCGACTGGATCATCGGCGGCCCGGATTACGCCGGTCGTGGCTGGCGCATGCTGGTGGAGTGCCTCTCCGCCGGTCGCGGCATCTCGCTGCCTGCCCTGGGCACCGCTTGCGGTCACATGGCGAGCCGCACCGTGGGCGCCTACTCCTATGTGCGCAAGCAGTTCGGCATGTCCATCGGCAAGTTTGAAGGGGTGCAAGAGGCGCTGGCTCGCATCGGCGGCCTCACCTATCAGCTGGAAGGGGCCCGTCGCATGACCGCCGGTTCGCTGGACTTGGGTCAGGCACCGGCCATCGTCACCGCGATTTCCAAGTACCACATGACCGAAATGGCGCGCCAGATCATGGATGACTCCATGGACATCCACGCCGGTCGTGCCATCCAGCTGGGCCCGAAAAACTACACCGGCTACGCCTACATGGGCATTCCGGTCGCCATCACGGTGGAAGGGGCCAACATCCTGACCCGCAACCTGATGATCTTCGGGCAAGGGGCCACCCGCTGCCACCCGTACGTGTTTGCCGAGCTGGAAGCGGCCGCCGACACCGACGTGGAGCGCGGTCTCGAGAAGTTTGACGCCCTGCTGATGAAGCACATCGCCTTCGGCGCCGGCAACTTCTTCGGTTCCCTGTTCCAGGGGCTGACCCTGGGTCAGTTCAACAGCGCGCCGGTAGCCGGTGAAACCGCCCGCTACTACAAGCAGCTCTCCCGCATGAGTAAAGGGCTGGCGCTGTGCGCCGACGTCTCCATGCTGATGCTGGGTGGCGATCTCAAGCGCAAGGAGATGATCTCCGCCCGTCTGGGTGACGTGCTGAGCCACCTCTACCTGGCCTCCGCCACCCTCAAGCACTACGAGGATCAGGGCCGCATGGTCTCCGATCTGCCGTTCGTGCAGTACGCGGTGGAGCGCAACCTCTACCTGATTGGCAAGGCGTTCGAGGGCTTCTTCCAGAACTTCCCGAACAAGGTGGTGGGTGCCGTGCTCAAGCGCGTGGTGTTCCCGTTCGGCGTCGGTTACAAGATGCCGGCTGACGATCGCTGCCACGCCATCTGTCTGGCCATGATGAAGCCGGGCGAGTTCCGCGACCGTCTGACCGCCCTCTGCTATGTGGGCAAAGACGAGGCGGATCCGGTCGGCCTGATGGAGCGCGCCTTCCAGGCCATGGTCGCTGTGCAGCCCTACGAGAAGAAGCTGGTGCAGGCCCAGAAAGAGGGCAAACTGCCCCGCAAACTGGCGCTGCCGGAGCTGGTTGCCGCCGCGCTGGCCGGTTCCATCCTGAGCAAGGACGAAGCGGACAAACTGCTGGCCGCCGATGCCCTGCGCTACGAAGCGATTCAGGTAGACAACTTCGCCCCGGGCGAGCTGGAAGGCTTCTCCCAGCAAGCAAACAAGCAGCCAAACAAGGTCGAGCACGCCGCCTGATCCCCTGGCAAACCAGTACCAAACCGGCCCTCGTGGCCGGTTTTTTTGTTTGTTAACCATGCATTTACAAGCCGGGAGAATTCCAGTTAAATGCTTGAGTCCCTGTTGCAGGGGCTTTGGAAGCAAGGCCAGCGGAATGGCCGATAACAACAACTCAGGAAGAGTGAATGAACCTCGCCAAAACGGCGATCGAACGCCCCATCTGGGTGGCGGTCTCGATCGTGCTGATTTTCCTGCTGGGCCTGCTCAGCATCCGGGGACTGCCGATCCAGCTGTTCCCCGACATCGACCGTCCACACCTCAACATCTCGGTGAGCTGGCGTTCAGCCTCGCCCCAAGAGATGGAGTCGGAGATCACCGACCCCATCGAGCAGGAGATGCAGGGGGTGCAAGGGCTCAAGAGCCTTGTCAGCAACAGCTATCCCGGCTTTACCGAAATCGACATGGAGTTTGCCCTCGGCACCGACATGCAGCGGGCCCAGCTCGATGTGATTTCGCGACTGAACCGGGTCTCGGGATTGCCGGACAAGATCGGCGGCCCCTACGTCAACAACTACAGCAGCAACGATACCCTCACCTTCTTCTTCATCCAGCAACTGCCCGGCGCCAAAGGGGTGATCGATGATCATCAGGCGTTGATCGAGGCGCGGGTCAAACCCGAGCTGGAGCGCATCGAAGGGGTCTCGACGGTCGCAGTCGAGGGGATCAACGAGCGCCAGATCCAGATCCGCTTCGACCCCTATCGCGCCGCCGAGCTGGGGGTGGAGATCCCGGTGCTGGCCAGCCGGGCCACCACCGGCTGGGACGTGTCGGCCGGTACCCTCGACATCGGTCGCTGGGAGTACAAGCTGCGCTTCGCCGGTCGCTACGATGTCGAGACGCTGGGGGACAAGGTGGTGGACTGGCGCGATGGCCTGCCCATCTATCTGCGGGATGTGGCGGAAGTAAGGGTGGCCAGGGAAGAGAACCCGGTGCTGCGGATCCAGAACGGCAATACCGCCATCGCCGCCCAGATCTTCAAGGAGAGCGGTGCCAATGCCCTGGCATCCCTTGAGGCGATCAAGGCCCGGGTGAACGAGCTCAACCGCGAGGTGCTGGAGCCGGTCGGGCTGCACATGGAGCAGTCGTTCGATGCCTCCCTCTACATCAATCGCGCCGTCAGCATGGTCACTGCCAACCTGGGGCTCGGGGTGCTGCTCTCCTGTGCCATCCTCTGGCTCTTCCTGCGCCAGCTCAAGGCGACCCTGATGATTGCCCTCGCCATCCCCATCAGCATCATGCTCACCTTCTGCCTGCTCAAGGTGATGGATCGCACCCTCAACATCATCTCGCTGGCGGGCATCGCCTTTGCCGTCGGCATGGTGCTCGACGCCGCCATCGTGGTGCTGGAGAGCATCTACCGGCGCCACGAGCGGGGGGATTTGAGCAAGGCGGAGGCGGCGCTCGAAGGCACCCGTCAGGTGTGGACGGCGCTGGTCGCCTCCACCCTCACCACGGTCGCCATCTTCCTGCCGGTGCTGCTGCTCAACGATGTGGAGGGTCAGCTGTTTGCCGATCTGGCGCTCACCATCGCCTGCGCCGTGACGGTCTCCATGCTGGTCGCCGTCATCGTGCTGCCCGCGGTGGCGGCGCGCTGGATGGGACATGAAACGCTGACCGATCCCTATGAGTCGCTGTGGCAGCGCACTACCCGTCACGTGATCCGCTGGACCTCGACCTCACGCCAGCGCTGGACGGTCATCACCCTGATGATGAGTCTGCCGGCACTGGCCACCTGGGCGCTGCTGCCCAAGATGGACTATCTGCCGGACGTGAAACGGGACGCGGTGGATGTCTGGATGAACTTCACCCCCGGGGTCAACCTCAAGGCCCAGCGCGAAGAGGTGATCGATACCCTGATCGCCCGCCTCGCCCCCTACATGAAGGGGGAGAAAGAGCCTGCCCTCAAGAACTACTACATCTTGCGCTACCCGGGGGGCGCCCAGATTGGCGTGCGCCCCAAAGACGAAAACCGCATCAAGGAGCTGGAGAGCCTGTTGATGAAACAGCTGCTGGTGGGCATTCCCGACACCCGGGTGTTCGGCGGTCAGGGGTCGCTGTTTGGCGGCTTTGACAGCGAGAACGGCGTCTCCCTGCTGCTGCAGGGGGGCAACCTGCCCGAGCTCTATCAGGCGGCCCGTGCCAGCATGGGGATCCTCAGCAAGGACCTGCCGGGAGCACAGATCCGGCCCGAGCCGAGTCTCGACTTCACCGCCCCCGAGCTCAAACTGGTGCCGCAAGATCGGCGTCTCGCCGAAGTGGGTTGGGATCGCACGCCCCTGCCCACCATCATCCAGACCTTTGGCGACGGCTTGCGGGTTGGCGAGTATTTCGACGGCGAGGATCGGCTCGACATCATGCTGATGGGGCAGAGCTCCGCCAATCCGGACGAACTGAAGGCAGTGCCGCTGGCCACCCCCTCCGGGCGCATCGTTCCCCTTGGCGAGCTGCTGCGGGTGGAGCACGACATGGGCCCGGCCAGCATCTTCCGGGCCGATGGGCGGCGCAGCATCATCCTGCAGATAGCGCCCCCGGCGGGCATGACCATGGAGCAGGTGATCGACACCCTGAAAAACCGCAGTTTTGCCGCCATCCGCCCCCTGCTGCCCGCTGGTGGCGAGCTGCGCATTGCCGGCAATGCCGACAGCCTGCAACAGGCGCTCGACAATCTGGGGACCATCTTCCTGTTCGCCGTGGTGATCCTGCTGGTGCTGCTGTGGGGAGTGTTTGCCTCCATCAAGGATGCCCTGCTGGTGCTGCTCACCCTGCCCCTTGCCTCGGTTGGCGGCGTGCTGGCGCTGCAACTGAGCGGGCTGCTGGTGCCGCTGCCGATGGATCTGCTCACCATCATCGGCTTTGTCATCCTGCTGGGACTGGTGGTCAACAACGCCATCCTGCTGGTGCATCAGACCCGCACCGCCGAGCGGGACGGCATGAGCCGCCAGCTGGCGGTGGCCGATGCCCTGCAAAGCCGGATGCGTCCCATCGCCATGACCAGCCTCACCAGCATCTTCGGCATGCTGCCGCTGATGCTGAGCCCGAGCGAGGGGAGCGAAATTTACCGCGGGCTCGCCACCGTCATTGTCGGCGGCATGAGCTGCAGCACCCTGTTTACCCTGATCCTGTTGCCTGCCTTCCTGCGTCTCGGGGAGCAGGTGGCGATCCCACAACCCCTGCGCCAGCGGGCCTGAGCAAGGAGCTCATCGATGACACATATGATTACCCGAATGTTGGCTGGCGCTGTGCTGATTGCAGGCAGTGCGCTACCGGTATTGGCCGATCAGGGCAAGATGGTGACCCTGGCGGATGTGACCCAAGGGGATGCGGCCGCCAATATCTGGGTCAGCGGCACGGTGGCGAGTCGCCAGCAGGCGGCGCTCAGCGCCGAAGTGAGCGGCCGGGTGGAGTGGATCGCCGAATTTGGCAGCCGGGTCAAAAAAGGGGACGAGCTGCTGCGCCTCGACAGCGCGGCGCTGCGCCTCTCGCTGGAGCAAGCTCGCGCCGAGCAGGCGAAATGGCAGAGCAACCTGCGCTTCGCTCGCGCCGAATCCCAGCGGATCACCCGGCTACACCAGCAAAAGAGCGCCTCCCAAAGCCAGTACGACAAGGCCAGCTACGATGTGGAGCAGGCCGCGCTGGCCGAGCGACTGGCCGCCATACAGGTGAACCAGATTGAAGAACAGCTGCGCCGCAGCCACATCTATGCCCCGTTCGACGGGGTGGTGAACAACCACTTCATCCAGCCCGGCGAGCATGTGGACGCGGGCGAGCAGGCGCTGGAGCTGGTCAACCCGGATCAGCCGGATATCCGCCTGCAGGCCCCCATTCTCTGGGCCCAGCAGCTGGCGCCGCAAACCCGGCTGCGGGTGGAGGGGGAGCAGCTGAGCGGTCACGGCGTCTATTACCAGCGAGCCGCCAGCGCCGATCCCAAGTCGCGCCTCATCGAGCTGCGCCTCAAACCGGAAGCGGGCACCTTCATCATCGGCTCGCCGGTACGGGTTGCCCTGCCACTGGGGGATCAGCAGAGCATGCTGCTGCCCCGGGACGCCCTGGTGCTCGGCACCGATGGCAGCGTGGTCTATCAGGTGGCGCGAAGCGGCAAGGCGCTCAAGGTGAATCGGGTGCCGGTCACCGTGCTGTTTGGCGACAGCCAGCAGGTGGCGGTGAGCGGCGCCCTCAAGCAGGGGGATCGGGTGGTGGTGCGCGGCGCGGGCAGCCTGCAGGATGGCGACACCATAGCGCTGTTCAAGGGCTAACCACGCCCGACGCAGGCTGGCCAATCTTTGCCCGCTTGACCCGGGACATACAGCCAAACGGGCCACAGTTTGCTATCTTGGCGGCCATCACTCGCGTTTAGAGCAATCAACACCCATGAGCATTATTTTGGGCATCGATCCGGGTTCGCGGATCACCGGATACGGGGTTATCCGGGTCGTGGGCGGCAAGGCCGAATACTTGGGCTCTGGCTGCATCCGCACCGATTGCGGCGAGCTGCCGGAGCGCCTCAAGCAGGTCTATGACGGGGTATGCGAGATCATCACCCAGTTCAAACCCACCGAGTTTGCCATCGAGCGGGTCTTTATGGCCCGCAACGCCGACTCGGCCCTGAAACTGGGGCAGGCCCGGGGCAGCGCCATCGTCGCCGCGGTCAACGCCTATCTGCCGGTGAGCGAATACTCCGCCACCCAGATCAAGCAGGCGGTGGTCGGCACCGGCGGCGCCGCCAAGGAGCAGGTGCAGCATATGGTGACCCATCTGCTGAAACTCTCCGCCACCCCGCAGGCGGATGCAGCAGATGCCCTCGGCGTCGCGCTCTGCCACCTGCACACCCGCCAGAGCCTGATCAAGATGGCCGGCCGCGCCAGCAGCTCGGTACGTGGCCGCTATCGCTGAGCCCTTATGTCGTCCACGACTCATCTCGGTATCGCTAAATAAAAAAACCGCCCCGGATCTCCGGGGCGGTTTTGTTTTACGCAGGTAACAACCGGCGGGACTTGTCAGATGAATGTTCTCTAACGTAGCCGACCATATATTCAGCCGCCTTATTCAACCGCGGCATTCGCCCCGGCGCGTCGGGCCTGGTGTTCACCACGCTTTTCCAGCGCCGAACTCATGGCGAGGGAGAGCGCCTCCAGCTGGCCGTCGAGGCTGGCATCGATGATCCCCACCTCGGTCTCGAGAATGCAGCCCCCCTGATCGAGGCGGGCATCGGCGGAGATCTCGAGATAGCCGATTTCGGGGAAATCCTTGTGTACCCGGGCGATCTGGTCGCGCACCGCCTGCACCTGCTCGGGATGAACCCGTATCGTCACCTGCTTCTGATTGCTCACCAGCGAGAGCGCCTCGCGCACCACCTTGAGGGTGAGCGCTACCTGATCGTAATCGTGCAGGATCTTGCGCACCGCCTGCAGCACCACCTCGCTCATCTGCTGCTCCACGGTGCGATAGTACCCCTGGCACTGCAACTGGGTCTGGTGGATCAGCACCGCCTGTTCGCGCCGGGCCTCGTCAATCCCGGCTTGCCAGCCAAGGCTCTTCTGCTCTTCATAGACGGCGCGGGCCTCCGCCACGATATCGGCCGCCTGGGCGCGGGCGGCCTCTACCAGCTCCTGCGCGCTCAGGTAGGAGAGGTAATCCTGGCTACGCAAAATACGCTGGCTTGGCGCCAGTTGCAGATGGTTACTCTTTATTTCAACAAATGGCAGCATTGGGGGGTTACCTGTTTGGCAATCTTGAGACAAAGCGCCCGAGCCAGTGGCAGCTGGTCAGCCGCCAAAGGCCATGATGGCCCGGGTGGCGCTGGGGGAAGTCGCAGGGTGAGACGGCGAGCCCAGTCGGGGTAGCCTTCCCCAGCCGCCGCCAGCCAGAACTGCAAGCCTGCCTCTTCCAGCACCCCCTCATCGAGCTGAGCGGGCAGCGGACGCTGCCAACCCGCAGGCCAGGGGCCGATCAACAAGTCGAGCTGGGAGAGTACGGCTCTGTGCCCCTCCTCCCCCAGCAGGGCGATGATCTGGCGCAGCGTCGGTGCCAGCAGGCAGCTACGGATCGCCTCTCCGTGCAGCACGGCCCCCAAACGGCGCAACAACAGCACCAACTCACTTTGGGGAAACAGCGCCAATCCCCCCAGAGGCGCGGGCATCTCGTAGCCAATTCCCAATGCCAGCGCCTTGAGCAAGGCGCCCACCGCCTCGACGAGCAGATGGGCGGCCAACCGTGGCGCCAATGGCTCGGCAGCCAGCAGTGGCACGAATGGCAGCGGGCCTGCGAAGCCTGGCTGCACGGCCAGAGCGAGTGGGAGCGGCTGGCCAGCGAGATCGCCAGCCTCACCCCCGCCCTGAGTGCGCAGGAGGCGCGCCTGCAGACCCAGCGCGAGCTGCTGCACAAACTCGAGCGGGACTACAAGGAGCACGAACAGCAGCGGCAGGGGCTGCTCACCAGCCGCGCCGCCTGTCTGAATGGCGAGGAGATCCCGCTGGTCGAGAGCCGCTGGCAACAGCGGCTGCAACAACTCGCCAGCGAACTGGAGCTGATGCAAAGCGGCGCCCGCGCTCTGCGGGAGCGGCAGACCGAACTCAAGACCCGCCTCACTCATGTGGAGCAGGAAAAGCAGACCAGCAGTCGCCGCAAGCGGGAGGTGCTGGGGCGCTGGGCTGCCCACGCCAGTACCCTCGGCATCGCCGAGTACGACCTGCGCCGTCTGCTCGCCATCAGCCCCGATGAACTCAAGGCTC
>OERM01000409.1_pt1 | contig 12672 bp, 11 predicted proteins | sample 1540021 | NCBI WGS metagenome assembly OERM01 (sample SAMEA3891245, study PRJEB23780) | metagenome | biome: terrestrial biome; feature: animal house; material: water of meat washing | place: Italy | collected 2015-05-12 | reverse complement strand
ATCTCTGTTGCAGAATAAGTTTTCTTTATTGGTTGTGGTAAAGTCTTAATCTCTTGACTTCCAGTTAATATCTCTGTAGCTTGTGCTAATAAAGCTTTCTTACGTTCCTTAGTAGTTAAAGGGTCATTTGCAATCTTTAATAAAGCATTAGCTTTTCTTGCAACACTATTATTAAATCTTGTTTGTATTTCCTTTTCTTTGAAATTTGATTTTATTTGTTTAGATTGTCCTGTTTTTAATTCTGCTTTCATAGCAAAATATTCTCTTCTTAACTTTCTTCTTATTTCCTTAGCTTTATCTGTTCTCATTAATCCAACTAAAGCCATATATCCTTGCTCTGAAAGTAAATATATATTTGAACTAGCATTTATTGAATTTTGAGTATATAATCCGCTGTCCTTAGCAAGGGCAGCGAAATTTTTATTCTTTTTTAAATCTAAAATATCAATTCCTGGCTCAAACTCACCTATATTATTGTTTATAAGCTCATTTATTTTCTTTAATGGTTGCTCATGAATTTCAGCTACAGTTTTAACTAAAATAACTTTTTGTCCTTCACCAAATCCTCCTTCTATTACTGGAATTTCTATTCCCATAAATTCTTGTTTTTCTTTTAGAACTAAATTGTTCATTATTGCTCCTCCTATCCTATAGCTTCATCAAAATAGCTCATTTGTTTATAAGGTCTTTCTCTCTTAATAACTGTTATACTTTCATCAATAACATTTAAAATATTTTTAGAAGTTTCTAACTCTACATCTTCCCATTTGTTTATATTAAGTATTAAGAACACTCTAGCCTTAACTTGTTCAAACTCACTATTAGCTTTAGTAATTCCTAATCTTTTCTTAATGTAATCTGTATAGTTACGTTTCTTAGAACAACTAATCTTACACATACTCTTAAACTCTTCGATAGTTTCCTCATTCTTTTCTATTGTCTTTTTCAATCCTTCAACCATTTTGTTAAGTCCTTCGATTGCTTTTTGTTCTGATTGATACTGTCCTGTTTTTCTTATTTGTGGTAATACTTCATCAAACACCCACACTTCAAATTTTTCGGCTTGAGGTAAATCACTATTTGTAATAAGCCTATACATATCACCTTCTGTTATCAATGCTATGCGTTGACCACCCTCTTTAAAGTCGTCGTGTTTCACGACTCCTTTGCAATGTCTTGATATTGCATCTCTATAATTCTTATACCCTAAAGATTTTGCTATATCTTTTCCTACAAAATATGGCTTACCATTAATTTCAGCCATTCTTACTTGTCCAAAATTTTCATTTTTAAAAATTTGTAATTGATTATTCATTAACTCTCCCCCTCTAATTCTTCTAAGATTTCTTTTAATGTTTTTAAATATTCTTCCATTAAAACTCACCTCTTTCTCGGAGTTCATCAGATGAACAATTAAATATATTTGATAATAAATTTATTTCTTCATCTTTAGCCATACGCTCATCATTTTCTATCCTTGCGTAGTGTCTGGTACTAATACCTAATCTTTCGGCAATTTTGTATTGCTTATATCCTAATTCTTTTCTTTTAGTTTTTATTTTGTTCACTGTTTGTCCTCCTTTCTGTGACTTTATTATGTCTTATTTTTAAGACATTGTAAAACATCATTTTAAGCCTTTTAAAGAATTTATATTCAAAATACTTATACATTCTCTCCTATACTCTTTTATTCTAAGTCTTATTTTTAAGACATTTTATCATAAAGGTCTTGTTTTCAAGACAAATCAATGTTATTATTTCATTTGAAAGGAGGAAATTATGGATTTTAAAGAGAAATTAAAAGATTTTAGAAAATCTAAATCATTAACTCAAAAAGAATTTGCAGAAAAATATGGGTTTTCAAGGACTACAATAACAGAACTTGAGAGTGGAAGAAAAAAACCTACACTTAAAATGATTGAAAAATTATCCAACTCAACTAATACTAAAAAATCTTATTGGATAGATACAGAGGAAGATAATATATCATACAAAAACTTTGATGGTTTAGAAATGGTTATAAAAAAATTAATATCAACAGGTGATATTAGCAAAAGTGGTTCTATGAATGAAAAAGCAAAATCTTTATTAATAAAAATGCTTGAAGCAGAAATTAAATTGTTGTTAAAAGAAAAGAACTAGAGTTTTACTTCTCTAGTTCTTTTAAAATACTTTTTAAAATCTTTAAGTACTCACTATCCTCATTCAACAAAACCAACCCTTTCATAAAAAACGATTTTTAGTGTAGCTTTGCTACACTTGCATTTTAGTAAAATTAGCTAAGCTTAGCAACTGAGTAAATTTATGAATTTGATAATTTCTATAACATTGAAAAGGTGAAAATTTATTGAATTTATATAATTGTATATTTTGGAAATTTAATGTCATTTTTTTACTTTTGTAATTTTATGTATATTATTACTTTCTTAAATATAAATCTATTTAATTGAAAATTTAATATCAATTTCTAAATATTTATATTAATTTTATATTTTTCTATTGATTTTTAAGTTTTACTTATATCTAAAAATTTATTATTATTAACTCAAACAAGGAGGTTTATTCGCATGAAAAACATAGCAATATATATTAGAAAATCAGTAAAAGGTGATGATAATTCAATATCATTAGAAGCACAAACAGAAGTTATAAAAAACTATTTTAAAGAGAAATGTAACTTTACTATCTATAAAGATGATGGATTTAGTGGTGGGAATACAAATAGACCTGCATTTAAACAATTAATGAGCGATTCTGCTATGAATAAATTTGATGCCGTAGCTTGTTATAAGCTTGATAGAATAGCAAGAAACACATTAGACTTTCTTACTACATTCAATACTCTAAAAGAATATGGAGTTGATTTAATTTGTGTAGAAGATAAATATGATCCTAGCACGCCAGCTGGTAGAATGATGATGACGTTACTTGCTTCGCTTGCTGAAATTGAAAGAGAAAACATTAAGCAAAGAGTTAAAGATAGTATGGTAAAACTAGCTAGAGAGGGAAGATGGACAGGTGGAACTGCTCCATTTGGATATAGAATAATTAATATAAATGGTGGTAAATATTTAGAGCTAGTTGATGAAGAGAATATTAAATATATTTTTAATGAGTTTGTAAATGGTAAAGGAATACTTAAACTCTCAAGAGAATTTAACTGTAATAAGCAAAATATAAGTAGGGTATTACATAGCATAACTTATTTACAAAGCTCAATAGAAGCTAATAAATACTTAGATAAAGTTTTAAATTATGAGGTTGTTGGAACTCCTAACGGTTGTGGTTATTTACCTTATGGAAACTATAAAAATGTAAATGGAAGAAAAGTTAAAAACACTGGTAACAAATTAGCTGCTGTTAGTAAACATAAAGCTGTAATTGATTTAGATACTTTTATAAAGGCTCAAAATAGGCTTAAAACATTTGAAGGTAATCCAGCACCTCGTATTAGTTCTAAAAGCTTTCTAGCCCAAATGGTTGAATGTAGATGTGGTTCAAATATGCTTATTGCTCTAGGTCGTAAAAGAAAAGATGGTAGCAGAAAAAATTACTTTTACTGCCCTAATAAATGTGGTAATAAAATGATTGATATAGAAAAGCTTGAAAAAGATGTTTTTATAATACTTAAAGATATTAATTTTTTAGATTATGATTTTAAATACAGCCTTACTACTCAAACTAAAGATTACTCTAAAATTAAAGAACCGCTACTAAAAGAAATTTCAGCAAAGAAAAAAATACTTGATGGCTTAGTTAATAAACTTGCTCTTGTAGATGATAACTTAACTAATATATTAATAAACAAAATGGAATCTCTTAATTCAGAAATTAATGATCTGCAAGAAAAGTTAAATGAATTAGAAAAAGAAGAAATATCATCATCTTATAGTAAAGAAGATCTAGTATTAAAAGAAAATAGCAGAAAAAACTTTGTTAAAGAATTTAATAACATGGATATGAAAGAAAGACAAGCAACTATTAAAAGTGTGTTAAATAAAGTACTTTGGACTGGTGATAATATATTTATTAAATAATCTAAAATGATAACTATTTGAATAAACCTCCTTTACCAGGTTTAACAGTATCCATATGACATGCAAAAAGAATAGTTTCTCCTTCTACATTGCCTTTTAATTTAGCTATTAAGTTTCCTGTGTTTGAACCTATTTTTTCTCCACTGTTATCAAATTCAACTTCTAATCCAGCGTCTATTAAATCCTTTTCTAATCTTTTAGCGAAATTACCTTCTTCATAAGTTTCGCTATCTATTTGGATATAATCTAAAAAACTTTCTAAAACTCTTTTTTCATTTATCATAATATTTCAGTCTCCCTTAAAGCATTTCAATAAATTTCATATAAAATTATATCACGAAAAATACATTTGTCCGTAATTGTAAAACAAAATTCATAACTATGTCCTTTAGTACTTTAAAATCATAAATAAAAAAAACTTATAAATATATGTGGAATATATTTATAAGTTTTTATTTTTGCTTTTAAACTAGAATTCTAAGCTCTTTTCTATTATAGCTCTTACATCTTCTATTTTAACTCTTTGTTGTTCCATGTTATCTCTGTCTCTTACAGTTACACATCCATCTTCTAAAGTATCGAAGTCAACTGTTATACAGAATGGAGTTCCTATTTCATCTTGTCTTCTATATCTCTTACCGATACTTCCTGTTTCATCATAATCAACATTGAAGTGTTTGCTAAGTTCTGCATATACTTCATCAGCCTTCTCTGATAATTTCTTAGAAAGTGGTAATATAGCAGCCTTAAATGGTGCTAAAGCTGGGTGTAAGTGCATAACTGTTCTTACATCTACCTTTCCATTAGCTCCTTCTAATTCTTCCTCATCATAAGCTTCAACTAAGAATGCTAATGCAACTCTGTCAGCTCCTAATGATGGCTCTATAACATATGGTACATATTTTTCATTTGTTGTTGGGTCTAAGTAAGTCATGTCTTGACCTGAGTGTTCAGCATGCTTATTTAAGTCATAGTCTGTTCTATCAGCTATTCCCCAAAGTTCTCCCCATCCAAATGGGAATAAGTATTCTATATCTGAAGTAGCATTTGAGTAGAAGCTTAATTCTTCTTCTCCATGATCTCTCATTCTTATGTTTTCTTCTTTCATTCCTAAGTTTAATAGGAAGTTCCAACAACTATCTTTCCAGAAGTTGAACCATTCTAAATCAGTTCCTGGTTTACAGAAGAACTCAAGCTCCATTTGTTCGAACTCTCTAGTTCTGAAAGTGAAGTTACCTGGAGTTATTTCGTTTCTGAAAGATTTACCAATTTGAGCTATACCAAATGGTACTTTCTTTCTTGTAGTTCTTTGTACTGATTTAAAGTTTACGAATATACCTTGAGCAGTTTCTGGTCTTAAATATACTTCGTTTTTACTATCTTCAGTTATTCCTTGGAAAGTTTTAAACATTAAGTTGAACTTTCTTATATCTGTGTAGTTTAATTTTCCACATTTAGGACAAACTATGTTGTTCTTAGTTATGTAGTCCATTAACTCTTCATTGCTCCATCCATCAGCTGTAGCCACTTCTGCTCCGTTTGCAGTCATATGATCTTCAACTAATTTATCTGCTCTGAATCTAGCTTTACATTCTTTACAATCCATTAGAGGATCTGAGAATCCACCAACGTGACCTGATGCAACCCAAACTTCTCTATTCATTAATATAGCTGAATCTAATCCAACATTATATTTGCTCTCTTGAACAAATTTTTTCCACCAAGCTCTTTTTACGTTATTTTTGAATTCAACTCCTAGTGGGCCGTAATCCCATGAGTTTGCAAGTCCACCGTATATTTCTGAACCTGGGAATATAAATCCTCTGTTTTTACATAAGGCTACTATTTTATCCATAGTTTTTTCTACTGCCATTACAATTACCTCCATTTATATTAAATAACTTATTTTATATTAATTCTTCACTTTATAAAGAACTTTAAACTTCCTTGAGAAATATTTCTAACAGTTTTATTCACTGCTAGAAATACTCATCTAGATTAACAGCCTAAGGGCTTTATATAAATAAAAAAAGCCATTACATTCAAAGGGACGAAATAAAATTCCGCGGTTCCACCCTTTTTAGCAAAAGCTCATCTCTCAAAATAATTGTACTCAAAAGCTCCCTTCATTTTAAACCTTTAATAACTTTCACCAACCGTTATCTCTCTAAAAAAGATTTTAAAATTACTCTTCTTCATCATAGTACATATTTAGTTATACTCTTAATTTTATCAAAACTAAATTATATGTCAATAAAAAAAGAATTTATAAACATACAAAAGCTTATATATTTATAAATTCTTTCTTAATTAATTTTAGATAAAAAAATGGCTCCTCGGAGAGGACTCGAACCTCCAACCTATCGGTTAACAGCCGAGTGCTCCACCATTGAGCTACCGAGGAACATTTACAAATTTATTATATCATATTTCAAATAAAATACAATAGTTTTTTTAAGTAGATTTTAAAAATAATCTAGAATTTTTTTAGGCTTTTTCTCTTCAAATAAAATAAAAAATAGAAGTTTACTTTTTAGTAAACTTCTACTTTATATAAACTATTTTTGTGGTTTCATTGTTGGGAATAATATAACGTCTCTTATTGATGAAGAGTCAGTTAAGAACATTATCATTCTGTCTATTCCTATTCCTAATCCACCAGTTGGAGGCATACCAGTTTCTAAAGCACTCATGAATTCTTCATCTAACATGTATGCTTCATCATCTCCGTATTCTCTTTCTCTAGCTTGTTGTTCAAATCTTTCTCTTTGAACTATTGGATCGTTAAGCTCTGAGTATGCGTTACATACTTCTCTACCATATACAAATCCTTCAAATCTCTCAGTAAACATTTCATTTCCTCTTTTCTTTTTAGTAAGAGGTGATATCTCTACTGGATAATCTATTAAGAATGTAGGTTGGATTAATTTATCTTCACCATATTCTTCAAATAACATATTTAGAACTTCACCTTTAGTAACCTTATCTAATGGTTTAGGGAATTCTAAGTTTTTCTCTTTAGCTATAGCTTGAGCTTCTTCATCACTCTTAATTTCGTTGAAATCTATGCCAGCAAATTCTTTAACTGCATCAACCATAGTGATTCTTCTCCATGGTGGTGTGAAGTCTATTTCAGTTCCTTCATAAGTAACTTTAGTTGATCCATTTACTTTTTCACAAACATAAGCAATCATGTTTTCCATGATTTCCATCATGTCATTGTAATCAGCATATGCTTCATATAACTCTATAGCAGTGAATTCTGGATTATGTCTTACTGAAACCCCTTCATTTCTGAAGTTTTTACCCATTTCATAAACTTTTTCAAATCCAGCAACTATTAATCTCTTTAAGTATAACTCAGTAGCAATTCTTAAATACATATCTATATCTAAAGCATTGTGGTGAGTTATGAAAGGTCTAGCAGCAGCTCCACCAGCTATTGGTGAAAGAATTGGTGTGTCAACCTCTAAGAATCCTCTATTATCTAAGAATTCTCTTATTGCTTTTACTATTTGTGATCTCTTAATAAAAGTATCTTTAACTTCTGGGTTTGTTATTATATCAACTTCTCTTTGTCTGTATCTTAAGTCTGGGTCTTTTAAACCATGCCATTTTTCTGGTAATGGTTTTAAAGATTTACAGATTAATTCAAATGAAGTTACTTTTACTGAAACTTCACCCATTTTTGTTTTAAATACTTCTCCAGTTGCAGCAACCCAGTCACCTAAATCGAAAGTTTTAAATTCCTTTAAAGCTTCCTCTCCAACGTTATCAATCTTAATAAATAATTGAATTTTTCCTGGTAAATCTGCTAAATCAGCGAATACTACTTTACCTTGACCTCTTTTTGACATAAGTCTTCCAGCAACTTTTACTTCTTTACCTTCTAACTCTTCAAAATTATCTTTTACATCAGCAGAAGAGTGTGTTCTCTCTACCTTGTATACATCAAATGGGTCCTTACCAGCTTCTTGTAATTCAACAAGCTTTTGTCTTCTTAACATCTCTTGTTCACTTAATTGTTCTTCTGCTTCGTGAATATTTATTTCCTCATTTGACATTTAAAAATCCCTCCATCTATATTATCTATCTTCTTATTCCAAGAACTTCGAACTTAGTAGTTCCTCCTGGTACTTCTATCTCTACAACATCTCCAACTTTTTTACCCATTAACCCTTCACCAACTGGTGATTCATTTGATATCTTAAAGTTCATTGGATCTGCTTCTGCTGAACCAACTATTGAATACTCAACTTCTTCATCAAAATCAAAGTCCATAACCTTAACGATTGATCCAACTGTAACTATATCTGTTGATATTTCTGACTCATCAACAACAACAGCGTTTTTAAGCATGTTTTCTAATTGAATTATTCTTCCTTCAGTGAAAGCTTGCTCATTTTTAGCTTCATCATATTCTGAGTTCTCACTTAAATCTCCGTATCCTAAAGCAACTTTTATCTTTTCAGTTATTTCTTTTCTTTTTACTGTTTTAAGATATTCTAATTCATCTTCTAATTTTTTAACACCTTCATATGTCATTATATGTTTCTTTTCGCTCATTTTCTTTCTCCCCTTTGAACATATTATTATAATATCATATTTAAACTTAACCTGTTAATATACAATTCATAAAAACTTTAAGATTATTAAGCCTAATTATTCAAATTATTATAATTCCTAAAGATTATTATGTCAAACTATATATTATATAAGATAGAATACACTAAATAAAAAATCATTATTTAGCTTTAATTCTCACCTTTATTTGTATAAATTAAACATCTAATATTTTACTGATGCTTTATTATATCCAGTTATATCCCCATTTATGATAAATATTATAAATCATTTTTCATTAAATATTCTTTATACTCATTAAGGATACCCATAATCTTCTCTGGATCTGCTTCTAAATTAAGCCTATTCTTAACTTCAGTACAATTATTTAATCCTTTTATATACCAAGCTGCATGTTTTCTCATTTCTCTTACAGCCTTATACTCTCCATCATATTTAAGTGATAAATTATAGTGTCTTATACACATATCTATTTTTTCTTCTGGAGTAGGCATATAAACCTCTTCTCCATTTAATTTCTGAACTATTTGCTTGAAGATCCATGGGTTTCCCATACTTCCTCTTGCAACCATAATTCCATCACAGTTAGTTTGATTTTTAAGACTTAAAGCATCCTCCGCAGTAAATACATCTCCATTTCCTATAACAGGAATATTAACTGCTTCCTTTACTTGTCTTATTATATCCCAGTTAGCTTTTCCTTCATACATTTGAGCCCTAGTTCTTCCATGTACAGCAATGGCATCTACTCCTGCTTCTTCCATGATTTTAGCAAACTCAACAGCATTTATATTTTCTTCATCAAAACCCATTCTAAACTTAACTGTTACAGGCTTTGTTGCAACTTTTTTTATGCTACTCATGATCTCATAAGCTAATTTAGGATTTTTCATTAAGGCTGAACCTTCACCATTTTTTACTATCTTAGGTGCAGGACATCCCATATTCACATCTATTATACATATATCATCATTTGTATTAAAATGCTTCTCAGTGACATAAGCCATTATCTCTGGATCATTTCCAAACATCTGACAAGATACCGGTTTTTCTTCATCCGCAATTCTCATTAATTCTTTTGTATTTTCACTCCCATAGTACAATGCCTTTGCACTAACCATTTCAGTGCAAACAATTCCTGCCCCCATCTCTTTACATAATCCCCTAAAAGATATATCTGTAACCCCTGCCATAGGTGCTAAGAAAACATTATTTTCTAAAACTATGTTTGATATTTTCATTACTTTCTACTCCTTGTTTTTTTCGTAAAGAATCTTAAGCCCTTCTAAAGTTAATTTACGATCTACTTCATCAATTACATCCGTTTCGCTATAAACAAGTTTAGCTAGCCCTCCTGTAGCTAATACAAATGGTTCCTTTTCTCCTAAGTCCATCATTTCCTTTTTCATACGTTTAACTATATATTCAACTTTTCCAATATATCCATAAATTATTCCAGCTTGCATGCTTGTAACTGTATTTTTACAAATTACACTCTTTGGTTTTTCAAGTTCTATTCTTGGAAGCTTTGCAGCTCTCTCAAATAAAGCATCTGCTGAAATTTGAATTCCAGGACATATATTTCCACCTAAATAATCTCCCTTTTCAGTAATGGCACAGAATGTTGTTGCTGTTCCAAAATCTATTATTATCATAGGTTTTTTATGCTTTTCAAAAGCAGCTACAGCATTTACTATTCTATCTGCTCCAACCTCTTTAGGATTATCATATTTTATATTAATTCCAGTTTTTATTCCAGGTCCTACTACAATAGGTTCTTTGCAGAAACATTTTCTAACCATGTTCTCTAAAGAATGCATTATATTAGGAACTACTGAAGAAATTATTATTCCTTCAACATCTTCTGGATTTAATTTTGCTTGATTAAATAGTTGCATAACTTGTATTGAATATTCATCTGATGTTTTCTTAGAATCTGTAGATATTCTCCATGATGCTATGTATTTTTCATTATCATGAATCCCTAAAACTATATTTGTATTACCTACATCTATTAATAAAATCATGTGTTTTACACCACCTTAATATAATTAAAGACAGCTAATAAAGCTGTCCGGAAAATACCATGTACCCTTTATATAACAATATTAATTTTAACAACTACTATACATTTGTCAAGCAATTACAATTACTAGTTTTTAAATAAAAAAAGGCTTATATGACTATTTTTTTAACAGCGTCATATAAGCCTCAAAATTATCTAAACATTTAGAATAATCCTACGATTTCTCCATTGTCTTTTATATCCATTCTATTAGCAGCAGGAACTTTAGGTAACCCTGGCATTGTCATAACATCCCCTGTTAAAACAACTATGAATCCAGCTCCATTTGAAACTCTAACCTCTTTAACAGTTATATCAAAGTTTTCAGGTCTTCCTAAAAGACTTGGATTATCTGATAATGAATACTGTGTTTTAGCCATACATATTGGAAGCTTATCTAAATTAAATTTCTCAATTTCAGCTATTTGTTTAAGAGCTTGAGGAGTATAGTTTACTCCTTTTCCGCCATATATAGTTTGAACTATTTTTAGTATTTTATCCTTTATTGATTCTTCTGAATCGTAAATCATCTTAAAGTTTGAAGGCTCAGTTTCCATTGTTTTTATAACTTTATTAGCTAAATCAATTCCGCCTTCTCCACCTTTTTCCCATACTTCTGTTAAGCTAACTTCTACTCCTATATTTTTGCAGAAGTCTTCTATAGCTTTAACCTCTTCATCTGAATCAGTTATAAACTTATTTATAGCAACAACAACTGGTACTCCATAAGCTTTTATATTTTCTATTTGCTTTTCTAAGTTTTTCATTCCTTTATTTAAAGCATCTACATTTGATATGTTTAATTCATCTTTCTTCACTCCACCGTGATGTTTTAAAGCTCTTATAGTAGCTACTAAAACTACACAATCAGGATTTAAATTTCCGTATCTACATTTTATATCTAAGAATTTTTCTGCACCTAAATCTGCTCCAAAACCAGCCTCTGTTATAGTTATATCACTCATTTTTAAAGCTGTCTTAGTTGCTATTATTGAATTACATCCATGAGCTATATTTGCAAATGGGCCTCCATGAATTATTGCTGGAGTATTTTCTAAAGTTTGAACAAGGTTAGGTTTTATGGCATCTTTCATAAGTAAAGCCATAGCTCCTTGAACTTCTAATTCCTTAGCATAAACAGGCTCTCCATCTAAGTTATATGCAATTAAAATATTACCCATTCTCTCTTTTAAGTCTTCTAAATCACTAGCCATACATAATATAGCCATTATTTCTGATGCAACAGTGATCATAAATCCATCTTCTCTTAAGAATCCGTTTATTTTACCACCCATTCCAACAACTATATTTCTTAAGGCTCTATCATTCATATCCATAACTCTTTTAAATACAATTCTTCTTGAATCTATTCTTAATAAATTACCTTGATGAATATGGTTATCTATAGCTGCACATAAAAGATTATTAGCTGAAGTTATTGCATGCATATCCCCTGTAAAATGAAGATTTATATCTTCCATAGGAACTACTTGAGCATATCCACCACCAGCTGCTCCACCTTTTATTCCAAATACAGGTCCTAATGATGGCTCTCTTAAGGCTATAACGGTATTTTTCCCTATTTTATTTAACGCTTGTCCTAATCCTACTGTAACAGTAGATTTTCCCTCTCCTGCTGGTGTTGGATTTATAGCTGTAACTAAAACAAGCTTACCATCCTTATTATTTTCTAGTTTTTTTATTGCATCTAAAGATATCTTACATTTATATTTTCCATAAAGCTCAATATCATCTTCTCCAAGACCTATTTTTTTAGCAATATTTATTATTGGCTCCATTTTAGCACTTTGTGCTATTTCAATATCATTTTTCATAATTCCGCACCTCATTCCAAAGTAATCTACTTAATATTATACCCATAATTTATTAAAAAACAAAGAGTTTTATCGAACATTTTTATATATTTTATAAAAATTGTTCGTATTATTAAAATATCTTTAGTGAAATTATAATATAAAATAATTC
>OERM01000406.1_pt1 | contig 12733 bp, 12 predicted proteins | sample 1540021 | NCBI WGS metagenome assembly OERM01 (sample SAMEA3891245, study PRJEB23780) | metagenome | biome: terrestrial biome; feature: animal house; material: water of meat washing | place: Italy | collected 2015-05-12 | reverse complement strand
CCCAGCTGGTGTTGCTGGCACGGGAAGAGGGCTGGTCGCTGGAGCGCCTCAAGGGCTCCTATGCCGGCGCCATGGGGATGGGGCAGTTCATGCCCTCCAGCTACCGCCACTACGCCGTCGATTTTGACGGGGATGGCAAGCGGGATCTGTTTGCCAACCCGGTCGATGCCATCGGCAGCGTGGCCAACTATTTTGCCAGCCACCAGTGGCGCTGGGGCGAATCCGTGGTGGAACCGGCCCAGATCGGGTTGATGGCAGTCGAACCTCTACTCAGGCCTGAGCCCGAGTTAACACAACAGTGGTCAGAACTGGCGGCGGCAGGGATTGAGCTCGCCACGCCGCTGGCCCCACAGACGCCGGTCAAGTTGCTGGCGTTTGCCCAAGCCGATGGACCGGAATACTGGGTCGCACGGCATAACTTTTATGTGATCACCCGTTACAATCGCAGCCCACTCTATGCGATGGCGGTGTATCAACTTAGCCAAGCCATTCAGGAAGCGTATGCATCTTCGTCACAAACTCCTCCCGCTCAGCCTGAGCTTGTTGCTGGCCGCCTGTAGCAGCCAGCCGGAACAGAGCGCCCCCGTCGAGCCGCAAGCACCGGTCAGCAAGCCACCCGTTATCGAGATCCCGCAAGCCACCGGCGCCATTCCGCGCCCCGAGCCCCTGAGTGCCAGCGGCAACCGGGACTACTGGATCGGCAAGCAGAAGCACGAGGTGTGGCGCGACATCAAACACTACAGCGAAGAGGGCACCGCCAGCTGGCTGTCGCCGGATCTGGACGGCCAGAAGACCGCCAACGGCGATGTGCTGGACAGCAAGCTGTTCAGTGCCGCCCACCGCAACCTGCCCATCCCGAGCTATGTGCGGGTCACCAATCTGGACAACGGGCTGGAGACCATAGTGCGGGTCAACGATCGCGGTCCCTTCAACAGCCCGCGCCTGATCGACCTCTCCTACGCAGCGGCCAAGCAGCTGGAGATGGTCGATAGCGGTGAGGCCCGAGTACGGCTGGAGCTGATCAGCGACACCCCGGATCAGATGGTGATCATGGAGCCGATGAAGCCCATCGAAATGACTCCGACCACTCCGGCTGCGGCCTCCAACACGCTGTCGCAAGATGGCTTCCTGGGTGAACCGACCGCGCTGGCGATGGCCACTCCCGCCGTCGATCCGGCTCCCGTCAAGGCCCCCGCCGCCAAGCCCGCCAAAGCGGCACCTGTCAAGCCAGCACCAGCCAAGGCTGCAGCGCCCGCCAGCAGTGGTGATGGCAAGATGATCCAGGTACTGGCCAGCGGCTCCCGGGATCGGGCCGAGGCGATGGGCAAGGTGATGACCCAGCGTTACGGCGTGCCTTACCGGATCGATGCTCATGGCGCCATTTTCCGGGTGCTGATTGGCCCGGTCGCCGCCGACCAGCAGGCAAGTGTGCTGGAAAAAGTACGTCAGGGCGGGCTGGAACAGGCCTTTATCGTGCCCTGATCGCCCCCTTTTGCCGCGGATGTGACTAACCGCTTACTCACTGTCATCACGTCGTTTTATGGCGTGATGACAGGGAGTGATGGATAAAAAACCAGTTCTGATCGCCATCTCGGGCTATAACCTGCGGGCGCATCTGGTATAGTTAGGCCCGCATTTTATCCCCATCTGGCTCGCAGGAATTTCAAGATGTCCAAATTTGCCCGTTCAGTTCTTCTGGCCTCACTGATCAGCGTAACCGCCCAGGCCAATACGCCGGTGCCGACACCGACCCCGAATGCCATGCCCATGGTGGTTCCCGCCGCGCCGGAGATCTCCGCCAAGGCCCATATTCTGATCGACTACTACTCCGGTCAGGTGCTGGCCGAGCAGAACGCCGAAGAGCGTCTGCCGCCCGCCAGTCTGACCAAGATGATGACCTCCTACATCATCGGCCAGGAGCTGCTGAAGGGGAACATCAAGCGCACCGACATGGTGACCATCAGCCAGAACGCCTGGTCCAAGAACTACTCCGACTCCTCCAAGATGTTTATCGAGGTGGGCAAGCAGGTCTCCGTCGATGATCTCAACAAGGGCATCATCATCCAGTCCGGCAACGACGCCTGCGTCGCCATGGCCGAGTTCCTGGCGGGCAGCACCGACTCCTTCGCCAGCCTGATGAACAGCTGGGCCGCCAAGCTCGGCATGAACGACAGCCACTTCATGAACCCGCACGGTCTGGATGCGGAAGGTCACTACAGTACCGCTCACGACATGGCCCGTCTGGGTCAGGCGCTGATCCGCGACCTGCCGGAGGAGTACAAGATCTACTCCCAGAAATCCTTCGTGTTCAACGGCATCACCCAGCACAACCGCAACCGCCTGCTGTGGGATCAATCCCTGCAGGTGGATGGCATCAAGACCGGCCACGTCAGCCAGGTCGGCTATAACCTGGTCTCCTCTGCCACCAACAACGAAGGCATGCGCCTGATCGCCGTGGTACTGGGCGCCAGCAGCGAAGCCTCCCGCGCCGCCGAGAGCAAAAAACTGCTCACCTATGGCTTCCGCTTCTTCCAGAGCCTGACCCCGTACAAGGCGGGCACCGAGCTGGTCACCCAGAAGATCTGGATGGGCGACAAACCGGAAGTGAAACTGGGCGTCGACAAAGATGTCTCCGTGCTGGTCACCCGCGGTCAGGGCAACAACCTGAAGGCTGACTTCCAGCTCGACAGCGAGCTGAAAGCGCCGCTGGCCAAGGGTCAGCGCGTCGGTACCGTGTTCCTGAAGCAGGGCGACAAAGAGATCAAGCAGGTGCCGCTGGTCGCCCTGGAAGAGGTGCAGGAAGGTGGCTTGATGAGCCGTCTGTGGGACTACCTGGTACTGCTGGTCACCAGCTGGTTCAAGTAATCCAACGCACAATCCTCACCAAACAGCGGCGCCAACAGGCGCCGCTGCTGTCTGTGACCGGCAAAGGCAGTGAATAACCCTGTAAACTGCAGGTTCCGCCTTACCCTGATTTGTGGTAAAAAGCAGCACTTCCATCCTTGTCTGACCGATCCTGGCCTTGATCCCGGTCCGGGCCGCGCCCATATAGTTATGAGCCGTGCCCATATAGACTTGAAATGGCGGCCTCCACGGGCCATCGGCCACTAGCCATCCAAGATGAAGTCATCCCGGTGATGACGCAAAAGGTGAGTAAATGAATACCAAGTTTGATGAACTGCTGGAGTTTCCCTGCAAATTCCCGTTCAAGGTACTCGGCGTTGCCGACCCGGCACTGCCGGAAATGGTGGTTGAAGTGCTGCAGCAGCACGCCCCCGGCACCTACAGCCCGACAGTCCAGCCCAGCTCCAAGGGCAACTACCACTCGGTCCGCGTGACCGTGACTGCCCAGAGCAAAGAGCACATCGAAGCGATGTACCACGCCCTTGGCAAGATCGAGCTGGTGAAATACGTACTGTAATTTCTCTCTCGCCCCGTTCTGCGGGGCGACTGTTTTTGGCCGCAGCACGCCGCGAGGACGCCATGTCATCCCAGATCCCCGCCCAGTCCAGCCTGATTGTCAGGCAGCTGGGTCGCCGCCCCTACCAGCCGGTATGGGACGCCATGAAAGCCTTCACCGACAACCGCACCAGCGACACCCCGGACGAGTTCTGGGTGGTCGAGCACGATCCCGTCTACACCCAGGGTCAGGCCGGCAAGGCCGAACACCTGCTCAATCCGGGCAATATCCCGGTGGTGCAGAGCGATCGCGGCGGTCAGGTGACCTATCACGGCCCGGGCCAGCTGGTGCTCTACGTACTGGTGGATGTCCGCCGCTGCAAATTCTCGGTTCGCGAGCTGGTGACCGCGCTGGAGACAGCCATCATCAACACCCTCGCCAAAAGCGATATCCAGGCTTATGCCAAGGCCGATGCCCCCGGGGTCTATGTGAAAAATGACCTTGGCATGGAGGCAAAACTGGCCTCGCTGGGGCTGCGCATCCGCAAGGGGTGCTCGTTCCACGGGCTGGCCCTCAACATCAACATGGACATGACCCCCTTCCTGCACATCAATCCGTGCGGCTATGCGGGCATGGCCATGACCCAGACCAGCGCCCTGGGCGGCCCGCAAAGCGTGGCCGAGGCGCAATCCATTCTGGTGGCCGAACTGGCCCGCCTGATTGGCTATCAAACAATAACAAACACCGAGAGTGAATCATGAGCAAACCCGTTCGTATGGAGCCGGGCGTCAAGCTGCGCGATGGCGACAAGATGGCCCTGATCCCGGTGAAATTCATGCCGGATCCCAACGAAGAACTCCTTCGCAAGCCGGACTGGATGCGGATCAAGCTGCCCCCCTCCAGCCAGAAGATCGAACACATCAAGAGCACCTTGCGCAAGAACAAGCTGCACTCGGTCTGTGAAGAGGCCTCCTGCCCCAACCTGGCGGAGTGTTTCAACCACGGCACCGCCACCTTCATGATCATGGGCGCCATCTGCACCCGCCGTTGCCCCTTCTGCGACGTGGCCCACGGCCGCCCGCTGGCACTCGATCCGGAAGAGCCGAAGAAGCTGGCGCTGACCATCAAGGAGATGAACCTCAAGTATGTGGTGATCACCTCGGTGGACCGCGACGATCTGCGCGACGGCGGTGCCCAGCACTTCGCCGACTGCATCCGCGAGATCCGCGAGCACAGCCCGCAGACCCGCATCGAGATCCTGACCCCGGACTTCCGTGGCCGGATGGAGCAGGCGCTGGAGGTGTTCCGCGAGACCCCGCCGGACGTCTTCAACCACAACCTGGAAACCGCGCCGCGCATGTATCGCGTCGCCCGCCCGGGTGCCGACTACAAGTGGTCGCTGGAGCTGCTGCGCCGCATCAAGGAGATGCACCCCCACGTGCCGACCAAATCCGGTCTGATGATGGGCCTTGGCGAGACCAACGAAGAGATCGTCGAGGTGCTCAAGGATCTGCGCGCCCACGGCGTCAACATGCTGACCCTGGGTCAGTATCTGCAGCCGAGCCGCCACCACCTGCCGGTCAAGCGCTACGTGCCGCCCGCAGAGTTTGACGAGCTGAAAGATGTCGCCATGGAGCTGGGCTTTACCCACGCCGCCTGCGGTCCTTTCGTTCGCTCTTCCTACCATGCTGATCTGCAAGCCAAGGGCGAAGAGGTCAAATGATCTCGTACGACAGGGAGGCCAAGTAACCGCCACCCTCGCAATGAAAAAGAGCGCCTATTGGCGCTCTTTTTGTTGGTATCACTGACCGTTGCAGCTTGATCTATTCAGTAGCCGTGGTCGAAGATCCCCTGCTGATGCCAGCGTTGCAGCTGGGCCAGCACCCGGGTCTCTCGCGCCGTCCACTGGGGACAGGGCCCCGCCAGCTGGGTCTTGTTGGTCTGCAGCGCCTCGTCGAGGGCAAACCAGCCGGGCACGAAGCCAAGGCGGATCTCGTAGGGCTGCGGCTGCGGGGCCACCAGCTGATCGCCAATCCGGCACAAGTAGTAGAGCGAGCGGATGCAGTAGGCATCGAACCCCGGCTCGCGGGCGGCGCGATATTCACGGGTCTCGCCAAGCAGGCCCCCCACTTCCCGCAGCTCGGCACCGCACTCCTCCAGCAGCTCGCGGGCCAACGCCACATGGTGGCTCTCCCCCGCTTCAATGCCGCCCCCGGGGAACATCAGATCGCCGTTGACCCGGGAGTGAACCAGCAGCAGCTCGTCGCCACGGGGCACCACGGCACGCACCGTGAGCCGCTCCAGGGTGCGGCCATCGGTGATTACCTCGCCATGAACGAAAGAGAGATCGAACGGATTGGGCCAGCAGCTGGCCGGGGAGAGCGTCGTCATCACTGCATCAGGGCCGGTAGTTGCCATGCTTGAGCTGCTCGACAATTTCGGCAGCCCGCACATCGTAGCCATCCTGCTCTGTCTTGCTCAGGGTGTGGTAGATGCCAAAACGCTTGGCTGAGACCTCGGGGCTATCCTGAAACGATTCGCTCACCTTGCCCCACAGATAGGCCAGCCCATACTGTTTCTGGCCCATATAGAGGGTGCTGAGGGAGGTGAATATGCGGCTGTTCACCTTATCCCCCTCCTGATAGAGGGAGAGCCCGTGCTGCAGGGTGGCAATGGCCTTTTCCGGGTCGCTCTTGGCGTAGATACCGCCGAGCGCCAGTTGCAGCTCGGGTTCATCCAGCGCCTTGGTGCCTTCCAGCGCCATAAACTGCTGGCGAGCCAGCTCGTTGGTGTTGTTGGTCCAGTGCCAGAGCAGCAGGTAGGGATCTTGTGAATTGCGGGTCGCCGCATCGAGCTGGGCCAACTGATCCCCGGCCGCCAGCATGCCCTCGACCCGTGGACTCTTCTGCTCGCGGGCATTCTTGTATTCAATGCTGGTGGAGCGCTCGGCACATTTGAGATAGCGCTCAAGGTTGCGCATCAGCTCGTACTTGCGCCGATCCGTCCCCTCCTCCTTGAGATAGAAGCGACTGCGGATCACATCGGTACGCTCGTAGCGACACCAGCCATCGTCCACCAGATCCTGGCAGAGCTCGGGATGATTGCCACAGATGTTGTGGATCCGGTCGTCATTGCAGCCAGCCACGGCAAGGCCGACTGAAAGCATGATGAAGGTCTGTCGCAGGGGGAAATTGGCCATGGTTCACATCTTGTTGGTAACGCGGGTTGGTAACAACTGGCGCCTTTACGGGCCACCTCCGGCTAGCAAACCGGTTACATATCCATTACAATGCGCGCGCCATATAAGGCCGCGATTGCAGAATAATATAACGAAATATACACCCCTACACTGATCTGCATTCGACGAATTTTCTATTTACACCAACAACGTGAAATAAAGGATCTGGTCAATGACCCACGAGCACTACTTGCAAGCGTGGCAGGAGAGCCAGGAGCTCGCCGAAGCCATGCAGCCCTTGATTGGTCGCCTCTACCGACAACAAGGGGTCGAGATCACCCTCTACGGCCGCCCGCTGCAAAACGCCTCCACCATCGATATCCTCAAGGCCCACCGGGTCGTCCGCCGCCACCAGGGCGCTCCCCTCCCCATCCAGCAAAGCTTCCCCCTGCTTCAGGCCATCGTTGCCCTCAAACCCACCGCCGCCGAGGTTGACCTTGGCAAGCTGGCAGTCGGCTACTGGCAGGATCATCAGGATGAGGCGGGGATCGAGGACTATCTGCAAGCGCGACTGGCACCGGCCCTTGGCCGCAGCCAGATGCCGCAGCCGACCGACGTGGTGCTCTACGGCTTTGGCCGTATCGGCCGCCTGCTGGCCCGCCTGCTGATCGAGCGTACCGGCGCCGCCAATCCGCTGCGCCTGCGCGCCATCGTGGTGCGCGGCGGTCGCGACGGGGATCTGGAGAAACGCGCCAGCCTGCTGCGCCGCGACTCGGTGCACGGCCCCTTCAATGGCTCCATCGAGGTGGATGTGGAGCGCAGCGCCATCATCGCCAACGGCACCTTCATTCAGGTGATCTACGCCAATAGCCCGGCCGACATCGACTACACCGCCTACGGCATTCACGATGCGCTGATCGTCGACAACACCGGCGTCTGGCGTGACGAGGCAGGCCTCTCCGAGCACCTGAAAGCGCGCGGTGCCGGCAAGGTGCTGCTGACCGCCCCCGGCAAGGGGGAGATGAAGAACGTGGTGTTCGGGGTCAACCATGAGGTGATAGGCCCGGATGACAGGATCATCTCCGCCGCCTCCTGCACCACCAACGCCATCACCCCGGTGCTCAAGGTGATGCAGGAGCGGTACGGCATCCGCCACGGCCACGTGGAGACGGTCCACTCCTACACCAACGATCAGAACCTCATCGACAACTATCACAAAGGCGAGCGCCGCGGTCGCAGCGCGGCCCTCAATATGGTGATGACCAGCACCGGCGCCGCCAAGGCGGTGGCCAAGGCGCTGCCCGAGCTCAAGGGCAAGCTGACCGGCAACGCCATCCGGGTGCCGACCCCCAACGTCTCGCTGGCGATTATCAATCTGTCGCTGGAGCAGGCCACCGATCGGGAGAGCCTCAACGCCTATCTGCAGCAGATGGCGCTAAGCTCGGCCCTCCATCGCCAGATCGACTTCAGCGCCAGCACCGAGCTGGTCTCCTCCGACATGGTGGGTTCCCGTTATGCGGGCATCGTCGACTCCCAGGCGACCATCGCCGAGGGGGATCACTGCGTGCTCTACGTATGGTATGACAACGAGTTCGGGTACAGTTGTCAGGTAGTGCGGGTGATGGAGCAGATGGCTGGCGTAGTCCGCCAGGATCTACCTGCATAGCCCGCCAGGATCTGCCCGTCAGATCCCGCAGTTTATGGCTCAATAGTTCAAGGAGAGGCCGGATGTCGTTTCAACAGGGTGAGTTTTTGCAAGCAATCAGGCAGATGCCACAAGAGGTGTACGAGCGGCTCAAGACCGCAGTCGAGCTGGGCAAGTGGCCCGATGGCAAGCCCCTCACCGACGAGCAGAAGGCCACCTCCCTGCAAGCCGTGATGGCCTGGCAGGCGATGCACCTCGACAACCCCGAGCATATGAACATCGGCCGCGACGGCGAGATCGTGATGAAGAGCAAGAGCGAGCTCAAGCGGCTGTTTCGTGAAGAAAATCAGCCAGTTGAAGAGGAGATAGTGCGGGTCAATCTCAACCACTGAGACCGCTCGCCATCCCGTCTCGCGGCGGCCAATCGAATAGCGAGAGAGCAATACATAGTTCGATAAAGAGTGCGATAAATAGCAAAGAGGGGAGCCATGATGGCTCCCCCCTTTCTCGTTCTGGCTGACCGTATTTCTGGTTACGCCCTGGCAGTGCTCATCTTGGCCTTGACCGCGCCAATTACCATGGGCAACAGGGAGATACCGATGATGCCGAAGATCAGCAGGGTAAAGTTGTGACGCACCACCGGCAGATTGCCAAAGAAGTGGCCGGCATAGACAAAAGAGAGTACCCACAGCAGACCGCCAACCAGGTTGAACGCCAGGAAGCGCGGATAGGTCATGGCCCCCATCCCTGCCACGAACGGCGCAAAGGTACGCACGATGGGCAGGAAGCGGGTGATGATGATGGTCTTGCCGCCATGCTTGGCATAGAAGGCGTGGGTCTTCTCCAGATAATCCCGGCGGAAGATTTTGGAGTCCGGGTTGCGGAACAGCTGCTCGCCGAAGAAGTGACCAATGGTGTAGTTGACCACGTTGCCCAGCACGGCAGCGATGATCAGCACGGCCGCCAGGGTATGGACGTCCAGCACGCTGCCCACGGTAAGCGCACCGGCGGCAAACAGCAGGGAGTCACCCGGCAGGAACGGCGTCACTACCAGCCCGGTTTCACAGAAGATGATCAGAAACAGGATGGCGTAAACCCAGACGCCATAGTTCTCGAACAGCTCTTTCAAATGCACGTCAACGTGCAGGATAAAGTCGATTGCAAAGAGGATCAGATCCATTTTTTCCATACCCATAAAGTGAACGGCGTGGAGTCTACGCCAATGCCATTCGGGCGACAATCACCGGGGCAGCCTCTTTTTCATCCCGCAGCGCCCACCTTCAAATGAAACCGTTTTTCCGCTTCCTACGAGGGTGGGAGCACAAAGAGAGAAGCCGAGTATGGTGTTGAAAAGGTGAACTAGGAGGCCTGTTCCAGCTCGCTGCGCACTGCGGAGGGCAAACAACGCTCCCAGCCCCATAGCAACACCAGCAGCAGGGTCACATCATCGAACCAACCCAGCAAGGGCACCACGTCAGGGATAAGATCCACCGGACTGATGCCATAGAGCAGGATAAGGATCACCAGGCCCCTCGCCCACCAGGGGGTACCGGGATGGCGAAAGCCCTGATAGAGACGACGAAGTCGTTGCCAAATCAGCCAACGTTTGCGGCTCATGATTCGATCAACTCGCTGCGCAGCCGCTGGATCTGATCCCGCAGTGCCGCCGCCTGTTCGAACTCCAGATCCCGGGCATGCTGGAACATCTGCTCCTCCATCCGCTTGATCTCTTTGGCAATCTCGCTGGCAGAGCGGACATGGTACTCCCCTTGCGGCTCGGCCGCCTTGCGCATCCCCTTGCCTGGTTTTCCTGCCGTGCGGCTGCCCCCCATGTCCATCACATCGCCAATGGATTTGTTGAGCCCTTTGGGGGTGATCCCATGCTTGAGGTTATGGGCATGCTGCAAGGCGCGGCGCCGCTCGGTCTCCTCAATGGCTACCTTCATCGAGTTGGTGATGGTATCGCCGTAGAGAATGACCTTGCCGTTGAGGTTACGCGCCGCCCGGCCGATGGTCTGGATCAGCGAGCGGGTCGAGCGCAGGAAGCCCTCTTTATCCGCATCCAGAATCGCCACCAGCGACTCCTCCGGCATGTCGAGACCTTCCCGCAGCAGGTTGATGCCCACCAGCACATCGAACTTGCCAAGGCGCAGATCGCGGATGATCTCCACCCGCTCGACCGTGTCGATATCGGAGTGGAGGTAGCGCACCTTGACGTCGTGCTCCGCCAGATACTCGGTCAAGTCTTCCGCCATCCGCTTGGTCAGGGTCGTGACCAGCACCCGCTCCTCGACGGCGACCCGCTTGCGGATCTCGGAGAGCAGATCGTCCACCTGCGTGGTCACAGGACGCACCTCGATCTCCGGATCGAGCAGGCCGGTTGGGCGCACCACCTGCTGCACCACATCGCCGCCGGACTTCTCCAGCTCGTAGGGGCCCGGAGTCGCCGAGACAAACACCGTCTGCGGCATCAGCGCTTCAAATTCGTCGAACTTGAGCGGCCGGTTGTCCAGCGCCGAGGGGAGCCGGAAGCCGTACTCCACCAGGGTCTCCTTGCGGGAGCGGTCCCCTTTGAACATGGCGCCGATCTGCGGCACCGTGACGTGGGACTCATCGATGATGAGCAGGCCGTCCCCCGGCAGGTAGTCAAACAGGGTGGGCGGCGGCTCCCCCGGCGCCCGGCCGGAGAGGTAGCGGCTGTAGTTCTCGATGCCGGAGCAGTAGCCCAGCTCCTGCATCATCTCCATGTCGAACTGGGTGCGCTGGCTGATGCGCTGCTCTTCCACCAGCTTGTTGAGGGACAACAGCTGCTCGCGGCGGCTGCGCAGCTCCTCCTTGATATGCTCGATAGCCCCCAGAATGGTCTCGCGCGGGGTGGCGTAGTGGGTCTTGGGGTAGATGGTGTAACGCACCACCGTCTGCTCGATGGCGCCGGTCAGGGGATCGAACTGGGAGAGGCGCTCCACCTCCTCGTCAAACAGCTCCACCCGCAGGGCCAGCTTGTCCGATTCGGCAGGGTAGATGTCGATCACTTCACCGCGCACCCGGAAGGTACCGCGTTGAAACGCCATGTCGTTACGGGTGTACTGCAGCTCGGCGAGACGGCGCAGGATATCCCGCTGGTTGATCACATCCCCCACTTTGAGATGCAGCATCATGCTCAGATAAGCTTGGGGATCCCCCAGACCATAGATGGCCGACACCGAGGCGACGATCACCACGTCGCGCCGCTCCAGCAGCGCCTTGGTGGCCGACAATCGCATCTGCTCGATGTGATCGTTGATCGAGGCATCCTTCTCTATAAAGGTGTCGGTGGTCGGCACATAGGCTTCGGGCTGGTAATAGTCGTAGTAGGAGACGAAATACTCCACCGCATTGTCGGGGAAGAACTCCTTCATCTCGCCATAGAGCTGGGCGGCCAGGGTCTTGTTGGGAGCCAGGATCATGGTCGGGCGGTTCAGGGTGGCGATGACATTGGCCATGGTGAAGGTCTTGCCCGAACCGGTCACCCCGAGCAGGGTCTGGTGGGCCAGCCCCGACTCGATGCCATCCAGCAGTTGGGCAATCGCCGTGGGCTGATCCCCGGCGGGTTGAAACTGGCTGGCTAACTTGAACAATTTGCTCATGAACACTCCCGACACAAAACAGCAGAGGAGCAGTGTAACCGAGGGGCTGGCAGCGGTACACCCGTGCCATCATCCCGCTAATGGCTTGACCACCTCAAACACCTTCTGTATGATGCTCCTCCTTGCCTGATGTTCCCCCGTAGTTCAGTCGGTAGAACGGCGGACTGTTAATCCGTATGTCACTGGTTCAAGTCCAGTCGGGGGAGCCAATTCCTCACCATCTCGGTGCAAGTTATCCACTTTAGTGCCCTCTCCTGCCAATTTTAATGCACAAGATCCTTCTTGCTGCTGACGCTCCCTTTTGTTACCCGTTCCGGCCCGACAGAGTTTTCTCCTGTCGTTTATAACTATTTGATTTTTATACAAACATTTTTCTTCCGGTATTTTTTGAACAGCCCTTGCATCCCAGTGCTGGCGCGGCTTTCAGGGCGATGAACAAGTTTCATAAACAGGGTTATCCACAGATTCTGTGGGTAAGTGCAGCAAGCCCTGTCAGGACGCGGGATTGCCCTTGATGGCCCCCGGCGAAGAGTCATTTTGCTGGCCAACCTGATTTTATGCTGTTTTTTTGCTCCCTCCGGAACCACCTAGTGACAGGCTCTATTGGCACTTTTCAGAAGCATCTTTTTGCCAACCCTTTTCCCGTGGGCGAACGGGCAAATATCAAGCTGACTTGCCCCTCAGCCAACCATGGCGGCCATCGGTTGAATCTGCTGAAACTGATCCCCGCCAAGCGGCCGGACAGCAGAATCTAAAATATCGGCCTGCGCCAGAGCACTTCGGTCGCGGGCAGCAGATTTCACTAATTGACAACGACGGTTACAGTAAAAATTGCCAGATTTCATCCGCTTGTCTCCCTATCCCGCCGCCGCCTCCACAAATAG
>OERM01000401.1_pt1 | contig 12815 bp, 4 predicted proteins | sample 1540021 | NCBI WGS metagenome assembly OERM01 (sample SAMEA3891245, study PRJEB23780) | metagenome | biome: terrestrial biome; feature: animal house; material: water of meat washing | place: Italy | collected 2015-05-12 | reverse complement strand
CACATCCTGATGCTCAAACTGATTATTGTTGTTTTAAGTTTGGGAAACGTCCTGTTTCCTGATGATTTAAATATACATGGCGATGGCTGTTGTTCATACAGCATTTTAACCACGCTATTTGTAAGCCTAAGCTGACAAAAGTGAATGGCTTATAATTTTTGCTTAGTGCTTTAGATCAGCATCTTTTAAATAGTCTGATGAATGCTGGATTGATCTAGTGAAACTGATGATGTTCTACGCAATGACTGGCTTTGGTGGTTTCTCTTTTAAATATAGAGCATCACTGGTATCGCGCAGTTTTAAATACTACTGCACTGTAAGTACAGAACAATATTAAAAAGTTGTATGCATGCATGTGATGTTCATTAGAAATATGGCCAATGTTCCCTGATGGGGTGAATATTTGAATAAAAATGTGAAAAGTAATGTTTTTGTGTGAGGGGTTAATACTTTTAGCGTTATTTACATTGATTTTTTCAGTAGGTTGAGTATCGATGCAGGATCTTCAAATTTTATGCATGAAAGTAGATGCAATAAATCATTCCAAAAAGTTTGTTAATTTATAACTAATTTTGTACAATAAATAAGCTGATTAATTGAACGGTTGAATCAGCACACATTATAAAAATGGAATATTTGAAGCAGAAATTACAGAATATTTTTATAAAAGTGAGTATTGTTGAACCATATAAAAGGGAAGTTTAATCGACACACTTTAACCAAGGTTTTGTGAAAACTCCTCTGTTTGTCATTTAGAACCTTGCACCCAAAAGGTCGAAGCTAAATCAAACACTCAAGATTAATATTAAATGGTTCTTTTTTGTTGCGAGATAACCAAATAAAAAGCAATTAAAAGGGACCTAGGTTTAGGTGTTTTATGTCAGGAACTCGTGAAAACTGGACATCACGATCTGGTTTTATTATTGCAGCTGTAGGTTCGGCTGTAGGTTTAGGTAATATTTGGCGTTTCCCTTATGTTGCTTATGAAAATGGTGGCGGTGCCTTTCTTATTCCTTATTTATTGGCGTTAATTACCGCTGGTTTACCTCTGTTATTTTTAGATTATGCAACGGGACACCGTAGTTCGGGGTCACCACCTAAAGCCTATCGGGCTTTGTTTAAAGGCGGTGAAACGCTGGGTTGGTGGCAAGTCTGTGTGTGTATCATCATTGGTTTGTACTATGCCAGCGTACTGACGTGGGCGGGAAGCTATGTTTACTTCTCGATTGGTCAGGCTTGGGGCAGTGATCCTGAAAGTTTCTTCTTTAATACCTACTTACAAACTTCGAAAGCAACAGGTTTCGATTTTCAGTTTGTGAGCCATTTATTTTGGCCAATCGTGGGAATTTGGGCACTGACCTTAATTATTCTGTTTGGTGGGGTTAAAAAAGGTGTTGAATTATCGAATAAGATTTTCATGCCGTTGTTATTCGTTTTATTCACTATTTTAGTAGTGCAATCACTTCGTTTACCCGGTGCAGCAGAAGGCTTAAATGCATTCTTTACACCGAACTGGTCTGCGATGATGGACTATAAAGTGTGGTTGGCGGCGTACGGTCATACCTTCTTCTCGCTTTCCGTGGGTTTCGGGATCATGGTGACTTATGCATCTTACTTAAAGCCAAAGACCAACTTGACTGGTTCGGGGCTGATCGTTGGTTTTGCCAATGCTTCAACTGAAATTTTGGCGGGTATTGGTATTTTTGCTGCATTGGGCTTTATGGCGCATACCGCAGGCAAAGAAGTTCAAGATGTAGTGAGTGGTGGTATCGGTCTGGCATTTATTGCTTTCCCGAAAATCATTTCAAGTCTAGGTGCAGGTGCTGATTTATTCGGTCTATTGTTCTTCTCATCATTATTTGTTGCCGGTATTTCTTCCATGGTCAGTATCTTGGAAGTGCCAATTGCAGCGATGCAGGATAAGTTAAAATGGAGCCGTAAAAAAGCAGTTACCATTATTGGTGGTGGTAGTGCACTGGTTTCAGTGATCTTATTCTCCAGTGTGAATGCGATTAAACTGGTAGATATCGTGGATCATTTTATCAATAACATCGGGATTATCGGTGGTGCATTATTGTCGATTATCAGTGTGGCGTGGTTTAAGCGTTCTGCATTGATTGAGCTTCGTGATCACGTGAACCGTATTTCAACGGTTCAATTGGGCAAAGGCTGGGCATTTACTTTAACTGTCATCACCTCATTGATCTTATTAACGACCTTGAGCATGACCATATTTAACTTACTGAAAAATGGTTACGATAGTTATAGTATGAGTCTGCAGGGTGTATTCGGATGGGGCAGTGTGATTTTCTGTGCTGTCGTTGCAATCGTACTCAGCAAAATGAAAGATCGCTAGGAGAGCATAAATGAATACTTCAGCAATCGTGATGATGATCATTTCAATGGTGTTTTTATGGGGTGGACTTGTATTGTCTATTCTCCACTTGATGAAAAACCCTGAAGAACTCGATGAGGTTCTTGAAGAAGTGAAAGACCAGCATACGTTGTAATACTGGATTTAAAGTTTAGTCGCCCTGAAATAGGTATCTACTTATTAAAAAACGCCCGATGAGCTTCATTGGGCGTTTGTTAACGAGGCTGTAGTGAGCTATCGCACATCAGCGCTATACAACAATGCTTCGATAAGTTTTTTTGATGAGTTGATTTGGAGCTTAGTGTTCACGTCAATTTGGCTTGAAATAAATAAGAATTCATACGGCTAGAAAGAACAAAAAGTATGCTGTACAAATTTTATCTAATAAATATGCAATCACAATAACAATTATGATACAAAATAGTATAGAATTGTGACACAGTTTGTACTTTTGCTGGCTAATTCATATGAAAATTAACAAAAAGAAATTTTCTGCTCTGTCGTTTTTATTTTTTTTTTCATTAGAAGCACATGCATTTCCACAACCGGGAAGCTATATTTCTAACGTTGCATCTGGGGACTATACCGATGAGATGGGGAATGTTTTATTGGTCAATTCCAATCCCGTGGCATTGGAAGTGCAAAAAACGTACTCACTGACTTTAGTACAAAATCAAAACCAATATGGTGTGGTCGGTGGGGCGGTGAATCTGCCACATGTCTTAACCAATACAGGTAATACTGCTGATCGATATACATTGGGTTTAGTACAAAGTAGTACGGATAATTTTGATTTAAGTAATGTGAAGGTCTATGCAGACCGCGATCAAAATGGTTTACCAGATAATACTGAAGACTTATTGGTAGGTTCAATTGAGCTCAATGCGGGTCAATCTTTAGCAGTTGTGATTGTGGGTAGTATCCCGACCAATGTTTCTTTTAATCAGCTCAGTAGTTTAGACCTCAAAGCTGTGAGCCAGCAAAATGCTACGCTTTCTGCACAAGTCACAGATACGATTCGCGTTGTCGATGATGCTGTGATTTCTCTCGTTAAAGCGCAAAGTACAAGTGAAGGCAATATTGGTGATTTGATTACCTATACTTTGACCTATCGGAATACAGGGACAGCAACACGTCGTGTCGTGCTGCAAGATGTGTTGGATGATTCTTTAGAATACGTATCCGGGTCGGCAGTTTGGAATCAGAATAGCACTGCACTCACCGATGCAAATGATACAGAAGGATCTGCGAATACAGGAATAGCCTATCAACTTAAACCTGATGGGAAGAGTCTAGAAGCCAGTATTACGGCTGTTGCACCGCTCACATCAGGCACACTGGCTTTTAAAGCCAAAGTGAAACAAGGTGCGACCAATAAAATTCCAAACACGGCAGGTTTTGTACAATACGATACAGATAGTACCACGGTAAAACTGAGCAGTTTCTCCAATACAGTCATTTACAACTTGGCTGCTGTCTATGGGGTGGTTTTAAATAATGAATCCAGTTCAGCAACGAACCTTGGTAACCCGAATAGCAGTCCCGATAACCTAGTGGTTCAAGCCAGTTTGAAACCAGGGCAAGAAGTTTTCTTTAATAACTATGTTTGGAACATCGGCAATACCACAGATACTTATAATTTAAGTTATAGCTCAAACAATAACAATCTACCTAGCTGTGCCACAGTTAATTTTTACACGCAGGATGGAAAAACTTTACTTACGGATACCAATGGTGACGGTAAAGTCGATACAGGCTCGATTTCAAATGCGGCGGTAAAACAAATTCAGGTTGGAGTATCGGCCTCTACAGGCTGTAGCAGCAGTGTCAGCAATATCAATATTGATGTGGTTGCGACATCCATTGCTTCAAGTGCAGTCTCTGACCCGATTCGTAACCAAATTACAGCTTTAACTGCTGAATCCAGCAGTAGTGATTTATATAATGCTGACCAATCGGGTTTAGGCGTGGGGATCGTGGATAATGCCGGTCAACCCTTACGTACGGTTAAAGTTACTTCGGGTAAAGCGGTTTTTCCTTTGGTGGCAAAGAATAATTCAACCCAAGCCAATAACTATAATTTGTATGCATCCTTTAGCGCGATTGATGTCGCCAATATTATGCCTACCACTAAAGCAGGTTTTAGCGTCAAATTTTATGAAGGTGATGCCAGCTGTCAAACGGTGGGTAAGCAAATTACCAATACGGGAACCTTAGGTGCAGGAGCAAGCAAGGCATATTGTGCAGTGATTGATGTTGACGTAAGCCAACAGAATTTTACAGCGCCGATTTGGTTTGCGATTCAATCACCAGTTAATCAACAAGAGGACTCGATTAAGAACCAAATTGAAAGTAATGTCGCACGCTTACTCACCCTGACCAATGATCAGCAAGGTCAGGTAAGTGTGGGTGGCACGATTGTCTATGCGCATACTTTAAAGAATTTGGGCAATATGGCAGAAGGTGCAAATGCAGGTTCTCAAGTGAATTTGAAAGTTGTACCACTTAGAAATGATGGCTTTGTTTATACCCTTTATTATGATGCAAATAAAAATGGTCAGATTGATAGTGCAGACCAAATTATTAGCGCAACAACCAGTTTAAATCAGCTTTTGGGTAGTGCGGGCTTATTGGCGCAGGCTGATATTCAACTTTTACTTAAAGTTCAGGCGGCCCCTTCTGCAACAGAAGGTGTGGTGAGTCAGGCGGATATCGTGGTTGAAGTATCTGATTTTAATGGCATTCATTTAGATAACTTAAAAAATACAGATGTGACCACGGTTGCAACGGGGCATTTACAGTTAGTTAAAACACAAGCAGCGAATAGTGGTTGTACCACTACAAATTTAGCATCTTTGAGCTATTCCACCCAGTTGGTTTCAGTCAAGCCAAATCAATGTGTGGTGTATAAGCTGACACTTAAAAATGATGGTGGTTCAGTGGTGAAGAATGTGCAGTTTAATGATGTTGTTCCAGCTTATACCAGCCTAGTAGGAACACCTGTCATTGTTCCGTCAGGTACAAATTTATCTTCTGGTGACAAAGTTTCTGCTTTGGTGAGTAGTTTAGATCCAAGCCAAGAAGCCAATTTCTACTTTGTTATTCGTGTTAACCCTTAAGAGTAGGCCCGGAAAATGTTTGCAGAAAAGAAAATGATTCGAAATATGCGTATTGCCATGCTGAGCTTGTTGGGGGCAACAACATCGACTTGGGTTTTTGCTGATGCTCTGGTCATCAGTAACATGGCTGTGGGTGAATACAAAGAAGAAGGCTCTACCGTGGTTCAAGTGGCACGTTCCAACTTGGTTCAAACAACTGTTATTCCTCGGTATGAATTTCTTTTAAACAGTGATCGGACGGAATATGTGCGTCCAGGTCAGACGGTTTATTATCATCACGTTTTAACCAATACAGGGAACGAACGTGATCTTTATAATTTGGTGAGCAGTCAAGTTGCGGGTGACAGTTTTAGCCATAACAATATTGAAATTTATTTAGATGCCGATCGAAATGGTGTTCCAGACAATAATACTCCCATTAATCAATATAGTTTAAATGCTGGAGAGGCGGTTGCACTGATTATTAAAGCAGTCATCCCTTCAACAGCTACAGTGAATGGACTAAGCCGAATTCGACTTACCGCAACTTCCATACAATTGCCAGCCGCTCCTCTGAGCAATACAGATACATCACGAATCACTGATCAGGCAGCTTTAAACTTAACCAAAAGCTTTGATAAATCAACAGTGGTGAATGGGGATATCGCAACAGTCCGTTTAACCTATTTCAATAACGGTAATAACAGCGGTGTAGTGAATATCAGTGACTTATTGGATACCACGCAGTTGACGTATGTCACGGGTAATGAAAACTGGAATGGGCAAGCACTTAATTCTGATATAGCAGGTAGTGATCCAGTAGGAATCAATTATTACCTCGATACAGATGCTAAAACCATTCGTGCGCAAATCACCAATGTACCTGCGAATGCGCAAGGCTATATTGAGTTCCGTGTTCGTGTGACACGTACTGCACCCGGTGAGATTCCCAACTTTGCCAATATGGACTATGACCATGATAGCCTTTCGACTACAGCAAACTTAACCACACAGTCGAACACCGCGGTATTAACTATTAAACCGATTTATGGGGTGGTCATTAATGCGGATGCAAATAGTGTAAGTGGTAGTGATTTGTTAGAAAAATTAGGGGCGAGTAGTGGTGGAACTGTTGTCTTTGAGAACTATGTTTGGAATACAGGAACGGTGGCTGATCGGTTTAATTTAAGTTTTAACAGCCATAATTTACCGACAGGGAGTGTATTGGAATTCTATCGTGCAGATGGCGTCACTCCACTGTTTGATAGTAATAATGACGGTATTGTGGATACAGGAACTTTGGCAGCAGGTGCAAATCTACCTATAGTCGTTAAAGTAAGGTTCCCAACAGATTATGTCGATACAGCCGATACGACCTATAGCATTGTCCCTAAAGCTCAGTCGATTTCTGACAGCAGCAAAACAGATACCGTGCTCGATACAACCTCTTTGATTCAGGGTGTTGCTGCTCGGATTGTGGACTTGGTGAATAGTCCTGAAACCACAGCCAATGGTGCGGGAAATGGCAACGTATCGAATGGTAGTTCGCCGTGGAAAACTTTAGCTGGAGTGAATAACCAAACAGTAGTGTTCCCGCTTATGGTACATCATACAGGTCAAGCGACGAGTTATAACTTTAGTGCTGATGCTGATAACAATTTTGCGACGGTTGCATTGCCAAGCGATATCAGTTCGGTGCGCTATTTTGCTTCATCAACCACAGACTGCTCGGTGCTTGGAGCAGAAATTACTTCAACGCGTTTGCTGAATAATGGGAAGTCTCAGCTCTATTGTGCGGTTGTGGAAATTCGAGCAGACGCAAAAAGTACAACCCAGCCGATTCCAATTTATTTTAAAGTGGCTTCTTCTAGTTTGCCTACCTCAGCACCAAACAGTGGCTATGATGTAATTCAGAATGCCATTACGATTAGCTCAAATGCAAGCCAAGGTGGGGTGAGTTTAGAGCCTGATTTACGTGGGCAAATTGCCCCAGGAGGCAGTATTGTTTATACCCACACCTTAAAACCGTGGGGAACGTCTGTATTGTCAGCAACGGATAATTTCAGCGTTGCCAATGATCGAACTGGCTTTACCACAACACTTTATTATGATGCCAATAATGATGGGCAGTTAGATGCATCTGACCCGATTATTCAAAACTTATCTATTGTGAATGCTGCTATTCTCAGCAGTAAATCACCGATTCGTATTTTTAATAAAGTTGAAAATACCGCATATAACACGGTTGGAGTGGCGAATACCTCTGTGATTAGCCTAAAAAATAGTGCGGGTACGATATTAGACACAGCAACAGATATTACGACTATCACTAGTGCACCAGTCCGTTTGAGCAAGTTACAAGCCAAAGATAATAATTGTGATGGCGTGGCAGATGGCGTGTATACCTCAAATGTCTTGCCGATTACACGTAATTCAGATGGGTCTGGGCAATGTGTTCTGTATCAATTAACCGTGAAGAATTTGGGTGCTTTGGCAATAGGTCGATTTAATTTTTATGACTATACGCCTGAGGCGATGGTGATGAGTAAAGTGCCAAGTTGTACAACCTGTGAATTGGGTTCATTAACTGCACCAGCACTTGGACAGTCGGGTGCAATTAAAGGTTCAGTTGCGACAATAAAAAGCAATGAAAGTCATAGCTTAGAGTTTGGGGTGAAATATGTGGGGAATTAAGTTGAATTATGCTTTGCATACTATTCAGAAAAAAATATTTTCAGACTCGTTTACTAAGCATATATCTTATGTTGGACTTCTAAGTTTTATAGTGGGTATTTCACAGATTGTATTTGCTGTTCCGACTTTAGAAATCATGTCTTCTAGTGGTACTAATACAAGTAGTGCTTCATTGAACGACAAAACGAATACGTTTGTATTTAACCCAGCGAACCCTACAAATAACATTACACAGCCATATTTCCCTACGACAAAAGTTACTTATTCTATTTCGGATAATCCATATACTGGCTCGTCTATTGATGGCTATGGCCTTTTTTATAGTGCTAATTCTTTTGTTGCATTGAAAGATCAAGGTTTTCCAACAAATTATAGTGCGTATTCAAATACTTTTTCTTCAAATCGAAGTAATGTCGGAACTGGTATTGATTTAGCGGCGAACTATGGCGTGCGTTTTACCTCAACTTGGGACAAATTGGGAGGTAAATCTATTCGAACATCTGGATTAGGACACTATATGGGCGAAATTACCATGCGTTGGGATCGTCCAGTTATTAACCCTGTAATTAACATTTCTGGTTTAGGGGGACGGACATCTAGTAGTAATAATTGGTTATATCCAGCTTATGGTGTTAGTGCTCAATTTAAACTGTTGTCAACCACTAACATTTCTCAAATGTATGAACTATCAGGAAGTAATTTCTCTGTAAGTAATTGGGAAATTAGAAATACGTCTAGTACCTTGGGTGCGTTGATTGATAATGGTGGTGCAAGTGGTAGTGTTCAGTTAATGACAAGTTCTGCTATTACTGAGCTTAAATTTGCAGTCTATATGCGCTCTGATTCTAGTTCTTCTGAGAGAATAAACCCTTCTATAAATTCAGGAGCTGATGCCTTTATATTTAGTGCATCAAGTATTGATTCTATGGTTGGAGACCTTGAGGTGTCAAAAACCAATAATACGACTCAAGTGTATTCTGGTGGAACAACAACCTATACGGTACGTGTAACCAACAATGGGCCCGATACTTATACGGGTACATTACTTAAGGATGTGGTGGGCACAGGGTTAACAGCTACAGCTGTTACCTGTAGTACAGAGCCCAATAATAAATGTACCACAGCGCCAAATCTAAGCAACCTAACTTCTACTACAGGTATAGATACAGGAAGTTTGGCTGCAGGTGAATTTTACGAAATTTTAGTCACAGCACGTGTAGATGCTGTGGCAGGCAGTACAGTAACGAACACGGCTACGGTGGATGTGCCCACCTTGGGTTCATCTACAGGGGCAAGTTGTACAACTTTAAATAGTGATGGCATCACCCGTTCATTTAACTCAACCACAGGTGCATGTACGACAGCAGACCAAGATACTGTCCTTGCCGCAGCAGATCTAGAGCTGGCTAAAACTTCGGATAAAACTAGCTATAATGTAGGTGAGGTTGTTAAATATACGATAAAAGCATGGAATAATGGTGCAACTGGAGTTACAGATGCGGTATTAGCTGATAATGTTCCAAATAATATTGCCAGTTTATATTGGTCATGTAAAAGTTATGGAACTGCTGTTTGCCCAAGTAGTGTAACCAATGAAAATGAAACAAACAGTCTAACAGCAACAGGATTAACATTACCTGCAAATGGCAAAGATGTTAATTATTTGGAATTTACAATAACCGGTTTAGCTTACAAAAGTGGTTCAGTAACGAATACGGCATCGGTAAAGACGAGTACTTTTGAGAATAATTTAACCAATAATTCTTCCTCGGTAGATATTATTATTAATTCAAACTCACCGATTACCAATGGCAGCTCACAAAACCAATGTTTATCTGGGCAATCGGTTAATTTGGTTTCAGATACCGCTTTTAGAGCATATTTGGTCGATAATGCGAGCACTGCTTATGATAATGCTTTAAAAACGGCAGGGGCTAACCCGACTATTGTGCCAAATTCAGTCATGTATGGTACGGGCGCAAATGGTGCATTGCAGTTAAAAGGACGTTTAAATTGGTCAAATGGTAGCCCTAAAACAAGTACCAGTGGGGCAACTTTAAAAATTATGGTCGATGGTGTTGTCTATGCCACGCTTGTCACGCCTGCGAAAAGTTCAAATACTCGTGCTTCATTTACAGCATTTAATGGCGCGCAGGTGGACACTACAGATTATGCGATTGGCTCGTATGGCACTGACCCTGTGGCTATCAATTTTACGATTACTTTACCTACAACAGTGACAGTGGCCAAAGTAGTACGTACCGAATTCCAAAATGTTCGGCCAAATGCTAGTACTTATGTCGGAGATGATATTGGTATTGGTTTAAATGAATTAAATATGTGCTTAAAACCAACATTTGAAATGAATAAAGTGTCTGAAAATGGCACAGATAGTTTCAACTTTGGCTCTTTTACAAATTTGACCGACAGCAATGCTGAAACCATTACCAGTGGTGAGGTCGTGACAACAGTGGTTGGAACGGCACAATCGGTACGCTTAAAGAAAAGTACCTCTCCTGTTGAGCAAGGTTCTTTATTGGCTTATGCGACACCGAATACCGCCATTAGTTTTGCTGAATCTGCCTCAACGCTATATTCGCTCAAGACCGTAGAGTGTACGGATACGAATACAGATGTTTCGGGCAATAGTACAGGTAATTTGGGTAGTTTAAGTGGGTTGACTCAAACGATTCCAGCAGCGAATGTGAAATTTGCGTCCAAGTTTGTTTGTCGTGTGACCAACAGCAAAAATGCTGGCTATGTATTCTCTGGACGAGTGTTTAATGACAATAGCGGAACGACCTCAGACACCTCTAAGGCTTATAACGCTGTTGTAGATACAGGTGAAGTGGGTATAGCAGGCAGTGTTATTGAATTGCAAGATTGTAGTAGCAAAGCCGTTTTGGCCTCTGCTACAAGCAATGCCAATGGTGAGTTTAAAATCCAAACATTACAAGATGTCTTTTCTGGACGCAGTAATGTCTGTCTCGTGCAACGGAACCTGACGGGGTTTGATTCAGTAAGTTCTGCAAAAGCAAGTAATGTCACAGCGACAGCAGATAGCACAAATGATCAGTTTACGATTCCAAAAGCAAATAATGTCACCAGTTATGAAGGCTTTTTATTTGGGGATGCTGAGTTGCAATTGATCTTAAGCCAAAATGGACAAAAAACCATTGTGGCTGGAGATGTGGTGGATTATCCGCATGAATTGATGGCTAAAAGTGTGATGAATGTGCTCAATTTAATGGAAAGCAAAGAGCAGCAACCTGCAAATAATCAGCCTTGGCAGAGTTTAGTTTACGTGGACAGCAACTGTAATGCACAGTTAGATCAAGGTGAGAGTTTACTGACGAGTCGCACTATCAAAGCCAATGAAAAAGTCTGTTTGATTCAGCGAGTGGTTTCACCAACCACAGGGCAAGGTGGCGATCGGTTTATTGCGAGTTTTAAAGTCAATGGAAAAGGAACTTATAGCACTGCCACAGCGAAAGAAAGTAATAGTGTGAATGACATTACGACGATTGGGACTGCAGGTTTAAACATCACTAAGTTGGTTCGAAAAACATCTACATGTCCTGCACCTAGCAATAATTCCACGCCATTTACTGTGTCAAACCAAGCTGCGAAAGGGGATTATTTGGAATATCAAATGACCTATACCAATAATTCAAACAAAAACTTAGTTGATGTTGTTTTAAAAGATAGTGTTCCCGTGGGTACGGTTTATGGAACGATGTCGTGTACAGCTTCTGGTTGTCAAACTGAAGCAAATGCAGGGCAGTTGAAATGGACAATTCCTGGTGTGTTGGCACCGAAACAAAAGGGACAAGTGGGTTTCTGTGTACGCATTCCCGATTAGTTAATTTTTGATATGGCAAGCCCCTTCTGGGATCTACAGGAAGGGGCTTTTTATTGCTCATTTTTATAAAAGGAAGATGTAGTTTATTTATTTACTTGAAAAATATATTAAATAATAAGCGTGGGTTGAGTAATTTAAAGACAGTTATAGCGTCTATTTTGTTCAGATGGTTCTCTCAGAAAAATAACATTTAGGACTCTTACAGAGCATTAAAATTTTTACTAGCAGCTGTCATTTTTTGTATCTTTTACAAATGTTTCACTATGTAATTTGGTTCTAAAATAAAAATATAATAAATATCAGTAACTTGATTGTTATTTTTGATTTTTTTATTCACTAAAAAAAATACAAGGTGAACTGGTTAACATTTTTTTGTAAGCGTCCGCTGAACACATCTTATGAATTCGTCCTATAAGCCTTAATTTAGTCCTCACTTAAAAACAAGTGGGAACTTAAATTTATGACTACAAATAACCAGACATCCATCGCATCTCTTACGATAATACGAAGAACATATAGTGCTGAATTTAAACAGCAGATCGTTCAGGCGTGTAAAGCATCGGAGGTTTCAATTGCTTCGGTCGCTTTGCAACATGGATTGAATACAAATCTTGTATCCAAATGGATTCGCTTAATTGATGCTAAGCCAGGGAATGATCGCTCACTACTACCGAATAAACCTGCATTTATTGCCTTATCTTGCTCTGCACCATTAGATCCTATTTCTACTGGCATGTTAACGGTTCAAATTACTTTACCCCACTCAAAAGCAGAAATTGGCTTGAAA
>OERM01000398.1_pt1 | contig 12885 bp, 10 predicted proteins | sample 1540021 | NCBI WGS metagenome assembly OERM01 (sample SAMEA3891245, study PRJEB23780) | metagenome | biome: terrestrial biome; feature: animal house; material: water of meat washing | place: Italy | collected 2015-05-12 | reverse complement strand
AGATAAACCCATATCAAGTCAGCCAATAAAAAGAGCGCCACCTGGGCGTAATGCCGATCAGTTAAGGATCCATTGACCGATCCTCCTGATGTGTAAAAATCCGAAACCTGTTGATTTGGTTTCGGATTTTTTATGCGTATCGACCAGGCTCTCGATTTCCTCCACGCCAGCAATGCTGCCCAGTTTGAGTCACTCTCTGACCTCATTCCTCCCGAGCTCATCATGACGCTGCTCGGCGAAGAGGGCGTCGCTACCCTGCGCCGTCGCCGTATGCCCATGGAGCGTCTGGTCTGGGCCATCATCGGCATGGCCATCTTCCGCCACGTCCCCATGACCCAGCTGGTCAATCAGCTCGATATCCTGTTGCCCGGTGACCGTCCCTTTGTTGCCCCCAGCGCCTTCCTGCAAGCCCGCCAAAAGCTCGGGGACAAGAGCATCGAGCGGTTGTTTCACGAGACCGCCTCGCGCTGGCACCAGCAGGCCAATCACCCCGGCTGGGCCGGGCTGCAACTGCTCGCCGTTGATGGCGTGATGTGGCGAACTCCCGATACTCCGGACAATGCCGCCGCGTTTGCCAAGCCCGGCACCCAGCATGGCGAGACCGCTTATCCGCAGGTGCGCATGCTCTGTCAGATGGAGCTCACCAGCCATCTGCTCACGCAAGCCGTCATGGAAAGCTGCGCCGTCAACGAGATGGTGCTGGCCGAGCAGCTTATCGAACGCACCCCAGACCACTCACTGACCCTGTTCGACAAGGGATTCTATTCGCTTGGCCTGCTCCACTCCTGGCAAACCACTGGCAGCGAGCGGCACTGGTTGCTGCCACTCAAAAAGGGCACGCAGTATGAGGTGGTGCGCAAACTGGGGCGTCAGGATGTGCTGGTGCGCCTGACGACCAGTCCACAGGCACGCAAGAAGTGGCCACAACTGCCGGACACGGTGGAAGCCCGCTTGCTGACTCGCAACATCAACGGCAAGGAGCGCCAAGTGTTAACCTCGATGGTCGACCCGATGCGTTTCCCGGGCGCCGACATTGTCGAACTCTACAGCCACCGCTGGGAAATCGAGTTGGGCTATCGGGAGATGAAGCACAGCCTGCAACAACACCGGCTGACCCTGCGCAGCAAGAAGGCGGCGGGGATACGGCAAGAGCTGTGGGGCGTGCTGCTGGCGTACAACCTGCTGCGCAGCCAGATGGTAAAGATGGCGGCGAGTCTGAAGGGATACACGGCGAGCCAGCTGAGTTTTCACATGGCATCGGTGTACCTCATCCATGAACTGAGCTGCATGCCGTACCTGTCACCGGGGAGTATCCCGAAGCGGGTGGCGGAGCTGGATAAGCAGGCGGGGCAGTTTGTATTGCCGGAGCGAAGGGAGCGGAGTTACCCCCGCAGTGTGAAGGCAAGACCACAAAAGTATGCGGTGCAAAAAGCCAATAAAAACAATGCCAGTCAGGCTTAACTGACTGGCATTAGCATATGGATGCCGGTTTTTTTTGTTTGACGATGAGAGGTGCGGCTTAGCGCAGGATCATCTCGTCACGGCCCGGGCCGACGGAAACCATCGGAACCGGTACGCCGAGCAGCTCTTCGATACGCAGCACGTACTGCTGGGCAGCGCGCGGCAGCTCTTCGAAGGTGCGGCAACCGGTGATGTCTTCGCTCCAGCTTTCCATCTGCTCGTAAACCGGCTTCAGGGCAGCGGTTTGCGGCCAAATCGGGTTCTCGGTGTGGGCACCTTCGTAGGCCACGCAGATCTTCAGATCCGGCAGACCGGTCAGGCAGTCCAGCTTGGTCAGGGCCACTTCGGTGGCGGCTTGCAGCTCGACACCGTTCTTGGTGGCGACGGCGTCGAAGTAACCGACATCACGGGGACGGCCGGTGGTGGCGCCGAACTCGTTGGTGATCTTGCGGAACTCGTCCTGGTTCTCCATGGCGGTCAGCAGGGTGCCGGTACCGACAGAGGAGCTGAATGCCTTGGCCACAGCGATGACGCGCTCCGGGCGCAGACCCGGCAGACCGCCACCGATACCGGCGTAGGCGCCAGATACGTGGGAGGAGGTCACCCAGGGGTATTCGCCGTAGATCAGGTCACGGCCAGCGCCCAGCTGCGCTTCGAACAGCAGGGTCTTGCCTTCGGCCTGCAGCGCTTTGAGCGGCATGCTGACGTTGCACACGGCGTCGATCCAGGGTGCAGAGACTTCCAGCAGCCAGTCGGCCATCTCCTGGGCAGTCTGGGTGAATTCGAAGGAGGGGTAGATAGCCTTCATCTGCGGCAGTTTCCAGTCCAGCATGAACTGGATGCGCTCGACCAGTACGTCCGGCTGTTTCAGCCAGCCGACCAGGATCGCTTTCTTCATCACGCGATCGCCGTAGGCAGGGGCGATGCCCTGACGGGTGGAGCCATAGGCGCCGTCACCCAGACGTTGCTCTTCCAGGGTATCTTCCAGTGCGTGCAGCGGCAGGCAGAGGGTTGCGCGGTCAGAGATGGCCAGCTTCGGAGTCACGCCGGAGGCTTTGACTTCCTCGAGCTCGACGGTCAGTTTCTCGGGGCTGATCACCATGCCCGGGCCGAGGACAACCAGGCAATCCGGGTTGAATACGCCACTCGGAACCTGGTGCAGCTTGAAGGTGCCAAGGTCGTTGACCACGGTGTGGCCAGCGTTGTTGCCGCCCTGGAAGCGAATGCTGGCGCCAGCTTGACCTGCCAGATAATCCACGATGCGGCCTTTGCCTTCATCACCCCAGTTAGCACCTACGACTACGATAGACGACATGACTCTTTCTCCTAAGACGTTAGGCGTCCATCCTAGGAGCCTGATGCGGATTAGAAAAATTAATTATCTTTATAATTCCGATAAGAGAACCATATAATTATGGCCAATTAAACGGCAAACCGTCCGATTTTGCCTGGCAAGCCCCGCACATCGCGGGTTGAGGGACTCTTATGCTGGACATTCACTGGCTGCAAACCTTTGTCACCCTGGCCCGATTGCAACATTTTGGCCAGACCGCCACCGAGCTGCACATGACCCAGCCCAATGTCAGCCTGCATATCAAGCGGCTGGAGCAGGCGACCCGGGTGCGGCTGATCGAGCGCAGTCCGTTTCGCCTGACGCAGGCGGGGGAGCGGCTGCTGCAAAGCGCCGAGCGCACCATCGCCGAGCTGCAGCTCTGCCAGTCCGATCTCAATGCCCTCAACCAGCTGAGTCAGGGGACGCTGGCCATCGCCGCCAGCGACATCATCTCCCGCCTGCTGCTGATCCAGCCGTTCCAGCGCTTCAAGCGGGAGTTCCCCGGCATCGACCTTACCCTGTTCAACACCACTTCGGATCAGGCCGCCGAGCTGGTCAAGGCGGGCAAGGCGGATCTGGGTTTTGTCATGGCGCAAAAGCGCAGCGAACCGCTCTTCTATACCGAGCTGCAACAGGTGACCTGGTGCGCGCTGGGCCACGGCCTTGCCCGCTGGCAGGCGCGGGCGGTGGCGGGGGAGAGCGACCCCCTCGACGAGCCGACCCTGATCCTGCTCGGTCACGACACCCGCACCCGGGCGCTGATCGACCCGTCCCTGCCGCTGCTGGCCTTGCCCCCCTGCCGCATCATGGAGGTGGGCAGCGTGGACGCCCAGCTCGATTGGGCCGAGGCGGGCTTTGGTGTCGCCATCGTGCCGGACTTCTCCCTGCATCCGCGCCTCAACCTCACCGCGCCGGTCACCAGCCTCGGCGACTTTCCCGGTACCAGTCTGGGCTACGTGGTGCGCCAGAATCAGGTGTTGTCGCGGGCCATCAAGCAGTTGCTGCACTGGGTGGAGGAGGAGATCCAGAAGCCCAACCCCTATCTGACCCGGGTGATGGAGCAGTAGCGGGGCGGCAAGGTGAGCAGGCCTATCGGGGTGACTGTGCCGCCATCAATTGCGTCACTATCGAACGCGCGTAAACAATCAGGGCAGCCGAGGCTGCCCTGATGCATTTGTGGGCGCTGACCACTCAGGGTTGCTGCGGTGTGGCTGCGCTGGTGGCAGGGGCGGGAGGCGTGTCGGTTTTATCCTGCTGCGGGGTTTCGCCAGTCACCGCGCTGCTGGCAGGCTGGGTTGCCTGCTCTTGCGGCGCAGTGGCCGCAGAGGCGCCTTGTGGCAACTGAGTCGAAACGGCAGCCGATGGTGATGGAACCGTTGACGCTGCGGCAGAGGGAGCAACTATTTCCCCCTCTGTGGTCGGCGTAGCAGTGAGCTCGGGGGTGACCTCAAGTGCCTCTTCGGGCAAGGGATTAACCTCTGTGGCTTCTGTCGTCACTGCGGCACTGCTGGTGGCGGTCGCGTCAGAAGGCGCTTCAAGGGGGGCTGTCATCCCGTTGGCGGCGCTCCCCTGCTCTGTCGTGGGCACCGCCTCCGAGGCCGATGGCGCTGGTGTTAACGGCTCCGGCGTCAGCTGTTCCGCGGTTAACTGCTCGGGAGTCAGTGACAAGGGAGCTGGCGGTTGATCCGACATCCCCGCATGGAGGGGCAGCTCGGTTTGCGCCTGCAACTGCTCGGGGGTCACCTTGCTCAGGGCCGGATGCAACCGGCTGAACTGCTTGATCCGGGCCAGCAGGGTATCGCGCACGGTTCGGACGATGGGGTCCGGCAGGCTGGCCAGCGCCACCAGTTCGGCACTCATCCCGATATTGTTGATGGCGGTGGTCTGTCCCGGATAGAGGTTGGCGGCGATGCGGCTGCGCTGGTAGTAGGGGTGTTGCTTGAGCAGCGTGTCGATCTGCTCCCCTTCGATGGGGATGAGGCGCACCTTGCAGCGGCTGATCAGATCGCCGACCGCCAGACTGGGGTGACCGGCTACCACAAAAGCGGCATCCAGCGAGCCATCGCACAGCCCTTCCAGCGGTTCGCTGTCCGATTTGAGCTGATAGGCAGCAAACTGCCCGGGTTGCCATCCCATGGCTGCCATCAGGGCCTGGCTGGTGATCTGCTCACCGGCGCCGTTGTTGCCCGGATAGACCCGCTTCCCTTCGATATCTGCCAGGGTGGTGATGCCGCTATTGGGGGCGGCCAGCAGGGTCAGCGACTCCTGATAGAGGCGAAACAGGCTGCGCAGCTCATTGTTGGCCCCCTGCCCGCTGAAGGGGCCGGTGCCGTGCAGGGCGTGGTGCAACACATCGGACTGCACCAGCGCCAGCTGTACGTCCCCCTTGTCGAGTGCCTTGAGGTTGGCCATCGAGCCACGGGTGCTCTGCACGGTGCAGCTGTCCCCATGCAGGGCATGGCCGGCATTGAGCACCCGGCAGATGGCGCCACCGGTCGGGTAGTAGACCCCATTGAGCGGGCCCGTTCCGATAGTCAGCGCCTGGCTGCCAAAGGGGAGCAGCGCAGAGAGTGCACAGAGGGGAAGCAGAAGGTGATGCAAGATCCGTAGAGACATAATTGACCGTTGACTGAGTTGACCGCTGGCTGATGACACAGGGTAAAAGGGATGGGGCTTGCCCATCCCGTTGCTGGCTGATCAGGGCTTGCTGTGGTTGAGGATTGCCCGCTCCATCCGCGCCAGCGCGTCGGTCAGCCGTGCCCTGGTGCAGCCGAAGTTGAGCCGCACGAACTGACCGTCGCCAAACTGGGCGCCGGGGGAGAGACCAACGCCGGCCTGCTCGAAGAAGGCGATGGGATCGGCAAGGCCAAGGGCGCTCACATCGATCCAGGCCAGATACGTCGCCTGATGGTTGGCCAGCTTGACGCCGGGCCAGCGGGCAACCGCCTGCTGGATCAGGGCCAGATTGGCCGCCAGATAGTCGAGTTGCTCGGTCAGCCACTGTTCGCCACCCTCATAGGCCGCTTCGGCGGCGACAAAGCCCAGCAGGTTGACGTCGGCGCTGATGCCGCGCATCGCCTGTTGCAGCCTGAAGCGCAGACGGGCGTTGGGGATAATGGCGAAGGAGCAGCAGAGACCGGCGATATTGAAGGTCTTGCTCGGGGCCATCATCACCGCGCAGCGCTCGGCTGCTTGTGCACTGATGGCGCCGTAGGGAATGTGGCGGGCGTTTTTATCCAGCAGCAGATCGCAGTGGATTTCATCGGAGCAGATCACCAGATTGTGGCGCGCAGCGATGGCATCGATGGCCAGCAGCTCGTCACGGGTGAAGATGGTGCCGCCCGGGTTGTGGGGGTTGCAGAGCAGCAGCAGATCCGCGGCGGGAGCCTGACGCTCCAGCTCTGCCAGATCCAGTACCCAGCGACCGGCTTCTTCTACCATGGGGACGGTGAGCAGGGGACGATCATTGAAGCCCGGCGCCTGCAGGAAGGGGTAGTAGACCGGCTTGGGGGTGATGATACCGCGGCCATGCTGGCTCCACGCCTTGCAGGCAAGGTTGAGCCCCGGCACCACGCCCGGCAGGAATACCAGCCATTCGGGCTCGATAGTCCAGCCATAGCGGGTCGCCATCCGTTCGATAATGAGTTCGATCAGGCGCGGCGAGGGGCGTGAATAGCCGAAAATGCCGTGGGCGACCCGTTTGGTCAACGCCTCTATCACGGACGGGGGGGAGACAAAGTCGGTATCGGCAACCCACATGGGCAGCACATCCTGACCCTTGTACTTGTCCCATTTCAGGCTCATGGTGCCACTGCGGTCTACTTCCTGATCAAAATCAAACATGCGAACTCCTTGTGCTGGCAGGATGGGCTTTCACTCTACGGGGTCGCGGCCTCCCTCGCAAGGCGCACACCTGCTTATGCCATCCTTGAGCCCGCTCTTGATAGTGACATAAGATAGGCGCCGAATTTTCATACGGCTGCCGCCCGTTAGCCCGTATCGTCCCTCCAACCAGTGGTAACCCTATGAGCTTGTCGATAGCGGCGGTCAAACGCCCGGACCCCGTCTCTCTTTCATTTCTTGCCGTGACCTTTATGACCGGCGTCGCGGTGGCACTGCAGGTGCCTACCTTAAGTCTGTTTCTGGCCGAAGAGGTGCAGGTGCGCCCCTTTCTGGTCGGGCTCTTCTATACCATCAATGCGGTGGTGGGCATTCTGGTCAGCCAGTGGCTGGGCCATCGCTCCGACAACAAGGGGGATCGCAAGCGACTGATCCTGCGCTGCTGTTTTGCCGGGGTGGCGCTCTCCCTGCTGTTTGCCTGGAACCGCAACTACTGGCTGCTGGCGAGTCTGGGGGTCATGCTGGCGGCGCTGGCGGCCACGGCCAGTCCCCAGCTGTTTGCGCTGGCGCGGGAGTATTCCGACAGCCGCAACCAGCGGGCGGACATGTTCAGCTCGGTGATGCGGGCCCAATTTTCGCTGGCCTGGGTCATAGGCCCGCCCATCGCCTTCGCGCTGGCCATCGGCTACGGCTTCGAGCTGATGTACCTGGCCTCGGCACTGGCCTACCTGCTCTGCGCCCTGGTGGTGTGGCGCTGGCTGCCCTCGCTGCCACTACCCAAGCTGGCTGAAGAGAGCGAGCGGGTCAGCAGCTGGCGGGATCCGGCGGTGCGGGCGCTCTTTATCGCCTCCACCCTGATGTGGACCTGCAACAGCATGTACCTCATCAATATGCCGCTCTACATCACCCGGGAGCTCGGGATGGATGAGAAGCTTGCCGGTATCCTGATGGGCACGGCGGCGGCGCTGGAGATCCCCTTCATGCTGCTGGCGGGTTACTACACGGCCCGCTTTGGCAAGCGCCCCATGATGTTGCTGGCGGTGCTGGCTGGCGCGGCCTTTTACACAGGTCTGGTGACCCTCACCGACCAATACGCCCTGATCGCCTTGCAGCTGTTCAACGCCATCTTCATCGGTATCGTGGCGGGGATCGGCATGTCTTACTTTCAGGATCTGATGCCGGGGAGAGCTGGGGTGGCGACTACCCTGTTTGCCAACAGTATCCGCACCGGCTCCATCATGGCAGGGGCCATCGCCGGTGTGGTGGCGGAGGTGTGGAGTTTCCACGGGGTCTTTATGGTGGCGCTGGGATTGGCACTGGTGGCACTGGCCGCCAGCTGGCGGGTGCCCAACGTCTGACAGGGGGCTGGCTGTTATTTGTCGTGCTGGGGCTGGGCGTGCGGGAGCGGCGCTGATTCGCCCTGATACTCGTTGCGCAGGCAGCGCAGCAGCAGCTCGGTCGCGGGGCCGAGGGCCTCGGGGGAGAGGGTCAGCAGGTAGGTGTAGAGGTGGCGCTCGTTGCCGCTCTCCAGATCCAGCTGTATGAGTGACCCTTCCGCCAGCTCCCGCTCTACCAGATGGCGCGGCAGCCAGGCATAGCCGAGGCCGAGGCGCAGCATGGCGAGCACTTCGTGGTAGTGGGTCGCCTTCCAGCCGGTGTCATCCGCATCGTTCCAGTCCACCGAGCGGTGAATGGGGGGATGGAGGCTGATCTGGTTGTGGCTGGTCAGCACGTCGCTGCGGATGGGCCCCTCCTCCTGTGCCAGCGGATGGCTGGCGGCGCAGAGGGGCAGCAGGCACACCTCGTCCAGCAGCAGACCGGTGCGATCGCCGGGCAGGTGCTCGGAGAGCATCAGATCCCCCGGTTGCAGGGCGTTGAAGTGGCAGTGAATGCGTTCGTGCAGGTTGACCCGGCAACCCCGGCTGCGGGGATAGAAGCTGGCCAGCGCCCGATAGAGGCGATCCCTTGGCTGCAGCGCCGAGACATAGAGGTTGATCTGCGGCTCCCACTGCCGCTCCAGGTTGTTGGCCAGATTCTCCAGCTCCTCCACCTGCTGGCTCAGCTGACGGGCCCGCTTGAGGAAGATCTCGCCCGCCGGGGTCAGCACCGCCTTGCGGCCGCGCACCTCCAGCAAGGGCACCCCCAGACTCTGCTGCAACTTCGCAACCGCATGATTGAGGGAGGACTGGCTCTTGTTCAGCGCCTCGGCCGCCTGGGCGTAGCCGCCGCAGTCGACCACCGCCTGAAAGATCCGCCATTGCTCAAACGTGCTCTTGGGACGAAACATAGTTCAACCTGATTGGAGATAGGATGGTCAGTGGTTCGAACAGGGAGCCTGTGCCCCCTATTCAATTTAACCCCTGCCGCACAACACTCTGGGTATTTTATTGATTTATTTGGGCTGAGCCGCCTGTTTATTTTGGCTGAGCCACAAAGGTCTGGCCGGTTTTGCCGCGGCTGTCCGACCCCATCAGGTAGAGGTAGAGCGGCATCAGGTCGGCCGGAGTCTTGAGGTTCATGGGATCTTCCGCCGGGAAGGCGCTGGCGCGCATCTTGGTACGGGTACCGCCCGGATTGAGGGTATTGACCCGCACACCGGTGTTCTCAAGCTCGTCGGCCAGCACTTCCATCATCCCCTCGATGGCAAATTTGGAGATGGCATAGGTGCCCCAGTAGGCGCGCCCCTTGCGTCCCACGCTGGAGGAGGTGTAGACGATGGAGGCATCGCCCTGCGCCTTGGCGGTCTGGCGCAGCAGCGGCAGCAGCGCCTGGGTCAGCAGGAATTCCGATTTGACGTTGACCTGCATCACCTCGTCCCACTCCTTCTCCTGAATGTGTTCAAACGGAGAGAGGGTGCCAAGCAGACCGGCGTTGAACAGCACGCCGTCGAGGCGGCCAAACTGCTGGGCGAAGGTTTCGGCCATGCCGCGGTAGTGGGCGGCGGTGGCCCCTTTCAGATCCACCGGCACGATGGCGGGCAGCGGATAACCGGCCGCTTCAATCTGGTCATACACGGCTTCGAGTTTGGCGCTGGTGCGGCCGAGCAGGATCACGGTGGCACCGTGAGCGGCGTAGGTGAGGGCGGCTTCGCGGCCGATCCCGTCGCCGGCACCGGTGACCAGAATGACTTTATCCTTGAGCAGATCGCGGGGTGCCTGATAATCGAGCATGACAACTCCTGTTAACAAATTCCGGCCATAAGTGCATGGCAATCGGCGCCAAGTGTACTGATCCGCGCGCCTGTTTGACCAGCCAGCGGCAAGAAAAATGTGAAGAAAATAGAGAGGTTGTGATGCTCGGGTTGGTTTTTCCGGGCACTGGCTGCGATTTTTTGCGCGCCTCCATCAAACTCCCTAGAATGTGACGAAAACCGATCCATTCTGGAGTCCATCGTGACATTTCTGACCGAATATGGCCTGTTTCTGGCCAAGACAGTGACCTTCCTGCTGGCCATCGGCGCCATCATCCTGATGATCGTCAGCACTCGCCAGCCGAAAGCGCGCAAGGGTGAGCTGGTGGTGACCGATCTCTCGAGCGAGCTGGAGCAGGGGCAGTTTGCGCTCAAGAGCGCGCTCGCCAGCAAGGCCGAGCGCAAGGTGATGGAAAAGCAGCAGAAAGAGGAGCAGAAAAAGCGCGCCAAGGCGGGTGATGAGCGCAGTCGCCTGTTCGTGCTCGATTTCAACGGCAGCATGGATGCCAAAGAGGTGGCCTCCCTGCGCGAGGAGGTGAGCGCGGTGATCGGCGTCGCCCAGCCCGGCGACGAGGTGCTGCTGCGGCTCGAATCCGGTGGCGGCGTGGTGCATGGCTATGGCTTGGCCGCTTCCCAGTTGCAGCGGCTGCGCGATCGTGACATCAAGCTCACCGTGGCTATCGACAAGGTGGCGGCGAGCGGCGGCTACATGATGGCCTGCGTGGCGGACAAGATCCTGGCTGCCCCCTTTGCCATCGTCGGCTCCATCGGGGTGATCGCCCAGATGCCGAACTTCAACAAGTTGTTGAAAAAGCATGACATCGAATTCGAGATGCACACCGCCGGTCAGTACAAGCGCACCATCACCATGTTTGGCGAGAACGACGATCTGGGGCGCGAGAAGTTTCGCGAGGAGCTGGCGGCGATCCACGAGCGCTTCAAGGCCTTTGTGGCCGAGCACCGCCCGCAACTCGATATCGATCGGGTCACGACCGGTGAGCACTGGCTGGCGAGTCAGGCCAAGGGGCTGGGGTTGGTGGATACCCTCTGCACCAGCGATGACTATCTGCTGGCGCAGGCCAGCCACCACAAGGTGATCGGCATCAGCTATCGCAAGCCAAAAAGCCTGACCCAGAAGCTGGGGCAGCAGGGCGCTCAGGCGCTGGAAGCCGGTCTGGGGCGTCTGTGGCAGCAGAGCCCCTGGCGCTAGCCCGAGGGAAATCCCGCGATAAAAAGGCCAGCCGATGCCCATCGGCTGGCCTTTTTGCATCCGGTTGCACCTTGCTGGTGAGCAAAGGTTGTTTCTATTGAGGCCCTCTGTTACAACTGAATGCTTTCCCCGTTTATGACAGGATCTTGTGGTAAGAGCTGCGGGGCATGGAGCATAGCGATGTCATGGAGCACCTTCAGGCAATTTACCCCGCTGGTCTGGATCGTCATTCTGGGCACCTTCATGGTGCGTACCAGCTACTACATGGTGTGGCCCTTCCTCTCCATTCTGCTCTATCGGGAGTATGACCTTTCGGCCACCTTCATCGGCCTGTTGCTGGGTGGCTCGATGGCCCTCTCTACCCTGGTCAGTTTTTACGGCGGCTGGCTCTCTGATCGCTTCGGGCGGCGCAGCATACTGCTGGCCGGTTGTCTGGTGGCGATGATCTGTTTCGGCCTGCTCGGTTTCTCCCATGCGGTGTTCTGGCTTGGGGTCGGGGTGATGGGCAGCGGCCTCTCGTCGGGGCTCATCGATGCCCCCGGCAAGGCGCTGATGGCCGACAGTCTGGCCTCGGCCAAGGCGCGGGAGCTGGCACTGCACCTGCGCTATTTTCTGCTCAACCTGGGGGCCGCGCTGGGGCCGCTGCTCGGGGTGACCCTCGGGATCAACGCCCAGCAGGAGACCTTCCTGTTTCTGGTGGTGAGCTATCTGCTGCTGGCGCTGGCCTTTGGCTGGGGATTTCGCCGGGCTGGCAGCACAGGCAAGCCGGGTGCTGCTGGCCCCGGACTGCGGGATGCCATCAAGGTGTTGCTGGCGGATCGCGCCTTCCTGCTGCTGGTGATGGCCAATCTCCTGATGGTGCTGGTCTACTCCCAGTTTCACTCGCCGCTGGTGCAGTACCTGACCCGGGCCGGTATGCCGCAGGTGGCCGAGCTGGTTGCCCTGCTGGTGGCGACCAATGCCCTGACCGTGGTGCTGCTGCAGTTTCCGCTGCTGCGGTTGTTGTCACGCTGGCCGGTGCGGGTGCGGCTTCATATCGGCATGGCGCTCTTTCTGGCGGCCCAATTGCTCTTCGCGCTGGGGGACCCGATGGTGCGCAGCCACTGGTTTGGCGCCGTGCTGCTGCTCAGCATCGGCGAGACCATCCTCTTCCCCCTGCTCAACGTGCTGATCGACCAGATGGCCCCCACCCACCTCAAGGGAAGCTATTTTGGCGCCAGCGCACTGGCCGGGTTGGGAGGGGCCGCCGGCGCGCTGCTGGGAGGCTGGATCCTCGAGCAGTGGAGCGGTCAGTGGCTCTATGTGCTGATGGCGCTGCTTTGTGTGGCGATTTTTGCGCTTTACGAGTGGGGCGCCAGAGTACAGCGTCCCGCAGTGGCCACGTCTGTGGTTGAGCGGAGCTGACCCGGTTAATGCGGGGATCTGTGATGCTGAATGTTCAGTGCGTGCTACCCGGCGTCTTCTCTTTGAGCGCCTTCTTGGCTGCGTACATCCTCTCGTCGGCGAGCCGGATCAGGTTTAGCCCGTCGTCGTAGTGCTCCGGCCCGGTCTGCACTATGCCGATACTGAGGGTGAGATCGCCCAGCTGCTCCTTGACGGTGTTGACCAATCGTTTGAGATAGATATCCCGCGCCTGACTCTCGTTGCAGTTGGGCAGGATCAGGCAGAACTCATCTCCGCCATAACGAAAGCAGCTGTCTTCGGCGCGAAAGACCTGACGGATGCAGTGGCCGACGATGCGCAGGATCTCGTCTCCGCGCTGGTGACCTTCGGTATCGTTGATTTGCTTGAAGTTGTCGATATCGAGATAGGCGATGGCCATGGGTTCGGCACGGCGCTGACAGGTGCGCA
>OERM01000386.1_pt1 | contig 13144 bp, 9 predicted proteins | sample 1540021 | NCBI WGS metagenome assembly OERM01 (sample SAMEA3891245, study PRJEB23780) | metagenome | biome: terrestrial biome; feature: animal house; material: water of meat washing | place: Italy | collected 2015-05-12 | reverse complement strand
CTTATGGCGATGGTAAAGGTGAGCAAGGTTTATTTTTTATTGCCTATACGAAAGATTTAAACATTATTGATGCGATGTTACTGCGTATGTTCGGCACCAGTGGTGATGGAATTCATGACCGTATGCTTCATTTTGTGACTCCTGTTGACGGTGCTTATTATTTTGCGCCGAGCGAAGAGTTGTTGGAAGCAGTGTTGGAAGCAGTGTTGGAAGGGTGAGTTTAAATTAGGAGTAACTATCATTTTTAGTTACTCCTAATTTAATCAATTAACAACAAACTCTCCATTATTATTCAGAGTAATTTTCAACAACTTCCCATTCTTTGTATAAAAGATTTCATAGTTTTCATTAATTGTTATATTGTTGGAAGCATCTATAGTAATTTTTTTAAATAGTCCCAATGCATTTACTGAGGTAAGATTAATTACAGCGCGACCAGAGTCAGAAGACGATGGAGATGCTATTAAGATCACACCATTTTTTGATTCAGGAAAGATAACTGAACTACCATAATTTTCATCAAGTTCGTTATAAACTTTCAATAAAGCAGAAACATCAATTAAATTTACTTTATCACAACCAGTCTTACTATTTTTCAAAATACAGTTGATGTGATCATCACTATTATAAGGTAATAAAGTTACAGAAAATCCATCATCATTTTTTTTATTAATTGCTTTTAAAACTCTACCATTATCTCTTCCAATTTCATTTAACCTGTTTATGTATTCCCCCCTATAACACTCTTCCTTTACCAATCCAACACCCTCCCCTAGAGTATAAGATTTTTTACTCTCACATCTATTCTCAATACCTTTTTTCCATAGGGTAAAATCTTTTCTTTCATTGTTTTTTAATTTCTTCAACTCTTTTTCAAGAAGAAAATTTTCTTTTCTAATACATTGAAATTTTTCCTCAACATTATTTGAATTGCAGCCATTTGTGCTAGTTTTTGCACATGCCACATTCAGAAAACCTAATCCTATAAAAAAAATTAAATAAAAAAAATTAAAATTAAACATGGTGTTAAATTCCTTTAAAATTATCTGGAAGTCTTAATTTAAATGGTTTTGGAATACTATCTTTTAATTCAGAAACTGTACCATGTGCATGAATTGCTTTTCCATGACCAAAAATTAGACCATCTCTAACAGCTTTATCATGAAAAACATTGACCCATGCTTTTCGATTATATTCATCAGAATAATATTTATTTGCATAATTCAAATGCCCCCCCACAATGGATGGGCGACCATTTGCTCTTTCAATCAAATAACTATTCACGAAATTTTTTATCCTTGAGCTAACAGCAGACATTGGCATATTTTGAACAGAACCATATGGCTCTAAACTTTTAGGTCCTGTTATTTTAGAGAACTGACGATGTGCATTGACAACATTTCTCACAGTACCTCCCCATACACCAGATTTCGTCCTATTTAATATAGTATCTACAACTCCAGCAGCTTGTTGTTTAAAATTATTTTCATTTTTAAATTTAATTACTTCAGTCTCCGTTACCTTCATAATATCAATAATATCTTGATTCGATAAAATCAACTCACTTTCTAAAATATTAGATTTAGGAGCTTCATTTTTAAAGATAATACCAGAACAACTGAGTAAAGATTGCTTATTTATTTCTTTTAGTAGAACAGAGAATAATTCTCCATTTAGATCTTTAACTGTTTTTTTAAAATAAATTTCATTTCTAGCAACCATTGAAAATTTTGTCACATCGTAATGTACCCATGTACTTGCTCCCGAAGAACCATCATTAAACTTTTCTGGCTCCATATAAATTTTATCATCTTGTCTTTGTTCTGAAGCATTCATCTTAGCTACTAATATTCTTTCACGTATTTTATTCATATCTTGAGGAGCTGTAGTTCTAACTCCATTTTTATTAAAATGTATATCTAAAGCTAGTCCCATATGATTAACACTAGTTCTTTTCTTTTGTTTATTACTCTCGATACACCTATACCCGGACTCTATATATGCTACTTCGATATTTTCAGATTTAAAATCATTTTTTAGATAAAAACTTAATGCCTTCAACACCCATATTAAAGACCTATGTAAACCTGGATACTCATTTGCAGTATTTAATCCTGATTTCACCCCTCTAATATTATTACCATACCCTAAACACTCACCACACGGACAAGAAGCCTTCGCCATAAAACTTGCTATTGGATACTCATAGTAAAACTTATCCAAAGCGGATAAAACACTTCCACAAATTTTTCCAGTTTCAATCACCCCCATATAATCTCTCTGAAATTGCCTAATACAAGCAGCTGTTAAGTTAGTAAACTCATCTGTGGGTAATGCACCACCAAACCCAGCTAAACGAATATTAATTTCTCTAATTAATTCACTTTTACCTGATGAAATACATTGAGGATTGGTTTTACATAAATTTTCAGTATTCGTTTTGGGTGTTCCACTCTCTTGGCTACGGTCTTCAACTGTCAGGATTTTAGAGCCTAAATTGACAGTTTCATTGAGTATATTCTTACCCTCTTCATAAAGCTCATTCACCTTATTTAAGATTTCATTACCTAAATTTCCTGAAAAAAGCCCATCACCTTGCTTTTTTTGCGGGCTCGCCTGAGAAGGCTTTTTTGCTTTTTGCCTCTGAGATATTTTTGATGTTGTACTAGGGGACGATTGATTTTTTGGTTGTGTGGCTGATTTTGCTTTTTGTTGATGCACATGATTTCCTGCAGCTGGAATATTTACTTCCAACTTAATCACTTGACCAATATAAATCTTATTTGGATCATCTATCTTATTTAGGCGTTCTAATGCACGAACTGTCGTATTATTTTTCTGAGCGATATCAAATAAAGTTTCTCCTTTTTTCACAACATGTGTTTTTCTTTTATATTCTCCATTACTTCCCTGATTAGTAAATGTCGTTAAGTTTAAAAGAACTTTAGGGCTCGTAATCTTTACAATCATCCTATCTCTCGACATAACAAAGCTTTGGACTTTTAGCATTAAACCATCAAACATACTTTTGACATGAACATCTAATGCTGTACCTTTATCTCGGCTAATTTCAACAATGCACCCTTTAGAATTTGTTGCACCAGCTGCAATAACCTGTCCAGTCCTTTGGTTCGTCACTTTATATTGAACTTTAGGAATTGGGCTTCCAAATAAATCTAAAATTTGTATAGTAACCAATGATTTTTTATTCATTTCTAATCCTTATTATTTTCATTATGATTTATTTCTAAATTCTCACCATTTACATTTTTATCAATACTAAAATCATCTTCATCAAAACTTTCGACTCGTAAACCCCATTCACCATCAGACCCAACAAGTACTTGGACTTTTGTTGGGTCTGATGTGTTAATTTTTCCTGTACGGCCATGTTCATCTATTACCCCTGCAATAAATGCATTTGTCTCAGGAATAAAAGCTTTGTAACTGAGCTGATTAAAATCACTTGCCCAAAATAAATTATAAATATCTAGCCGATTGCTAAAAGTAGAAGAGCAAGGTAATTCAGGAACCTCATAAGATACTTTTGCACCACCCACAAAACTATGCTGACCCGCCTTACTTTCAAACTTTCCACCTGTTGTCGTAAAAATCCCATCCCCATTAATTTTGAGCTGTGAACCACCAGCAGTCAGTACAATTTCTTTCGGACTGGTTATTTCTATTTTATCTTCTGTTGAAATTAGCTTAATCACCTTACGCGCAATCGCCTCTATCGCATCATCTTGTGCCTGTAATTCGACTTTTCCTTTTGCTGCAAATGCTTTTAGCCCTTTTTGTGCAGCAAATAAGCTCACTTTATCCTGCGCATGCGCAATAATATTCTTCTGGGCACTTAAGTTAATGGACCCCTGTGCGCTTTCAGCAATGTCTTGAGAAGCTTGTAAAACAATATCTTCAGGCGTCGTTAAAGCAATACCATTGGGGGAAGCCAGCAGCATTAAAGCCTGACGAAAGATCTTCGCTTGAGCTTGATTCTGAGTATCCTGCGTTTGCTCTGCCTCTTGAGCATATGTCTCCATAAAACCTTGCATGGAGCCCAATGCCTGCATGGGATTAACATCCAATTTGCTGCCTTTATTAAAGCTTCCGCAAGTACTGGTCAGGTCAAAGTCTCTCATATCAACATTCGCAATCACTTTACCAACATCTTTTAAAGCGCCGAGTGGATCCGCATTCAATTTGTCTTTCACGCCTTGCAACTGACTTTTTAAAGCATCTGTACCATGTTCTTCGATGTTATCAATAAAGGCTTTTAAATTTTCTATTGAAGCCTCTGCATCCTGAAAATAATCTTTAAATTCATTGATCAAATTGTCCGTATCTTGCCCAAATTTTTGAATATCCTCAAGAAAACCACCGCACGTTTTTAATGCCGAAATCGGATCCTGACTAACTGCTGTTTTAAATAAACCAACAGTTGCTTGGAGGGCTTGATTGACCCCTTTTAGCTCTACAGACTGAATCAATTTAGGCAGACGATTGATCACATTCAGTGCATCAGTCTGTTGTTTAACAGCCAAAGTACTTAGCATGTTCATACTGTCGTGACCTTGCTGCAAGATGGACTGGGCTTCTGACGCAGCCAAATGATCTGCGACCGCTTGATCCTGTGCATAGGTACTAATCAAGAGACCCTTGCCTGCACGCATGGCTCCCCATTGATCCGTTCTCAACTCAAAACCCTCACCACGCCCATCACTGTTTTCAGTTGCTTTCGGATGACTGAGGTTACCTAGATTAAGCTGACTCGCTCCATGACTGCTGTGTAGCTGCACACTAATTTGCCCTGTCGTATCATCAAAACGCAGTTGGTTAAAGCCTTGCCCTGCAACCTCTTGTGAACGAATCCCACTGAGTTTTTTTGTCGCAGGTAATGCCCCCTTCACATCAAACATGGTTTGATGGCGCTCGGCCTCATGAATACGCCCTACGACAAAAGGTCGATCGACATCCCCCTCAAAGAAGTCGATGACCACAATTTCTCCGATACGCGGATGAAAACGTGCGCCATACCCCTCACCCGCCCATGGGGTCAATACATCGACCCATGCCGAGTCCGTGTCATTGTCATTTGCACCCGCACCACCATCATGAGCATGGTCATCACTACGCGTAAACATGAAGCGAACTTTAATCCGCCCCCATGCATCCACATAAATTTCTTCCCCTTCAGGCCCGACGACTTTGGCGCGTAAAGGATAGGCTACTGGACGGTGTATCCACGCTTGATATTTAGGAACAATTTTGACCTCACGGCGTACGACAAAGAGTTCATTGGCTTGACGTTCCTCACTCAAACCTTGCCAGCGACTTTCTTTTAGTAATAAATTGATTTGCTGTAATAACTCTTTGGGTAAATTATTTTGGTTATAAAAGACTTTGCCTAAAATGAGAAATTCACGCTCTGCGGACACATGCTGGTCTATTTCAGGATGATCAATCATTTCAAACCAATAGCCGACTTGCGCATCTCGAACGCTACTTTTTGCTGTGAAATATTTGGCCTGAAGTTCGTGATATTGGTTCAGTTGTTGGTTGAGACGATCTAGTTGACTGCTATTGGCAAGCGTGACCTGATCTTGACCTTGTAAATCAGCCGTCCATGCTGGACTGACACACCAGACTTGTTCCAGACCCAAACTTTCATTGTCTTGTTGATCACTGTGCTGATGCGCACTCAATACAGCCTGACTCTGATCTTGAGCTAAATGTTGCGCTTGCCAACGCTGCGTCTGTACCGTGGTGGATTGTAAGTGACGTTCAGCAATAAAACTGGTGATGCTATCAAAAGGCTCAGTGGCATGGCTGCGGTGGAAACGAATCGTACGACGACCCAGTGCTGTAAAAGCTTGATTATCATCCATCAAACGAAGTTGCTGTGCCTGAATCGGTTCCGACGAACTGAGCACCATCGGAGCTTGTTCATCGATCAACCAATTAATCCCTTCACTCCGCCATAGTCGAGTGAGAAATTCAGCGTCGGTTTCATTAGACTGCATGACAAAGGGTCGTACATCATAATCACGGCTCAAACCGTCTAAGTTCAGGCTTAAGCTGGCTGCAAATAATGTACTGTGACTTTGCCATTCGCTAAACAGAGTTTCAGTGATTTCACGAACACTTTTGCTCATAAACACACGACTGTTTCTGCGCTTATGCCACAGCGCTGTTGCATCTTCAATCGTCAGTTTATAAACAGTTAACGCGCCATCACTTTGCCCCTGACTGGCACTGGTAATCACCCCCGTCAGACGAGAAAGCTGCCCCACATCCGTGACCTGATCAACCGCGACTCGCCCACCAATGAACTGTTTTAAAGGCAAATAAGCATTGGTCGATAAACATAGGATTTCAGCTTTTAGGCCCTGATTAATGCGATGTTCACCCTCAATCCGCTGAATAAACACCTGTGTGTTCAAAGCCGGATTGGAAAAATGAATATGCAAAGCACGTTTTTGTGAGCCGAATCCAAAGGATTCCAGCATTTTATAAATAGAATTGAACATGATCATTGTTAAGTTATTGGTTTTTATACTTGTGCGCGGAGTGTACAAAATGTCTTTTTTTTAATCTAGTAAAATAATGTTAATGAAGACGCAGCTCTCAAAAAACAAAAAGGAGCATTACGCTCCTTTTTGTTCAATCTCATTTTCAGCTTTAGAAGGCGACACGTTTATAGTGACGATACTCTGGCTTCCAGAAGTTTTTCTCAATCGCGTGTTGCAATTGCTCATCACTAATAATCGGGGCTACACCTGCATCCATTGCTGCTTTGGCCACTTTGAAGGCTATCAGCTTAGAGACTTTCTGAATTTCATCAATCTCAGGCAATAAATCTGCTGTAGGGTTCACCAGCATCGGTGAGCAATCTGCCAAAGCATTACTCGATGCAATTAACATGGAGTCAGTCACACGGGTTGCATTGGCCGCAATCACGCCCAGCCCAATGCCCGGGAAGATATACGAGTTGTTGCACTGCGAAATATTATAAATTTTGCCTTGATAGTTGACAGGAGCAAAAGGACTGCCCGTCGCAATCAAAGCCTTGCCGTCTGTCCAGTGAATAATATCCGCTGGCACGGCTTCGACACGCGACGTTGGGTTAGACAGTGGCAGCACAATCGGACGATCACAGTTCGAAGCCAAAGTACGAATCACTTCTTCAGTGAATAAGCCCGGCTGACCCGATACGCCAATCAATACGGTAGGTTTGGCATTCTTCACGACATCGAGCAGTGAAATCACCTCTTCAGCATTGCCCCATTCCGCAATCACGTCTGGCTTTTGCGCCAATTTACGTTGGAAATCGAGTAGATTCGGCTGATTTTCAGTGATTAAACCAAAACGATCGACCATATACACGCGTGCACGCGCTTCGGCATCAGTTAAACCTTCAACTTTCATCTGTGCAACAATTTGCTCAGCAATCCCACAGCCTGCTGAACCCGCACCTAAGAAGGCAACGGTTTGATCTTTGAGCTGTTTACCTGCCGCACGTGATGCAGCAATCAAACTGCCCACAGAAACGGCTGCGGTACCTTGAATATCATCATTAAAACAACAGATTTCATCACGGTACTTATTCAATAACGGCATGGCATTATTTTGCGCAAAATCTTCAAATTGAATTAAGGCTTTCGGCCAACGACGCTTGATCGCAGCAATCACTTCATCAACAAAAGCATAGTACTCATCACCACTGATGCGCGGTTGATTCCAACCCATATAAATCGGGTCATTCAGTAACTGCTGATTATTGGTCCCGACATCGAGGGTAATTGGTAAGGTGTAAGCTGGGCTAATACCCCCACACGCGGTATAGAGCGACAATTTTCCAATCGGAATACCCATCCCGCCAATACCTTGGTCGCCCAAGCCTAAAATACGCTCGCCGTCGGTAATCACAATAACTTTGACATTTTTCTTGTTGATGTTATGCAAGATGTCATCAATATGCGCACGGTCTGGATAGGAAATAAATGTACCACGATGGCGACGATAAATATCCGAAAAACGCTGACAGGCCTCACCCACCGTTGGAGTATAGATAATTGGCATCATCTCACTTAAATGGTTTTCAATGAGGTGATAGAACAAGGTTTCGTTGGTGTCTTGAATATTACGCAAGTAAATGTGCTTATTGATCGCATCATTAAAAGCACAGTACTGTTGATAAGAACGCTGACTTTGTTCTTCAATGCTTTCTTCAACATGCGGAATTAAACCATGCAAGTTGAAGCGAGTGCGCTCTTCTTCCGTAAATGCCGATCCTTTATTTAACAGCGGCAACTCAAGCAAGGTATTGCCCGCATAAGGGATGTATAAGGGTTGTTTTGTCTTTAAATATTCTGTCGTCATTACCTATCTCGTTATACATAGATTTAGATGAACCTATGGGGAGAATCTATGCATCTAATTCGGCTACTAGCTTAGCGCCATTTGCGCGTCTTTTGATATTTATAAGCGTGATGCAATTATCAAAGCGATTTAGTCTGAAAATAAAAATCAAACCGACTCAACGTAAAAATGACGTTTACGGCAGTCTTTTGGTCAAATAGCGCATGGATAAAATTTGAACTTGAACAAAGCTCAAGCTAAGCTAGCGCTTTTATTTCTTCTTTATATTAAAAATGATCATCAAAAAATTGAGGTTGTTGAGCCTCGCATGTCTTTACCTCACACAAATGACAGCATGCCAATCCATTTCTACGGCGCAAACTACAGTGAGTGATAAAATTACAGGACTATTTGGTCATAACGAAAAACTGCCTGAAATCGATCCCAAAGGCATTGTCGATATCAGTAAAGCCACCATCGAGCAATATGAGCAACTCAGTGCAAATTTACCCTTGAACCAATGGGTCTATTTGGAGAATGAAAAACAAGGGATTTATCAGCTACAAAACAAATCGACCGAAGGCTTTGTGCTCTCACTACGTCTGAATTGTAAAATCAGCAGTCATCCGCCTACATTTGAGCTTCAAGATGCGCAAGGCAAACGTATCTTATACGGCTATGATAAAGAAGCAGGACAGATTCAGTTTTTACTCGACAACAAAAACTACGGCAATCCCTTTGATCCATTTCAACGCCAAACCCTAAGTCGTTTTCAACAACAGCTTGCCAGTGCCAAAGTGATTAAGCTCTTTCATGCCGGCAAACTGTATCGTTTTCAAAACCAAAATGCGGAACTCCTAAGCAAACCTGTTTCATGCCGTGAAAATAGCTAAAACGGGGCTTATTTGGGTGGGTTCAAATGTGACATATCCACAAATACACCGGTCAAACGGCGCACAATCGGCAGTACAATGAGCACTACAGGATAGGCCACCACCCAAGACATCATCCATGCGGACAGCCAAACCTGTAGGAAATTGTCCACCCAACCCAAATTGCGCCAAAGATTGATCATCGAGATAATGCCACTCATAAAAAATGAGATAAAAAACGGCAAAATAAACATGGCATATTTTGCTGGTAACTTGGGAATATTCCCAATGATCATCGGCCGCTGTTCAGACACGTTTTATCCTTAAAAGTATGCGTTTTGGTTCTCATCATACTGCGCTTTTCATATTTATTGCAGCGCAATCGTTAGCAGTTTTTGAACATTTTTTATTCTATAAAAATGGATTCACCTAAAGACGCGGAAATTTGCTATATTTAGCGTTTTTCTGCGACATTAAATTTTCGACTGAATATGAACACGGCAATCCAAGCAGCTCTCGAGCACGCAGTGCAAAACCTTCAAGCTGAAGGCGTCCTTCCAGCAGACTGGAATAACAGCAGTACTTTGACGCGTACCAAAGACCGAAGCCACGGGGATTTCGCGTCCAATATCGCCATGATTGCCTCTAAAGCTGCGGGGATGAAGCCACGTGATTTAGCCGAAAAAATTCTTGCTGCACTGCCTGAAGTAGCGGATATCAGCAAAGCAGAAATCGCAGGTCCTGGCTTTATTAACTTCTTCTTAAATGCCGACCAACGTTTTGCCGTGCTCGATCAAATTCAAGCGCAAGGCAAGCAATTTGGTCGCACTCAAGCCAATGCTGCGAAGAAAATCCAAGTAGAATTCGTTTCTGCCAACCCAACGTCTAGCTTGCACGTTGGTCATGGTCGTGGCGCAGCCTATGGGATGACCGTTGCAACCTTGCTTGAAGCAACAGGTGCAACCGTAGACCGTGAATATTATGTGAATGATGCAGGCCGTCAAATGGACATCCTTGCAACATCTACCTATTTACGCTACCTCGAATTAACAGGCCAAGAACTGGTTTTCCCTAAAAATGCCTATCAAGGCGATTATGTTAAAGAAATCGCTCAAAGCATTATCGATGCTGATGGCGATGCTTACGTTCGCCCTGTAGCAGACGTGTATAAAGATGTTCCTGAAGATGTGCAATATGCAGAAGAACTCGATGCCGAAGGCAATAAAGTTGTCCTTTCAGGCGACAAAGAAAAGCACATTGATGGTTTAATCCATAATTCACAAAGCTTAATCGGTGAAGCTTACCGCGTATTCCACCAAGCAGCGCTGAATGCGATCTTAGATGACATCAAAGATGACTTGGGCGAGTTTGGTGTAACCTTTAACCAATGGTTCAGCGAAGCCTCATTGACAGACAAAATTGATGAAGCTTTAGAAACTTTAGAACAACGTGGTTTCTTATACGAAAAAGACGGCAACATTTGGTTCAAATCGACTGAATTTGGCGATGAAAAAGACCGTGTTGTGAAGCGTCGTAATGGACAAACCACTTACTTTGCTTCTGACATTGCTTATCACCTGAACAAATTACAACGTGGCTATACCGATATCATTGATATCTGGGGCTCAGACCACCATGGCTATATTTCACGGGTCAAAGCAGCCATTGATGCCTTGGGGTATGATTCGAAAAAACTGACTGTGCTTTTAGTTCAGTTCGTCAGCCTATGGCGTGGTGGTGAGATGGTACAAATGTCATCTCGTTCTGGTCAGTTCGTGACTTTACGTGACCTGCGTAAAGAAGTGGGCAACGATGCTGCGCGTTTCTACTACGTGATGCGTAAGTCTGAGCAACACATTGACTTTGACTTAGACCTTGCAGTTTCACAAAGCAAAGACAATGCGGTGTACTACATCCAATATGCGCATGCACGTGTCAATCGTATGGTCGATGTGAAAGCACCTGAAAAAGGCATTAGTTTTGATCGTAGCAAAGCAGCTGATTACGATGCGACCTTATTAACTCTTGATGCTGAAACTGAAATTCTTGCCAAACTTGCGGCCTATCCTGAAATTGTGCTTCGTGCTGCAAATAGCTATGAACCACACCAAGTGGGTAACTATTTGAAAGAACTCGCAGCGTTATTCCATGGTTGGTATAACTTGGATAATACAAGAATTATCGACGAACAGAATATTGCCCTTTCGCAAGCCCGTTTATTACTTTCAATAAACGTACAACAAGTTTTGCGTAATGGTTTAGAGTTACTAGGTGTGTCTGCACCTGAAGCCATGTAATAAGTGAAGCAAAGCTTCACACATGGCTGCAAGACCGAAAGCTATACTTGAGGTAACGATGTAAAAAGCAACGCTTTGCACATCGTCGCAAGATTAAGGGCTTTGCCCGAAGTAGCCATATCAACCCTAATGTATCGCTCGCTTTGTGAAACTTGAATTTTGCAAAGCGATTCTTTATTTTACGATGACGCCTCTTTTAATTCCTTGAGGCCAAGTACTAAAATAAAGAAAAGAATGGGCCAGTCCCTCATATTGATTAGAAGAAAAGAGGTTTCCACGTGTTTGGAAAAACGCAGCGCGGTGTATCTGAAAGACCGAACAAACCCAAAAAGCCACTGATTCCAGCTTGGCTCGGTACACTTGTGGTCATTTTAATCGTGCTCTGTTTTGCTGTAGCACTATTACTGTGGAAGCCTTGGGCACCAGTGAAGCCGAAAGGTCAAATCACTTCGGAACATTATCAAGAAGAAACCAATAAAGACTACCGTTTCTACGACTTACTGCCACAGCAGCAAGTGACGCCGATTCCTGATCAAGCCATTCCTGAAACCAAAGATAATCCAAGCACCGTGGTGATTGTTGAAGCACCTGCTGCCGAAGAAAGCACCCCTGCTGAACCAGGTTTAACCGAAGCAGCACCAACACCGCAAGCGCCAAGTTTTATATTGCAAGTGCGTAGCTACCCTGACCCTGACAGTGCCGATGCACGTCGTGCAGAAATTATCTTAAATGGTCTCTCTGCCGATGTAGTCAAAACCGTTGAAGGCGGCCAAACATGGTATCGCGTGATTTCAGGGCCATACGACTCGCAAGAAGCCGCAGTGATTGCGCAACAAACCCTACAACATAGTGGCATTGACTCAATTGTGGTCAAACGCTAAAACAAAAAAAGGATGCCTCGGCATCCTTTTTTATACTCTGAGTTTGGCGAGAAAATTTTGAATCAATTGCACAACATGCTCAGCATGCACATAAGCCAAATCATGTTGACCCTGTGACACGATGTGCAATTCAGCATGTGGTATTTGACGGTGTAAGGACTGCCCCACCGCAACAGGACTAATCGGATCTGCATCGCCCCAAATCAGCAGAACAGGACAACGGATATGCTCCAAACTGTCCGTCAAATCAGACTGATGCTGAACAAACCAATCAGGAACCGTAAAACTCTGTTGATAATCCTCTCTCCAGTCCGCCACCTGAAAAGAACTTAAATCAATACCGCCTGAGGTTGCCACAAGTACCAAAGCCTGCACCTGCTCAGGTTTTTTTAGGGCAGCTTGTACTGCAAAAATGCCACCCATCGATTGTGCAACGACCACAGAAGGCTGTTGGATTTGATTCAATACATAATCTTGTAAGTCCTCAAAATTCTGCACATCCACATCATCAGGATAGTCACCAAAGCTCGGATAAGCGACGACCATGGTTGAATTGTCCTGTAGGCGTTGGATAACAGGTTGCCAGAATGTCGTATTTCCCGATGCACCAGGCAAAAAAATCAGGTTCAAATCATCACAATCCACTAGAACCCACTGAGCTCTTTGGCTTTTTTAAATGCTGGGCGCTGCTGAATGCGCTGTGCATAAGCAACCATTTGAGGGTTATGGGCTT
>OERM01000377.1_pt1 | contig 13282 bp, 13 predicted proteins | sample 1540021 | NCBI WGS metagenome assembly OERM01 (sample SAMEA3891245, study PRJEB23780) | metagenome | biome: terrestrial biome; feature: animal house; material: water of meat washing | place: Italy | collected 2015-05-12 | reverse complement strand
GAGCTTGCCCGCCGGCCGCGCGGTGAAGCGGGCGAGATCGGTGAAGGCGAGCAGCCGCGCGAAGGTGGGCGTACGTTCGGGCTCCAGTACGCCGCGCAAGTCAGCGTAGAGGGTGAGGTTCTCCAGCACGCTGAGATCCTCGTAGAGGCCGAACTGCTGGGGCATGTAGCCGAGGCGCTGACGCAGCAGATCCCCCTCGCTCACCGGATCCAGCCCCAGCACCCGGATGGTGCCCGCTTCGGGGATCAGCAGACCGGCCAGCAGGCGCAGCAAAGTGCTCTTGCCCGCGCCGTCGGGGCCGACCAGCCCGGTGATGCCGCCAGCCGGAATGGTGGCCGAGATGGCGTTGAGGGCGACCCGCTCGCCAAAGCGTTTGGTGAGCCCCTCAAGGGAGATGGCGCAGCTCATGGCGCCAGCCTGACGGTGACCGGCATCCCTTGGCGCAGGGCCGGGTCGGGATCCTGCACCACGATGCGCAGCCGGTAGACGAGGTGAGTGCGCAGGTCCGGCGTCTCCACCGATTTCGGGGTGAACTCGGCGGTCGGCGAGACAAAGCCCACCACCCCGTGATAGGGCTGATCCGGCCGCGAGTCGGTGGTGAGGGTCACCTTGGCGCCGCTCGGGAAGTGGCCGAGCCAGGGCTCCTCCACATAGGCGCGCACCCAGACCGGCGCGGTCAGGGAGAGGTTGAAGGCGGTTGCTCCGCTCTGCACCATGCTGCCATTCTCGACGGCGCGGCTGATGATGATGCCATCCCTGGGGGCGGTCAGATTGGCATCCGCCAGCGCCAGTTCGGCACTGGCGAGCGCCGCTTTGGCCCCTTCCAGCTGGGCATCGGACTGGGCAATCTCTTCCGGGCGGTAGCCGGTTTCGAGCTGGGCGAGCTGCTCGCGGGCCGAGCGTACCTGCGCCCGGGTCTGATCCCGCTGGGAGCGGGCGGTATCGAGCTGACCGCGGGAGATGGCGCCGGTGGCTGCCAGTGCGCTCTGGCGGCGCCACTGCTGGTCGGCTTCCAGCGCAGCGGCTTCGGCGGCGGCCAGTGCGGCCCGGGCGCGGTCGGTCTCTTCGCTGCGATAGCCTTTGTGGATCAAGGCGTTGGCGGCAGTGAGCGCAGCCAGATTGGCGCGGGCGCTGTCGCGGCTGTGGGTGAGGGGAACCGGATCGAGGCGGGCCAGCAGTTGACCGGCTTTTACGCTATCCCCCTCATCGACCAGCACCTGATCGACGCGGCCGCCGACCCGAAAGGCCAGATTGACGTCGCGAATATCGACGTTGCCGTAGAGGATGGAGCCGTCGGCCGGGCGCCCCTGCCACCAGAGGTAGCCACCGATAACGGTTAGCAGCAGGGCTGCGATTGCAATGCGTTGCTTCATACCGCTTCTCCTTGAGGATGGCTCTGCAACCAGAGGTAACCACTGAGAACGGCCAGCAGCAGAGCTACCATCGCGATGCGTTGTTTCATGCCGCTTCTCCTTCTTTCATGTCGGTGGGGCGCAGGCCGCGCAGGGCCCATACCAGCCGCTGTCTGGCGGCCTCGGGGTTGTCTATCTGGCTGAGAAAGGGGGCGGCCTGTTCGGGCAGCCAGCCGAGCTGGCGACCGCTGCCGGCGATCACCAGCGGCAGGCCGACCGACCCCATGATGAAGATCATCAGCTGGAGCGGGTGACCCGCGACCAGCGACCCTTCCGCCTGTGCCATCCGTACCTGCTCGATCAGCAGCAGGGGATGGCGGCGCGGCAGGCTGAGCAGAAAGCGCTGGGCCGCCCCTTCACCCGCCAGCGCATCGCCAAACAGGTGGTTGATAAAGCCGCGCTGGCGCGCCACCAGCCCGATCAGCGCCTCCATGGTGGCCTCGAACATGGCGATGGCAGAGGGGTAGGAGCCTTTGGCTGCCACCGCCTTGAGCTCGTCATAGAGGGGGGCGTACCAGAGCTCCACCAGCTCGTCGATAAAGGCGTCGCGGTTGCCGAAGTGGTAGACGAAAGAGCCAAGGTTCACCTCGGCCGCCGCCGCCAGCTCGCGTACCGTCAGGCCGCGCAGCCCCTTCTCGGTGGCGATGGCGAGGCCGGTATCGAGCAGTTTCTGCCGGGTTGGATTCATCTCTCTGGTTCCTGTTGCGCAGCTTTCGATCTGATTTATACGTATGTATAAATCAATTGCACAGAAGTAGACAGATCTTTTTTTGAGCAGATTTCAGCGGGGATGAAAAAACGGCGGGCGTTGGCAAGGAGAGGTTTGGAAACGTGCTGGGATTGAACGGGCTACCGCAGGTGTGGGCCAGAATCCGGGCAGATGACGGAGGTGGTGGAGAAATAAAAACGCCTCCGCGAAGGGAGGCGTTTTATCGGGAGGGGCGCGCTTACAGAATAAAGCGGCTCAGATCTTCGTCTTCAATCAGCTTGCCGAGGTGGGCGTTGACGTAGTCGGTGTCGATGACAAAGGTCTCGCCGGACTTCTCGGAGGCGTCATAGGAGATATCTTCCATCAGGCGCTCCATCACGGTGTGCAGACGACGGGCACCGATGTTCTCGGTACGCTCGTTGACCTGCCAGGCCGCTTCGGCCAGACGGCGGATGCCATCCTTGGTGAACTCGATGTTGACCCCTTCGGTGGCCATCAGCGCCTTGTACTGATCGGTCAGGGAGGCGTTCGGTTCGGTCAGGATACGCTCGAAGTCATCTGTGGTCAGGGCGGTCAGCTCGACCCGGATCGGCAGACGGCCCTGCAGCTCGGGGATGAGGTCGGACGGCTTGGCGATCTGGAAGGCGCCGGAGGCGACAAACAGGATGTGGTCGGTCTTGACCATGCCGTGCTTGGTGTTGACGGTGCAACCTTCAACCAGCGGCAGCAGGTCGCGCTGTACCCCTTCACGGGAGACATCGGGGCCCGAGCTCTCGCCGCGCTTGCAGATCTTGTCGATCTCGTCGAGGAAGACGATGCCGTTGTTCTCGACCGCTGCGATCGCTTTCTGCTTCAGCTCTTCCGGATTGACCAGACGGGCCGCTTCCTCTTCGATCAGCGCCTTCATGGCCTCTTTGACCTTGATCTTGCGCTTCTTCTTCTGGTTCTGGCCCAGGTTCTGGAACAGCCCCTGCAGCTGGTTGGCCATCTCTTCCATGCCCGGCGGGGTCATGATTTCGACGCCCATCGGGGAGGCGGAGAGCTCCAGCTCGATCTCCTTGTCATCCAGCTGACCTTCCCGCAGTTTCTTGCGGAAGATCTGGCGGGTGTTGGAGTTGTCGGCTTTCTCTTCCTCACCCCAGGTGTTGCGCGGGTTGGGCAGCAGGGCGTCGAGGATGCGCTCTTCGGCGGCTTCCTCGGCGCGGTATTTCATCTTCTCCATCTCGGTTTCGCGCACCAGCTTGATGGCGGCATCGGTCAGATCGCGGATGATGCTGTCCACTTCCTTGCCGACATAGCCCACTTCGGTGAACTTGGTCGCTTCCACCTTGATGAAGGGGGCGTTGGCCAGCTTGGCCAGACGACGGGCGATCTCGGTCTTGCCGACACCGGTCGGGCCGATCATCAGGATGTTTTTCGGGGTCACTTCATGGCGCATCTCTTCGTTGAGTTGCATCCGGCGCCAGCGGTTGCGCAGGGCAACGGCAACGGCGCGCTTGGCATCGGCCTGACCAATGATGTGTCTGTCCAGCTCGTGGACGATTTCTCTCGGGGTCATCTCGGACATGATGGTGTTCCTGTATCCGGGGCGGGCAGTGCCCACCCCTTGGGAAATTGGGTTGGCTGGCGGCCTTATTTGGCTGCGTAGTCCAGCACTTCGATGGTGTGGTTGCCGTTGGTGAAGACGCAGATGTCGCCCGCAATCTTGAGGGACTTCTCGACAATGGTCCTGGCATCCAGCTCGGTGTTTTCCAGCAGCGCGATGGCGGCGGACTGGGCGAAGTTGCCGCCGCTGCCGATGGCGATGAGATCGTGCTCCGGCTGCACCACGTCACCGTTGCCGGTGATGATGAAGGATTTGTGTTCGTCGGCCACGGCCAGCAGCGCTTCGAGGCGGCGCAGGGCGCGATCGGTGCGCCAATCTTTGGCCAGCGCCACGGCGGCGCGCTCCAGATTACCCTGATGGGCCTGCAGTTTTGCTTCGAAACGTTCGAGCAGGGTGAAGGCGTCGGCGGTACCGCCAGCGAAACCGGCCAGCACCTTGCCGTTATAGAGGCGATGAACCTTGCGGGCGTTGCCCTTCATGACGGTGTTGCCAAGAGAGACCTGGCCATCGCCACCGATGACGACCTGACCGTTGCGGCGAACTGAAACTATGGTAGTCACTTTACTTACCTCGCTTGAGCCGAATGACGGCCTGACTGTGCATGGCAAGAAAGATGGGGATGGCAAACGGGCTTTTCAACCCTGCCTTTGGTCGGGATAAACGGGGTAGTAAAGAGCGTGGGTGCGAGTGACACCAAAAGAACAGGGCCGGGTGTTGCCACCCGGCCCTGCGTCATCGGTAAGCGGATTACCCTTTCTTGGGAATGCAGCCGCTGATGCCGGAGCTCTGCAGCTTGCTGTTGGCCGCGTCGGCGGCCGCCTTGCCGTTGAAGGGGCCCACCATCACCTTGTAGACGGTGCCGTTGGCGCCATTGATCACCTGCAGGCTGGAAGAGAGACCGGCGGTGAAGGCGATACGCGCCTTGAGCGACTCTGCGGAATCCTGCGAGCGCAGGGCGGCGCACTGCATCATATAGCGACCGCTGTCGGCGGCTGCGGTCTGGGCTGGCGGAGTGGCCGCTTTGGCCTTGGCCGCTTCGGCGCGCTCCCGTTCCAGCTCGGCGCGGATCTCCCGCTCCATCCGTTCCCGTTCGGCCTTGCGGTCGATCACCTGCTCTTGCGCGCTGGCAACCGGTGCACCCGAGGTGGAAGGGGTGGTCGCCGGATTGGGCTGATAGGGCTTGGGCTGGCCGATGGGCGTTCCCGGTTGGGGAATGTCGGTCGGCACCGGCTGCGGCAGTTTTTCCGGTTGCAGGGTCATGGTATCTGCCGGTGGTGGCGGCAGCACACCCGGCTGGGTCGGCGGCTCTATGATATCGACCTGCTTGTTCTCAAGCCGTTCGATGTAGCTCCACTTCTCCTGAGGCAGCCCGTTATTCTGCGCTTTTGGCTTGTTGGCCTTTACCTGCTCCTCAATGGTGGGGGCGTCGTTGCCCTTGCCATTGATCATGTAAAGGAAGCCACCAAAGCCTGCCAGCAGTGCCACGACCAGCAGCACTGGAATAACAGGAAAGCGGCGAGGGGCCGCTTTCTTGGTATTGCGGCCACCCGCCCGACGTCGCGGGCGGCTGCCGACATAATCCCGGGTTGCCATCTATTACATGCGCTCCAGGGTATGGATGCCCAGTACGCCGAGGCCCAGTTTCAGCACCTTGGCGGTGGCGGCGCACAGCAGCAGACGGCTCTGACGGGTCGCTTCGTCCACGCCATCCTTGTTGATCGGGCAGGCTTCATAGAAGGTCATGAAGTTGCCGGACAACTCGTACAGGTAGGTACAGAGCAGGTGCGGCATGCCTTTGTCGGCCACGCCGTTGACCGCGTCGGAGAACTGGATCAGCTTCTGGGCCAGCACCTCTTCGGCCTCTTCGTTCAGGGTCACGTTGCCGGTCAGCGTCTCGGCATCGATGTTGGCCTTGCGGAAGATGGACTGGATACGGGTGTAGGCGTACTGCAGGTAAGGGGCAGTGTTGCCTTCAAAGGAGAGCATCAGATCCCAGTCGAAGATGTAGTCGGTAGTACGGTTCTTGGAGAGATCCGCATACTTGACCGCGCCCATGGCGATGGCGTTGACCACGTTGGCCTTCTCTTCGGCAGAGAGGTCGCTGTTGCGGCTCTCCAGCAGGGCGGCGGCGCGCTCTTCGGCCTCGTTCAGCAGGTCAACCAGCTTGACGGTGCCACCGGAGCGGGTCTTGTAGGGACGACCATCCTTGCCCAGCATCATGCCGAAGGCGTGGTGCTCGAGCGGTACGGATTCCGGCACATAGCCCGCCTTGCGGGTGATGGTCCAGGCCTGCATCAGGTGCTGGTGCTGACGGGAGTCGATGAAGTACATGACACGGTCGGCGCCCAGGGTTTCATAACGGTATTTGGCACAGGCGATGTCGGTGGTGGTGTAGAGGAAACCGCCATCGCTCTTCTGGATGATGACGCCCATGGCCTCGCCATCCTTGTTCTTGAACTCGTCCAGGAAGACAACGGTGGCGCCTTCGCTCTCGACCGCCAGCCCCTTGGCTTTCAGGTCGGCAACGATCTCCGGCAGCATGTCGTTGTACATGGACTCGCCCATGATGTCCTTGTTGGTCAGGGAGACATTCAGGCGGTCGTAGTTGATCTGGTTCTGTTCCATGGTCATGTCGACCAGCTTCTTCCACATGGTACGGCAGTACTCATCGCCGCCCTGCAGCTTGACCACGTAGTTACGGGCGCGCTCGGCGAAGGCTTCGTCTTCGTCGTAGCAACGCTTGGCCTGGGTGTAGAAGGCTTCCAGATCCTTGAGCGCCATGTCGCTGGCGTGCTCGTTGGACATCTTCTCCAGATAGGCGATCAGCATGCCGAACTGGGTGCCCCAGTCGCCGATGTGGTTGGCGCGGATCACTTTGTGGCCGAGGAACTCCAGCGCGCGCGCAGCCACGTCACCGAGTACGGTGGAGCGGATGTGGTGCACCGCCATCTCTTTGGCCACGTTGGGGGCGGAGTAGTCCACCACCACGGTTTGTGGCGCGGGCAACCGTACGTTGGCGTTGGCAGAGGTCACCATGGCCTCGACCTGACCGGCCAGCCAGCGCTGGTCGAAGAAGAAGTTGATGAAGCCGGGACCGGCGATCTCGACCTTGGCGATCAGGTCGGAGGCGGGCAGGTGCTCGATGATGGCAGCCGCCAGCTCACGGGGATTCTTGCGGGCCGGTTTGGCCAGCAGCATGGCCAGGTTGGTAGCCAGGTCGCCGTGAGCTTTTTCCTTGCATCGGTCTACTTGCACGCGGGCTTCCAGGTCCGCCGGCAGGACGCCTGCTGACTTGAGATTGGCTACCGTTTGTTCAAGTAGATGATGAATATGCTCTTTCATAACTGACCACCAAGGTTGCGCGTCGAAAAATGACTGATATATAAGGGCGTGAATTTTACCCGCATCGGCCCGAGAAAACTATAGGGATGACCCGCCGCTCGCTGTCGGGCGGATATTTCACTGCGTTTGGCGCCATATTCCAGAATATTGGGCGGAAATTACGGTGCTTATCCATTTCTACTGCATATCGAAGCGGCTTGTCCAGGCTATTTTCCCCTGATTGTTAAGGGTTTTTCCTTTCCCGATGACGGGAATGATCTCCTCCCTCTGGCCCGGCGTATCAACAGAGGTTCCCAACCGAGGAGTTTGCGATGCGACTGGCGCTGTTTCCCCTATCTGCCCACCTGCTGCCCGGCGGCATCATGCCGCTGCGGATCTTCGAACCGAGATACCAGCGGATTATCGCCGAAGCGGGGGAGTCCGGCTTTGCCCTCTGCATGGTGGACCCTCGCCAGCCCGACGCCCTGCGCAACATGCTGCCCATCGCCACCCGGGTCACCATCATCGATTTCGACCGGCTGCCGGACGGCATGCTGGGGATCACGGTGCAGGGGATGGAGCGGGTGCAGATAGAGGATCTGTGGCAGGAGCAGGATGGCCTGCGTATCGGCGAGGTGACGCCGCTGACGGCCTGGCCGCCCCGCCGGCTCCATCCCGATCAGCAACCGCTGGTCGAGGCGCTGCGGGAGGTGTTTGCCGACTAGCCCGACTACGCCGCCCTCTATCCCGCCCCCCGCTGGGACGATGGCAACTGGGTGGCCCAGCGCTGGCTGGAGGTGCTGCCGATCCCGCCCGAACAGAAGCAACTGCTGCTGGCCGCGGCCGACAATCAGCCCGCCATCGCCCTGCTCAAGGGGGTGCTGGTGGCCAGCCACTGATTTTTTCTGACCCGCTGATCCGCCAGCGCCGCAGCGCCGTACAAGTCATCACCACAGCATGTTCGACAGCACACCAAAGGGATGGCGCAATGGCATATACTGGCCAACCACACTCGACCATACGCAGGACCTCGCCCGTGATGGATAACCCGGATGGCGACCTCAAATCTCTGCTGATCAGGGTGGCAGAGCAGGCCGACAAGGCTGCTTTTGCCCGCCTGTTCCAACACTTTGCGCCGCGCATTCGCAGCTACGGCCTGCGCCACCTCGGCAGCGAAGCCAACGCCATGGAGCTGGTGCAGGAGACCATGCTGCTGGTGTGGCAGAAGGCGCGTCTCTACCACCCCGAGAAGGGGGCGCCGACCACCTGGATCTATACCGTGATGCGCAACCAGTGCTTCGACATGCTGCGCCGTCGTCGCGCCAGCAAGGAGGATCTCTGTGCCGAGGAGCTGTGGCCGGTGCTGGAGTTTCAGGCCGAAGAGGAGCACCTGAGCGGCGGTGAGGATGCGGTGCTGACCCGTCAGATGGCCCACTATCTGGGCACCCTGCCGGAGCCGCAACAGCAGGTGGTGCGCGGCATCTATCTGCAGGAGTTCTCCCAGCAGGAGCTGGCGGAGCGACTCGGCGTGCCGCTCGGTACCATCAAGTCCCGCCTCCGGCTGGCGTTACAGAAACTGAAAGAGCAAGTGGAGCAAGGCCATGATTAAAGCCCATCCGACCGACCCTATGCTGCGCGCCTTCGCCGCCGACGAGCTCCCTCTGCCGCTGGCGGTGGGGCTCTCCGCCCACTGTGAACTCTGCCCCGATTGTGCTGCCCGACTAAAGACATTCGAAGAGGAGCTGGCGCAGCAATATCTTGCTTCGCCAGCAGAGCCCGAGCTGGCCTCCCGCGATGAAGTGGGACTGGACGCCGGATTCGACGCCATGCTGGCGGATATTCTGGCCCAGCCGCTGGCAGAGCCCCTCTCCGAGCCAACACATGACCAGCCCCGAGCCCAGCCCGGCGAGCTGGAGGTGGCCGGTCACGCCTACCGTTTGCCACGGGTGCTGGCCCGCTACCGTTCGCCCAAGTGGCGCCATATCGGGGCCATTCGTCAGCAGAGTCTGCCGCTGGACGAGATGGGCGCGCGCGCCAGCCTGCTCCATATCGAAGCGGGCGGTCGCATCCCCGAGCACACCCATCAGGGCTATGAGCTGACCCTGCTGCTGGCGGGCAATATTCAGGATGGCGATACCCTTTACAAGGCGGGAGATTTTATCTGGCGCGATGCCAGCCACTCCCACAGTCCGCATACGCCCGATGGCTGCCTCTGCTACACGGTGCAGGATGCGCCGGTGCAGTTCACCAAGGGGCTGTCGCGGCTGCTGAACGGCATCAGCCAGCACCTCTACTGAGCACCATGACGCCATAGAAAAAGGGACCAGATTGGTCCCTTTTGTCATTTCATTGCAGGCTGCCGGTCAGGCGACAAACACCAGATAGACGGCGAATGCCACGATAAAGCGGTAGATGGCGAACGGGATAAAGTCGATGCGGCGGATCAATGTCAGGAAGGTCTTGATCGCAAACATCGCCACCACGAAGGCGGTGATAAAGCCCACTGCAAACATCGGGAAGTCGGCCATCGAGAGGAAATCGCGGCTCTTGTAGAGATCAAGCCCGCTGGCCGCCACCATCATGGGCACTGCCATGATGAAGGAGAACTCGGCGGCGGCGTGACGGCTGATCCCCATCAGCATGCCACCACTGATGGTGGCGCCGGAGCGGGAGAAGCCGGGCCACAGGGCCAGACACTGGAACAGACCGATGCCGAACGCCTGCTTGTAGCTGATGTCATCCAGGGTTTCTGCTGTGACGGCCGGGCGGAACTTCTCGGCGATGATCAGCAGGATGCCCCCCGCGACCAGCGCGTACATGACGGTCTGCGGACCAAACAGGTTGGCCTTGATCCAGCTGTGGATGGCCAGACCGACCACGATGGCGGGCATCATGCCGAGGATGACGTGGATCAGCGACAGGGTGGCATGATCCTGAGAGGGCTTCTGGCCAAAGTGGATGCCAATCAGGCCAAACAGGCGGCGCCAGAACACGGCGACCACGGCGAGGATGGAGCCCAGCTGGATCACCACTTCGAAGGTGGCGGCCTTGGGCCCTTCAAAGCCCAGCAGATGGCCGACGATAATCATGTGGCCGGTGGAGGAGACGGGGAGGAACTCGGTCAGCCCCTCGACGACGCCCAGAATAAAGGCGACCAGCAGGCTATAAGTGTCAGTCATCGAACAAACAATCCTTAACTTCGTTGATGTAAAAACGCCCCGAAAGGGTCTCGGGGCGGCATATCTTGCTCGATTGTGACTGCTGAGGCTATGTAAAAATCATGAATTCTTTAAGTTAGTCGCGGATAAAGCGGTAGCGGGTCTGGTGGTGATAACGCTCGCCAGGCAGCAGCCAGGGGTTGCCCAGCTCGGGGCGATTGGGGCTGTCCGGCAGCTGTTGCGCCTCAAGACAGAAGCCGTCGTGATCCCGGTGCGACAGGCCGCTGCGGTTCGGGGTATTGGCCAGCCAGTTGCCGGTGTAAAACTGCAGCGAGGGCTGGTTGGTATAGACCTCCATCGCCAGCTGCTTGTCGCCAGAGACTATCCGAGCGGCCCATTCTGATGTCGGGCCGTTGAGCACAAAGGCATGATCGTACCCCTTGGCCTGTTGCTGCTGGGGATGGTTCAGCCAATCCTGGCCAATCAGGCGCTCGCGGCGCAGATCGAATGGCCCCTCCACCGGAGTGATGGCGATCGGCAAACCGCTCGGGTCGGTCGGCAGGAAGTGGTCGGCATTGATGCTGATGAGGTGGTCACGGATATCGCCGCCATCGGTTTGCCCATCGAGATTGAAGTAGGCGTGGCTGGTGAGGCTGACCGGCGTAGCGGCATCCGTGCTGGCGATGAAATCCACCACCAGATCGCTCTGCTCCAGCCGGTACTCCAGGGTTACCCGCAGATTGCCGGGAAAGCCCTGATCCCCCGCCCGGGAGAGCAACGCCAGCTTGACCCGATCCGCCTCCAGCTCCTTGATTTGCCAGCGCTGGCGATGAAAGCCTGCCTGCCCGCCGTGCAGACAGTTGGGTGCCTGATTGGCATTCAGCGGCCAGCGCTGTCCATCACGCACCAGCTCGGCACCGCCGATGCGGTTGGCAAAGCGTCCTGCCACCGCGCCCAGCCACACCTGCTGGGTGGGATAGGCGTCGTCGGCACAGCCCAGCAGCACTTCACGCCGTTTGCCCGCCACCGGCAGGGTGAGGGAGGTGAGGGTGGCGCCGAAGTCGAGGCCGCGCAGGCGCAGCCCCTCTTCATTTTCCAGTTCGAACGGGGTCATGGCGCTGCTCATAGCTTGCCTGCACCGGCGCTGGCAGAGCAGACGTAGCAGTCGGCCTTGAGGCCCGAGATGGCCGGATACTCCGCCTCGACGGCGGCAATCACCTCGGCCACCTTCTCGGGGCGCAGCAGGGCGACCACGCAGCCGCCGAAGCCGCCGCCGGTCATCCGCACGCCGCCATCTGTGCCGATTTTAGCCTTGATGATCTCCACCAGACCGTCGATGGCGGGCACTGTGATCTCGAAGTCATCGCGCATGGCGGCGTGCGACTGGGCCATCAGCTCGCCGAGGCGGGTCAGATCGTGGCTCGCCAGTGCATCGGCCGCCGCCAGGGTGCGGGCGTTTTCACCGACGATGTGGCGGGCACGGCGGTAGCAAGCATCATCCAGCCCGGCCTTGCCCGCTTCCAGTCCGGCCAGATCGAGGTCGCGCAGCGCCTTGACCCCGTAGTGACGGGCGGCCGCTTCGCACTGCTGGCGACGGGTGTTGTATTCGCTGTCCACCAGACCGCGGCGCACATTGGAGTTGACGATCAGCACCGCCAGATCCGCCGGCATGGGGATGAGGCGGGTCTCCAGCGAGCGGCAGTCGAGCAGCAGGGCATGATCCGTTTTGCCGCTGGCGGAGATCATCTGATCCATGATGCCGCAGTTGCAGCCGACGAACTTGTTCTCCGCCTGCTGGCCGTTGAGGGCGATCTCGGCCTGGCTGATGTCGAGCCCCAGCGCCTCCTTGAAGGCCTGACCGATGGCCACTTCCAGCGAGGCGGAGGAGGAGAGCCCCGCCCCCTGCGGCACGTTGCCGGAGACCACCAGATCGAGGCCGCGCAGGGCATAACCGCGCTCCTGCAGATACTTCACCACGCCGCGGATGTAGTCGCTCCAGCGCTGGCTGGGGTGGTGCTCGATGGGCTGGTCGAGGTCGAACTGGTCGCGCTGGTTGTCGTAGTCGGCGGCGATCACCTGCACTTGCCGGTCATCGCGCAGGCCGATGGCGACGCAGGTCTCGTAGTCGATGGCGCAGGGCAGCACGAAGCCGTCGTTGTAGTCGGTATGTTCACCGATGAGGTTGACGCGGCCGGGGGCGCGCACCAGCAGATCGGGCGCTTTGGCAAATTGCTCGGCAAAAACGGTGCTGACGCGTTGGCTGGGGGTCATAGGGCCTCCTCATTGGTGTGGCTGGTCTGGGTGTAGTGAATGGGGCTCAGGGCGCGCAGCCGCTCGGCGGCCTGCTCCGGAGTCAGGTCGCGCTGGGTTTCGGCCAGCATCTCGAAGCCCACCATGAATTTGCGCACGGTGGCGGAGCGCAGCAGCGGCGGATAGAAGTGGGCATGCAACTGCCACGCCTCGGGGCAATCCGATTTGGGCGGTGCAAAGTGCCAGCCCATGGAGTAGGGGAAGCTGCACTCGAACAGGTTGTCGTAGCGGCTGGTGAGCTCCTTGAGCGCCACCGCCAGATCCTGTTGCTGGGCCTTGGTCAGGTTGAGCATGGAGGGGACGTGCGCCTTGGGCAGCAGCAGGGTTTCGAACGGCCAGGCGGCCCAGAAGGGGACCACGGCAAGCCAGTGTTCGGTCTCTACCACGATGCGCGAGCGATCCGCCAGCTCCCGCTCCACATACTCCAGCAGCATGGGGCGGCCATGCTCGGCCAGCCAGTCGCGCTGGTGCTGCTCTTCGCGGGCGATCTCGTTGGGCAGGAAGTCGCTGCCCCAGATCTGGCCGTGGGGGTGCGGGTTGGAGCAGCCCATAACGGCCCCTTTGTTTTCAAATACCTGCACCCACTCCCACTGGGCCGACAGCTCGGCGACCTGATCCATCCAGGTGGTGATCACCCCCTCGATGGCGGGCAGCGGCAGCTCGGGCAGGGTCTTGCCGTGATCCGGCGAGAAGCAGATGACCCGGCTGGTGCCGCGGGCGGCTTCCAGCTTCAGCAGGGGATCGCTGGCGCTATCGGCGGCCGGGG
>OERM01000375.1_pt1 | contig 13320 bp, 18 predicted proteins | sample 1540021 | NCBI WGS metagenome assembly OERM01 (sample SAMEA3891245, study PRJEB23780) | metagenome | biome: terrestrial biome; feature: animal house; material: water of meat washing | place: Italy | collected 2015-05-12 | reverse complement strand
AGGAAGTGCGCGAAGTGAAAGTAAATTATTCATTTGAAGAAGTTGCTGCGCCAGAGGATGCCAAAACCGTGGACGGTGGCAATGTGCAGCCGAAGGATGCAGCGGGCGCATCGTGGTTTAGGCAGGGTCGTGACTTTATTGGAAGTAGATTTGGAGTGTAAATATGATCCTAGAAATCCCATTACAGCAAGTCCCGAATCAGACTTTTGGCGTAACGCTTGGCGGTTCGGATTATGAGCTGACTTTAAGTTACAGGCTTGGTCAGACTTTCTTGAGTGTTGTGAAGGACAACGAGCCTGTGATTTATAATCGCATTTGTCAGGATAATAACCCGATTGGGCAGTTTGGATTTGTTGATATTGCAGGAACAGAAAACCCCGTTTACACAGGGTTTAATGATCGGTTTAAGTTAGTGTGGTCGGATGGAGTGGCTTAGGCTGCTTCACTGACAGGATTCAGCTTACTATTCTGCATGATGGCAACTCGGGAATATTCGTCCATACTTCCTATGTTTTGTGTGCCAGTCTATAGCGTCTGCTATCTCAACAGGCACAAGCTTATAGCCTTCACGTTGAGCGGATGCTTGCCACATTTCCCAAGCCATATTTAAGAAGTTGTCTTCAAAACAACCACCCAACCAAGTCATATTTTCAAAAGTGTATCCGTGACCTTCAAGTTCATATAAAAATAATTCACGGTCAGTTTTCATCTTTGTTTCCTTTTCTTTGGCTAATTCATCTTGAGTTTGTTTGTCGCCTAGTGGCAGCAATTCACTGACAAGATTCAACGTCTGCGATGGCTTGATTGGTTTTTATAATTGCACCTACATCAAACCAATGAAGTTTAGTAGCAATAAGATTTTTCACATTTTCAAGACCGCCTCGTTCTTGGATAAATAAATAACTCTTAACAAGGCGTTTAATTTCCAAGACTTCTTGGTCGCTAAGACTTAATTCTTCATCTAAAACTTGACAATATAATGGCTCATCACTTTTACACCTAGACACATCATATGCAAGACCCCACCCAAACTTTTTAACAAACTCATTTGCTTTCATTTCGCATCTCCTTCTCGCACTTCCGACAGACATTAAATTCCTCATCCGTGAAGATATCCTTTTCATACTCCCATGCGTGAATACAGAATAGTTTTCTTAGAAAGTTGATCATGCCGCCACGCCTAAACCATATTGATTCATTAATTTTATAGATTTAAATTCCACTTCGTGTCTAAAACTCTTGAATGAGCTAAAGCAAGTCAAGCAACAATGATTAGTCACAATCTCGAACTCTCCTTCGATCTCCTCTAGGTATTTCTCTAATTCAGAATTAAAGCCAAGCCATTTCGTTTTGATGCCTGATTCTTCAATGTATAGGTCGGAATCCACATCACCCAAGAACTGCCATAAGTGCATAGTCTGTGGTGTTGCAAGTTGGAATTCAACATCAACCGCTTCACCAGTCCTGGGGTTTACTGCATGTATCTTGCTAACAATATGAAAGCTTTGTTCGGCTGGTATTGTTTGGGTTTTAAGCCCCAATGCCAAATCTCCTTTATGCGCTCTCATCCAAACATGCAGCGGTGTATGGCTCGACTCCTGCGGATCAACACCGTTAAGTAAATGGTGCATTTCAATAATGCGTTTAGCTTCGTTCACTTCCCATGACATTTGAAGCTTATGCACTTTCTGCTTAATGATTTGTTTTGGGTTGTATTTTTTATTGCGTTTCATTGTGGTCGCTTCCGTAATGAGTCTTGCCAGTTGCCGGCATAATTGAATGAAGGGGCAACAGTCTTACCTCTTGACATTAACCATCCACCATGTGGATTGCTTAATCTTGGCTCTGAATCAACCCATGCGAAAAACCCGCCTTTGGTCATTACCCACCAGTTTGCCCAATCAGGCGCTTGACTCCAATCAGGTTGCCATTCTTCATTCGACTTGGTATCAAAAAATACATCAGGTAATTTGACCACGCGCTTATCCGATTCGGCTTGCATTGTGTCGGCCAACACCCACGCATCAAAAGCAATGCTTCGCTCAGGATCACCACGTTTTAACATCTCGATTGCATAATCATGCGCCATCTTTGCTTTATCTAAAATCATTTCTCATCTCCATAATAAAACTCAATCATTAACTCTAGATTGTGGATGGCCTTTAAAAGGTCTTCTTTGCCGTTCTTCTCCTTGTGGCGCGTTACATATTTCACAACATTGGCTTGAGCATAATCGAGTTTGTTTTCTAGGGCGTACTGCATAGGCTGAATTTTCAGGTTTTTGTAGTGGCTTCCACCTTCCTGTTTTTGCCATGCTGACTGACGCACCTTTTCAATTTCTGCGTATTGGTCATTCAGGCTTTGCAGTGGCTCATCATCAATAAACGGAAGTTCTTCTGGGTGGGTGTGGCGCTGCCATAAACAAACAACCCCATCAAAATCAATATAACCCCACTCTTTCCATTCCCAATCATTAATATCATTTGAGAATAAGGTGTTATCACCAGTTCCTTTTAAGAAAAATAAATTATCTCTTCTGTCGTAAAAATTAAACGTTTCAGCCCCCTCTGGAATCTCAATCATAAAATTACTAACATGATCGGGCTGCACCGCTCCAATATATGAGTATGTGCCATCGCTATTCTTTCTTAAGTATTCTTTCAAGTTTTCCACAAATCTCTCCTAAAGCGGTTTCATCACTAACACAGCATGAAACCCAAAGTTGAGGGCGTTTGTTTGGAATCCAAACGCCCTCGTATTTAATTACTTTTACAGTTTTTGACTGTATCTCTAAAATTGCATCGTGCTTTATGCACAACTCGATTAATCTAACTAGGTTTTGCATAATAGAATTATATCATTGCTTGCTTAGCCTTTGCAACTTCTCTGCGCTTTTTCTTTAACTCTGCTGCATATTCATATTTGCATTTATGGCACTTGTATTGAAATGGGTATGTATTTGGGTATTGCTTGGCTTTCTTATTAATTACGAATTTGCTAATGCCGTGTTTATCACAAACCCCATCAAAGCGCATAAAACCTGATTCAACCGCAGCGACCATTAAACCCCTGTTTTTGGTTTGACGCTCAAACTTGGCTTTCTGTTCTGGTGTCTGATTTGCTGAATTGTATTTGACTGAATTGTCTTTCATGCAAGCCATGCAGCGTGCCTGCCCTCTACTGCCGAGCGTGTACTGTGTTTCTCCATGATGACCACATACTGCCATGAACTCGGTTAATCCGTTCGCTACGGCCTCTTTACGTGCTTTGTTAGCAATATTCCAGCGTTCCTTTCTTTCGATTTGTTCGGCTGTCAGTTTTTTACGTGGCTTACTGGTTTTGCGCTTGGTTGGTGTGCGTGGCTTTTGGGTGAACCATTCGAAATTTTCTAGCGTAGATTTCAGTGTATTGAATTGATTGCTATTTAAAGCCTTCTTGGTCATAGCTAAACGCAAATCAGTGGAATTAATACGGGTTAGCTTTGAAAGATTTGTAATGTCTGGTCGTTTTGCGCGTTCATAAAACGGTGTCAGTAATTCGCATTGAGCCGCGATTGCCTGCTTGCGCTGACTAGCTTGGCTGATTTCCTTCATTTTAAGTTTAGCCAAACGCTCACGCTCTTTATTTTGAGCTGCAATCGCCTTGTTCTTTTTGATTGTTTCAGCTTTAGCTTTCTTTTCTTGTTCAAGGTCACGCTTCACTTTTGCGTTATCAACGAATTTAACCTCACCCAATGAAACACCTGGAGGAATCACGGTGGGCTTGTTCTTTTTCAACCATTCTTCTAATCCGTCGATTTCTTGACTCTTGATAACTGCGCTCGGTGTGTTGGATTCTAAATACATGCTCAATGCTCCTGTAAGCTCGATATAGGCGTTTTTATTGATTTGCCTATACCGATGTATGGTTTGGGGTTAAATGTGCGAAATATGCGAAATGGTGCGTAAATCACAACCATATATAAAATCAGCGTCAGTGGTGTGAAGAAAGAATAAACCTGACTCATAAGCCGATATTGATTTAAACACTGGTTGTAGATTTTTGGTGTCACGGCCGCACTTATATCCGAGTGATTCCAAGTGTTGAATAGTTGCGTTTAATTCGCGTTCGTTATTGATCTCGAACTTCATATTTTCGTATGTCATTTCTCTATACTCTCGTATGTAATTTGATAATAGAATAATACTATTAAACACTGCACTTTGTATAATAAATATTGCTTATACTAAAAAAGAAATACTATAAGTATTTCTTATGTTTTATATAGATTATGTGCTTTTTTATATACCAGAAAAGCTTTATGTATATAGAGATAACTAGCTAACTGGTATTTTTAGGTGTTTTGGGAATTATTCGCATTTAGTAGATTAAGCGTAAATTTATGTGATTTCACCGTGGTTTTTGGTATAATAATTGAGTGGCTAGGATGATCACCGAAAGCTGTTTAACCTGAACAGTTGCCACAAATCTAAATCAGGTTTCAATGAGGATTGAGGAATGAAAAAATATTATATTTATGCCCTAAGCTGGGAGAATAAGACCAAGATTGGATACACATCAAACCCAAGACAAAGATTTGGATGTTTATGTAGTCAATCTGGTGTAAAACAAGAAGACGCAACTTTTAGCTTCTACGAAACAATAAAACCAAAGATCGTTGAGAAATCCTGTCATGTTATGGCTGGGAAAAGTTACGAAAGGTTGGCTGGGGAGTGGTTTAATTGTTCTCATGCTCAAGCGATTTCAATAATAATCTCAAATGTCATTAGTGGCGTATGCGATGAAGAATACAACCCTAAGCTAGAGAGATTGTTATCAGACTTAAAAACAAGCCTAACCGCAGGCGTATCAACAATTATATCAAGTGACTTCAAGTTTAGTAATACTGAGTTTGGTGATATTACTGTTATTAAATCAGATGGTGAAAATTGGTTTGTTCTCAGTGAGGTAATGAGTGTCTTAGGTTATAGTTCAGACCCATCAAGCCTTATTGAAAGAATAAGAGATACATTCAATAGAGCAGGAATAAACCCCAAATTTCACAAAAAAATAAAAGTAGCAACAAGCAACGGTGTGCAATCATCAATAGTTATCAATGAGCAAGGATTGTTTGAGGTGTTGACTTTTGGTCGATCAGGAACAGCAACACTATTTAGAAGCTGGGTTATTCAGAACATTCTTGTTGGAATGATTGATTATGAATAAACAGCAAGCAATAGAATACGGATGCACACACTGGGGATGGGTTGGTGGCTGTAAAACATACTTCACAATTCAGAATGGGCGCGTCACTTACATGGGCAAACCATGGGATCATGCAACTGTCATGAAGTTTTATAAAATCACGTAACAAATTGCCCTCAAACGAGGGCTTTCTTATATCTCCGTTCCGCATACCCCTTCATCTTATCCCAACTATCACTATTCACCACATAACCACGCTCACCGCCCCGTGTTGTGCGCTTCCATGACAAGCCGTATTTATCCAATATCTGCGCCACGCTTTTAGAAGTATTCGCAGGCATACCCATGCGTAACAGTTCACCAGATTTACTTTCACGCCATTGACCATATCGACTTGGAATCAATTTAAGTGATGCAAGCAGGAATCTATTATTATTGTCGCTCACACGGCTTATAATTGCGTCACATTGCGCTTTTCCGAAGAAATCGGTACTCACATCCATTTCACCAAAAATATTCTTTACAGCGTGAATCTGTGCGTTATAGAACCTACGCAATGAAATATTGTTTTCCTGATCCTCCACATCAAATGAATAACCCAACAAACGTGCGAACCTGTCCAATGTCGGCATGTTTTCAAACATATCAATATTTTCGTCCACAATGTCGTGATCAAGGCTAAATCCCAAGCTAGAACGCACCTTGAACGCGATGAGCTGCATTTCTTCCTCATCCGTGGTGTTTTGCTTGCTTTCGATTTCTCTAGCCTTATCTGTGCTGATATTGTCAGCATTGCGGATTGCTGCGCGATATGTATTCTTTAACTCTTTGGACAGTGCTTTCATTTGCTCACTGAGTGAATAATCCACGTTGGCGACCATGCCTTGTATCATCTCAAAGCAGTAGTATTCCAAAAACCACACAAAACCATTGGCAAAGTCTGCCCGATACATTTCTTCGGTGGCTTCAATATGCGCCTTGAATTTCGAGTATTCATTTTCTTTCATGGTTTGGCCCTCGAGCATTGCAGCTTGACGTAGGCCCAAAAGGATACTGGAGGCGTTTACATGCTCATAGCGTTTATTATTGGCTTGCAAGCATACGTGATAGTGTGGCACGTATCGAACCCGACCCAGCATTTGAGCAAAGTCAGAGAAGCAAATAGAGTGACCACTAGCCATACCCGCAATCATCGTGAAATGTGGATTGCCTTTATGCTCCACTGAAACACCCGATGAAATAGCAGGGCTTGCAATCACCATTCGATATTTGCGGCTTTCTTCTTCGATATTCTCCAAAAAACTCTTGATCTGTTTTGTCTTACTGTTTTTTGAAGTGATGGTCAGTATTTCGTATTTATCACCAAACATTTGTTTTAGCACTTCTGCACGTTCCGCGCTTTCAACTGAGAACCATACATTGCCACCGTTATTCAATTCAAGTGTAACCTTGGTCAGTAGGTCAGCACGATCACCATACAAGAAGCATTTGCGCGAAGCATGAACCCAGTTGCCTGTTTTATCCTCCCACCCTTTCCGTGGAATCTGCTCAACAATGGTAAATATTTCATCCGGTCGCGCCTCCTGCATAAAATCCAAAGTCGTTTGATCAATCGAAGCATCGGCTACAATGACATTTTCGGAAGTGTTCACGAGTTCTTTTAGGCCCAAGAATACCGCTTCCTGATTTGCCCCCATGACTTTGCATTCTTTTGATGAAGTGAAACGAATGTTTTGGCTAATCTCGTCAATGGCTAAGTTTTGAATCCGACCAACAAACGGCTGTAATTGCATTGCCTTGATAGATGGCAGGCATATAGCCATACGCTCGGACACTTCGGCTTTTGCGCTAGTCATGTCGTCATAGTTGTCAATGCCTAATTTCTTTGATAGATCAGCAATCAATGAACGTCTATGAGCAATTGCCCCGAAGGTTTTATTTGGTATTTCTGAAAATGGCGTGATGATGTTCCGTGTCTTTCCTGAACCCATTGGAGCGAAAACCAACGACACAGGATTGCTAGGCTTAAAGTCTTGCAATGATGAAACCACGATATGCTCATGCTTGCCCCATGACTGCGGACGTAGTGCTGTTGTTGCCATACGTTTACGGTTTTGAATTGCCCATTGCACACGGCACATGATTGATGTGTGGGTACGTGGATTCAATAATGGATGAGCAATGAATTTACGGATGCTTTCAATATTCATGAATGCAGGTACTTTGTCCGACATGCGGACCGCGACCACCAAAGCAGCGCGAGCGATATCCAAAGGCGCGTTTGATTCTTCTAGCACCTTTTCAGCATCATCAATGTACGGTAGATCGAATGCGTTAAAATAATCCGTATCGGTATCCCTTGCATAGTATTGGGTAGGCAGAACCACGCGTTCATATACCGAATTATAATCGCCTGTTTCGTGATACAGGTCATTGAAGTCGGTCGGCTTGCTAGTGACATCCGAGAAAATAGGATAAACCACATCGGCATCTACAGCGCAACTTGCTTTATATGCTGATTTCAATCCTGTATTGGATTTCTTGTATTGGTCATTATCGGCACATATCACGATACGTGATAGTGGGTATTTCTTACGGACATACTTTGCCACATGCTGTAAGTTACCTGCGTCTATACATGCAAGCGTATAAAGCTGTGTAGCTTCATATAGTGTTGCACCAGTCGCCCAACCTTCGCAAAGTAGGATGGTATGGGTGTATTCACCAAAGGAATGGTAAACGGCTTGTTTCTCGCCTTTGTAGAGTAGCTTTTTATCACCATTCGGCAAAATACCTTGCATCGAAACCAACTCGCCATTTTTATAAAGCGGCACTAATAAGGCATTTTCTTCCGTGCATAGTGTTCCGTCCTCATCTTTATATGACCATTTTCCTACACGGGTACCATGCGGCATTACGTCTTTTTTGAACAAATACGGATGTGTCTCGCACGGCCTAGCATTACTCCACTTTTGCTGCGCCTGATTCTTAGCACTCGCATAGCCTTGAATAACTTTCTTTTGTTCTTCTTGTGCTTCAATTTCGAGTAATTTTTTGCGTTCGGCACGTTGTTTTATGATATGCGGTGATACTTCTTTCTTGCTTTCATCGAACTTAAAGCCGCTATTTATTGCGTAGTAAATTAGTGATCCGATTGTAACCGGACGACCACCATAACCCTTGCGGAAGGTCTTCCAACGGCTCTTAATGTTCTTTCTATCGTATGACGAACCTAGTGAACTCCAAGCATTCCAAATGTCAAAACCCTCCTCCCCTAGTTCAGAATACAAAGACATACCGCAGGAAATCCACAATTGAGAGTCTTCATAGTCAATAAAACTTAATGCTGTCCGAATCGTCTCGATTGACAGCCCTTCAAAATCTTTCTTCACGTTCAACCTCAAAATTGTAAATTGTTGTCTTAAAGTTTGACAATTCATTTGAGTGCAACGATAATAGAATTATATTATTTAATCAAGCGATTTATCACACTATTGCAAGCCTAATCAGGCAAGTGGAAGATAGTATGAAAAATCAAACAAAAAGCATAGGGCTAAAGATATGAAGAAAATAACGGAAAACACCGATCAAGCAATAAGTGTTTGTAATAATTGCGGAAATTGCAAAAACAAGCAGAAAAAGGAATTACCGATCAAGCAATTAGAGTCGGACTATGTATCTGATATCCGTAACCACATTAGCCCAATGACAAAGGTGATTGAGAGATGAAAGCAAACCTAAATGACGCGACACATTACAACGAAAGAACCGATGAATATTGGTTGCTTGAAGATGGTGTTTATTACTTGCATTTAAATGGTTTTTGGCAAGTGGCAAGACCAGAAGAAATCAAAGCAGGGCATGGGAATTTGCGGCATCATGCTTTGATTAATCTCTGATAAACACAAATTAAACATATATCCTTGTTGATGAAATTATATATTTATATTAAAATATATAAACCAATCAACAAAGGTATATATTATGAAAACGGCTGTAGTTATGAAACGTGAGTTATTTGGCTGTGAAGTTGAGCAAAATAGCAAGACTGAAATGTTCAATGCAACAACATTGTCTAAAGCAGGGAATAAGTGGCGACAAGACAATGGATTGTCTGAGTTTAATTTATCTCAGTGGTTAAAGACAAAGACAACACAGGAATTTATTGATACGTTAAAACAAAAGTATGACAACGTAATTATTGTTGGTCGTGGCAGAAGCTCGGCTACATGGGTTCATCCTTTGCTTTTTATTGACATGGCTTTGGCAATTAGCCCAACCCTTAAAGTTGAGGTTTATCAGTGGTTGTTTGATAACTTGATAAAATATCGCAATGACTCAGGTGATAGTTATAAAGAAATGACAGGGGCATTATTCTTAAATATGGATAATAAATCTGAATTTGCAAAATACATCACCAATGTGGCTACTAAAATCAAAGATCATTGTGGTGTAACTGATTGGCAAACAGCGACAGAAGTGCAACTAAAGAAACGTGACAAGATACATGATGCGATTGTTCTTTTAGTCGGGGTTGTTCGCAGTAATGACGAAGCTGTGCGCTTAGCTTTAGAAAAGAACAAATAATAAAAAGGCTATGCCTGAAATCAATCAAGCATAGCCACCAATCAACAGGTTTATATTAACATGAGCTACACCCTTCGACCATACCAACAAGACGCTGTAAATGTCGCTGTAAATTGGATGCGTAAAAACTCAGAGCCAGCACTGCTAGAGTTAGCAACTGGTGCGGGCAAGAGTCTTATTTGTGCCGAGATTGCAAAAATACTTGTCGGACTGAGTAAAAAGAAAGTGCTTTGCTTATGTCCAACTTCTGAACTTGTAGAGCAGAACTATGAAAAGTATTTGCTCACAGGTAACAAAGCATCGGTTTACTCGGCTTCATCATCATTTAAAAAACAGGCATGGTATCAGTGGGAAGATGTTGTATTTGCGACTGAGGGGACATTTAAAACCCAAGCTGAAAAAGTGGGTTCTTATTTCTCATGCGTGATTTTAGATGAATGTCACAAGATTACACCGACAATCAAAAAGATTATTAATGATATGAGAATAGGTAGTCCTAATTTACGGACAGTAGGCATGTCCGCGACCCCATATCGGATGCTTACAGGGTATATCTATGCAATAGATGAAAACAATAGACTGCTAAATGAAAGCGAAACAATAGATCCGTATTTCAGAAAGAAACTTATCAGTATTGATGGTAAATTTTTGACAGATCAAGGATTTTTAACGCCAATTACTGTAGGGAAGATCGGTGCAGAGCAATATAATACTTCATCACTTGTCTTAAAGAATGGCAAATATACACCAGAATCATTAGATGAGGCATTTGTGGGCAAAGGTCAAAAGACTGCTGACATTGTTGCCGATATTGTTCATAATGCTAATGGTAGAATGTCAACAGGTGTGATGATATTCGGGGCAACTATTGATCATTGTTATGAAATCATGGAAAGCCTTCCTGCTTATAATTCTGCAATGGTCACAGGGAATACACCAAAAGAAGAGCGTAAACAAATCATCAAGGATTATAAGGATAAGAAAATAAAATACCTTGTGAATGTATCAGTCTTGACTACTGGTTTTGACGCACCACACACAGACATTATTGCAACTCTAAGGCGGTCAGAATCACTGTCGTTAATTGAGCAGATCAAAGGTCGTGGCGCTAGATTGTATGATGGGAAAAAGGATTATCTATGGCTTTGCTATGCAGGAAATATTGATGAGCATTATCCTGATGGGAATATTTATAATCCAGTGGTAAAAACAAAGAAATCCAAGTCGTCCGTAAAACACGAAGTCACATGCCCTGACTGTCATAGCGTAAACAGCGTAACCATGAGACCAAACCCTGATGGCTATAACATTGACCAATTCGGATACTTTCTCGACCTTGCAGGCGAACGTGTGGAATATGAAGGGCAACATTTTCCCGCGCATTTTAGCCGACGTTGCAGCCATGTCGAAGTGAAAGGCCATAATGTTTTTGAGCGTTGCGGGTATTACTGGTCATATAAAGAGTGTACCGAGTGTGGGGAGAAAAACGACCTTACAGCACGGAAGTGTACTGGATGCGGCGTACAGCTTATTGACCCAAATCAGAAATTGATCGCAGAGTTCAAAGCTTTCAAAAAAGATTTAAGCCAGGTTCAGACCGATGCAATCAACTTTATTCGCAAGAAGAACATTAAAACAAAGTCAGGCAATGACGGCATACAAATCAGCTTCGGTACGCCTGAACGGATTGTTCAAGTGATCATGTCGAATAAGGTTATGCCTAAATTCTATGACCTGTTTTTAAATACCGACTTTGCACCAAAAACCATTACTTACAAAAAGTCATCAAGTGGCTATATGCACATTTATGACTTTAACCGTGAAACTGATATTGAGAAATTTAATAGGGAGAATCAAGTAGCATAATGGCAAGATATAAAGGCAGGGAGTACAAAGTGCATAAGATGGCAAAGCAAAGAGTAGTCCTTATAAAAGAAGATGGACTTTTAATTGTGCCACGAAAATCAGTTGAATTAACAAAGAGGGAGCGCAAGCAATGATCCGCTGCCACCGATGCGGCAAACTAAAAGAGCCGATCCAATTTAGAAAATTAAAACCTGTGTGGTGTACCTGGTGCATCAATTGCGAAAACACCCCTATTGGAGATATGCCAAAATGATCAACTTAATGAATGGCGATTGCCTAGACCTAATGAAAACCATACCTGATGGTAGCGTGGATATGATTTTGACAGACCCGCCTTATGGTACAACTGCATGTAAATGGGATACAGTGATTCCTTTTGAGCCGATGTGGGCGGAGTTGAAGCGGATCATCAAACCTAATGGGGCTATTGTTTTATTTGGTAGTGAGCCTTTTTCTAGTTTACTAAGATGCTCAAACTTAAAGATGTTTAAATATGATTGGATATGGGAAAAATCAAAAGCTACAGGGTTCTTAAACAGTAAGAAGCAACCACTAAGGGCACATGAAATCATATCTGTATTTTACAGTAAGCCTCCAACATATACTCCACAAATGACAGAAGGTGTTGCTTATAACAAGGGAGTGCGTAAGGAACAGACACAGAACGATGTGTATGGTAGCTTTGATCAAGTTGAAGTAAAGAGTAATGGTCTTAGATTCCCTCGAAGTGTGCAGTATTTTAAAACAGCAGAGAGCGAAGGTGGTTTTCATAAAACACAAAAGCCTGTAGCATTGTTGGAATACTTAATTAAAACCTACACTCAAGAGTGTGAAACAGTTTTAGATTTTACAATGGGATCGGGTTCCACAGGTGTAGCAGCTTTAAATACCAATCGCAAATTCATCGGCATTGAACTAGACGAAACTTATTTCAGTATTGCACAGGAACGCATCAAATGATCAAAACCTACGGACAACAACAAGCAGGCAAGCAGCCAAGTGAAGCGAACGAGATGACGACTTTCTTCAACCAACTGAAAAAGCGTTATCCTGAAATCCATGCACTTGCTTTGCATGTTCGCAACGAAGGCAAGCGCGACCACAAGGACACCAACATTATGAAGATGCAAGGTGGCTTTATAAAAGGTGCGCCAGACATTGTTATTGTTGGCAGTCCAACTTTCTTGTGTGAAATGAAATCGAAGGCTAAGACTTCACGTATTGCGAAAGAGCAAACTGAATTTTTGGAACGTGCAGACCATGCAGGCTGTTTTTGTTGTGTGGCTTATGGTTGGGAGGCTGCTATGGAAGCTGTAGAGGAATGGATAAAAGAAAACCCCTTATAGGGGTTTTAATTTACTGAGTTTATAGTCGCAGCCCACCCATGTTTTATGCCCATACGATGGTGTTATTTTCTTTTGACTACCATCGGGCTGCACAATAAAGTAAATAATAACCTTGTTATACTGTCTGTAATAATGCGTCGCCCCTTCCGGTGCTTTACTTCTAATCTCATCTAATGATATAGTCATCTTACTCAATCTCCGCCCTGCCCCAATATCCAGCAGGGTATTTTTTATCTGAATGCAACCAAAGTTACAAGGTAGCCTTTGTCTGTTTTGGTATACGAAAACTTTTTCTTATTGCGTTTACCATGCCAATATAAAGCGCGTGAAACCTGCG
>OERM01000371.1_pt1 | contig 13398 bp, 11 predicted proteins | sample 1540021 | NCBI WGS metagenome assembly OERM01 (sample SAMEA3891245, study PRJEB23780) | metagenome | biome: terrestrial biome; feature: animal house; material: water of meat washing | place: Italy | collected 2015-05-12 | reverse complement strand
TTAGAAGCGGTAGCCAACACCCACCATAAAGGCCATCGGGTCGATGTTAGTCTTAATGGTCGCAGCACGGCTGCCATTCACATCGACGTTCACATCTGTATCGATATCCATGATCCAGGCTGAACCGTTTACAAACCAGCGATCTGTAACCGCCATATCGATACCGACCTGACCTGCCAGACCCCAAGAGTCGTCAAGGCTGATATTGGCACCATCAAGTGCTCCCACCCCCTTCTCATCAAAGAAGGTGGTGTAGTTCACACCCACACCAACATACGGGCGAACCTTGCTCTGGGCATCGCCAAAATAGTACTGGGCCATCAATGTTGGAGGCAGATGTTTAACCTTGGCAATCTCACCAAGATCGCGAGTACTCACTCTATGGGAGAATGGGGTTGCAGCCAGCAACTCAACACCCCAGTTGTCGGTGATCATATAACCGAGGGTCAGGCCAAGCTGTTGATTGCTATCAATCTGAAACTCACCAGTGTTAAGCACATCATCACTGCTCTCCTGAGGAGAAACGATGGCCAAACCACCACGAACCAGAATATCACCAGCCTGATGGGCCATGGCGAAAGGAGAGGTCACTGCAGCGGCAATCATCAGAGGAAGTAATTTTTTCATCACGTAATCCCTTTTTTTGTTTTCATTTGATGCTGTAAGCCCGCTGACTATATGCCCTTGTAAATGCAAAGTTATTGACTTGGAGCAAAGGTTGCACAGAAATAAATCGATTGGTGTGACATCTTTGCGCGCCATCCCAATCTCGTTGAGTCCCCAGACAACAAGCCGAAATACCTGTTTCGACAGGTTGTAACTACCCGCATCCAGAGACAAAAGGAGCAAACAAACCACACCTTATTGCGCGGCAGAGTGGCTATTAATTGTTGTTAAGATGAGCAAATCAGCGTATTTTTGCGCCACGCAAGTTATTGGGAAGTAATGGTTTATTTATGAAGAATGAGTCGAGATGGCAAAAGGTGGGGGCCTTTCTCGCGGCCGTGTGGGGAATCGGATCCTTTCTCTTTATCCTGCTCGGTTTTATTGTCGCCTTGGCCTATCTGGTATTGGTACGGCAGGGTTAATCCGGATTGACAGAGTGCAGCAGGGTGATATGCCCCCCTTCGGCAAGCTGTTCCGGAGTCTGGCCCATTCCCTCCGCAGAGAGGGTACCAGCGTAGCCAAACCACCGATTTCGCCCGCCGACTTTGGCCTGATACAGCGCCATGTCCGCCAGTTTGAAGCTATGACTCCAGAATGAATCCGGGTACTCCGGGTGCAACGGATAGCGGCAGAACCCCAGCGACACCGTCAACCAGAGTGGCGCATCCTCTCTGCCAAAGCGGTGCTGAGCGACACGCTGGCGCAGATATTCGACCCGCAGCGCCAACTCTTGCTCGTCATCCACTTGTAGCAGCAACAAGAACTCCTCCCCGCCCAGCCGGATGATAGGCTCGCGCTCTCCTGTCACCACCTTGCGCAGCAGATCCGCCAGCTGTTTCAGCACCAGATCCCCGATGTCATGGCCAAGGCGGTCATTGATCCGCTTGAAATGATCCAGATCCAGCAGCAATAACAGACAAGGTTTGGCCCGGTTGGCCTGCAACCAACCATCGAGATAGCGACGATTGAAACAACGGGTCAAGGGGTCGGTGAATGCAGCCATCTCCATCTGGCTGGATTTTTCCAACAAATCATCGTGTTGCTGACTGACCTTGCTGGCCATCTCCTTGAACTTGCCGCTCAGGGTCGCCATCTCGGCGCTGCTGTCGATATAGGGGATCAAGGTGGCATCTGGCCGATCGCCAAAGCGTTGCAGCGCCGACACCAGCTGCTGCAACGGGGTAAGCACAATACTGTTGAGTCGGTACATGGCGATCATGACGCAGATAAAACTGATAAACAGCATGCCGATAAAGGTCCAGAGCGCCCCCTCCATGACGCCACTCAAGATCTTTCTCTCCTCCTCAATCACCAGAGTCAGTACCGGCTGGTTATCGCTGTTGAGCAGTCGCACCTCTCCCCTGAGCCGGGTGAGCCCAAGGTCGATCAGGCGATACGTTATTTGCGGTTTCAGTGGTTTGAAGGTAGCGGTGACATCCAGATTGGCGTGGGAGATCGCCAGAGGCAGCGCGGTACGCTCCGATACCTGCTCGAGATAGGCCTTGTCGAGCCAACGTACAACCAGCAAGAAACCGTTGAACGGTGCCGACTCGTCACTGTTTCTGATCGGCTGCCACGAGTACATCAGCGGCCCCCACTGGGAAGCACGGATCCCGTGCAGATTGATGCCCCCTTGCGCCACCGAGCGCTCCCTTAACTGCTTTTTCAGTTCATCAAGGAAGTAGGGAAACTGATCCGGATTGATCCCCGGCGCATCGGGTAGCAGGGTGCGCGTCCAGATTTCGTAGCCGGTGAGATCCATGAAGCTCATCAGGTTGAGACTAAAATCCCGCATCGGCATATCACTGAACAGGTTGGATTCGATGTACCCCCTGCTTTTGTTGTCCATAAAACGGTGACTGTCATCCCAGATGCCCCAATCCCGACTGAATGCATCCAGAGCGGCCACATCCGCCTGCACCGCCTTGGTCACGCGCAGCAGATGCTCCTTCATTCGCTGCTCTTCAATCCGGCTGGCAGCCGGGATCTGGGCCCACGCCAGCAGGACCAGCAATAGCAGGATCGCCCCCAGCCAGATGGGGAACATGGAGTAAGCCAACTGATGATCAATCGTGCGCGGAGCCTGAGCCATAACCCGATATATCCATTACCATGATGCTGAGATGCCAAGCCTGCCCACACTTGACGAGCTTCCCCCTATGCTCCCGATTTTTATAACAAAAAGGGGCCAAAGGCCCCTCGATTATAACGGCTTATCGCGCCAAAAGTGGCCGCAAAAAACGAGCTGTATGAGACTCTTTATTGGTGCAAATCTCTTCCGGCGTCCCCGTCACCAGAATGCGGCCCCCACCAGCCCCTCCCTCTGGCCCCAGATCGACGATCCAGTCGGCAGTTTTTACCACATCAAGGTTGTGCTCGATGATGACGATGGTGTTGCCGCGATCCCGCAGCTGGTGCAGCACCTTGAGCAGTTGCTGGATGTCGTGGAAGTGCAGCCCGGTGGTCGGCTCGTCCAGAATATAGAGGGTCTGACCGGTATCCCGCTTGGAGAGCTCCCGCGCCAGCTTGACCCGCTGCGCCTCGCCGCCAGAGAGAGTGGTCGCTGACTGACCAAGGCGAATGTAAGAGAGGCCCACATCCATCAGGGTCTGCAGCTTGCGCGCCACCGCCGGCACAGGATCGAAGAACTCGCGGGCATCTTCCACCGTCATCTCGAGGATTTCGTGGATGTTCTTGCCCTTGTACTTCACCTCCAGGGTCTCGCGGTTGTAGCGCTTGCCCTTGCAGACGTCGCACGGCACGTAGACATCCGGCAGGAAGTGCATCTCCACCTTGATGACCCCATCCCCCTGACACGCCTCGCAGCGACCGCCCTTGACGTTGAAGGAGAAGCGGCCCGGCTGGTAGCCGCGCGAACGCGCCTCCTGGGTGCCGGAGAGCAGCTCGCGGATCGGGGTAAACAGGCCGGTATAGGTGGCCGGGTTGGAGCGCGGGGTACGACCGATGGGGCTCTGGTCGATATCCACCACCTTGTCCAGATGCTCCAGCCCCTCGACGCTGCGATAGGGTGCCGGGGTGGACTCGGTCGCCTTGTTGAGCTCGCGGTGGGCGATGCGGAACAGGGTGTCGTTGATCAGGGTCGACTTGCCGGAGCCGGAGACGCCGGTGACGCAGGTCATCACCCCGATGGGCAGATCCAGGTTGACGTTGCGCAGGTTGTTGCCGCTCGCCCCCTTGAGTTTCAGCCACTTGCCGGTGAGCGGCGTGCGCTCGGCCGGAATGGCGATCTGCTTGCGACCGGAGAGGTAGTCACCGGTCAGCGACTCCGGATTGTCGATGATCTGCTGGGGGGTGCCCTGCGCAACAATTTCGCCACCGTGCACGCCAGCTCCCGGGCCGATATCGAGCACGTGGTCGGCGAGGCGAATGGCATCCTCGTCGTGCTCCACCACGATCACCGTGTTGCCGAGATCGCGCAGATGGGTGAGAGTCTTGAGCAGCCGCTCGTTGTCGCGCTGGTGCAGGCCGATGGAGGGCTCATCCAGCACATACATGACCCCCACCAGACCGGCACCGATCTGGCTGGCCAGTCGAATGCGCTGGGCTTCACCACCGGAGAGGGTCTCGGCGCTGCGCGACAGGCTCAGGTAGTTGAGGCCGACGTTCACCAGGAAGCCGAGCCGCTCGACGATCTCTTTCAGGATCTTCTCGGCAATCTGGGCGCGCTGGCCGGTGAGGTTCAGCCCCTCGAAGAAGGCCAGCGCATCGCCGATGGACTGCTCGGCGATGGCCGGCAGGTTGCGGTTGTCGACGAAGACGTGACGCGCCTCTTCCCGCAGTCGGCTGCCACCGCAGCTGGTACAGGATTTGTTGGCGATGTATTTGGAGAGCTCTTCGCGCACCGAGTTGGACTCGGTTTCCCGGTAGCGCCGCTCCATGTTGTGCAGGATCCCCTCGAACGGGTGCTTGCGCACCACCACGTCGCCGCGGTCGTTCATGTAGCGGAACTCGATCTCGGTGCGACCGGAGCCGCGCAGGATCACCTCCTGGGTCTTGACCGGCAGATCCTCCCACGGCGTCTCCAGATCGAACTTGTAGTGCTCGGAGAGGGATTTCAGCATCTGGAAGTAATAGAAGCTGCGCTTGTCCCAGCCACGGATGGCGCCGTTGGCCAGACTGATGGCCGGATCGCCGATCACCTTGGCCGGATCGAAATATTGCTGCACCCCGAGGCCGTCACAAGTCGGGCAGGCACCGGCCGGGTTGTTGAAGGAGAAGATGCGCGGCTCCAGCTCCGACATGGAGTAGCCGCACTCCGGGCAGGCGAAGTTGGCGGAGAAGGTCATGGGGGTGACGCCCTCCTCGCCGTCCATCGGCACTACCAGTACGATGCCACCGGAGAGGGTCAGCGCCGTCTCGAACGACTCGGCCAAACGCAAGGCAAGGTCCTCGCGCACCTTGAAGCGATCCACCACCACCTCGATGGTGTGCTTCTTGTGCAGCTCCAGAGTCGGAGGATCGGAGAGATCGCACACCTCGCCGTCGATACGGGCACGGATGTAGCCCTGGGCCGCCAGATTCTCCAGCAGCTTGGTGTGCTCCCCCTTGCGATCGCGCACCACCGGGGCCAGCAGCATCAGCTTGCTCCCCTCCGGTTGGGCCAGCACCTGATCCACCATCTGGCTGATGGTCTGGGCGGCGAGCGGAATGGCGTGAGTCGGGCAGCGCGGCTCACCGACCCGGGCGAACAGCAGACGCAGGTAGTCGTAGATTTCGGTGATGGTGCCGACGGTCGAGCGCGGGTTGTGGGAGGTGGACTTCTGCTCGATGGAGATGGCAGGCGACAGCCCCTCGATATGGTCGACGTCCGGCTTCTCCATCAGGGAGAGGAACTGGCGGGCATAGGCGGAGAGGGACTCCACATAGCGGCGCTGCCCCTCGGCATAGAGGGTATCGAACGCCAGAGAGGATTTGCCCGAACCGGAGAGGCCGGTGACCACGATCAGCTTGTCGCGGGGCAGGGTCAGATTGATGTTCTTGAGGTTGTGGGTGCGAGCACCCCGGACCACGATCTTTTCCATCTTGTTGCACGCTCGATACAGAAACCTGAGCGAGTCAGTATGGCATAGAGACTACTGGATGAATAGACAGTCATGAGATGAAATGCGCATCATCCGGCGCACGCCATCTGCTCTTTTTTCTCCACCAGCAGCCGCTCGTTTTGCCATATCCGGGCGGTGACCTCGACCCGATAGGGGCAACGCAAACCCAGCCCTATTTTGCCAACCGCCATGACCACTCCAGCCTGCAGCGACAGATTACGGCTCTGGCGCTGAGTCGTGCTCCCGGCGGCCCCTTCGCTGCGCACCAGCAACCTGACACTCACCGTCAAGTCGCGCTTGCTGAGCAGCGTCGGTGCAAGTAACAGCCCCTGTTCGCTCTGCACCATATTGAGGGACAAGCGGATCGATGGTTCGGGTTCCATCTCAGTGTTTCTTGTACTTGCTGGGGTCGCGATGCGATGGACCAGCATCAACCCACAGAGCAGCACCAATAAAAGAGGGGCCCGCAGGCCCCTGAATCCGGAGATAACCATCAGTTGCTACCAGAACCCTGATAGACATAGGCACCGTTGTTGCTGCCATAGACAGTCACATTGGCAGTGTTGAGGCTGTCGGTTTGTGCTACGTCGACTTCATTATTGCCACCGCCCATGCCGCCATTGACGTAAACGTTGGCCACGTGTTTTTCACCGAACTGGCTCACGGTGAGCGTGTTTTCGCTCCCCAGATAGGATTCGACCTTGGCGCTGTTCAGTTTCCCATCCTGAGTCACTGTCACCACAGAGTCAGAGTGAGACGCATCGGCATAAGCCCAGTTGTCAGTGCCTTTCTGAGCCACGACCAGCTCGTTGTCCGAGCCCCAGGTCCAGGCTCCTTTGCCCTCAACGCCACGCGCGGCGGCAACCTGGTTGCCAGTGCCGTTCTGGTCAATATCGACCTTGTTGCGACTACCTTCCTCTTGCACTGCATTGGCATAGTTGTCGCTACCCAACTGATCGATAGTGACAGATCCACCCACGCTGGTGGCCAGCTGATCAACCACCGCCTGGTTATTGTTGCCATCCTGAGTGACCTGCGCAGTGTTGCCAACGCCTTGTTGGTTGGTGTCGGTCTGGTTGCCATTACCCAGTTGGGTCACGACCGCCGTTTCACCAGTGCCGCTCTGTTTGGCCTTGGCGATGTTCTCGTTACCATTCTGGGTGATGGTCAACAGATCCTCAGAACCTCTCTGCTCAGAGTCGATCTGGTTACGACTCCCGGTCTGGGCCAGTGAGGCGGTTTCACCGGAACCAGCCTGCTTGGCCAGCAGGTTGTTTCCTTGTCCGGCGGTCGCACCAGACTGCTGGGCTGTCACGCTGCCAGCGGTCCCGCTTTGCTCCACCGTTGCCACGTTGGCCAGCCCCAGCTGAGTGACCTCGGCAGTGTTGTCATTGCCACTTTGCTTGACGACCGCAGAGGTGCCCTCGTTTGCGCCGTAACCGAAGTTGCTTGTACGTTGTGCGACTAAGGCCGTGTTATTGCCACCCTCTTGAGCCACGCTGGCAACGGCACCATCGGATTCGCGTTGATCGACATCCGCAATATGCCCACCGTCTCCTGACTGGGTAATGGTCGCATTGGCATAATCAGACCAGTAGTTATTGATCTGCGCGCTGTTACCATCCGCTTGCTGCTCAATCACTGAAATGGCGCCGTGACCATCATCCTGTTTAATGAGAGCATTGTTACTGTCACCGAGCTGGCTCACCCGGGCCGTGGCCTCACCGTTGTAGTACTGCTGGGTAATCGAGGCCTTGTTCAGCTGCCCGTTGGTATCAATGGTCGCGGTCGATTTATTGGTCACCCCCTGCTGCAATACCTCCCCTTCGTTCTGGCCACCGGCTTGCTTGATATCAGCAGTGGAAGCACCGGTATTGCGCTGCTCGGTCGAGGCGAGGTTGTCGTTACCCTGTTGATAGATCGCCGCCTTGTTAGCCGTGCTCTCCTCGACCTGCTGGATGTAAGCCAGGTTGCCGCTGGAGAATTGAGCCTGAGTCACCTCAGCCTGATTGCCAGTAGATGCCGCCCAAGCGGTGCTGGTCGCCAGAAGAACTGCCGAGGCAATGATGGTACGTTTAAACATGATTTCCCTCTCGTGCTAATGGTTGAGCCTAGGCTCAGTTGGTTTGAACGACATTTACTTGCTGATTGGCTCCCGTCTGAATAACGGTTGCCGCCAATCCGTTACCGTTTTGCTCGATGCTGGCCTGATTGCCATCACCCAGCTGGATCGCCCGGGCCTGATTGTCTACCCCTTGCTGACTGATCCAGGCTTCATTGCCGCTGCCTTGTTGCAGCAGCCAAATCCGGTTATTGATGCCCGCCTGATAGAGCTCGGCGCTATTGCCCTCGCCCAGTTGCGCACCATTGACCCAGTTCTCATCTCCCACCTGGGAGAGCGACAACTCATTGGCCCAACCCTGTTGCAGCAGACGCGCCTGATTCAGCTCCCCTTGCTGGGTGAGATGCAGTTGCTGCTCGCTACCGAGTTGCCACAACAGCGCCTGATTCCCATCGTTCTGCAGACCGGAATCCAGCTCGCTTGCCATCGCCAGCTCGTCGAAGACGGCAGGCTCTGCGGCGAGTTGCGGGGCGCCCGATATCAGCAGAAAAAAGAGAGCACTCAACAGGTGTTTCATCGCGCCATCGCCTTGTTGGAAAACGCCCACAGTATCCCTGTCAGACCAGAGGCGGCCTATCAGGCACTCCGCTGATTCGAGGATGAAAAGCGCCGCCCTGTCGCTGAGCAGAAAGTCTTAATTCGTATTCGATGGAGGCCAAAAAAAATGCCCTCCACCAGGGAGGGCATTGCACGAGCGGGAAAACTCAAAGCAGCGGGGCATTGTCTTGCAGGTACTCCTGCAGGATCGGATTGTCGATATCCCGCTGGTCGGCCAGTTGCCACAGATTGTCCCGCACGCCATTGGCTATTAGCCGGATCACCCCGGACTCGATAGCCGACATGACACACATCTGTACCGGTTCATTGGTGCTGAAACCGGCCTCGGCCTCCAGCAGGCGCTTGTACTCGACGAAGCGGAATACCCCGGCCTGCACCTGTTGCGACAGTACTGTCTTGGAGGTGGTGACACTGTTCAGGATCCGGCCTGAACGGATATCGACGGCACGCAGATTGACCGTCACCTGATCGACCCGGTACTCCCCGCTGGCACCGATGCCAAAATACTTGGCCCCCGCCCCGCCGGTTCGCACATTGCTGTCATAGGCGACGATCCCTCCCTCGATCAGGATGTTGGCGGCGACCAGCGAGGGCAGTTGATTGGCATTGTTGCCGGGAACGTTGGGCTTGTTCTGGGCCGCCCGCACAATCTTGCGCTCGGTCAGCAGGTTCTGCAGCCCTTCCCGCTCCAGCGGCACAAACCATTGGGAATCCCACAAGGCCGTGCTCAGCATGGCCACCCCACCCTGGGTGACCGCCGTGGAGAAGTTGGACGCCGGTGCAGGCAGGTACTGACCGGTCTGATCGCGAAAATCGTAGACGGCCGCGACAATTTTCCCTTTTGGCTTGGGCAGACTGATCAGCTCCTTGTAAGAGACGGATCGCGGCATCAGGGTTGCCTTCTCATCGGCAACGGGCGAGCCGATATGGGTCGCACAGCCAGCCAGCGCAAGCAGGGGCACTATCAATAACAGTTGTCGTTTCATCGCGCCCTCAGTCGGCAATCAGGCCATTCACTTCGATCATGGTGGTCTGGTTGGTCACCCGGTCGGTGATCGAAACCACCAGAGTGCCATCTTCATCCACCACATTGATGGCAAAATCATCGGTCACCAGACTGCCGCTCTGGCTGCCATCCTTGCCGATATCGGCCAGCAGCTGGCTGATCAGGCGGGATTGCAGGTTGGAGGTCAGGCGATCCAGCGCCGAGGTGCCGCTGCTACCGCTGCCACTGGCGGGATCCTTGTAATCATTCTGCGCATTGGCGGTGCCAAGCAGATGACTGCTGTTGAGAGGGTTACCCCCAAAGCTGGGGTTGACGGGGCGATAGACAAGCTCCGACGCATGGAGCGCTGGCGCTATCAGTGCAGCAACTAGCCATAACCGGGCACGCATGAGAAATATCCTTATAGTTCATCATGTTCCAAATCGAAGGTATCCATGAACAGGGTCGCGATCTTCTGCTGTTCGAGGGTCTGCCTGACCTGTGACCAAGCCAGTTTGGCGCTCTGCTCCTGCTGATTGCGGCCGGGAGAGAGCGCGGTTTTAAAAATCACCTTCCGGTTATGAGTGATCCAGATCAGGCTGCCCCAGCGAGCTGTCGGGCGCTCATGAATCGTCAGATTTTCTCTGGCATCCGGGTCTTCATCGCTGCGCAACCGGGTAAATTCGTTATAAAAGCCCTGACCGAAACGGGTAAAGGTGCGATCCAGTACCAGACCATCCACATCCAGCCGATCACTCTCCTGCTCCGGCTGCACCGACTCCAGCGGTGCATCAGCCTCGCCCGCCACAACGCTCGTGCAGCCCCAGAGCAGCGCGAGGCAACACGCCACAGAGAGCGCTTTCATCAGTGGGAGTCCGGAGCATCGAGATACTCTTTGGCCCAGCTCACCGCCTGGATCCGGTTCTTCACATTCAGCTTTTTAAAGACGTTATAGAGGTGGGATTTGACGGTGTGCTCGCTGACAAACAGGCTGTCGGCGATCTCGACATTGGAGGCGCCCGTCATCAGATAACGGATGATCTCCTGCTCTCTGGCGGTCAGCAGGGTGTCGTTACGCAGCAGGTAGCTATTGCCCTGGCGATAGTATTCGACCAGCTCGCACAGCAGGTGGCGCGGCATCCAGTACTCGCCCAGCAGGATTTTCTGCAACCCGGCAACCAGCCGGTCGAGCGGATCCTGACGGAAAAACAGACCGCAGATCTGCGGCCACATCAGCAGCAGGTCGCGATCCGTCGCAGTGGGAGCATTGAGCAGCACAGTGGTCGCCATGCCAAAGCGTTCGGAGATCGCCCGGTTCCAGCCCAGTGACTGGCCAGAGCGGATATAGTCGAGATCGATGAGAAACAGCGTGCCGTCACACTGGTTATCTAGCTGATTAATCTCGTGGATTAGCTGGACGGGACGGCTCAAATGAGAGATGAGGTATGCAGCAAATGTGCTGGCCTGCACATTATTTTCAGTGACCAGTGCGATCGGGCATGCGGCTTTCATTGTGTGCTCTTCCTTGAACCTGTAAACCACCTAATCTGGCCGACTGAGTCTACCAAGGAGGTATGGGAGCACAATATTAAAAAAGTATGAGAATGGATCTCATAAATATCGTAACCATATGTTTTTAGTCGATTTAAAAACCGATTACAATTCGCCAATCAGCCAGCATAACAGGAATATATGGCAGAAATGTGATGCCGGACGCGCCGGAAACAGCTGCAACCCGACCATCACTACAGCAGGAGCCAACAGTTACCTTTGGCACATCAAGCCGGTTAAGGATGCTGCCAATCCGCTTCGCAACTGTTACTATGACCGTCACATGCGTCTGCGGGACATTGCGCCCCGCACACAGCAACTAATCAGGTATCTAGTCGTGTTGGACCAGGTTTCGACCTGGCCGGTAAATAAGGTGGAAGAGAGATTATGGCCAGTCGAGGCATCAATAAAGTCATTCTGATCGGTAACCTCGGGCAAGACCCGGAAGTACGCTACATGCCGAGTGGCGGTGCTGTGACCAACATTACTCTGGCTACCTCTGAAACCTGGCGCGACAAGCAGACCGGTGAGCAGAAAGAGCGTACCGAATGGCACCGCGTTGTCTTCATGGGCAAGCTGGCCGAAGTGGCTGGCGAGTACCTGAAGAAGGGCTCCCAGGTCTATGTGGAAGGCAAACTGCAGACCCGCAAATGGCAAGATCAGAGCGGCCAGGAGCGCTACACCACTGAAGTGCTGGTCGACAGCTTCACTGGCGTGATGCAGATGCTGGGTGGCCGTCCGCAAGGCGGTCAGGGTATGGGCCAGAACATGGGTGGCCAATCCCAGGGTAACTGGGGTCAGCCGCAGCAGAGCATGCCTGCCCAGCAGCCGATGAATCAGCAGCGCCCGGCACCGGCTCCGCAGCAGAACATGCAGCCGCAAGGCGGTTATGGCCGTCCTGCCCAGCAGCCGCAATCTGCGCCGCCGGTATATAACGAGCCGCCGATGGATTTCGACGACGATATCCCGTTCTAGATCTTGTAAAAGATGAAAGTGTAAGAATAAATCACTTTCACCATCTTGAGTGCAAAGCAACCCAGCAGAAATGCTGGGTTTTTTTATTTTTGCATTTCACTTGCCATCGCGATTTTCAGCACTATAACTTTATGTATGAGGAAAATGTAAGATTAGGATGCACAGTGTACAAGCTAGATAGATTGATTTTTGCAAATGGTGAACGTTATCCAGTCTTAATGGGCAATGATGGTATGCCTCATTTTCTTGCAACCCTCTGGGTGACAACAAAACTTCGTAGCAGCTTGTCGGTGAATACCATTTCAAATCGCCTAGGTGCATTAAAGTGGTTTCTTCAATGGGAAGAAAATAAACACAGAGACCTGTTCTCTGAGTTTCAGAAAGGTAAGTTTCTTAGCGACACTGACATTGACAACATCAGAGAACATCTCAGTCATGATATTTCTCATTTCAAAGGCTTAGCTAAAAGCAAAAAAACCAGAGATAAGGTCATTGATTTATTTAACACCCCAAGACTAATCAGTGTCACCCCCACAGTGGGACGTAATAACATTTACAATCGTGTGACAGCTATTGCAAGTTATTTAGATTTCATTGCTAGAGTAGCTGTACAGAACTGTAATAGCACTAAACTGCTCACAGAAATTAACAGTATGAATAAGCGCATACTTGCTGTTCGCCCTAAAGGCAAAGGTAAGAATGTTTTAGATAAACTAGATGGTAAAGACTTGCCAGATGGATTAATTGAGGAATTTATGGCTGTGGCACAATTTGACCACCCAAAAAATCCGTTCAAACACGCTTCGACAAAAAAGCGAAATCATCTTATGTTTTTACTTTTAAAAGAACTAGGCATACGAAGAGGTGAGTTACTCTCACTATCTATTGAATCGAACTTTCTAATGCTTCACGGCCCCCAAAAATTCATATGGGTAAAACGCCACCATGATGACATATATGATCCTCGCAAAAATCAGCCTGTAGCAAAAACGAAAGAAAGAATGTTGCGAATTAGAGATGAAACTGCGGCCCTCATTGATGACTACATCATAAATATACGAGCAAAGACTCCTAACGCGAACAAGCATCCATATTTGTTTGTTACACATAGGAAGGGAAAAACGCAAGGACTGCCAATCTCGACCAGTACATTTGATAGTATCATCGTGCCAACAATGAAATCTGTAGATGAGCGGTTCAAATCAATACACCCACATTATTTTAGGCATAACTGGAACCAGTGGTTCTCAGAAATAATTGACAAGAACAATGTTCTATCTAAAGACCCGAACAACAACCGTACGTTTATTTCACCTAGTGAAGAAGCAAAAAGCCGAATGCATCAAATGGGGCACACATCAGAAAGTTCTGCCAAACCATATGTTGAACGTCATATTCGCAAAAAAACAAACAAGCTCGTACTCGAAGAGCAAGAAGAACTACAGAGACAACTTATTGAATCTCAAAGAATAGAGGGT
>OERM01000367.1_pt1 | contig 13705 bp, 8 predicted proteins | sample 1540021 | NCBI WGS metagenome assembly OERM01 (sample SAMEA3891245, study PRJEB23780) | metagenome | biome: terrestrial biome; feature: animal house; material: water of meat washing | place: Italy | collected 2015-05-12 | reverse complement strand
ATCTTAATTAATATAATTCTAATACTACTAGCAACTTTACAAGCAAAAGAATGGGGGTTTTCATTAGGAATACTTCATGGTGGAGTAAAGGGTATTGAATATAATGATGCATATAATTATTATAACAATATCATAGACAACTATAATGTTAATTTAACAGATTATTTGAAAAATTTTATTGTAAATATAAAATCTGACAACTATATTTATAATGTTTTCATACTATACAATCTAGTAATTTCTAAAATTTTTGGATTAAGTATAGAGGTTTTATTAATATCTAAATTAATTTTTACAGTTTTAAGTATTTATTTGATTGTATTTATATGTGATATTTTAGGAATAAAAAGAAAGTTATTAGCAATAAGTTTCTTTTCTTTTTATCCAGGATATTTATATATAAATATTAATTTTTTACGTGATAACTTTATTGTGTTTTTTGTGATTTTTATAATTTATTTTTATTTAAGATTATATAAATCGAAAGTGCTAAATAAAAAAGAAATTATATTAATACTAGTTGGATTTTTATTTTTAATAGTATTAAGATTATACTCAGCTGTAATATTAGGTGGTTGTTTATTTTTATTTAGTAAAACTAAAAATAAAAAGCAATTACGTATTAAAATTATTATGGCCATAGTGGCAATTTTAATAGTAAACCAGTTATCAATAATTTTTGGTTATGGAATACTAGGTTTTAATTATATAAATAGTTATGTAAATAATGTTGGATATATAAATGCAATAGCTCAAACTATAATAAGATTGCTTATTGGCTTCAGAGTAATAGGAACTGCACTTTCATCAGGGCTTATATCTAACTTCTTAGTAATGATATCACCAATATACATTTCTTTAATTAATATTATATTATTTATATTAATTTTAAGAAAAAAGGTTATTCTTAATAAGTTAAATATAAAAATTTTAAGTTTTTATTTTATTTTTGCTTTTTTAAATGGTTTAATATTAGTTTTAAGAGATCAAATAATTGTAGAAAGAATATATGCAATGTGGATTTGGATGATTACATTAGTTATTTCTACTTATGAAGAATAATTTAAAATTAAAAGGAGGTGGATTATATGGAAGCTAGTTTAAAAGAAGCCCAAGAGTTAATGACAACAATATTAAAAGATATTGATTCTATATGCAGAAAAAATAACATAAATTATTGGATTGAATCAGGAACTTTATTAGGTGCTGTTAGACATAAAGGCTTTATACCTTGGGATGATGATATTGATATTGGAATGCTGAGGGAGGATTATAATAAGTTTTTAGAGATAGCTAATAAAGAATTAAAAGATGATGTTATTTTATGTAATTTTAAAAATGAAAAGAATGTCCAATATCAATGGTCAAAGGTAAAGCATAAATATAGTGAAATAATAGAAGATGGCAATACCTCAGAAAAATCTGGTCTTTTCGTGGATATATTTCCATATGATTTTTATTCAAGAGAAGGAAATGATTTTGCAAGTAAATTAAAAAAGAGATATAAGAAGAAATTTGCAGTATTACATTACAGTAGCTTAGATAATAAATCTATAAACAATAGTAGTGATAAAGTAAAAAAATATATATGTAAAATACTTAAGATATTTTTAAATAAAACATTTAATGAATTATGTAGTGATGTGGTTAAGGAAATTACCGTAAAGGAAAGAAACAAAGAGGATGTTCTAAGTTATGGTATAGAGGTCACTGCATATGATAATTATTTAGAATATAATGATATTTTCCCATTAACAGATATAAGTTTTGAAAATATAACTGTTAAATCTCCTAATAAAAAAGAAAAATATTTAAAGCAGTTATATGGAGAAGATTATATGAAGCTTCCTAAACATGAAGATAGAGTGTTTCATAATAACGGAATATTTATAATGAAAAAAAGAAACTTTTAATTAGTCAATTGGGGTTGGTTAATATTGGATGTTAAAAAGTTTTTATTTAGGAGGCTTAAATGAGTAAATCAATATCGAAAAATATAATATTTAAATTCTTATTAAATATTTTTAATGTAGTAGTTCCAATAATTATAGGTCCTTATGTATTAAGAGTTTTAGGACCAGACTTAATGGGAACAATAAACTTCTCCCAAACAATATATGGATACTTTTTCATATTTGCAGGTTTTGGAGTATATCAATATGGTTTAAGAGAAATAAGTAGAGTTAGAGACGATAAAAAAAAGCTCTCACAGGTATATACTAGTCTATTTACTCTAACCTTTATAACAAATATACTTACAACAATTGGATATGTATTATTTGTTCAGTTTAACTATTCTGGAACAGAAATATATGTTGCTTGTATGATATTAACTTTTAATTTATTAGCTAATATCTTTTATACTGAATGGGTAAATGAAGGATTAGAAAACTATGACTTCATAACAATAAAAACTATCATAATTAGAATTATTTATGTAGTATTTTTATTTATACTTGTTAGAAGTGCAAATGATTTAAAAGAATATATGATTCTTTTAGTTTTATCAACATTTTTAAATAATATTGTAAGTTTTATATACATAAGAAAAAGAATACCTTTTGATTTTTCTGACTTAAAATTATTAAGGCATATAAAACCATTATTTTTAGTTGTTATATTATCAAATGCCAATGTATTATACACTCAACTTGATAGATATTTTATAGGAGAGTATATAAATATGGATTCTGTTGCTTATTATACAACAGCGCAAAATATAAGTAACATAATAAATACCTTGTTGCTTACAGTTATTTATGCAACTATTCCAAGAATGTCAAATTATATAGCAAATGAAAATCATGATGAATATAAAGGTTTATTAGATAAAATTTCTAAAATGTATTTTATAGTTCTTTTCCCAGCTGCTATAGGTATGCTGGTTTTAGCTAAAGAGGTAATTCTTATATATGGTGGTAGTAAGTATTTAGATGCTATACCAATGCTTAAGGTTTTTGCTATATATATAATTACTTTAGGATTTGAGACCATATTAAGCAATCAGGTTATGTATATAAGAGGAAAAGAAAAAGAACAAGTAAAGATAACATTTATAGGGGGAGCAGTAAACCTAGTATTAAATGTAACATTATTATGGACAGGCTATTTTAATGGAACAAATGCAGTAATAACAACAATGCTAGCTAATATAGTTGTTATTATATTAGAATACTTATATATAAAATTTGTTATGGACTTAGATTTTAACATTTTTAGCCTAGATAAGATGAAGTATCTAGCAATATCATTATTATTTATACCTATAACTTATTTTATAGGAAAATTTATAAGTGGAGTTATACTATTTACTTTAGCAGTAATAACTATAAACTCATTAGTTTATTTCTTGATTTTACTAGTTATTAAAGATGATTGTTTATTAGAAATAATAAATAAATTTACTAAAAAATTAAGAAGATAAAAATAAAAGGGGGAGTTTCATTGATTAAAAAGTTTATTATTGCTACAGTTATTACTTTGAGTGTAACTTCAATTAATGTTATAGCTTTAGAGAATGTAAACAATAATTCTGATGAAAATAAATATTCTACTTTAGTTGGAGAAACTTATGAAATTGTAAAAAAACCAAATATGTTTTTCTCAATCCCAAATGATAATGTAGAAAGTTATAAAGATGAAAATGGAATTAAAAGAGAAGAATTTAAAAAGGATAAAGAAGGTCAAGAATCTATAAACAGACTTGTTACAAAGACTAAGAGTAAGTATGAGATAGCATTAGCTCATGAAAATGGGAAATATACTTTTTTAGATTCTGCAAACACAAAGGAAGAAGCAGAGAATAAAGTTAAAAATTTAAGTGGAAAATATAATACTTTTGCAGCAATGCCTGTTGTTTTAAATGATAGTGGACAAGTAGCTTATTCAGAAAAATCAATGGGAAGATTAGTTAAATATAAAAATGGAAGTCCAGCTGGATATGGAGAAATAACCAATATATATGCTAATCCTAATTTAACAAATGACTTTACATATATTAATCATGGTTATGTAGATGATGTTCCAATAATTGAGGATAGAGGAAATGTTGCCAAAATAGAAGTTGGAGGATATGAAGGTTGGGTAAATAAAGATACTAGTTCTGGAAATTATGATTTAGTCATAGTACCATTAAACCAAGTAAAAAATCCAAGTTATTATATAGTTAGAGATGGAGAGTTAATTCATTATATAAGTAGTGATCTTACTAATTATTCTGAAGGTGGATATGAGGTTATTATAGGACCAGCACCTAATTTCTTAAGTGAAAATGTAAAATATTATAGTTATGATAACAAATATTTTTATAAAGATTTAAGTACATTAATAGCTGATTTACAAAATGATAATCATAATAATTCTGTAAATGCAAATAATCCTTTTTATCCATATTATATGAATTTACCATTTAGAAGTAAAACAACATTTACTGCTGAAGAATTAAATAATTTTATTGATAAAAAGACAAAATCATATAGTAAATTAAGAGGAACTGGACAAGCTTTTATAGATGCACAGGATAAATATGGAGCAAATGCTCTTTTACTTTTAGGACTAGCAGCTAATGAATCAGCTTGGGGGACATCTCAAATAGCTCAACAAAAAAATAATTTATTTGGAATAAATGCTATTGATTCAAGTCCAGGAGCATCAGCAAATTCATTTGAAACTGTTGAAGGCTGTATAAATGATTTTGCAAAATATTATATTTCTAGAGGATATTCAGATCCGGAAGATTGGAGATATTTTGGAGGATACCTTGGGAATAAGGGTAGTGGAGCTAATGTTAAGTATGCTTCAGATCCATTTTGGGGAGAAAAAGCAGGACAAAATGCTTATATAGCTGATTACTGGGCAAGTGGAAAAGGAATATCAGGTTTAAAAGATTATAATTACTATCAGCTAGGCATTTATACAGGGGCTAGTAGTGTTACAAATAAAGATAATGAAAAATTATATGATGTAGGTAGCTTATATACTGAAAGAGTAGAAAAAATAGGAGCTACAACGATTTTAACTAGCAAAGAAAAGATTAATCACAATGGAAAAGACTGTTATGAAATAAATCCAGTTAGAACAACTCCTGTAATATCAAATGGATCACCAGTAGCATTCAAAGGTCCATATGATTGGAATGATAAAGGTTTTGTAGATGCATCAAAAGTTAAGCTTATAAATGAAGGTAAGCATTCTGAAAATGTTATAGGAAAATGGGTAATGAATGAGGGCATATGGTACTATTATTTAGGTGAAAAATATGCTGTAGGATCAAAATGTATAGATGGCTATTGGTATTATTTTAATCAAAATGGAGAAATGCAAATTGGATGGCAAAAGATAGATGGAAAGTGGTATTATTTTAGACCAGATGGAAATATGAGAATAGGCTGGGAAGAAATAAACGGTTATTGGTATTACTTTAATGAAGATGGAGTAATGCAGACAGGATGGCAAGAGATAGGTGGAAAATGGTATTATTTTAGACCAGATGGAAATATGAGAATAGGCTGGGAAGAAATAAATGGATATTGGTATTACTTTAATGGAGATGGAGTAATGCTTACTGGAACTCAAAAAATAGACGGTGTTATATATAACTTTAAAGATAATGGAATGTTAATTGAATAATAAATAATAAATTATAAGGAGAAAAGAATTTATGATAAAAAGAAAAGGGTATCTAAATATTTTATTAGGAGGAATCTTAGCGAGTTCTTTATTATTAAATACTACTATATATGCTATAGATAATACAAACAAAAATGATTTAAGCAATAATAGTGTTCAAATAGATAATAAAGAAAAAAATAATAATGATAGTGTTAAAGAGAATATTTCTAATAATGCTAAAGTATCAGATACTTTAAATGAAAAAGAAAATTCAAATGTTTCTAATGATTCCAAAGCAGTTGATAAAATTAAAAGTGGTTGGCAAGAGATAGAAGGAAATTGGTACTATTTTAATTCAAATGGAAATATGAAAACTGGTTGGGAAGAAATAAACGGTTATTGGTATTATTTTAATAATGATGGAATAATGCAGACAGGCTGGCAAGAGATCGGTGGAAAATGGTATTATTTTAGACCAGATGGAAATATGAGAGTAGGCTGGGAACAAATAAATGGGTATTGGTATTACTTTGGAAGTGATGGATCAATGCAAACTGGCTGGCAAGAAGTAGGTGGAATTTGGTACTATTTTAGACCAGATGGAAATATGAAAACCGGTTGGGAAGAAATAAACGGTTATTGGTATTACTTTAATGGAGATGGAGTAATGCAAACTGGTTGGCAAGAAATAGGTGGAGTATGGTATTACTTTAGACTAGATGGAAATATGAGAATAGGCTGGGAAGAAATAAATGGGTATTGGTATTACTTTGGAAGCAATGGAGCAATGCAGACAGGCTGGCAAGAGCTAGGTGGAACATGGTACTATTTTAGAACAGACGGAAATATGAAAGTAGGCTGGGAAGAAATAGATGGAAAGTGGTATTATTTTGCTACAGATGGAGTTTTAGAAACAAATAAAGTAGTTGGAGATTGGTATGTAAATAATGATGGAGTAGGGAATCAGATTGTAACTGAAGGTGTATATGGAAAGAGTGGAAAGGGCAGAGATTTAGAATATTATAGAATAGGACACGGTAAAAAAGTATTATTCTCAGTGTTTGGAGTACATGGATATGAGGATGCTTGGAGTGGTGATTCACAAGAACTTAAAATAATAGCTGAAAAGTCAGTAAATAGATTAAGAAGTGAATATAATACTAAAGGAATAGATTTAAGTGAATGGAGTGTATATATTATACCTTCAGCTAATCCAGATGGAAGAATTGATGGATGGACAAACAATGGACCAGGTAGAACTACAGTAACAACTAAGAATGATATAAATAGATCATTCCCTACAGGATTTTCTCCTTTTTATAGTGCTAGAAACTATACAGGACCAACAGCATTAGGTTCTCCAGAGGCAAAGGCTTTATATGGTTTCATAAATAAAACTATGGAAGGAGCAACTGAAAAAGTTCTTTTAGATGTACATGGATGGGAAAACAAAACAATAGGTAATCCTAGCATTGCTAGATATTTTGATAATGAATTTGGCTTTAGAAATATAAATAAATATCCAGGTGGATTTGTAATAACTTATGGAAATGCTATAGGAGCTAAATCAGTTTTAGTAGAATTTCCAGTTCCTTATTCACACCAAGATATATTAAGAAGAGATTTTTCAGGTAAATTTGCTAATGGATTAGTAAATATTCTTTTAAATAACTAAAAATAAGTATAACTAAACTATATGATAGAATTTTAAAATTTTATCATATAGTTTTTTTATTATAAAAAATAGTTAATAAATTATATTTCTAATTGTTGTCTGTAAATTTTTACATTAAATGAAATTAAATATTTTTCAAATAAAATGTTACTAATATGTAAATATTTATTATGATAAAATCCTTAAAATTAAACTGTAAATACGTTACAAAATTTAAAAAAATTGAAATGAAAAGAAGGTTTGGAAATGAAAAAGGTAAAAGAAAAAGTAGCCATTGCGGTATTGACAGGGGTAATTATGGGGGTGTCAGGTTCATTTGTATTTAGTGGAAGGAATATATATGCAAGTGAATTAAAGAGTACTTTAAGCGATGAACAAACTAGTCAAAAAAACGAAAAAGAAAAAAAAGAAAAACCTTTAGAATTAAAAGAAGAAATACAATCAAGTAACAAGATGAAAGAAGAAAATAAAGATGTTATTAAGAAAGAAGAAATAGATAAGAAATTTGATAATAATGAAGTAAGAGAAAATAACTACTTTTGATATTAAATCAAATGAAAAGTCTAAAGTTGAAAAATGTCATTGGTTTAAAAATGGAACAGATGGTGATGGAAGAACTATATGGTCATATAAAAATAAAGAAGGAAAAAATGTAGTTGGTTTAGCTGAGATTAATGGGGCTAAATATTTCTTTGATGAATATGGTCGTATGCAAACCGGAATAATAAAAGATTATAAAAGTAATAAAATATATTATGCTGAATCAAATGGAGTTTTAAGCAATTATAAAGGTTGGAAAAAAATAGATGATGAATGGTATTATTTTAATGGCAATGGAACTTTAAAAACAGGATGGTTAAGCTTAGGAGGGAAAAGATATTACTTAAATGATCAAGATGGTAATATGGTAATAGGAGCTTTGGCTATAGAAGGTAAGCAATACTATTTTAATTCAAATGGAGAATTAATTAAAAAAACTGACTGGTTAAAAGGTAAAAATTTAGAAACAGGCGGAATATGTTGGTATTATTTTGACGAAGAAGGAAATTTACAAAAAGGATTTAAGAATATAGATGGAGTAAACTATTATTTTACTGAAAATGGATTTATGGCTACAGGAGTTCAAAATGTTAAGCAAAAAGATGGTAATTATAAATTAATGCTTTTTAGTGAAAATGGTAAATTTATAGATAAAGCTGGTTGGTATGAAGTAAAGGATGGTTCAAATGATTCAAGTTGGTACTATATAAATAGTGATTATACTTTAGCAACAGGATTAAAGGAAATAAATAATAAATTGTATTACTTTGATCCAGATAGTGGAATGATGATTTCAAATAAACTTCAAGAAGTTGTGATGAAAGATGGAAGTAAAAAAGATTATTATTTTAATAATAACGGAGTTGCCTTAATAAACAATGAAGGATGGCAATCTCAAAAAGAAAATAATAAAATAATGTGGCAATATTTAAAAAATGAACAACCTGTAAGTGGATTACAAGAAATAAACGGAAAAACATATTATTTTAATGAAAATACTTCCTATATGGAAACTGGAGTTGTTGATACAGGAAAAGGAATTTATCTTTTTGATGATAATGGAGCAAAAGTTAATAAAACAGGATGGATTCAAAATAAAGGACACTGGTATTATTTAAATAATGATTCAACTGTAAAAAGAGATTGGTTAAACTCTGGGTATAGTTGGTATTATTTAAATGATAATGGAATAATGGCGACTCAATGGAAAAAAGTAAATGATTATTGGTATTATTTTGGCTCAAATGGAGCAATGCAAAAAGATTGGAAAGAAATAAATAACAATTGGTATTACTTGAGAGATGATGGAATAATGACAACTCAATGGAACAAAATAAATGATTATTGGTATTACTTTAATGATGATGGGAAAATGATAAATAACCAATATATTGATGGATGGAGAATAGATAATAATGGGGTAGCTCATTATGAAAAAGCCTTTAGAAATCCAAAGTTAGAAAATAGTAATCAAATAATAGTTGTAACGACAAATAATATGAGTACAAGTTATTGTAATATAGAAATTTATGAAAAGAATGATTCTGGTAAATGGAATAATATTGATAGTACAACTGGAAGAGTAGGAGCTAATGGACTTGCTTACATTGAAAATAGAGTTCAATCAACTAATACTACTCCAGCTGGTGTTATGAGCATAACAGGCGCTTTTGGAGTTAAGAATAATCCTGGAACAAAATTAGATTATATAAAAGTTAATGATAATATGTATTGGGATTTAAATAGCGAAAATTCTACATATAATAGATTGATTAATTATAATCCAGGCGGAGATTATGAGCATTTAATTTCTTATCCTAGACAATATGAATATTCTTTAATAACTGATTATAATCACAATCAGGTTCCAAATAAAGGAGGAGCAATTTTTGTACATTGTTTAGGAAGAGGGGCTACTGGAGGATGTGTTTCAATGCCTAGAGAAAAAATGATTGAAATATTAAAGTGGATAGATCCTAAGAAGAATCCTAAAATTTTAGTTATTCCTAAAGATGATTTAGATGATTATTGGTATTAATACTTAATATAAAATAATCTTAAATAAGAAGTATATATCTAGCAATAATATCAAATTTAAATAGTAATTTTAAAATTAATATTATTAAATAGTTTTAAGAAGGGCGTGTATCAAAATAAGTTTTATTATATTTTGATACAGCCCTTTTTTTATTGTAATAAGGAAAATTTTGTGATATTATATTAATGTTCAAAAAATGAACGAAGGGAGAGTTGAGGATGTTATCATATGATATTGAAGTTTTAAAAATTATAAATGATGAATACAATATAAGTCAAAGAAGATTAGCAGAAATGCTAAACATTTCTTTAGGTAAAATAAATTCTTTACTTAAGGAACTATTGACTAAAGAATACATAGTTAAAATTGATATAGATAAGAGAAATGTTAAATATGAATTAACTGAGGCTGGAATTGCATTACTAGAAAATTCATTAGATAAAGTTAAGAGTACAAAGTTATCAATACATAAGCATAAATTTCATAAAGTTAAACAAGCTGTTGTTTTAGGAGCTGGTGGTAAAGGTGATTTTGGAAAGCCAGCTGGTTTTTTAGAGCTTGAGGAATTTAGAATAATTGATAGAATAATTGATATTTTAAAATCAAATGGTATAGAGAAGATTGTTATAGTAAATGGATATAAGAAAGAATACTATGAAGAATTAGCTGAAAAAGATTCAACAATTTTTTGTGTAACTAATTCAAATTATAAATGGACAGGAACTATGAGTTCTTTAGCTTTAGCTAAGGAATATATAGATGATGATTTTATATTGGTAGAAAATGATCTTGTTTTTGAAAGTAGAGCTGTAGAACAAATTATTAAAAATGACAATAGAGATTGTGTTTTAATTACTAATGAAAGTGGATCAGGGGATGAGGCCTTCGTTGAAATAAGAGATGGCTATCTTTTTAAAATGTCAAAAGATGTACACCAATTTAATAAGATTGATGGAGAAATGATTGGTATAAGCAAAATATCTTATAAATTATTTAAAATGATGTTAGAAGAATTTAAACATAATATAAATCCATATATGAATTATGAGTACACTATGTTAGATGTTGCTAGAAATTATAAGGTTGGTTATGAAAAGATAAATGACCTTGTTTGGGGAGAAATTGACAATAAAGATCAATATGAAAAAGTAAAGAAACACATTATACCTATGATAAGAAGAAAAGAAATGCAATATAAAATAGATCAAGTAAAAAGTGCTATAGTTAATGGATTAAAGGTTTCAGAAGAGGAAGTTAAAGAAATAGTACCTGTAGGAGGTATGACTAATAAAAACTATAAGGCTTTTGTAAATGACAAAGCTTATATAGTAAGAATACCAGGATTAGGTACAAGCTCTATGATTAATAGAAGAGATGAAATGATAAACTCTAAACTAGCAGCAGATGAAGGAATAGATGCTAAAATACTTTTCTTTGATGAAGAGTCTGGGGTAAAGATTGCAGAACTTATAGAGGGAGCAGAAACTCTTAATCCTGCAACAGCTAAAAAGAAAGAAAATATGGAATTAGTGGTAGGAGCATTAAGAACTTTACATAATTCAGATATAAAAATGGAAAATAGATTTAATGTTTTTGAGAAAATTGAGGAGTATGAGAGTCTTGTTAAAAAGGTTAACGGTACTCTTTTTGAAGATTATTATGAAATAAAAACAAGAGTATTAAAGTTAGAAAAAGTTTTAGAAGATAATGGAATGGAAATAAAACCATGTCATAATGATACCGTTCCAGAGAACTTTGTTAAAGATATTAATGAAAGAATGTATCTAATAGATTGGGAGTACAGTGGATTAAATGATCCTATGTGGGATTTAGCTGCTCACTCAATTGAATGTGATTTTTCAGAGGATGATGAAGAATTATTCTTAAATCTATATTTTAACAATTTAATTGAAGATAAGCATAAGATAAGAATTCTTGTTTATAAAATATGTCAGGACTTTTTATGGAGCATATGGACTATTTTAAAAGAAGCTCAAGGCGATGATTTTGGAACTTATGGTATAGATAGATATAATAGAGGAAAGAAAAATTTAGAATTATTAGATAAAATTTTAATGGGGCAATAAAGTATGAATTTAAAGGAGGGGGCAGTATGCTTAAAAGTAATTATAAAGGATATGGCAGTGGAATTATATCTGCTATGGCTTGGGGGCTAGATACTGTTTTAGTTGGAGTTATATTATCCATGGCTCCATTTATAAATACAGAGGCAGCTATAATGTTAGCTCCTTTTGTAAGTACATTTTTACATGATTTTTTTTCAACTTTATGGATGTTTATTTATATGATTTTTACAAGACAAGTTGGAAAACTTTTTAAGTCATTAAAAACTCCAAGTACAAAATATGTTATTTTAGCGTCAATATTTGGTGGACCTATGGGTATGACTGGATATTTACTTTCTGTTAATTATATAGGACCATCATATGCAGCTACTATATCATCAATATATCCTGCAGTTGGAGCCGTTTTAGCAGCAATATTCTTAAAAGAAAAAATTAGTAGAAAAGGATATATTGGATTAACAATAAGTATATTAGGAATAGCTCTTTTAGGATTTGGAAATGATGGAGGAAAAGCTAGTTTAATAGGATTTTTATTTGCTGGGTTAAGTGTTTTAGGATGGGGTTCAGAATCTGTAATATGCTCTTATGGTATGAAAGATGAAGATATAAGTCCTAAGCAAGCTTTACAAATTAGACAGTTTATATCTGCTCTTTTTTCAGGAGTAATAATTCTTCCCTTATTAAAAGCTTATCCATTAGTATTTGAAGTTTTAAAAGGAAATGTTATTTTGGTTATAATAGGCACAGCTTTAATGGGAACAATCTCTTACGTTTGTTATTATACGGCTATTCATAAATTAGGACCAACAAGAGCAATGGGACTTAATATAACTTATGTTGTATGGGCAATGATTTTTGATAAAGTACTATTAGGTCATGATATAACTATTAAAATGGTAATATGTGCTTTAATGGTTATGATAGGCTCATTTGTAGTGGCAACTCAACCAGCACATGAAGAAGAATTAACTAATGTTACTAATACAGCAGTTTAGTTCTTAATAGATATGAAATATATAATAAAAGAGATCAATTATATTTTACTAATTAAGATGAGATTGTAAATGCCTTAATATTAGATTATTTTAAAGAAAAAGAAATATAAAGTAAGTTTTGAGAGAGTAATAAAGGAGATTAATAAATGAGAGCAATATTACTAGCAGCAGGAATGGGAACTAGATTAAGACCCCTAACTTTAGATACACCTAAGTCACTTATAGAAGTTAATGGAAGACCTCTTTTAGAAAGACAGGTAGAATTTTTAAGAGAAAGAGGAGTAGAAGAAATAATTGTAGTTACAGGTTATCTTGCAGAAAAATTTGATTATTTAAAGGATAAATACGGAGTAAAACTAGTTAATAATGATAAATATGATATATATAACAATATATATACTATGTATTTAGTTAGAGAATATTTAGAGAATACCTATGTGGTTGATGCTGATGTTTATATATCAGAAAATTTCTTATTGGAAAAACCAGAAACATCAATGTATTTTTCTGCCAATAAACAAGGCTTTAAAGGAGAATGGAAACTTAGTTTTGATGAGAATTTAAAGGTAAATGATATAGAAGTTGGAGATGATGAAGGTTATATATTATGTGGAGTATCTTATTGGGATAAGAAAGATACAGATATAATAGTTAAGGAACTTGAAGACATGGTTGAAAATGGCGATTTTAGTGAATTATATTGGGATGATATTGTAAAAAATAATATTTCTAAGTTAGATATTCGCATTGAAAAGATTTC
>OERM01000365.1_pt1 | contig 13764 bp, 8 predicted proteins | sample 1540021 | NCBI WGS metagenome assembly OERM01 (sample SAMEA3891245, study PRJEB23780) | metagenome | biome: terrestrial biome; feature: animal house; material: water of meat washing | place: Italy | collected 2015-05-12 | reverse complement strand
TTCCAAATTCCTGCAATGTGGATTGATCGAATCAAAAAAGCGCAACTAAGTGGCTATACAAACACCGATTTTAATCAGTATTTGAAAGAGTGTTTCTTTGGTTATTGTATTGGAAATCTATCTGTTACTCATATCGCCTCGCAGCTTTCATTTCATTTACATCGAATTTGTGAAGATGATTTACAAAAGAATTTTCTCATTGGTAAACAAGTTTCACATCAACCTGATCTGGCATACGGTGGTTTTTCTTATAAACAGTTAAATGATTCGTATGAGAAATACGTATGGCTTTGGTTTCAGAATAAACATGAGAGTCATGTGCTAGATCGTCCTCAATTCATTCAAGCTAAAAGTGATGAACGTGTAGGAAGTCAGCGAGCTTGGTCATTTAATCAGGCGAAAAAATTCTTAAATTCACTGAACAACCAGGTCATTGAGGTATTGAGGGATAAGAAATCAATTGAAGAACGATTTAATGCTTTCAGTGTCTGGATTTGGATTTGTTGTCTTTTATCCTCAGGAGCACGCCCAGCAATTGCTGCATCGAGTATCAAGGAGAACTATGACTTCATTACAGGCATAGTCTACATTCATGATAAAAATAGCCAATCACGACGTCATGGCCGCTTTTCACCACTGACTGAATTTTTTGCTAACGAATTAAAGCTTTATGAAAAATTCATTATAGACCTTATGGATTCAGGGATGTTAACTAAAAGTGAGGATAACTACTATCTTCATTATTGGAAGAAAAATGCAGGATTCATGAATATAAAAATAAGTCCTTTAACTCAGAAAGATGTGGCTTCTTACCTTGCACAGAACTTCCCTGAAATAGGGCCGTTATACCCCAATTGGATTCGACATTTTGTAAGAAATACCCTTGATTTGCCAGATGCAGTTTTCAAGTCATGGTATGCGCATGATCAACAAGGTGAAATTGGATTTTCTAAATCATCATCTTTACAGCCATATGCTTACAAAACTCAAATTCAGGATGCTTTAAGCAAGCTTTTTAAAGATCTTGAACTCATATCTGTGGGGATTTCTTTATGAATAATGAAAAATTAGAGAGATTTTCAAAATTAAAGCAAGAATTGGAATCTATGGCAAAGAGCATATTTGAAAGTATTTCAAATATGCTAGTTGAAGAGGTTGTGGAGCATAATTTAAAGCTTAAGCTTGACGATAAAATTAAAGAGAAGATATATAAGGCGAGAGCCAAAGTTAATAAATACTTCAAATCACTAAAATTGGATGCTGATGAGTTAAAAGCTGGATGGCAATATTGGTCAGATTTATGTGTTCAAAATAAACATGAGGTTGAATCAAAGATACAATGGTTGGCTGGTAATTATGATATACCACTGATTCAAACCAGCTCTTTCCCACCTAATATCAAAGATATTGAATCTACGCAAACTAAACTGCAGAGTGGAAGGGAATTACATGATTTTAAGCTAAAGCTGTATGATTTTTGGCAAAAGCAATTACCGCATTGGCTTAAGACAAGTAAATTCAATCCGTATGCGACATTCGAACAAAAACAATTTCTACTTCGTCAGTTCTTATTGGCTCTCATTTTTGACTGTGGATGTCGGACACGAGCTGATTTGCTCTCAATTTTAAAATCAGTGAGGGAAACATATTCGAATGATAGAGTTTCCCCATTTGAATTATCTGGTGGTCTTGTATCTGTATATGGTAAAGATATTTCAAAATTTGCTTGCTTATATAGTTATCCTCTAGAAAATTCGTCTTATGCAAATTTAATTTATGATGAAAAATCATACCAAGTTAAACAATTTATCTGACCCCAATGAGTTTTTTGATGTTGATTCGACTTGTAAACGAGATTGAGTTAGAAACACAACCAGAAAAAAGACAAGTAGATCAAGAATTGGTGCAATTGATTGATTCTATAATCAATCTAAATAGGGAAATGTTAGATCAAAAAATCTTATCGGGCTTACAAGATGTAGATCACGAACATGCTGTTATTAAGATTTTTTCAAAGAATAGATATAAGCTTTTTGATCATTTAGATTACGTGCAATATTTTGGAACGAAAAATACATTAGATGGTTTTCTTATTGCTTTATCTAAGGGAGTTTTTAATTACTCGGCGCTTTCTTATTCATCCTTAAAAGCACTGGAAGGAATTGATAAACATCACAGTACTCAGACGTCTAAAAAAAAGAGCATCAATCAAGCTGTTGTAGATAATTTTTACTATACGGAATTGAAGAAGGCTAAGTTGGAGCAGATTCGAAATTTGAATACTGATTATCACTGTGCCGCAGATATTAAAAAGAGTTTAGTAAGAAACTTGGATGTTAATAACGTGAGTGTGAGTGAAGTTATAGCTGAATTTTCAAAGGATCTTAGCTTGCTTCAAAACAGTTATTCTTCCCAGCAATATAGCTCGTCAAAAGATATCGCTCTTGTTAGTGTTCAGATTGTGGTGATTACTTGGTATTTGGAGTGCCTGAAAGAAATAAAATCGATTGACTCTGGTAAAAATAAAAAAGGTATTAAGCTGAGTTCTTTAGATACCTATAAATCATCATTTATTGACGAACTGTTTCTATATGTTGTGAGTAATGATTTAGACCTTCAAGTCATAGATGAAGAAGAATTTGAAGAGATCTACAGTCATATTTTGGCTGTCAAATCCATTGGCGATCGTAGCAAGAAAAACAGAAAACATTCACAAAATGGGAGGGAGATTAAACATAATAGTTATGGGCATGCGGTAAGTAATCTAAAAAAATTTCACAATAGCTTAATACGTAATTTTGGTGCTCCTCGTGTTAATTATTTAGATCAACTGCAATCAACTGATTTGCAAGTGTGTAGAACGTCCTATGTTACTCCAGTAATGTTTAATCAATTTAAAAATTTAATAGCTATCCAAACTCAGTTGACCAAAGACCAGAAGAATATCCTTAAAGTCATTTGTACCCTTGCGTATAGAACGGGGCTAAGACTCAATGAAATTTTGGGATTAAAGTTAAGTGATTTAGCTATGATAAATTTTAAATATAAAACAATTGGTTATGATCCTCATTATTATTTTATCAATGAAAAACATGAAATTTGCAAAATTTTTATCCACAATAATTATACTCGTCAGATTAAAACCACTAATGCAAAACGGGGAATGTGCCTGGATCAATTACTGACTAAAGCTGAGTTAATGTCAGTTATTCATTTGATTAACAAAAAAATGAAGGTGCCTATTAATCAAAATACATTAGGTGCCAAAGATTGTTTGATTTTCTCTGAAGAGGGTGGGAGTATTTCACCTCGATCTGTGAGTCAATTGATTAAGAAGATATTTGATCAGTTATTGTTGAACCAAGGACACGACTATTCATTTCACAGCTTTAGGCACACTGCTGCGACTAATCTTTCCTTAATTTTGAAAGGAACAGATTCATTGATCAGGTCTTGGACTGATTATTCACCAGAACAAGTTCACAAAATTAAAAGCTATCTACTTTACAGTCTAGATCATGCTGATGTTCGTACTGATGTATGGAGGAAGCTTGCTCATCTTATGGGGCATTCTTCTATTGAAATGACGGTAAATCATTATTTACATTTTGGACCATTATTGGTTGCTGATGCGCAATGTATAGAAGAGAGTAAAGTATCTGCAAAAATAGTCAGAGCTTTATTGCCGGTTAAATTATTTAGTAAACAGTTAAATACATCGCAAGTGACAGAAAAAATTACTCTAAAAAGTATTGTAGAAAAATTGAATTCAAGCTCGAGAATAATTCAAGAAATGATATTTCCAGATCGTTTTATCACTTATGTCGCAGAGCAAGAGGTGATCGAAGAAGATCAAGACATCATGGTAAGACGTCAGCTTATGGCAAGCTTCAATCATATTTTGAACGTTCTATCAGGTAAAGAGGTGGATACTTTAATCAGTTCAATAGGGAATGAATTAGCTGAAAAACTCTATGCAAATCGTCACTTTCAACATGATGAAACCTGTGGTCCAAATAACGCTTTGGACAAGCTCTTAAAGTATATTGATAAAAATCGAACAGGTAATTTACTAGTTGAAAATAATTATAAAATTTTCAATATATTAATGAGAAATCATTCCATCCTTGACTATTTTGAGCACCGTGTACATCTTATAGATGCAAGTATGGAAGTGTATATTCAAAGCAAACAAGAGCATCAGGAGTTTGGTAAATTCTGTCGCGAGTTAAAGGTCATTTATAAGCAAGTTTTTCATGAAAAAATAAAAATATCTAAACTTTCATGGAAGGAGATTGAAACTGAGTTGAAATTGGCTAAAAAGAAAAAAGAGATAAGTCTGAAAATTAGTAATAACAATTATAAAGATAATACCTGCCAGAAAATTTTGAGTGATTTATTTTTAGCAGTCGTCTATCGGAGTTGGAAGATAAATCAAACTAATGCTTAATTGCAGCGTTAAATAATTTAACGATTATGGAAATTGGATGCCTAGTTAAAAAAATGGAGGAATGCTCAATGAAATGTTTCTATATAGATGCTGATCGTTGTATCCGTGAAGCCTCAAAAGGACATGTTGTACATCTAAAAGATAATTTATATCTTATCAGTACTGAAACAGCTTCACAGCAAAAACTTATACCTGAGGATATTTGTAGTACAGCGCCATTTTGGATTATTGGATATGCAGAACCTGAACCTATTCAAAATGCAGAAAAAATAAATTTTCTATTTTTTTGGAATAGGGCCTGTTGACATTTTCTGTTCAAAAAAATAGCGAGAAAGTAAAATTTAATCGCCAAACCAAATTTACTTCTCGCTATGCCCCGTACAATGCTGAATGATCAACACTGGTCTAAGTTACTTTCTATTTTCCGAAATTTTGATATCTATTCCAAATCTAATTTGAGAAATTTTGTCGAAGCAATACTTTATAGAATAAGAACAGGCTGCCCATGGCGTGATTTGCCTAAAGAATTTGGTTCGTATAACTCAATCTTTAAAAAATATAATCGTTGGTGTAAAAATGATAAGTTAATGAAAATATTTAAATTAATTTCTTCAAATGCTGATATGGAATGGGTTTTTATTGATGGTAGTCATGTTCGGGCACACCAACATTCTGCTGGAATAAAAGATCAGGATATTTCTAAAAGCATTGGTGGAAATAGTTCTAAAATACACTTAGCTGTTGATGCGGATGGTAATCCAATCGAAATTATTATCTCCGATGGAACGATACATGATGTCAAGATTGCTCCCAAAATGATTGAAAAACTTGATTTGAGTGAAACGGAAGTATGTTGTGCAGACAAAGGATATGACTCTGAATCATTAAGAGAACAAATATCTGTGAAAAAAACTAAAGCGAATATTCCAAGAAAATCAAATACTCAGTCAAATAATGATCATATGGATTGGTATTTATATAAAATCAGACACTTAGTTGAGAATGCATTTTGTAGGTTAAAGCAGTTCAGAGGAATAGCAACACGATATGATAAGCTAAAGTGTAGCTATGAGGGGGCAGTTGCATTAGCTTGTATATTTATTTGGCTACCTTTATCGGGTAAATTCTATACTTGAAATGTCAACAGACCCTAGGCATTTAACGCTGGCACTGTGCTTTTAAGCTTTTTAAACGCCAGCTTATACCTTGATGCTAGATAGGCGCGAGTGATCGTAGATTAAAATAACAGGCTAGGATGATAACACTTTAGCCTGTTCAGGGTATATTTCATATTTGGAAACTTATTAGTTTCAGTTTTTCGGTTTATATAAGCCATGATCAACTAAATGCTGACGTAAGAGATGACGAAGCTCTAAAACGGTTTCAGGCTCTTCCTGAATAGAATGACCGCCTCTAAATATTTTTTCTGAAATAGCTCCTTCTAAGTGGGCGCTTGTATAGGGAACAACACCATCGGTAATCACACTGGGATCATCACTCTTTGTGATATTGCCTATAATAGAATGAAAAGCTAAGCCTTCTTTAAGAGGTATATTTGTAGTAAGTTGCATAAACTCTGATTTGGTACTGAGGTCGCTTGGACCATTTTGAAGAGTATTATCATTAAGAATTTTAACGAAATCTCTAAGGTTAGTATCATCACTATTTAATGTATCTGTTAATGTTGTTAAGAATTTAGAAGGTAAACGAATAATCTTGCGAGCAGTTAATGTGAACCAACGATCTGCGTACCTTGTTCCATGATGTGGAGTAGCAAGAAAAATAACACGGTCAAAGTTTGGAATTGGAGTCATTTTTAACCGTTCGCCAACTGCGGGATGTTCTTTCATCCGAGCAAGTTCGTGACTATTCATCATTGGTAATGCCTCTTGTGAAATATCAGCATTACTCATTAAAAGACGACTGATGATTCCTCCCATGCTATGACCAATAAGTACAGCATTTTTTGCGGCTGAATCTTGAGGATTAAGGGTGGCAAAGGTTTGTTTTAATAATGCATACACTTGAAAACGACTTTCTAAGATTGGCATATTCGTTGAATAAAATACTTGCCAAACTTGATAATTTTCACGAAGAGTTGTGTCTCCCATTATGTCATTTGTAAGGGTAATCCATGCTTGTGGGCTACTAGCAAGGCCATGTATTAATACAATGACTTTTTTGTTTGGATTGTAAGGTTCAAGCATATATAGTTGGGGCATGGTCACTTTTTGTTTATAATCAATAAGAGAAAGATAAGCGGTTAGGCTTAAATTATTTTCAGATAACCATAAACCATATGGAGCTGAGAAGTTTGCAGCAAGTGAATAATCCTTTCCCGCAATATTGACTTTTGCTATGTTGTAAGGGTCGTAAATTTTTATTTCAAAATCTGGACTATTTAATACCTCATCCAATGTTTCTATTTTATTTTTTGGTTGGGCAATTAAAGTCGATGATAGATATCTGGCTTTATGAATATTTGGATTAACCTCATTTGGATAATTATATGTTAATGGATCTAAAATATACTTATTTTCAATTTTAGATGGATCAGTTTTACTGGAAAGTACTGCAACAAAATCAGATCCAAAACCATCACGACGATTAATGGTTCTTAAACCTGAAAAGTTCATATTATAGCTTGATGTGAATTTTTCAAGCTCCATATCTTGTAGTTTTTGATATGATTGAGTATCAATTGAATATGTGCTTTTACCTATTTTTATTTTTGGTGGGATAGTATTAGATGCGCTTCTTACACTATAAGCGTTAATTAGTTCTGTTAGTGCTTGATTATAAAAATCTCTAATTTGAATTTGACGATTATCAAATATACGATCTTGTGGTTGACGTGATGTTTTAAACAAAAAAGCATAACTATAACGGATACTTTTATCTAATGCATCAAGTTGTTCATCTAAACATTTTAAATGTTTTTGCCCTTCTTCTGTTTTAGCTTTTATAAGTTTGTTACTTTCACACTCATAAGACTCTGAAAGAGCAATTGCTTTTGATAGATATAATTCACTAGCAGTAGATAATAATTGTTCATCTTGTAATTGGGGCATCTTTTTTAATGTATCTATACATTCTTTTGGGGCCTGTATACATGTTTTAACGTCTTTATTCGACATATATAGAATATTGAGGCTTGCTTCACTCAATTTATTTTGCGTAAGTATGCTATTACGTTCATTAGCAAGTGTTGTGTGAAGGGTTTGTTGCTTCAGGCTGACAAGTTGGCACCCGCTGAGAGCAGTTATACTGCATAATGTGAATGCTAATAGATATTGGTTCAGAATAAATACTCGTATTTTCATAGATAGACCTCGTAAGCAAGGTATGGCTAAAAACTCTAAAATTACTTAATTACATATAGGGTCAGAATATTTTGTATTAATTAGTTTTTAGAAACTATTTAAGTCAAGGGCGAATCATGTATTTGATTAGCCCTTAAAATATTTTTGAAAGTGTTTAATTCATTTTTTATTTAATCCACCTCCTAGCGCTTTATATAGTTCAATCTGATTATTCAGTTTAGTTTGCTCAAGGATCAGTAGCCCTTGTTGGGCTGCATAAGCAGAACGTTGTGCATCCAAGACCGTTAAATAGTTATCAATACCGGCTCTAAACCGGGCGCTAGATAGTTTATAAGTCGTATCCGTGGCTGAGACTAAGCGTCGCTGTGCACTTAAACGATCGTCAATATGTGCATGGGCTGCAAGCGCATCATTGACTTCACGAAAAGCAGATTGAATGGCTTTCTCATAGTCAGCAAGTGCAATTTTTTGATCTATTTCAGAAATTTGTATATTGGCTTTACGAGTTCCCCAATCAAAAATTGGAACATCAATACTCGGTCCAACCGACCAAGCGAAACCACCTGATTTAAATAAGTCATTTAGTTCAGTCGATGCATAACCAGCAGATCCTGTCAGACTAATCGTGGGGAAGAGCCTTGCTTTGGCTGCACCAATATTCGCGCCAGCAGCACGCAGTTGGTACTCACTAGCTTTTAGGTCTGGACGATGATTAAGTAAATCACTCGGTAAACCTGTTGCAAAAGCCGTCTCAGAGGTGATGTTTTTAATTGCATGATTGGGGAGTAGGTTTTGAGGAATGGATTGTCCCGCCAATAGATTTAACAAATTCTGTGCTTGAGCTGCTTGAGTTTTATAATTCGCAACATCATTGCGTGCTGTTTCAACCGAAATTTGTGCCTGACGGAGGGGGATTTCACTATCAATACCCACATCAAAACGTTTCTTGTTCAGGTTGTAAGAGTCAAGCTGTGCTTTTAATGTTTGTTCAGCAAGGGTTAAATTTGCATTTGCAAAAGCATAATTCAACCATGCTTGTGTAACTTGGCTGACTAAGCTGATTTGTGTCGCATCCTTTGCACTTTGAGTGGCAAAGTAATTATTCAAAGCAGCGTCTTTTAGACTTTGCACACGACCCCAAAAATCTAATTCGTAGGCAGTTACGCCCAATCCCACTTGAAAGGTAGAATACGGATTATTGGGGTTTACAGAAGGACTGACCTGTCGTACAGCGCTACCTGATGCACCAATCGTAGGGAGTTGGTCATTTTTAGTGATTTGATATTGTTGCTGTGCACGCTGAATATTCAAAGTCGCTGTACGTAAATCACGGTTGTTATTTAAACTAATTTCAATGACTTGTAGTAACTGTGAGTCTGAAAAGAATTCTTTATAGCCTTGCGCTGCAATTGAGGTTCCATTGGTTGTATTGTCGTAGTTCTGTGGTATATCTGATTTGATTGTGGGTAGAGGAGCTTGCATACTCACACAGGCAGTGAGTGCCATTGAAAGTGTGGAGACCATTAGTCCTCGATTTAAAGTAGTCGATTTAAACATGGTATTTTCCAAATAATAAAAGTGTTTAGGAATAAATGGCATCGGAGGAAACTTTTATATTTCCTCCGATTAATTCAAATTAGGATGAGGTTTTCTTTTTGGAAGAGAACAGTTTTTCCACAGTGCCTAATACAAAGATGAAGAAGACTGGTACAAAGAAAATCGCCAGAATGGTTGCGGAAATCATGCCACCAAATACACCAGTACCTAAAGCATGTTGAGTTTCAGAACTTGCACCTGATGCAATGACCAATGGGACTACACCGCAAGTAAAGGCGAGTGATGTCATTAGAATTGGGCGTAATCGAAGTTTTGATGCTTGAACAGTTGCTTCAATTAAGCTCATGCCTTCTTCTCGTAGCATTTTTGCAAACTCAACAATCAGGATGGCATTTTTGGCTGATAAACCAATAATCGTAATCAGACCAATTTTAAAGAACACGTCATTCATCATGCCTCGCGACATAATGGCAACCACTGCACCAAAAATACCCAGTGGTACGACTAACATGACAGACAAAGGAATAGCCCAGCTTTCATACAGCGCAGCGAGTACAAGAAAAATGACCAACATCGATAAAGCCAGTAAAAATGCGATTTGTGATTCAGACTGCTTTTCTTGCAGGGAAATTCCTGTCCATTCATAGCCAATACCTTTAGGTAGCTTGGCAACCAATTGTTCCATTTCACGCATTGCATCACCTGATGAAGTTCCAATATTTGGAATACCTGCAATACTTAATGAAGGTCGACCGTTATAACGGTTATATTGTTGAGGTGCTTTACTCCATTGAGGACTAACCACTTCAGACAAAGAAACCAATTGCCCACTTGCACCTGCCACCTTTAAATTCAAAATATCATCAAGTTGCATTCGTGATTTAGCATCGACTTGAACAATGACTTGTTGCATACGACCCTGATTTGGAAAGTCATTGATATACATTGAACCCATAGAAGTTGAGATGATATCTGAGACATCAGCAAAATTAACACCGAGAGTATTTAATTTTTCCCGATCGATTTTTAAGCTAACGCTATTACCCTCTGGTAAACCTTCAGCCCACACCATATAGAATTTCTCATTCTTAGCGGCCATTTCAAGGAGTTGCTCTTTGGCCTTGATGAGTGCTGGCATACCTAAATTGGCTTTGTCTTGTAAACGTAAACTAAAACCAGAATATGTACCTAATTCGTCAATTGGTGGCGGAAGGATCGACATCACACTGCCTTCACCGCTTTTTGCCATTACGGTATTTAATGAGTTGGCATATTCAGATGAAGGCGTTGTTCTCTCATCAAAATCTTTGAGTGTCGTGAATGACACGCCTACGTTTTGCCCAGCACCACCAAACCCCCATCCAAGAATTGAAATATTATTCTTAATATCTGATTTTCCAGATAAATTACCTTCAAAATCTTGAACAATGTTTTGCGTTCTTTCACGTGTTGCATCGGATGGTAATTGGAATGTGGTTAAGAACCAGCCTTGGTCTTCTTCTGGCATGAATGCCGTTGGCCAATATTTCATGCCTGCAAAAGTGAGACCTGTGATGACCACAAAAGCAATCATCATTGGAATGCTATGTTTAATGACTTTGACCAAAATCATTTCATATTTGGTCGTCACTTTGACAAAAGTGCGGTCGAACCAAGCAAAGAAGCCTTTTTTCTGATGATGACCATCGATTGGTTTTAAAATGGTAGCGCACAGCGCTGGCGTTAGAATCAGTGCTAAAAGTGCTGAGAATAGAATCGACACGGACATCGTCACTGTAAATTGACGATAGATAATTCCGACTGAACCACTGGCGAACGCCATAGGTAAAAATACTGCGGCAAGAACCAGTGTAATCCCAATAATTGGACTGGTAATCTCTTTCATTGCTTTAGAGGTCGCCTCTTTCGGAGATAGACCTTCTGGGGCCATAATTCGTTCGACATTTTCAACCACCACAATCGCATCATCGACGATAATCCCGATTGCGAGTACCATACCAAACATGGTGAGTACGTTAATCGAGTAACCCGCAATGAGCATGACAGCAAAAGTACCCAGCAGAGCGATAGGTGCGACAATTGCTGGAATAAGTGTATAGCGAACATTGTGTAAGAATAAATACATTACAATGAAAACCAAAACCATGGCTTCAAGTAAAGTATAAATTACTTTTTCAATCGAGATTTTAACAAAAGGTGCTGTGTTATAAGGAATATCGACTTGCATCCCTTCTGGTAAATTTGCTCTTAATTCTTCGATTTTGGCTTGCACACCATCTGCTGTTTTGACCGCATTCGCCCCAGGACTTAACTGGATGGCAGCAGCAGTGGCTGGTTTACCATTTTGTAAAATAGCAAAATTGTAAGCTTGAGAACCCATTTCAACATGAGCAACATCTGATAATTTAATCGAACTACCACTCAGCTTGCCTTTTAAACTAATATTATTGAACTCTTCAACACTATTTAATTGCCCTTGAGCAGAGAGTGGAATCGTAATCAATTGTCCTTTTTCTGAAGGCACATCCCCTAAACGACCTGGGGCAATTTCGACATTATTGTAACGAATTGCGTTGTTGACATCGCTAATGGATAAACCATAAGAGACCAGTTTATTTGGATCGACCCAAATTCGCATGGCTTTTTCAGCACCGAAAGATTGGACTTTACCAACACCTTCAACACGCTTAAGTTCTTCAACGGCATTACGAACCAAATAGTCACTTAAGTCGATTTCTGAATATTTTCCATTTGGAGAGCTAAGACTGACTAGCATTAAAAAACCAGAGGATGACGCTTCTACTAATAAACCTTGTTGACGAACAACTTGAGGTAATCGGGCTTCAACAGCTTTAATTTTGTTTTGTACATTTACTTGAGCCATATCGGGATCTGTACCAGGCCTAAAGGTCGCAGTAATTTGCGCAATCCCTGAAGTATCTGTAGTGGCACTATAGTAAAGCAGGTCTTTAACACCAGATAATTCACGTTCAATTAGAGTGACGACACTGTCATTAATGGCTTTTGGAGTTGCACCAGGATAAGTCGCTGTGATAACAACTTGAGGTGGTGCAACACTTGGAAAACGTGCAATCGGGAGCTTAGGAATACTGAGTAAACCAAAGAGAATAATAAAAATCGCAATCACCCATGCAAAGATAGGGCGGCGAATGAAGAATTGTGACATCATCATTGAGCTCCTTGTGCATTGGGTTTTTGAGCCTCAGTAGATACAGCTTTATTCGTTGATGTAGGAACTTTCCAAGTCGCCAGTTCTAATTTTTGATTGGGCTGAATACGGTCAATACCTTCGACAACTACTTTGTCTCCAGTTTTCAGACCTTTGCTGGCAATGTAATACTGTTCATATTGTGGGCCAAGCTCAATCGGGCGAATGTCAGCCATGCCTTTGGCGTTAATCACATAGACTTGCGGATCGCCATTAATATTACGTTGAATAGCTTGTGCGGGAATGAGTAATGCTTGAGGTACACTTGCACGATCAATATTGACGCGAACATACATGCCCGGAAGGAGTTTTCGTTCAGCATTATTGACTTCAATGCGAATGGTCACGTTACCTGTTTCAGGATCAACATTGATATCTTCAAATAGCATTTTTGCTACGACATTATAAGGTTGTCCGTGACTATTGGTAATACGAACCGTATTTTCGCTATTTACAGCGAGCTCTCCACTTTGTAATGCTGCCTGTAGACGTTCATATTCACTGATCGATTGCTTCACATCGACATAGACTTTATCGATTTGCTGTACCGTTGCCATGGTGTTGGCATCACCTTGGCTAACCAAAGCTCCTTCAGTGACAAAAGATTGTCCAATACGGCCAGAGATAGGGGCCCGAACTGTGGCATATTGCAAGTTCAGGTTTTGTCGTGTAAGCAAAGCTTTCATTTGAGCGACATCAGCTAGGGCTTGATTATATTCAGCCTGAACATTACTAACTTCTTGTTTACTAATGGCGTTACTTGGGAGCAATTGTTGATAACGCTCCAATTGAACTCTTAAACGGGCGGCTTCTGCTTCTGCTTTTTTGAGTGAAGCTTGATTACTATTTACATCGGCTTGGAAAGTTTCTGAGTTAATTTTATATAAGGCTTGTCCTGCTTTAACCTCACTTCCTTGTCTAAATAATACTTTTTCAATAATTCCACCGACTTGTGGGCGAATTTCTGCAACACGGAAAGCATGTACGCGTGCTGGAAGGTTTTCACTGAAGTTTACAGATTGTGGTTGAATGCTGAGCACACTGACTTTACTCGTCGGCGTTTCATTCTGAGCGGCCTCATCTGAACCACAGCCTTGTAGAGCAAGTGCGACAGACAAACATAATGGGAGTAATAAATTTTTTTGCATATTATTCAAACCTTGGAGTTTTGATATTTATATTATTTTTAATAAGTGTGGACGAAG
>OERM01000358.1_pt1 | contig 13909 bp, 8 predicted proteins | sample 1540021 | NCBI WGS metagenome assembly OERM01 (sample SAMEA3891245, study PRJEB23780) | metagenome | biome: terrestrial biome; feature: animal house; material: water of meat washing | place: Italy | collected 2015-05-12 | reverse complement strand
GTGCGGTAGATTTTGTGTGTAGGCTTCTTCATTTGAAAATTATATCGCTGAAAAACCCTTTACAGATAGGTTTGTGCAACAAAGCCCTAAAAAGATTAAAAACACTATATATAGTGAAATTTACAATTTAATAACACAATATAGGGTGCGCAACCCTTGACTCTCCTATAAAAAATACGTGAATATTATAGCTTATTTTTCAGCCACTTGGCATAAATATGGGGAGACATCAGCATATGTCTATAAAAAAAAAGCTATTAAAAGTCATCGTGTATCTTCAAAAAACTTACAATTAATGTGTTATCCAAAATGTATGCATGCCTACCAAATCTGGATTGCTCTATTTTTTCAGCTTAATGAGAAACAGCAAAACTATCACTTGAATTTAACTTTTAAACAGAATATCGAAATTCCTCTTCTGACAACAGACAAAGCTGATCACTATTTTTTTAGTAGTCATTTCAGCTGGATCTATGCTTATTTTTACAATAAGTATAAAACTGAATTTACGTTTAGAGCTTATGAAAAAAATAATTCCTACGAATTCACCATCATGGCTTTAAGCGAAGTAAAGGCATTACTATGTTCCGGATTACATCACTCAATTCATGGCTTAGATATCATCGCACATTGGCTAAATGAACAATACTTAGCCGCACATCTTCAGGAAGTTTTCGGTCAGGAAGTTCTAACTATCAATCATCTACGAGAATTATCAGGGCTGTCTAAATCCAAAAGTCCAGTAAGTCCTATTTCAAATTATGCTGGTCCACTTTCATTAGAAAAAATTCTGGCTGGAATATCATCATGAACGGATATAGTTACTTAGAAGATACTCAAGAATTAAAGCTTGAGCCGTTTCGAGAATTCTATCAAACACTAGCAGAAGCAAAGCTGGAAAGTTTTCAAAATTCAATCAAACTCAATGAGTTCATTAAACCTACTAAAATTATTGAACTTAACAATATTATAAATCAAAAACTTGTAGAACAATCAATCAGTGAATATCCTCTCGTTCATTATCTTATTGCAGTCATTAATACGCCTTCAGCATATCAAGCTAATGCCCTGAAATGGGCCATTTTTAATACTCGATGTATTGAATTGCTTGATAGCAAAGAACATGCAGCCACTGTAGCTAACCTCTGTAGACGTTTTCGTTTAGCCAGCAAAAAACAGGAATACCATTGGCTTTATAACTTATTACCACCTCTCCCTATTGAGTTGGAGGATCTTCTTAAGTTTTTAAATAAAGCTGAAACAGAGAATAGAGAGTTACTTAACCGCTCCACACCAAATTTAGATGAAAAACAAATTGGCCAGCTGGCAAATCTACGTGTCATCTATCAATATGTCTTTACTCAGTCTGAACGTTTAAAACGAAATCGCCAAAGCAGTTCAGGTGCCAAAGAAGCTCCTCAAACTGATGTTCAAAAGATATCAAGAATATCTCTCGATGATGAACAAACGTATCAGACTCATTTTGAACAAGGTACAGCTAAACAACCACGCGAAGATAAAACTATAGAAAAAGTTGAAGATCATAATTTTGAATTTAACTCACTAGAGCAATGTTCTATCACAGCTCAGATCAATAATCTCAAAAATCAAATTCTGCATCAAAACAAGAATGAGCTAATGAGCAAGCCGAATCCTCGGGTCTTCGATTTGCCTACCGCACAGTACATTATGCAAATTTTATTAGAACAGGCAGAAAACTCTCCAATTCATACCCTGCTTTTATTTTCAGTCCTCAGTCTTACTCATTATAAAGATCTGCCGGTATTTCAAAAAAATTTACGAGTCAGTACAAAAAACAAAGAAGTATCACTGCAACCCCAAAAATGTTTCTTTAAGCAAAGCTTTGAAGTCTCTAAATTCAAGGATTTTGTTTTAAGAAAACATCGGTTGAATACCGTGAATTCTTTTACGATTCCTCTGCCTCAATATTATCTGGAAAATCTAAGTCAGTTGAAAAAAATGGATGGTGTTGAGATTGATTCCAAGATACAGGAGTATTTACAAAAAATTAATAAAGGGCTGACCTTCCAGTTAACAACACAAAATCTTCCGCGCTTACTCAGTGATATTGCATTGAATGAACTTGAGTATGAACTGGAAAGCAAATTGCTTAATGGAGAAAGTGTTCAGCACTATATTCCATGCCATTACTCTTCAACACAAATCGTGGATATTATTAATATTTATACTCAAATTCTAACTTTGACTGTTCCTCAGCTGGAAACTGAATATCTTGAAGAATTCAGTAACCCGCATTCTTTTGGTAGTCAGCAGACACCTAATCTACCATTTGTTAAATCATTTTTTCACCAGCTTGACCAACGAGTGAGGGAACATCCGAATCCTTTTGAGACTTTAAAATATTATTCAATCTGGCTATGGCATATTTGCATGCTGATAACGTCAGCACGACCAAGTGAGTCCTTCCCGCCCAATCTAGATTATATTGACCTCGACAATCAATTGATGGCTGTTGCAGATAAAGAGCAGCGTTATTCGGGCACCATTGGACGATATCTACCGTTTAACGATTATCTTCGTGATGAAATACAGCATTACCTAAAATATTTAAAACACTTTCTCTACCTCACAAAAGCCTATCTGTCCAATGAACAAGTACAAGCAATCCATGAGGTCTTCGAGGGTGAACGCCCCTTTCTATTATTTTACGATCCACAAGGATATATCCGAAATTTAGAACTTTCTGATATTCAAAAATACTGTACAGAAATAGCCCTTCAGCGCAATTGGACCCGCCACTTTGCTCGTTATTTTTTTGCACAAGACTGCAATGAAGATGTAGTTAAAGGCATCTTTGGTCATGACGAAGCAATGCAGGGACTGTTTGACCGCTATTCAGCTTTTCAGGCGACTGATTACGATCAAATCAGAACAGCACAAGATAAGCTAATTGAAATATTAGAGCTTAAAAGTATGTCGACATTCAACGGGATCATGATTAAATGAGCAGACATCCACACTCCCTAAAACGACAAAAAAAACTTATAAAAAATAAGGAATTTCTTCTTAAATTATTTAGTGAGAAATGCCTAGAGCTTACACCTGAAAACTATTCCGATGTATATAGACAAGTCGATAATCAACTTTTGGAAAAGTACAAATCTAATACTCGTAGTCATAAAATGGCACGCTTAGAATTCGCGAAATATATCAAGCGTTTTAATCGTTTATCAAATCAAAACTACCCTATTCCTGCAACACCTGTTCGTCATGAAAGCCCCCCACCCCAACAAAATATTGAGACTTTAAAACATGGTAAAAGGGTGACTCAATTTGCCAAAAATTTGATTGCTCACTGGACAGAACATAATGACTTCAGTCCAACTCAATCCCTCGCTTTTTGTTTGATCAGCACAATATTATTTAATGGCATTTATAATGAGAACGAACTACAAAAGTTTTTAAAAATCATTTTAAAAACAAAGAAATTTCAAAGCTTTTCAAACCTAAATCATATTGTTTCACTTGAGATCCCGAACCGGCATTTCGGTAATCAGCGTATAAATAACCTGAATTTTTCAGTGAGCTATACAAAAACGTTTGTGTTAAACGATATTGTGAAATGCTGGATCTACAGACTAAAACATCAAAAATTTGATTTATTTTCAGATATTGATGACGCAGAACAAGTGATCAACACTTGCATCATCGAATGCTTTCCTGAGGAAAAGGTACGTTATAAAGACCTGTTAAAATATGGTTTTTACTACACACAGTTCCTAAAAAACAGTGGACTGGATCAAATGTCCATTTGTATCTTAAAAAATGAAATTTACAGTTCCAGTCCTCTCGAAAAACAATTAGCAGCTTATTTTATTCAGCCTGAACCCACGCCTACCCATACGATTCAGGAAGTTTATGAAAACCCTCAAGACCAGTCTAAAGTCACTATTGCATTAGATGTTGCCGATATTTTAGTAGAAATACGTCAAGCTATTCGTGCAAAAAACTATAGCGATCAACTCATAGAATTATATGCCAGAGAACAATCTTCAGCCTTGGAACGTTTGCTGCTGTGGAGCATTCTACGCTCAAAATTAACGGAACCTCAACTGGACCTTCTCAATCATATTATTCAGCAGCAGCAACGATTTAAGCGCAAGCTTATACGTGCAGATTTTCAGCCGCTCAAGCAAAGTTCTCTGAAGACCATGTTTTCACAGTTTGCAGTCCATTGGCTGCAGGCAACGCAAGACAAAGATATTTCATCATTTTCAGATGCTGATTTTGAAGATCTGTATGGAGAAATGCTTTTATTAAAGAAAGAAACAACTAGAGAGACTTTACAAAAACGTCTACAGGAGTTTCATCACAAACAGACATTATTTTTTAACGCGCCCACTGTGGATCTAGATAATTTAATCCAGGTAAAAATCTGCAGAACCGCATTGATCTCGCCCCATATTTTTCACCACATGCTAGAGCAGCTCGAAAATACTCAAGATATTTCGATTCAGGATAAAAATATATTTAAACTGATTTTTATTCTAGGATTCAGAGTCGGACTACGGATCAATGAAACATTGAATATCTTCGTACGTGATCTATTTATTAGTGAAGATGCTGTGATACTCACCATTCGCAACAATCGCAATAAAAATCAAAAAAGCTACTCAGCTTACCGCAAGATTCCCCTGCATCATCTACTTAAAGCCGACGAATTACATACATTTAAAACATATAGTCAGAATAGAAAACGTCTGCTAAAAGAACAGGGAAAATCAGTTACACAACCGCTGTTTTTAAAACAGTCCTTAGAAGAAACTCATGAAAATGAAGTGAATTCCCTATTGAAACAATTGATCCAGACAGTTTTTGGAGAACACAATTTTACTTACCATAGTCTGCGCCATTCTGCATTTAATCATCTTTACCTGATTTTAAAAAACTCAACACTTGCAGATGCATTTACTGACTATAGCCCACATGAGCAATTACGTATCCGTTATGCATTGTTGCGAAACAGAAATACTCAGCAAACCTGGTATGCACTTTCTCATTTTGCCGGGCACCTAACGCCTGAAACCACTTGTTCAAGCTATCTGCATTTAATGCATCTAGCAATTAGCTACCAGCTGAATCAAATGCACAGCCCGCTTCCTAAAGAAGCCTATTTTAACATTCTGAAACATGATGATGCCATTAAATATCCTGTTCAGCAGCGGGCGATCAAACAGTTTTTATTTGATCAACTCACTAAAGACCGTTACAGGCAACATGATCATCAATTTCAACTAGGTCAACAGAAATCGCCTGATTCACTGATGCTAGGAGCTCATGACTCAGAGATGACTTTTGAATTATTGCATCACATTCTTGCAGTAGAAAAAGAACAAGACCTTATGTTACCTGAAACTATTCCTTTGCAAATCGCGCAAAAATTACGTGCTAGAGCCAAGCATTTGAAAACCTCCTGTGTAAACCAAAAAAAATCATCGAGGTTATTTACCACAGATTTTTTAAGGAAAACTCCGAATGCATTGGTCACCATGTTGCCAACCAATCAGGAGGAAAAAAAGGTCATTCAACATGTTCAGGAGCGTTATGCAAATGTACAAAGTAAATACAAAAAACAGCTTCATACAATCTACTCAATTTATCTTGAAAAAGTTCAGCCCAATTCAGCCCAGTTAATTTTTGAACTCAATGAAAAACGGCAACTGAAGAAACTTCTTTCTTTTATTCATAGCTTATTTCCCAAAAAATATCTTCATTTAGAACTCTCTCAGCAGAGCAAAACAGAGCTCAAAAAGACATTACAGGATTTAACATTACGGGCAGAAAACTTCAGCCTGACTGAAAATGAAAGGCGAATTAAGTTCTGCTTCAAGGGTAAAGATGCAAAAGCACTTGGGGTATTCAAGTTACTGATGTATCTGATGATAGTTTCTCATCTTTAATGCAAATTATTGGATAAGTTTGCCACGCATTCTTATTCGTGGTTTACCAGTCATTCCTGTAATGATTTAATATAGACTTCCAAGCGTGAGTGGTAAAATTAATCATCTTAAAGAGCAATAACTGTTTGTCCCACTAGCCAAATAATGTCTGTCCAAGTTAGCACAAAATTTAATGATCATTTAAACAAGAATTTGCAGTATTAGTTTACAATTCGAAGTGAATAAAAAGCATAAATTGCCGCAGCACAATGAAATTGAAGAAATATTTTCAGAATATGATGAATAAATTGTGAATCGGTACCCAATAAGTTATCTGAAAAGATAAACCCCTGCCCATAACCTCATTGCTCCAAACCACTTGTGCCAAATATTTCAGATTAACCTGATAGCAAATACTGGTTCCTCGCGACATCAGGCGAAACTGATTAAGCTTAAAGCAGGTTGTTAGACTCTATTAAATTGTAAATGTCTAATTAGACTTCTTTAGTCTAATTAGATCTAATCAGGCCAATTAAGCACCCTCCTTACATCAAATGGTTTATTTTTATAAATCCATTATTTTGTGTTTTAATAGATATATATAGATATAAGACCCAATATTATGGATTTAAAATTCAAAAAGCCTGAAGAGGTTGTCACGTTATTATGTGAAAGGCTTCGCAAAGAACGACTTTATCTGGAAATGACTCAGGCAGACGTCGCTACACGTGCTGGTATTAGTGTGAATACAGTATCTAATCTGGAAGCCGGTCGAAATGTTTCATTTGAAAATTTAGTACGCGTTGCCATGGTATTAGGCCGATTAAAAGAATTAGAGGAACTCTTTAAACCTCATTTAAACAGTGTAAATGATATTCTCCGCTATGAGAGCAATACGGCTCGCCAACGTATCAAAAGGAAATAAGTCCATGCTCAAAAAACTTAATGTTTACTACAATGGATGGGGTGAATATTGGCTTTGGGGTACACTGGTCTCCTCAACCGCAATCACAGGTCGGCCATTAATCGCCTTTGAATACAGTGCAGAAGCGATCAGTAAAGGTTTAGAACTTTCCTCTTACCTACTTCCATTAAAAGGTGACTCATTAAGAACGAACTTTCCTACACATCAAATGGGATTGCCAGGTCCTATATATGATGCCTTGCCCGATGGTTGGGGCATGCTTCTTATGGATCGCTTATTTAAAAAAAATGGATTTAATCCTGCACGGATTGGGCCATTAGAAAGACTCACGTATATTAATACACATGCGATGGGAGCATTATCCTTTGAACCTTCAGCAACTGAGTTCGCATTAACTGAAAATATCCCACTGATTAAACTCGCTCAAGAAGTTCAGGAAGTTCTCAAAGGAGAAGGTGCAGAATTTTTACAGCATTTATTAATTATGGGTGGATCTCCACAAGGTGCAAGGCCAAAAGCGCTCATCTATCGTGATCCTGTCACCAACGAATTCTCAACAGTTAGCTCACATCAACATGAAGCTTGGCTGATCAAATTTCCCGCTCAGCAAGAGCATCCTGAAGTTTGTGCAATTGAAGCTGTTTATGCAGAATGTTTGCGTCATTGTCATATTGATACCCCTGACACTCAATATTTTACTCTTCCGAATGGATTAACCGCATTTGCATCAAAGAGATTTGACCGCCACGATGGCATGCGTATCCCTATGCAAAGTTTAGCGGCCTTCACCGGAGCTGATTTTAAATCACCAGGGAGTTTAGACTACAGTAACTTTCTTCGCGCTGCACACTTTTGCACCAATGATGTTCGCGAAAAAGCAATTGCATTCAAGCGAGCTGTTTTCAATGTAGTCTTCAATAATCGAGATGATCATTGCAAAAACTTTTCATTTCTGATGTCCCAAAATGGGCAATGGAAACTCTCCCCTGCCTATGATGTTACTTTCTGTGAAGGGCCAGGTGGATATCATCAAATGGATATCATGGGTGAGGCACTGGATATTCCTCGACAAGCTCTTGTAAAACTTGGTACTCAGGAAGCGGAACTTTCTGCCCAAGAAGTCGATGAAATTATTGGCTCGATTTGTAAGGTTGCAATCCGATTCAGCAATATCGCTCATGACCTATTACCTGGACAAATTCAAGCAGAGACTCCAACTGATCCAAAATAGGATTGAGCATAATATTCATTTATTGCACTAAATAGCTTTCACAAAGCTCCTATGAAGGGCTTATTCTAACCGTTGTTTTATCACGGCATAAGCTACACCAGTCACCACACTTCCAATCGCAATCGCCAATAAATATTTTAATGGATAATTCATCGCATTCGGAATGATCAGTACCATTACACCGCCATGAGGAGTGACTAGTTCACATTTAAATAATGCAACCAAAGCCCCAGTTACAGCACCACCTGCGATCGCGCATGGAAGCACTCGAATCGGGTCTTTGGCAGCAAACGGAATAGCCCCTTCCGAAATGAAACATAGGCCCAGAACTACAGCAGCCTTCCCTGCATCTTGCTCAGGTTTGGCAAATTTATGCTTTGCCAGAAAAGTTGCAATTGCCATACCCAATGGCGGTACCATACCCGCAGCCATGGTAATCGCCATCGGTCCGTATGTTTGTGACGTAAGTAAGCCCACCGTAAAGGCATAAGCCGCTTTATTTATTGGCCCCCCAACATCAATACACATCATACTCCCAAGGATAATCCCCATGATCATGGCATTGGTCGTCCCCATATTGGCAAGGAAGTGTGTGAGTAATTCAAACAATTGTGCAACAGGCTGTCCAACCACATAAATCATGATTAAACCAACAGCTAAACTGGCCAATAGTGGAATAATCAAAATTGGTTTTAATGCTTCTAGGCTACTTGGGAGTTTAAGCTGTTTCGATAAAAATAACGCAATATAACCTGCAATAAAACCTGCAACTAATCCACCGAGAAAGCCTGCCTCTAATTGTGTTGCAAGTAAACCGCCAATCAAACCTGGAGTTAAACCCGGACGATCCGCAATAGAATAAGCAATGTAACCTGCCAGCATAGGTACCATAAGAGTAAATGCTGCAGCACCTATTTGCTTTAAGGATGCGGCAAAGCTTCCTTCAACAGGATTGAGGCCAAACATAAACGAGATGGCAATAATCAAACCGCCCGCCACCACCATCGGCAGCATGAAAGACACCCCTGTTAAAAGGTGTTTATAAATTCCAGTTTTTTCTTTGTTTTCATTTTCTGTCTTAGTGGCTGTTTGCTTACCCGTTTCAAGCACTTTGGCCTCAGCAATTGCATTTGCAAAAGTCTTATCCGTTTGCTTAAGGGCAAATCCTGTACTGCAGCGATATACACGTTTGCCTACAAAGCGATCTGTATTGACCTCAATATCCGTTGCTAAGATCACCACATCTGCTTTGGCAATACTTTCTGCCGATAAAATATTTTTAGCCCCAACCGATCCTTGGGTTTCAACATCAATCTGATAACCGTGCTTTACTGCACCTTGTTGTAAGGCTTCGGCCGCCATAAACGTATGCGCAACACCAGTTGGACATGCTGTAATGGCGACAAACCGTGTAACCCCTACATTGGCTGCAATAGTTTCATCTAAAGCATCTGAATGCTCAAGAACCTGTTGCAAAAGCATGATCGCATCGTGTTGTGCGTTATTCAAACCAATGACTTTCACAACCTTGTCACGCAGTTGATCCGCATCTGCCGACTTCTGTCCAACAAAAACAACAGTATCAATAACATTTGATAAATCGAGATGCTCAACTGATGTCGCCACATCATTGGAAATACCAAGTGCTGTTGCTGCTTTGGACAGTTTTTTGGCCAAAATCACTGCATTAATCGGCTGCTCGGGACTATGTGGCACAAATAAAATATGTTTTATCTCTTGCATCGTATTAACTCAATGATTGGACTGAGATTTGCGATTTCAAATCTTCAATAACAGCAAAGTCTGGAAGGGCAAACCCAATTTGGGTCACAGCATTGCTCGCAATTGCGGTTGCTGTTTTCAATGTTTCTTCTGGGGAAGTTGAACTCAACAAGCCATGAATCATACCTGCCAGCAAGGAATCTCCCGCACCCACCGTACTTTGGACGGTGACCTTCGGTGCAGTAGCATGCAGGGTTTGCGTGCGGTGAAGCCAGTTCACCCCGTTTTCACCCATCGAGACCACAATATGTTCGATCTGACTATTTAAACTGGCAAAAAGATGCTGCTGTTCTGCAAACGTTTCTGCTGGCAAATGGTAGGTTTCCGTCAACTCATCTGTATTAGGCTTAATCAACCAAGGATGGGCAGCAATTGCTGCTTTCAACGCAACACCACTGGTATCTACTGCGACTTTTTTACCCGCAGACTGTAACCATAGAATCAGTGTCGAAAGCTCTTCTGCAGAAAAACCTTGTGGCAAACTGCCTGCAATCACAATCACATCAACCTCTAAAATCAGTTGAGATAGGCGTTCACGTAGTTGTTGTTTTGCTGAGGTATCTACAAAAAAGCCCTTGCCATTGATGTCAGTCATCTGACCAGAAGCTTCTGCAACTTTAATGTTTTGTCGTGTTTCACCTGCAACATAAATAAATTGGTTATCAAATTGCTCTTGCTGGATATGATGGTCAAAAATTTGACGGTTTTCTTGCCCCAAAAAGCCACTCACAATCAGTTCATGTCCCAAATCCTTAAGGACCTGTGCCACGTTTAAGCCTTTACCGGCTGCATGGCTTTGGGCCGTTAACTGACGATTGACCTCGCCAACTTTTAGTTGATCCAATTGCACGGTGAGGTCAATTGCAGGATTCAGAGTAATGCTTAATATCTTAGCCATTCGTAATTACTCCACCAATGCACGTACGGCAGACGCACTGTCACAACTTAAGGCTTGCTGTGCGACCTGTTGGCAATTTATATAGTTCAAACCACGAATTTGCGCCTTCACCAATGGAATACTGGTACTCGACATACTCAACTCATCCACGCCCAAGCCTATCAATACAGGCACAGCTTTTGGATCAGCAGCCAATTCACCACAAATGCCCACCCATTTACCATGCTGATGTGCTGCCCGAACAGTTTGATCAATCAATAGCAAAATACTCGGATGTAAGCCATCAGCTTCAGCAGACAACAGTGGATGACCACGGTCAATCGCCAGAGTATATTGAGTCAAGTCATTGGTTCCAATACTAAAAAAATCAACTTCTTGAGCAAGAATTGGAGCCAACAATGCTGCCGCAGGAACCTCAATCATAATACCGACTTGTAAGTTTTCACATGGATGCTGTATGCGAACCTCATCTAATATTGCTTTTGCTGCTCGCCATTCTTCAACCCGCCCAATCATCGGAAACATAATTCTTAATGGGCGATTATCCGCTGCTTTAAGTAAAGCAACCAATTGCTGACGTAACAACTCTGGCTTACGTAAAGTCAGACGAATACCACGTAAGCCCAAGAATGGATTTTCTTCCTTTTCAATAGGCAAATACGGCAAAGGTTTGTCCCCGCCCACATCAAGTGTACGTACCACCAATGGACGACCCGCTAAAGCATCTAACACCACCCGATAATCAGCTTCCTGTGTAGCCTCATCAGGCGCACTGCTGTGTGACATAAAGACCAATTCTGTGCGTAGCAAACCAATTGCTTCTGCCCCATCGGCCACAGCCTGTATCGTAGTGCCTACTTTGCCAATATTGGCTGCGATTTCAACTTGATGTTGATCCAGTGTGATGGCAGGCTCTAAACAATGCTGTTCCGCTTGTTTTCGCAACTCACGCTGGCGTTGGCGCTCTGCAATGGCATGATCAATCTGACTTTGCTCGGGTGAGACCACATACTCACCAGTATCCCCATTAATTAGCACTGTGGCATGGTTCTCAATATTTAAAACAGCTACACCCGCACCTACGACTGCTGGAATAGCCAGAGCACGTGCCACAATGGCACTATGGGCACTCGCTCCACCAACCGCGGTCAAAATGCCTGCAACACGATCTTTATTCAGACGCGCGACATCACTCGGACCAACATCATGCATAATTAAAATATAAGGTTGCTCGGGTTCTGTGACATCGGCCACACCACACAAAGCAGCCAAAACACGCTCACCAATATCCCTTAAATCAGCCGCACGCTCTGCCAGTAAACGATCGCTAAGTGCAGCCTGTGCGGTAGCAGCCACTTCAATATGATCATGCCAAGCTGCAGCAGCAGACAACCCCTGTTTTAAACCGCGTTGTACACTTTGGAGGAGGTCTGGATCATCCAGCATTTCCAAATGTGCCATGAATATCTGCTTAATGGCAGTAGATTCAGTATGTGCAATGAATTGACGTAAGCTATTTTTCACCTGATGAAGCGCAATTTCAAGCTTTTCATTCTCAGCTTTAAAACTCTGTCCGCGACGTTCATAACTAAATTCACGTGGCTTCACCACATGTGCAGGACCAAAAGCAAGGCCAGTTGATGCCGCAATACCGCAGCTACCCGTATCGCCATGTGATTCAAAAGGCATTAATTCCAAAGTATTTACGACTGGGTCACTACTGCTGTGCTGATGAGATACAAGATCAACAGGTTCAACATCTTCTCCTAAGCCCTGTTGAACTGCATCAATAATCTGTTCTAAGCCTGCTACAGCATCGGTATCAGGTTGTGCAATAAAAGTCAGAGTTTGACCACGACGGCATCCCATGGCTAATAATTTGGTTAAACTTTTTGCCGAAACGTAAGCCCCCTCATCTACAGCAACGAGAATATCCCCTGCAAATTTCTTGGTCATATTGACCAAGTGTGTCGCGGGACGCGCATGTAGACCATGAGCATTAGCTAAGACAATACGACGAGATGGCCAATCAGGAATCAGTTCAGCACCAATTAACTGCGCCAACTGGTGACTATCTTGCTCTTGGTTGAGGGTAAGAACTTGTTCAGTATCAAACAAAATATCCATTAACCGTTGAAACCGTTGCATATCCAGTTGCTCATTACTGGCAATACACACCAAAGTCTTGAGCATTTCCTGCTGATGGCTTAAAACCTGTTCCGCTTTTACCAAACTTACAGCTGGGCTCAAAACATGCTGGTTAGAAGTGATCGACCAGACCCCCTCCCCTAAATGAATCATGCTGTTTAGGTTTAAACCCGACAGAAAACCACACTCCACCATTTTTTGCTGTTTCAGCAACTGTGTTGCCTGCCAAATCAAATCTTCTACATCAAGTGCGGGAACTTGAGTGGCGATTAAATTTTCATGCAATGCCAAAGATGCGGGTTGGGCTTGTAATAATGCAATAATTTGCTCTGCAGATTGAGCCTGTTTCACTTGATCAGCGACATCATTAATTAAAGCCCGCGTCAAAATTTGTAAGACTTGCAAATGCTCATCTGATTTCGCAGCAATCACTACTGCTAAATAAATTTTATTTTCACCGTCCCAAACAACTCCTTCAGGAAAGTGCGCCAGACGAATCCCAGTTTTTAAAATACATTGGCGAGACTGAGGCGTCCCATGAGGAATGGCAATTCCTTGCCCTAAATACGTTGCACTTTGTTGTTCGCGCCCGGTCAACCCATGAATATAATCAGGTGTAACCAACTGGTCTTCGACCAAGATATCGACTAGACATTGCAACGCTTGTGCCTTATCAGTGGCGTGTTGTTTCATTCGAACATGTTGTATATCTAGCGCGAGCATAAAACGTCCTTGCAAAGCAGCATAGTGAGAAGCCATGCCTTTTTTACTGGAGAAAAAATAAAAGTCGAATTCTACTCAGGATTTACACAAAAATCTGTATTTTTTGATTTTATCTTCATGATCATCATTACAACGTAATTAAGAAACGACGAGATTCTCCAGAGCTCAGTGTTGCGATAGTTGGGTTTAGTTCTAATTGAACCGCTCTATCTGATTTCAGGGGGTATATTTTACTTTTTTCATCGGATCACTACGCTTCGCTACGTCTTGCGAAGCAATGC
>OERM01000357.1_pt1 | contig 13909 bp, 10 predicted proteins | sample 1540021 | NCBI WGS metagenome assembly OERM01 (sample SAMEA3891245, study PRJEB23780) | metagenome | biome: terrestrial biome; feature: animal house; material: water of meat washing | place: Italy | collected 2015-05-12 | reverse complement strand
CCTTCCATTTATCTGAGAATATTGCACCATTAAAATCTGGGACTAAACACCTAAACACTCTTTTTTCATTGTTGAAGCAAGTTAATTGTGGATGCTCAAAGTTTGGATGTGGTGTGAATGATGCTCAAAACAAAGTAGGCGAGATCATTTAAAACACAACATTTGGAGTAAAAAGTATGTCCGAAGCACAATCTCAACCCGTATTTAAAATATGGTGCTTTATATTAGGCTTAGCTTTATTGCTGACTGGCTTATTTTATTTAATCGGTGGTGGAAAACTGATTAGTCTAGGTGGTTCATGGTACTTCCTCATAGCAGGTTTATTGACCACTATTTCCGCAATATTTATTTTTAGAAAAAAAGCATTGGGTGTCTGGATTTTTGCACTGGTTTTTCTTGGAACCGTGGTTTGGGCACTGTTTGATGCAGGTTGGGATTTTTGGGCACTCCATTCACGGTTAATGTTTCCGGCGGGTTTATTTGCCGCATTGTGTTTTACCTTACCTGCTATTCGTAAGTACCAATTTCAAATTGCGCCTTCAGCACCCGCTTATGCCTTAGGTGGTTTAACGGTGTTAGGTATGCTCGGTGGTTTGTATGGCATGTTTATTCCACATCCAACGGTAAAAGCCAGTGGTGAAGAGCTCCCTCTAGTGCCTGTAACGGCTCAAACCCAACAAGTGAATTGGTCGCACTATGGTAATGATACTGGTGGAAGTCGTTTTGCTGCGTTGGATCAAATTAACCGTAATAATGTATCTAAGTTAAAGGAAGCATGGCGCTTTCAAACAGGCGATATGACCACAGGTACGGGTAATGGCGCAGAAGACCAGCTCACGCCTTTACAGGTGGGCGATAAAGTCTTTTTATGTACGCCGCATAACAACATCATTGCTTTAGATGCGGACACAGGTAAACAAATCTGGAAGGCCGAAGTGAACTCTAAAGCCGATGCTTGGGAGCGTTGCCGTGGTGTGGGTTATTTTGACTCGACCGAAGCCTTGGTACAACCGACTTTAGCTGGTGCAAGTGCGGTGACAGCGGTGGCAAACAATACTATATGTCCACGTCGTGTTTATACCAATACACCTGATGGTCGTTTAATTGCAGTCAATGCCGATACAGGCGAACGCTGTAAAGACTTTGGTGTCGATGGAACGGTGAACTTACTGGAAGGTCTAGGTGCGGGCACGCAAGCGCCTCGTTTTGAAGTAACCTCGGCGCCAACCATTGCGGGAACCAGCATCATCGTTGGAAGTCGTATTGCTGATAACTTTGCAGCCGATATGCCGGGTGGTGTGATTCGTGCTTATGATGTGATTACTGGACAGCTACGCTGGGCTTTTGATCCACGTAACCCAAATCCAAGCTATGTCCTCAAACCAGGTGAAATCTATAAACGTAGCTCGGCAAACTCTTGGGCGGCAATGTCCTACGACCCGCAAATGAACACGGTGTTTTTACCGATGGGGAGTTCGTCAGTCGATGTCTGGGGCGGAAATCGTCAACCTGTAGACCATAAGTACAATTCTTCTGTTTTGGCTTTGGATGCAACCACAGGTCAAGAAAAGTGGGTTTATCAAACCGTTCACAATGACCTCTGGGACTTCGATTTACCCATGCAGCCAAGCTTGGTCGATTTTCCAATGCAAAATGGGCAAACCAAACCTGCTGTTGTCATTGGCACCAAGTCAGGTCAGTTCTTTGTACTCGACCGTGTGACAGGCAAGCCTTTAACCAAAGTCATTGAGCAACCTGTAAAAGCTGCAGATATTCCTGATGAGCAATACAGTGCAACTCAGCCACGTTCAGTTGAAATGCCACAGATTGGCAATCAAACTTTGACTGAATCGGACATGTGGGGCGCAACGCCATTTGACCAGTTGATGTGTCGTATTAACTTTAAATCGATGCGTTATGACGGTCTCTTTACAGCACCGGGTTCTGATATATCTTTAAGTTTTCCGGGTTCGCTGGGTGGGATGAACTGGGGCAGTATCGCATTTGACCCAACGCATCGTTATATTTTTGTCAACGACATGCGCCTAGGTCTGTGGATTCAGCTGATTAAACAAACGCCTGAAGACTTAAAACTTGAAGCCAGTGGCGGAGAGAAGGTCAACACAGGTATGGGCGCAGTGCCAATGAAAGGTACACCGTATAAAGTGAATAAAAACCGCTTTATGTCGGTATTGGGCATTCCATGTCAAAAACCACCTTTCGGAACCATGACGGCGATTGATATGAAAACCCGTCAAGTGGCCTGGCAGGTGCCTTTAGGTACGGTTGAAGATACGGGTCCAATGGGTATTAAAATGGGCTTAAAAGCGCCGATTGGTATGCCAACCATTGGTGGCCCAATGGCGACTCAAGGTGGTTTAGTGTTCTTTGCTGCAACACAAGACTTCTACTTACGTGCTTTCAATTCATCTAATGGTGAAGAGTTATGGAAAGCGCGTTTACCTGTAGGTAGCCAAGGTACACCGATGAGCTACATTTCTCCAAAAACAGGCAAGCAATATGTGGTCATTTCCGCAGGTGGGGCACGTCAGTCGCCTGATCATGGTGATTATGTGGTTGCGTATAGCTTAGCCGATTAAAACGTTTTATTGTATGGGAAGCCTGTCGAGATGATAGGCTTCCCATTTTTATGGTAATAACAAGCAAGGAAATATTGTGCGATTAACTTATTTGATGCCTGCGCCTTTTAAACAAGCCTTATTGACTGCGGTTATTTTACAATCTATGCATGCTTATGCAGAAGCGACAGAATATCAACTTCCTGTCATCACCGTCCAAGCGGTACATACCGATAGCGAGTTGTTATCGACTTCTGCATCCATTCAAAAAGTCCAAGCGGCTACAGTACAAAACAATGCCAATGTGAACCTATCCGAAGTATTACAAGGGGTTGCAGGCTTACAAATTAATAACCGCGAAAACTATGCGCAAGACTTACAGATTTCGATGCGTGGCTTTGGCGCTCGTTCGACTTTTGGCGTGCGTGGCATTCGGATGTATGTCGATGGTATTCCTGCGACCATGCCTGATGGTCAAGGGCAAAGTTCCAATATTGACCTCAATAGTTTGGATCACATTGAAGTGATGACAGGGCCATTTTCATCTTTATATGGTAACTCATCAGGTGGAACCATCTTGGCTGAGAGCAAAGAAGGACAAGGGAAAGACTCAATTCAAGTGGGGCTAAATGCAGGCAGCCATCATAAGCAACAAGCCAATATCCAATTACAAGGGGGTTCTGAACAGGCCAATCAACCTGCTTATGTGATTAGTTCCTCTTATTTTGATACCGATGGTTTTCGAGATCATAGTGCTGCACAAAAAGTATTAAATAATGCCAAACTAACATGGAACTTAGACGATGGCAGTAAAATCAACTGGGTGATAAACCGTGTCGATATTGATGCTGACGACCCACAAGGTCTAAAGCGTGAGCAGTGGAAAGCTAATCCAAAACAAGTCAATGACAGCAAAAATACCTATAATGTGCGTAAAGAAATTGAGCAAACCCAAACAGGGCTGACGTGGACTAAGCCGCTGAATGATCAGCAAGAGTTGTATAGCATGTTCTATTTGGGCAATCGACAAGTTGTACAATATCAATCAATACCTAAAAATACGCAAGAAGCTAATGATCGACATGCAGGTGGCGTGATTGATTTTGATCGGGATTATTACGGTTCAGACTTCCGTTGGACAGGAAAAGATGTTTTACCTAATACAACCTTGGTTGCAGGCGTGGCTTTAGATCGAATGGTTGAAGACCGTAAAGGTTATAATAATTATAACGAGCAAAATATATTTGGGATAAAAGGTGCGGTACGCCGTGATGAAAAGAATACCCTGTGGAATTTAGATCCATATGTGCAGGCCTCATGGCAGTTCTTACCTACGTGGCATCTTGATACAGGCTTACGCTATAGCAATGTACATTATGAGTCAGATGATCATTACATTGTAGCTGGCAATGGTGATGACAGTGGTTCAACGGATTATCAAAAATTATTGCCTTCTGTGGCTTTAGGCTGGGAAATTTTACCTGAACTTTATGCCTATGCCAGTTATGGCAAAGGCTTTGAAACCCCAACCTTTACTGAAATGGCTTATAACACTGATCCTTCGAAATCAGGCATGAATTTCACTTTAAAACCTGCTAGTAGTGATAATTACGAGCTAGGTTTAAAGTCGCAGAATCCATTTGGGTTCTTCACTTTTGCTGTTTTCCAGACAGATACAGAAAACGATATAGTGACAGCGGGAACACGTGATGGTCGTGCGACTTTTCGTAATGCAGATCAAACCACGCGACAAGGGTTAGAGCTTTCATGGCAACAAACGATTTGGAAAGAACTCAACATACAATCGAGCTTTAGTTATATTGATGCTGAATTTGATAGTTATACAGCAGAACTAAAGGATTCAAAAAAACTTTATGCAAAAGCTATTGATAAAGGAAATAAGATTCCCGGAATTGCCAAAAACCAAGTGTTTACCCGTATTGCATGGCAACCTGAACAGGGCTTCCAAGCAGGCTTAGAAGCACGTTATATGGATAAAATTTATGTCGATGATATCAACTCAGATACTGCGCCAAGTTATACCGTCGTGGCTGCAAATGTCGGCTATTTATGGATAAACCGTGACTGGAAAGTCAACAGCTATGCTCGAGTCGATAACCTGTTTGACCGTAACTATGTTGGCTCAGTAATTGTGAATGACGGTAATAGTCGCTTCTTTGAACCTGCCGATGGTCGAAACTTGAGCGTTGGCATGAGTGTAACCAAAGCCTTTTAATGGAAATGGTTTGGCTAGGCAAAAAATGCTGCATAGCCAAACCAGATGAATCGCGCCATACGACTGCAAAAACGCTTTTGTATGGACACTTAATCTATTTATGGATTGTTTTGATATTCCTGAATCACTTCCAGTGCAGCCCGAAATGCCTCTTGAGTCGCAGGTGCGCCGCAATAAGGCAAACTGTGTAAAAGGACTTCTTGGATTTCTTCAACCGTTGCACCGTTATTTAGCGCACCTCGAACGTGACCTTTCAGCTCCGTTGGACTCTTTTGCGCTGTCAAAAATGCAATGGTAATTAACGAGCGATATTTACGTGGTAAAACACCTTCACGTTGCCATGTTGAGCCCCAAGCATGTTCATTAATCCAGTCCTGCAAAGGTTGGGTGAAAGGTACAGTATTGTCCTGAGCACGTTTAACAAAAGATTCGCCCATGACTTCTGTGCGAACTTTTAAACCATTTTCATAATCTTGTTGTGACATGGAAACCTCTGAATGTGGAATGCAAATATAGTAGCCGAGCGGTTTGGTTTTTCATCAGGTATTTGGGTTAAAAAGATGTGCGCTATAGTCATCCTTCAATATATTTAGAAGTATAGAGATACTCTTGGCCAAGATGATGATGGTTTTTATGTCTGATTTAAAGGCTATAAAGAAGCCTTTTCTAACTAAAAATCTTTGTTATTGAGTCTAATAACAAAGCAGCCGAAGCTGCTTTGAATGATGCTGTTTTGTACTTAAGCGGCTTTAAAGTCATTGATGATAAGTTCTAATCCAGTCGCTTTCTTGATTTGTTCTAGGCTCACATCGCTTGCCAGTTCAACCAGTTTCATACCTTCAGCAGTGATATCCATCACACCTAAGTCAGTAATGATACGGCTGACGACAGCTTTACCTGTGAGCGGTAGGGTACACTGAGGCACGATTTTAGGCGTGCCGTCTTTGGCGCAGTGCTCCATCAGAACCACGACTTTTTGTACACCAGAGACCAAGTCCATTGCACCGCCCATGCCTTTGACTTTTTTACCCGGAATCATCCAGTTTGCCAAGTCGCCTGTTTCAGAGACTTCCATTGCACCTAAAATAGCAATATTGACATGACCACCACGAATCATGGCAAAGGATTCTGAGCTTGAGAAAAATGCAGCCCCTTTACGTGCGGTGACGGTTTGTTTTCCTGCATTAATCAAGTCTGCATCGACTGCATCACGGGTTGGAAACTCATCAATACCGAGCAAGCCATTTTCTGACTGTAACCAAACATTGATCCCTTCTGGTAGATAATTGGCCACTAAAGTCGGTAAGCCAATACCTAAGTTGACATAAAAACCATCTTCGAGTTCAAGGGCAGCACGCTGCGCCATTTCATTACGTGTCCAAGCCATGACTAAGCTTCCTCTGCTTTAATGGTCAGTTGTTCAATCTGCTTTTTGGGGGTGGCGTTCAGTACCACACGGTTGATGTAGATACCCGGTAAATGGATGTCATCTGGATCAATTTCACCAATTTCAACCACTTGTTCAACTTCGGCAATGGTGAATTTGCCTGCCATGGCACAGTCAGGGTTAAAGTTACGTGCTGTTTTACGGAATACCAAGTTGCCCGCTTTATCAGCCTTGTAGGCTTTCACTAAAGCAATGTCCGCAGTAAGGGACATTTCTAAAATATGCGGACGACCATCAAAGTCGCGGACTTCTTTACCTTCGGCAATGAGGGTGCCTACACCTGTTTGGGTGAAAAATGCAGGAATACCTGCGCCGCCTGAACGTAGTTTTTCTGCGAGTGTACCTTGCGGAGTGAGCTCAACTTCAAGTTCACCATTGAGATACTGACGCTCAAACTCTTTATTTTCACCGACATAAGAGGCAATCATTTTTTTAATTTGTTTGGTTTCTAATAATTTACCTAAACCGAAGCCATCCACACCTGCATTATTCGAAATACAGGTTAAACCTGTGACACCTGTATCTTTTAAGGCATCAATTAATGCTTCTGGAATACCACAGAGGCCAAAACCACCCACGGCAACCGTTTGATTATTGGCAACCACATCAGCTAATCCTTCGGCTGCATTTGCGACGACTTTATTCATCTTTTATTTCCTGATCTTCCTTGCTTGTTATTTTTTTAGCATTGCGCTGCACTTTTTAGAAATTGAATCTTTCTAACGTATAATAAGAAAAACTCATTAATGCAGAATATTTACAAAGAAAAATAGATAAAAGAAGAGTCAAAGCATGTGCGAAAGCTATGCAAATAATCATACGGCTTATTCTGAGCTATTAAGGTTTAGCTTCAGTTTCGCCCAGAGAAGGGGGGAGAGCTTAGCTTAGAAATGATGCCAAAGTGTGGTTTCAATAAATTGAGACGACATGTTAGACAGTTCATAATCTTTTTTATAAATAATGCCCACCGCGAGTTGCGCTTGATTGTCCTCAATTTCAACCAACACATTTTTTTCAAGGTCGATGAATTTTTGGAAATGGCGTGGAATAGCACTCACGCCCATGCCATAGGCGACAAAGTGTGAAAGGGAACTGATTTGGTGACATTCAACTTTTAAATCCAACACCACTTGATGCGCAGCACAATGTTCCTCAATCACATGGCGAATAATTGAGGGGTTTTGTAAGGTCACAAAAGGACAAGAGCACAGTTCAAGCCATGTCACGCTTTTTTGTTTGGCTAAAACGTGGTGTTTGGGCAATAGAGCCAAAAAGTCTTCATTGAATAAAGGCTGAAAAATCAGTTGGTCATTGGCCTTGGGTTCAAAACAAATGCCAATCTCAAAAATGCCTTCTTGAACTTTTTCAATGATTTTTTCATTGGTGATGTCATGGATTGAAAAACTGATGTTGGGGTGTAACTGTGAAAAATCATGCATCACTGCGGGGAGTACTGCATGAGTGGCAAAGGGCATTGAGGCAATATTTAAAGTGCCACGGTTAAGTTTAAAGCGCTGTTTGACATCTTTTTCCATATCCTCCCAGTTGGCCAAGAGCTTTTTGGCATAGGGAATGAGGGACTGACCTTCAGTGGTGATTTCTACCCGACGCGTGTTGCGTTTAAACAGTTTTCCACCCAGTTCTTCTTCTAATGTTTTAATGCTTAAGCTAAGAGCGGATTGGCTCAGACACAGTTCATTGGCCGCATTGGCATAATTAAGCGTACGTGCAAGGACCAAAAAGGCTTTTAATTGTTTGAGTGTCATGAGCTTCCCTGAGCAATGATGCAACACGATGTTGAATGAAAATGGACGTGTTTTTCTCAAATGGTTTACATGAAAAATACAACAGACGGTCAAAACAGATCAAGTGATGGAAGTGGGTGTCATTTTTATCAAGTCGTCAAAGCAGTATAAGTCGAACAGCATGATAGTCTGTAAAAATATGTTTTAACTGAATGAAAAATATAAAAATTGGTCATTTCGTGCGATTTTGAAATTTTACCTTTAACTTGATGCAATTAGTTTTATCAGTCTTGCTAGGGCTTGGATATTAATCAATTTTTCTTCTTACTCAATGATTATTTTCAAACAATGTGTGGGTTTATATGCATTATAGTCTGACCCAATAAGCTGAAATATTAATGCTCTGATGGATAAATATAGTACATAGATCAGAGTGCAAATAGACATCTCGTCATGAGGGAAATAGACGGTCTATGAATGCGTATTCGGTCTTTCCGCACAGGCTGATTGCACTGTGACTCAACTAGATTTGACATCATTCGCCATTAATATCACAGCACATCAAGACATATTTTCTTTAAGGATGGAGTAAAAAATATGTGGGATTTGGGTGTAATTTTATTGTCTCTTGGGCTACTGATGTATACAGCCTACAGAGGTTTTTCCGTAATTCTTATGGCACCGATTTGTGCCCTGTTAGCGGTTTTACTGATTAACCCTGCTAACGTTTTGCCTTTTTATTCAGGCGTATTTATGCCCAAAATGGTTGGGTTTATTAAAGATTATTTCTTGGTGTTTTTACTCGGTGCCATTTTCGGTAAAGTGGTTGAAATGTCAGGGATTGCCGAATCCATTGCCAAAACCATTGTGAACCTGATTGGCTCTAAAAATGCGATGCTAACTGTTGTACTTTTAGGGGCGATTTTAACCTATAGCGGCGTCAGTCTCTTTGTAGTGGTCTTTGCAGTTTATCCATTTGCAAATCAACTCTTTAGACAAGCCAATATTCCAAAGCGTTTGATTCCGGGAACCATTGCCCTTGGTGCATTTACCTTTACCATGGATGCCTTGCCGGGAACCCCGCAGATTCAAAACGTTATTCCGACGACCTTTTTTGGTACGGATATTTATGCAGCGCCGTTTCTTGGTTTGATTGGTGCGGTATTTGTTCTAGCAACGGGCCTGAGCTATTTGGAATGGCGTCGCCGTGTAGCCGCTCGAAATGGCGATGGTTATGCCACAGGTATTGAGCTGACAGAAGCCGAGCAACAACAACTGAAGCAAAACTTAGATACAACCTCGAATGGTACTACCGCACGTCAATGGTTGGCTTTTGTACCCCTAATTTTAGTTGCCGTGACCAATAAGTATTTATCCACTGCAATTAAAGAATGGTATCCAAACGGTTTTGATTTCAATGCCATTGGACTTGCAGCTTACACTGTCGATGTTGCCAAAACCTCTGCCATTTGGGCCGTGGGTTTAGCCTTAATTGTGGGCATTATCGCGGCCATTTCATTTGACTTCCGTCGTGTCTATACGGGCTTCAAAGATGGTGTCAATGCCAGTATTGGCGGGTCTTTACTTGCCGTGATGAATACCGCATCTGAATATGGTTTTGGTGCGATCATTGCGGCCTTACCGGGCTTTGCGATCATTAGTCATGCATTGGGCAATACCTTTACCAATCCACTGGTCAATGGTGCGGTTACCACGACAGTCTTAGCGGGTGTGACTGGTTCAGCCTCTGGCGGTATGAGTATCGCCCTCAGTGCGATGGCCGATCAATACAATGCTGCGATTCTAGCTATGGGAATTCCACCTGAAGTCATGCACCGTATTGTTGCGATGGCATCTGGCGGTATGGATACCTTACCGCATAACGGCGCCGTGATTACCTTGCTTGCTGTGACAGGTTTAACCCATAAACAATCGTATAAAGACATTTTTGCCATCACGATTATTAAAACCATCGCGGTATTTGTTGCCATTGCTGCCTTTACTTGGTTTGGTATTGTTTAAGACTTTGGAATGAAAAAAGAAGACAACGGAGTACATCATGAGTCAACTGTTAAAAGATAAAGTTGCATTTATTACAGGTTCAGCCAGTGGTATTGGACATGAAATTGCAAAGAAATTTGCCAGTGAAGGTGCAAAAGTTGTCATTTCTGATATGAATGCCCAGAAGTGTGCTGAAACTGTGGCGGCACTTCAAAAGCAAGGCTTTGAAGCATTGTCTGCGCCTTGCGATGTGACCGATGAAGAAGCATATAAAACAGCGATTGAACTGACTCAGAAAACCTATGGGCGGTTGGACATTCTCATCAATAATGCGGGTTTTCAGCATGTTGCAGTGATTGAAGACTTTCCAACTGCAGTCTATCAAAAGCTGATTAATGTCATGTTGGTGGGGTCATTCATTGGCATTAAGTACGCATTTCCAATCATGAAAGCGCAGCAGTTTGGTCGCGTGATTAATATGGCTTCGATTAACGGTCTGATTGGATTTGCTGGCAAGGCCGGCTATAACAGTGCTAAGCATGGTGTGATTGGTTTGACCAAAGTGGCCGCTTTAGAGTGCGCGCGCGATGGCATCACCGTGAATGCTCTGTGTCCGGGCTATGTCGATACGCCGTTGGTACGCGGTCAAATTCATGACTTGGCTAAAACCCGAAATGTCAGTGAACAAAGTGCATTAGAAGATGTGATTTTGGCGATGGTGCCGCAAAAACGCTTATTGAGTGTAGAAGAAATTGCGGATTATGCGATCTTTCTTGCCAGTGATAAGGCGGGCGGTGTAACGGGTCAAGCCGTGGTGATGGATGGTGGTTATACCGCGCAATAACTTAGCTCAGCACACGTTTAAAAATTGAAAAGCCTTGGATGTTCGTATCTGAGGCTTTTTTATAGCGAGAAGTTTTGCAGAAAGACCTAGGTTTAAATAAGTGGTGAGCTTGGTGAATGACTCGGTAAATATAGAGTTATAGACTGAAGATTTTCAAATCCTTTCTCTTTTTCTGATTTATAGTTCAAAGTTTTACTTAACAAGGATGAAGGGTTTAATGTAGATCAATTAAATCAAGAGATTAAGGATAAAATGGATGCATAACGACGATACAAATGAGCCCCAGAAATCACAAAATCAATAGGTACAGAGAACTCTCAGCACGGTATTCATTTGCTGATTGGGTATAAAAAACTAAATTTTAATAAAAATAACCAGTTTTAAATTAATAAAAAAAGATGGATTTTTATTTTTATCTTATTGAATGGATTATTCTTTTATTAAAGAGCATTGCAAATTACAGCTTCTGCCACACTTGATTTTCATCATCAAAAGACACCGTAAAATTAAAACGAGAATCTGCCGTTACCAAGTAACCTGTAGGTGTTTTCATGAGAACTTTGAGCACAGTGCCTTCTTCAAAGTTAATGGGTGGAAAGTCTTCTTTTGTCAGTGTGAGTGGTTTGATCAGTTCAAGTACTAGGGTTTCCATGTCATAGATCCAATAGTTTTTAATGAAAAGATAGTAGCATGAAGTCATTTTAAAATGTGCAAACTTCATTCTTTTATACATAAAATCAACAAGTAATCGTATGGTTGTCAGAGAAATACCATCAGTGTAGTTGCTTTAAATCCTAAGCAATTTTTCAGTTTGGAACCCAAAAGTTATAAGCAATAAAATATCATTTTAAATCTGAGGCAAAGCCCGTTCGTATTTTCATAAGTTATTGAAATAATTTATTTTGATTGTGATGTGACTGATCAAGTCGGAAAATAATGTCCTGAGCTCTTGTGAAGGGGCATACAAATCAAATAACGTATAACCCAATAAGGATAAGTAAAGTGTACAAACTTGCTGTAATGCGATTGTACTAAATTAAGAAATAAGGATTAGTATGCACGGATTGCATACCTGAAACATAAAAGGGATATATATCGTTCATGTTTAAGTCATTTTTCCCAAACCCTAGATGGTTCTTCATTTCAGTATTACTTTGGTCGGTGATCAATGTCGTACTGTGGTACACAGGGGGAAATACATGGGGAAGCGCCATAGGTTGGCCGCAAGGATATGCAACGGCTGAATTAGCTATTGGGGTAAGCCGTTTTTGGTCTCCGTCTTTTCTGTGGTTCTATCTCTGGTTTTTTATAGCGACAACACTCTTTGCCTTATTTTGGCGTTTTGTCTCAGACAATAAATGGCAACGCTGGTCGATTTGGGGGTCCGCATTTATTCTGTTTAACATCTGGTTTGGTGTACAGGTCAGTGTTGTTGTAAATGCTTGGTATAACCCTTTTTATGACTTGATCCAAGAAATGTTGAGTAATGGGGGCGGTGATGTGAACCAACTTTATAAAGGTATTTTAACTTTTATTTATGTTGCGATGGTTTACGTTACTTTTGCTGTTATAAATTTATTTTTTGTGAGCCATTATGTGTTCCGTTGGCGCACTGCGATGAATGACTATTACACTTCAAATTGGAATAAGTTAAGGCACATTGAAGGGGCATCGCAACGTATTCAAGAAGATACCATGCGCTTTGCAAGAACTTTAGAAGGTTTAGGGGTCAGCTTGATTGAAGCGTTAATGACGTTGATTGCCTTTTTGCCAGTGTTGTTTAGTCTGTCGAGCCATGTAAAGGCAATTCCAATTGTGGGGGCTATTCCATATGCTTTGGTTTGGGCTGCTATAAGTTGGGCTTTATTAGGGACGCTCATTTTAGTATTGGTTGGTTATAAATTACCTGGTTTGGAATTTAATAATCAAAAAGTCGAAGCAGCCTATCGTAAAGAGTTGGTGTATGGAGAAGACCATGCAGACCGTGCTCAACCTGCCACGCTGAAACAATTATTCAGTGGTGTACGTAAAAACTATTTCAGACTGTATTTTCATTATGCATATTTTAATTTAGTACGAATATGGTATATGCAGTTAGATAATATTTATGGGCTATTTGTTCTTTTTCCAAGTATTGCAGCAGGGCTAGTGACTTTAGGTTTACTCACACAGATATTGAATGTTTTTGGCAAAGTTAGAGAGTCATTTCAGTATTTGATTGCATCATGGCCAACCATTATCGAACTGCTCTCAATTTATAAGCGTCTAAAAGCTTTTGAATCGACTTTGGATGACTAAATATTTTTGATGTATCTCACCTGCCTTTCACGGCAGGTTTTTTATGTGCTCAAGCATCATTTTGTCTGTAACTTTTGTTGTATGGTTCAAACTAAATTTATGAAATGTTGTTGAGGTTATCATAAAACAAAGCAGAATGATGTGTGCGTCAAGCTAAAATAAATAATAAAAACAGTTGTTTAAGTTTGTTATTTTATGAGCTTTCCGCTAATGTTTTTATGCGGGTGTTTAAGAGTAAGACAGTAGTGAATTATAAAATTATATGTGTATTGGTTCTTTTTGGGAGTGTGTTGCAGGGTTGCGCAAGTTTGGGAAACTTAGCACAAGCACCATTGGCCAACATTGCATCACCTGAAGAACTGATGGTTGAACGAAAAATTAATGATACTGATAAGAACAGCAAAGAATATGTGTATCACAAGGGGGGAGTACAAAATGAAAAAGATATTGAAGTGTTATATCCACGTGATATGTTCAGCCAGTACTGCCAAGCGCATGGAGGGCGGTTCAATCAGACGCAAAAAAGTAACTTTAGTTTAGTGAAAGATCCATGGGCAAAAAAGTTACTTAAAACCTATAACAGTTTAAAACAGGGCACGGGTATTTTTCGTTGCCAGCTAAAGAATGGTGAACAGTGGCGGGTGAGTATTGAGGCATTGTCTGAACGAAAACTGCCTAATTCAAATGATACGCGTGTAGTGAATCTACAAAGCAAAGTACTGACTGAGCCAGCACCACGGAGTATGGCCCCTATTACGC